>Ga0116193_1000115_pt1 | contig 76829 bp, 62 predicted proteins | sample AD_UKC115_MetaG_FD_89892 | JGI IMG/M metagenome (GOLD analysis project Ga0116193, IMG submission 89892) | Active sludge microbial communities of municipal wastewater-treating anaerobic digesters from Hong Kong - AD_UKC115_MetaG | ecosystem: Engineered > Bioreactor > Anaerobic > Digestate...
ACCGACGGCAGCGTGCAGGTGAACCACGGCGGCACCGAAATGGGCCAGGGCCTGCACACCAAGGTGGCACAGATCGTGGCCGACGAGCTGGGCGTGCCCCTGGCCCGGGTGCGCGTGACGGCCAGCGACACCAGCAAGGTGCCCAACGCCAGCGCCACGGCGGCCAGCAGCGGCACCGACCTCAACGGCCGCGCCGCGCAGTACGCCGCGCGCAACGTGCGCGACAACCTCGCCTCCTTCGTGGGCGGGCTGGACGGCTGCGGCGCGGGCGCGATCCGCTTCGAGGGTGGCATGGTGACCTCGCCCAAGGCGGTGCGCCGCTTCGAGGAGGTGGTCGCCGAGGCCTACGCCAACCGCATCCAGCTCTGGAGCGACGGCTTTTACCGCACGCCCAAGATCCACTACGACAAGACCACGCTCACCGGCCGACCGTTCTACTACTTCGCCTACGGCGCGGCCTGCACCGAGGTGGTGATCGACACACTGACCGGCGAGAACCGCGTGCTGGCCGTGGACATCCTGCACGACGTGGGCCACAGCATCAACCCCGCCATCGACATCGGCCAGATCGAGGGCGGCTTCGTGCAGGGCATGGGCTGGCTCACCACCGAGCAGCTGGTGTGGAACGACCAGGGTCACCTTGCCACGCACGCGCCCAGCACCTACAAGATCCCGGCCACGGGCGACATCCCCGCGCATTTCCAGGTGGAACTGTGGCCCGAGGCCAACCGCGAGGACAACGTGGGCGGCAGCAAGGCCGTGGGCGAGCCGCCGTTCATGCTGGCCATCAGCGTCTATGAGGCGCTGCGCAACGCCGTGGCGGCAGCCCGCGGCGGCGAAGGCCCCGTGCACCTGACAGCGCCCGCCACGCCGGAGCATGTGCTGCGCGCCTTGGCGTGAGCTTTTGAGGTCTTCACGTTTGCCGCGCAGACTGCGGCGAGCGCGGCCCCGCCAGGGCTCCCGCGCAAGGGCCGCCAGTATTCCCACATGCGGGCGCTGGGAGCGTCCCCCTGCCCGCGTTGCGCAGCAATGCGAGAGCGGGGGGAAGCCGCGCAGCGGCTCAGGGGGGGGTGCCCCTACCCCACCACAGCACTGTGCTGCACCGGCCTGCGCTTGATGCAGTTGCGCCCGGCACGCTTGGCGTCGTAGCAGGCCATGTCGGCGGCGTGGAGGATGGCAGGCACATCGTGCACCGCGCCATCGAGCACCACCAGGCCGATGCTCACCTCCAACTGGAAGCTGCGCCCCTGCACGGTGGGCTGCCAGTCCTGCACGGCGTGGCGCAGTTGCTCGGCCAGGCTGCGCGCATGCGCTTCGGAGCAATCGGGCAGCAGCACGGCAAATTCGTCACCGCCCAGCCGGGCAATCCAACCCGCCTTGCGCACCTGGGCCGCCAGCAGCAGGCCAATCTGGCGCAACACCTCGTCGCCCGCTTCATGGCCCAGGGCATCGTTGACCACGGTGAAATGGTCCAGATCCAGAAACAGCAGCACCGCTGTGGCTGGCGGGTCGCCCTCCAGCGGCATGGGCGCACTGTGCGCCACCCCTGCCATGGCCTGCAGGCGCAGTTCCAGGCCCTGGCGGTTGTCCAGCCCCGTGAGCACATCGTGCGTATGCGCCCAGGCGCCCAGGCGGCGCGCCTGGCGCAGGGTGGTGGTTTCTTCCATCAGCCACAGCGTGCCTGCCTGGGGATCGTCGTCGCGCACCGGACGCGCCTGGGCCTGCACCCAGACGGTGCTGCCGTCCTTGCGGCGCAAACACAGTTCCCCGTCAATGCGCCCCTGCAGACCGCAAGGCCCGCCCAGGGTCAGGCCCAAGCCTTCGCGCGCCATGGGGGTGCACACCACCCCTGCCGGTCGCCCGCGCAGGTCTGCCGGCTGGTAACCCAGCATCTGGGCCAAGCGGTGACCCACGGATTCGAGCCGCCCATTGCGCGTGACCGCCACACCTACCGAGGCGTGGTCCAGCATGGCCTGCAATTGGTCCTGCACCGTGCGCCAGTGCTGGTGCTGTGTTGCCTGCTGGTCCAGCAAGCCCTCGAAGGCCTGCACGAGCTGGCCCACTTCGCCCCCCGCGCGGGGCCACGGTACCACGCCAGCGCTGGGCAGCTCCTGCCCACCCTCGCCAACAAGATGCTGTGCCTGCTGGCGCAGGCGGGACAGCGGCAGCGTCAGCCACCACAGCGCCAACACCAGCACCAGGGCCAACGTGGCCACCACCATCAGCACCTGTCCCCAGGCCTGGCGCTGCGCACCTTGCAAGGGCGCGGTCAGCGCCTGGGTATCGGTCACACGGGCCACGGTCCACTGCGCCAGGGGCATGCCGGCCAGGCTGACCATGGCCTGCGGCACACGGCGTGTAGTGCCGGTGCCGGACACCGACGCATCGCTGTGCATCCCCTGGCCCTGGGCCCAGACTTCGGCCAGGCCGGGCTCGTCGCGCACCTGCCCCATGACCCGCACAGGATTGGAGTGGGCAACAATGGTGCCGCCCTTGGTAAAGACCAGCAGCCGGGTATCCGCCCGCTGCGGCAGCGCCAGGGACGCCGGGAGCAGGCCTTGCGATTGCAGGCGCAGCATGCCTGCCACCACGCCCAGCAAGGAGCCGTCGCTGCGGTGCAAGGGCATGGTCAACACGATGCGTGCGTCGTCCACCCCACCTTGCAGCAACTCCGCGACATGCGGTTTGCCATCGCGCAAGGTGCTCTCCAGGGCCTCCCGCACCTGGGGTTCCACCTGAGCGTTGCGCTGAAACCGTCCCTGGTGCAAGTGCACACGCACCTCGCCGTCCACACGCGCCACCAGCATGGCGTCAAAGAACTGCACGGAGGGCAGCCCGTGCTGCAGCAGCCATTCCAGCGTGGAGGGCAAATCCATCATGTCGGGGGTGATACCGGCCGTCACGGCGCGCAACACCTTCTGGCTCTGCTCGATCTTGCTCGACAGCAACCGGGCAAACACCTCGACTTCGTCGTTCTGTTGCGCCTCCAGGCGCTGGACGAGGTCGTGACCCGAGGCACGCGCCATCAGCCAGCCTGCGGCCCCGGCCGCCAGGCACAGCGCTAGCAAGGCCACCAGCACCGTGCGCAGCACCATGGGGCCAGGCAGGACACGCCCAGGCACCGCCTCCTCAATGGGGAGACTGCCTTGCGCCAGGGAGCCGGCGGCATGAAACGGGGCGGTGGGGACGGCGGGCATCGTTGCGGTGCGGCTATGCAACGAATATACGCAGCGCCCTGGCGCCAGGTCTTGGGTGGAACCCTCACCCCAGGGCAAGGAAAAACCCTGAGTTCAGCCGTGGTTCCGAGGCAGCGCAGAAAGCCCCGCGCAGTCAGCCAGCCGACTCGGCGGGAAAGTTCAGCCAGCGGCCACCAGTTCCAGTGCGCTGGGTTGTGGGAGCTTGAGCACGTTGCCCGAGCCCATGATCAGCCCATGCTCGCGCAGGTTGCGCAGCACGCGCGAGAAGGTTTCCGGCGCAATGCCCAGTTGGGCAGCGATGATTCGCTTGCGCTGGTTCAGAATCACGCTCATGGCACCGCTGTCGTCGTGCTGAGCGTGCTGAAGCAGCCACTGGGCACAGCGCGCCTCGGCATCCTGTGCCAGACGGCTGATGGCCAGTTCGGTCTGCTGGCGGTAGCCTGCAGCCATGTCATGCAACAGCACCTGCACGGACTTGGGCAAGGACTCCAGACCGCGCTGGAATGCCTCGAGCGACTGGCGTCGCAGCTGCACGCGCGTTTCAGCCACCATGTCCACCACACAGGGCAGGTTCAGCATCGCCGAGGAGGCATCCAGCCAGAAAGGCCCCTCCACCACGCCCAACTGGTGACGCATCTGGCCTTCCTCACGGATGCCCAACTGCACCCGGCCACTGACCAGGTAAAGCACGGAGTTGAGCTGCTCCTGACGCACCCGCAAGACGTCGCCAGGGGCGGCGGTCTCGCACTCGGAGTACATGTCTGGGGAAAGATTCGGCCACATAGGAAGTGGACTTTGCAGCGCCCGCATGGCCAGGACATTGACACACATCAAACGACAACCGCAGACATTTTTGTGTGTTTGCCCGCATTTGCGCTGGGTCAAGACAGCGACCAAGGGCTCTTCGGGTTGACCCTTAGAACTTGTCCGTTCCCTGTGCTGGTGTCACTCGCCTGTCACCGCGCCCGGATACCGTAACTACCTGTTACCCACCTGCTGTGGGGCCTTGCCTCGGCGCCACCCGCGCCACCGGCCGGGCCCGACCTGAAAGCCACCATGCCCGAACCCACCAACGACCCGCGCCAGCGGGTGCTGGCCGCCCTGTCGCCCGCCTTGCGCCAGGGCCAAGGGCCGCTGGCGCAAATCATCCGCGAAGACCGCCTGCACTGCGTGTTTCAGCCACTGGGCGACCTGCAGTCCGGCCATGTCTATGCCCATGAGGCGCTGATCCGCGGCCCGGTCGGCACCTCACTGCACCGCCCGGACGCGCTGTTGGACATGGCGCGCTGCGAGCGCATCCTCACCGATTTCGAGTTGGTCTGCGTGTTTACCGCACTGCAACATTGGGCGCACGTGCGCAGCCCAGGGCGCCTGTTCGTCAACATCAGCGCCGATGCGCTGGTGCACGGCGTAAACCTGTGCGGCTCCAACCTGCTGCTGCAGACGCTGCGCTCGCTGGGCCTGCCGCCACGCATGGTGGTGTTCGAGATCACCGAGCACGAGCGCGTGACCGACATGACCGCCCTGCGCGAGGCGGTACAGCATCTGCACCGAGCGGGCATGCGCCTGGCACTGGACGACTTTGGCGACGGGCGCTCCAGCCTGCGCCTGTGGTCCGAGGTCAAGCCCGAGTACGTGAAGATCGACAAGTACTTCATCGCCGACCTCGCCGAACACCCCGAAAGCCTGCAGATGCTGCGCGCCATCAAGGGGATTGCAGAGATCTTCGGCACCCAGCTGGTGGCCGAAGGCATAGAGACGGCCGAAGACCTGCGTGCGCTGCGCGATCTGGACATCGCCTATGGTCAGGGCTGGCTGCTCGGGCGCCCGGCCCTGCAACCACGCGCCAAGCTGGAAGCGGGCGCCCTGGAAGTGCTGCAGGACCGCCGCGTGGCCGTGCTGCCGCAACTGGAGCAATCCATCCGGCCCGGCATTCTGCGTGGCCTCCAGGTGGTGCAAGCCCCTACCGTGACCCCGGCCACCACCAACGATGAAGTGGCGCAACTGTTCATGCAGCACAACGCCCTGCATGCGCTGTGCCTGGTCGAAGGTGCGCGGCCGGTAGCGCTGATCAACCGCCACGACTTCCTCAACCACTACGCAGCGCTGTACTTCCGCGAAGTGCACGGCCGCAAGCCCTGCACCACGCTGGCCAACCATGCGCCGCGCATTGTGGAACTGGACTGTGACGTGAACCAGCTCATCGGCATCCTCACCTCACAGGACCAGCGCTACCTGAGCGATGGCTTCATCGTGACCGACAACGGGCGCTACGTGGGTTTGGGCACCGGGGACCAACTGGTGCGCGCCGTGACGGAGTCGCGCATCGAGGCGGCACGCCACGCCAACCCGCTGACCTTCCTGCCGGGCAATATTCCGATCAGCATGCACATCGAGCGCCTGCTGGCCAGCGGCAACCCGTTTGTGGCCTGCTATGCGGACCTCAACGACTTCAAGCCCTTCAACGACCACTATGGCTACTGGCGCGGCGACGAGATGATCCGCCTGGCTGCCCGCCTGGTGGTGGCGCACTGCGATGCACGGCGCGACTTTGTCGGCCATGTGGGCGGCGACGATTTTGTGGTGCTGTTCCAGAGCGACGACTGGCTGCTGCGCTGCCAGGCGATTGCGGACGCCTTCGCGCACGAAGCCCGGTTGCTGTACGACGAAGCAGGCCGCAAGGCCGGGGGCATCCACGCCGAAGACCGCCACGGGGTGCAGCGCTTCTTCCCCTGTACCAGCCTGTCGCTGGGCGTGGCACAGATTCTGCCGGGGAGCTTTCGCCACCCCGAGGAAGTGGCCAACCTGGCCGCCCGTGCCAAGCACGAAGCCAAGCAGTCGCGCAGCGGCATTGCCGTGCTGCCCTGCCCGGCCACGGCACCCGACAGCGGGTTGGCAGCCCCAGCGCCCCCGCAAACTGCCGACGCGCTGGTGGCCTGATCCGCCTGTCAGTCGGTCTCCGGCGCCTGGTCGGCCCAGCCACCCCCCAGGGCCTTGTACAGCGCGACCTGGTTCTGGCGCAGCGCGAGCCGGGTTTGGGCCAGCGCCTGCTGGGCGGTGAACACCGAGCGCTGCGCGTCCAGCACCTCCAGCGAACTGGCCACACCGTTGCGATAGCGCAGGTCGGCCAGGCGCAGGCGCTCGGCCTCCGCCTCGGCCTGTGCCTGCTGGGCGCTGACCTGGTCGGCCAGCGTGGCGCGACCGGCCAGCGCGTCGGCCACCTCGCGGAAGGCCGTCTGAATGGCCTTTTCGTACTGCGCCAGGGCCATGCTGCGCGCCGCCTGCGCCGACTCCAGCGCGGCCTGGTTGCGTCCAGCATCAAAGATCGGCAACAGGGCCTGGGGCGCAAGCGACCAGCCCCAGGTGCCGTCCTTGAACAGGCCCGACAACGCACCACTGGCCGTGCCCGCGCTCGCCGTCAGGCTGATGCGCGGGAAGAAGGCAGCACGCGCCGCACCGATGTTGGCGTTGGCGGCCCGGAGGTTGTGCTCGGCCTGGCGCACATCAGCGCGCTGCACCAACAGGTCGGAGGGGAGCCCCACCGGAATGTCGGCCAGCGCAGCGTGCGGGCTGGCAGTGCTCTCCAGCAGCGCCAGCGCCGGCGCCTTGCCCAGCAGCAGGGTCAGTGCATTGGTGTCGAGCGCGCGCTGGCGCTCCTGCTGCGCCAGGGCGACACGCGCCGTGGCCACCAGCGATTCGGCCTGGCGCAGATCCAGCGCCGAGGCCACGCCCTGCCGGTAACGCATTTGCACCAGGCGCAGCGACTCTTCGCGCGTGGCCAAGGTGCTGCGCGTCAAGGCCAGCAGCTCTTCGTCGGTCTGCAGGTTCAGCCAGGTGCTGGCCACGGCGGCCACCAGGCTGGTTTGCACCGCACGGCGCGCTTCCTCGCTGGCCAGGTACTGTGCCAGCGCGGCTTCCTTGAGGCTGGCAATGCGGCCGAAGAAGTCGATCTCCCACGAGGCAAAGGTCAGCCCCACGGTGTAGGCGCTGCTGATGTTGTCCTGGGACGTGGTTTGCCGGCTGCCCGTGGCGCCCAGGTTGACGGTGGGGGTGAGGTCGGCGGCGCGGATCTGGTGCTGGGCGCGGGCCTGCTCGATGGCCAGCACGGCCACGCGCAGGTCACGGTTGTGCTCCAGCGCCTGGGCGATGAGCGCACGCAGGCGCTCATCGCGCACAAAGTCCTGCCAGGGCGGCATGGCCACAGGGGCGCTGGCGCCCTGGGGCGCGGCAAGGCCCGGCCAGTGCTCGGCCACCGGCGCAGCGGGTCGCTCGTACACCGGCATCAGCGAACAGCCGCCGAGCAGCAAAGCCACCAGCGCTGCCGCCACAGGCGCCGGACGCGAGGTCATCGGCTTAGACAAGGAATCACGCATGGGGGTCCTCCAGACCGGTCTGGTGCGCATGCTGCGCATCAAATTGGCGCTGGCGTGCGCTGCCCTTGAAGAAACCACGCACCAGCACAAAGAACAAGGGCACAAACACCAGCGCCAGCGCCGTGCCCGTGAGCATGCCGCCGATCACGCCGGTGCCGATGGCACGTTGGGATGCCGAGCCTGCCCCGGTGGCCAGCGCCAGCGGCAGCACCCCCAGCGTGAAGGCCATCGAGGTCATCACGATGGGGCGCAGGCGCAGGTGGGCGGCGGCCAGGGCGGCCTCGATCACGCTGCGACCCTGGGCCTGCAGGTCCTTGGCGAACTCGACGATCAGGATGGCGTTCTTGGCCGTCAGCCCGATGATGGTGATCAGGCCCACTTGGAAGTACACGTCGTTGGCATAGCCGCGCAGCAGCGTGGCCATCAGCACACCGACCACGCCCAGCGGCACCACCAGGATGACGGCAAAGGGAATGGACCAGCTCTCGTACAGTGCCGCCAGGCACAGGAACACCGCCAGGATGGCAAACGCGTAAACGATGAGCGCCTGAGCACCCGCCAGCTTTTCCTCGCGCGACTGGCCGGTCCATTCAAAGCCAAAGCCCTGGGGCAACTGGCCGGCCAGGCGCTCCATCTCGGCCATGGCGGCACCCGTGCTGTAGCCCGGTGCGGCACTGCCGGTGATGCGCATGGCCGGGTAGCCGTTGTAGCGCACCGCCTGCATGGCGCCGGTCACCCAGCGCGTGCTGGCAAAGGCCGACAGCGGCACGGCCTGCCCCTTGTTGTTCAGCACCGTCAGACGCAGCACATCCTCGGGCTGCATGCGCGCGGGTGCATCGGCCTGTACCACCACGCGCTGCAAGCGCCCTGCGGCGGGAAAGTCGTTGACATAGGCCGATCCCAGCCCGGTGGCAATGGCGGCGTTGATGGCATCGAAACCCACGCCCTGCGCCTGGGCCTTGTTCCGATCGATGTCGATCTGCAACTGGGGTGCATCCTCCAGGCCGTCGGGACGCACCTGGGTGAGCACCTTGCTTTGCGAGGCCATGCCCAGCAACTGGTTGCGTGCAGCCACCAGCGCATCGCGCCCCTGGCCTGCGCGGTCTTGCAGGCGGAAGGTGAAGCCCGACGACGAGCCCAGTTCAGGGATGGGCGGCGGGCTCAGCGGGAAAATGAATGCGTCGCGCACCTGGGACAGCGCACCAAACGCACGCCCCGCCAGGCCCTGCGCCGAGCTGCCGGGACCAGGGCGCTCGGACCAGTCCTTGAGCGTGACGAAGGCCAGCGCCGCGTTCTGCCCTTGACCCGAGAACGAGAAGCCCAGCACACCCACCATGCTCTGCACCTCGGGCTGCTTGAGCACGAAGCCTTCGACCTGCTCCATCACGGCCAGCGTGCGCTCGCGCGTGGCGCCCGGGGGCAACTGCACGTTGACGATCATGGTGCCCTGGTCTTCGTTGGGCAGGAAGGACGTGGGCAGGCGCTGGTACACCACCACCGCAGCCCCCACCACCGCCACATAGACGAACATGGTGCGTCCGGCGCGCGGCAACCAGCGTGCCAACCAGCCCTCGTAGCCCTTGGCCGTGCGGGAAAAGCCCCGGTTGAACCAGCCGAAGAAGCCGGTCTTCTCGTGGTGGTGCCCGGCAGGCACCGGCTTGAGCAAGGTGGCGCACAGCGCAGGCGTGAGCGACAGCGCCATCAGCGCCGAGAACGAAATGGACACGCCCATGACCGCCGCAAACTGGCGGTAGATGTTGCCCACCGCACCGCTGAAGAAGGCCAGCGGCACAAACACCGACACCAGCACCACCGTGACGCCGACGATGGCGCCCGAAATCTGGCCCATGGCCTTGCGCGTGGCCTCCAGGGGTGGCAGGCCTTCCTCGCTCATGATGCGCTCGACGTTCTCGACCACCACGATGGCATCGTCCACCACGATGCCGATCACCAGCACCATGCCGAACATCGTCAGCACGTTGATCGAGAAGCCCATGGCCAGCAGCGACGCGAATGTGCCCAGCAGCGCCACAGGCACCACGATGGTGGGAATCACCGTGTAGCGCCAGTTCTGCAGGAACAGGAACATCACCATGAACACCAGCGCCACGGCCTCCAGCAGGGTGATGGCCACCTGCTGGATGGAGATCTTGATGAAGCGTGAGCTGTCGTAGGGCACGGCCCACTGCATGCCCTTGGGGAAGTAGCGCTCCAGCTCGGTCATCTTGTTGCGCACGGCCTGCGCCGTGGCCAGGGCGTTGCCCGAGGGCGAGAGTTGCACGCCGATGGCGGTGGACGGCTTGCCATTGAGGCGCGCCGAAGTGGCATACATCTGGCCGCCCAGTTCGATGCGCGCCACGTCCTTGAGGCGCACGGTGGCGCCGTCGGTGGTGGCACGCAGCACGATGTTGCCGAACTGCTCCACCGTGCTGAGCTGGCCGTTGACCACCACCGTGGCGGCAATGGACTGCCCGGCCACGTTGGGCAGCGCGCCGATCTCACCGGCCGACACCTGGGCGTTCTGCGCACGGATGGCGGCGGTCACATCGGTGGCACTCAGGTTGTAGCCCTGCAGCTTGGCCGGGTCGATCCAGATGCGCATGGCACGCTCGGTGCCGAACAGCTGCGCCTGGCCCACGCCGGGCAGGCGCTGGATTTCAGGCAGCACGTTGCGCGAGGCGTAGTCGCCCAGGGCCACCGGGTCCCAGTCCGGGTCGTCGGAGGACAGTACGGTGACCAGCAGGAAGTTGCTGCGCGACTTTTCGACGCGCACGCCCTGCTGCGTCACCGCCGCAGGCAGGCGCGGCGTGGCGCGGGCCAGGCGGTTCTGCACGTCCACCTGGGCCAGGTCGGCGTTGGTGCCGGTTTCAAAGCTCAGCGTGATGGAGCCCGTGCCGTTGGCCTGCGCTATGGCCTCCATGTAGATCAGGCCGGGCGAGCCGTTCATCTCCTGCTCGATGACGGACAGAACGCTTTCCTCCAGCGTCTTGGCCGATGCCCCAGGGTAGGTGGCAGAGACAACAATGGCCGGCGGCGCCACCGGCGGGTACTGGGCGATGGGCAGCTGCGTGATGGCCACGCCCCCCGCCACCATGATGAACAGCGCAATGACCCACGCAAAGATGGGCCGGTCAATAAAGAATCGTGCCATGGAGCAGCTCCTTCAGCGGCTGGCCGCAGGGGCCGCGCCCGATGCCACAGGCGCGGCAGGCGCGGCGGCGGCGGCCGGGGCGGCACCCTCCGGCTGCCACGGCACGGCCTTGACGGGCGTTCCGGGGGGCAGCATCTGCACCTTCTGGAAGCCGTCCACCATCACCTGCTCGCCGGCCTTCAGGCCATCGAGCACCACCCAGCGCCCGCCCTGCTGGCCACCCACCTGGATACGGCGCTGCTCCACCTTGCCCTCGGGCGTGACGACCTGCACCGCGTCGCCCTGGGCCGAGCGCATCACTGCCTGCTGCGGCAGCGTGATGGCGTTGGACGCACGCGCCTGCTCCAGGCGCACGCGCACGTACAGGCCCGGCAGCAGGCGCCCGCCGGGGTTGGGCAGTTCGGCGCGCAGGCTGACCTGGCCGGTGGCGGAATCCACGGTCAGGTCGGTGAACAGCAATTTGCCTGCTTGCGGGTGTTCACTGCCATCGTCCAGCACCACGCGCACCTCGGCCGCACCCTTGCCTGCGGCCTTGAGCTGGCCCGCTTCGAGCGCCCGGCGCAGTTGCAGCGCCTCGGACGCCGACTGCGTGAAATTGACGTACAGCGGATCGACCTGCTGCACCACGGCCAATTGCGTGGCCTCGCCCTGGCCCACCAGTGCGCCCTCGGTTACCAGCGCGCGGCCCACACGGCCTGCGATGGGGGAGGTCACCGTGGCGTGCCCCAGGTTGATGCGCGCGTTGCGCACGGCGGCGGTGCCTGCGGCCACATCGGCCTCGGCCTGCTTTTGCGCGGCCACGGCGTTGGCGTAGTCCTGCTGGCTCACGGCCTGCGCCTCCACCAGCGGCTGGTAGCGGCCGGCCAGCGCACGGGCCTGCGACAGGTTGGCCTCGGCACGCGCCAGTTGCGCCTGGGCGCTTTGCAGCGCGGCCTCGTAGGGTGCGGCGTCAATGCGGAACAGCACCTGCCCAGCCTTCACGTCGCTGCCTTCCTGAAAGAGCCGCTGCTGCAGGATGCCCGTGGCGCGCGCCCGGACCTGCGCCACGCGCGAGGCCTCCAGGCGGCCCGGCAGTTCGGTCTGCAAGCCCACGTCGCCGGGCTGCACGGTCAGCACGCCCACTTCGGGCGCAGGCATCTGGCGTGCGCCGCTGCCCTGCGCGGCCTTGCCGCCATCCCCCTGGCCGCAGGCTGCAAGGGTCAGGGCCAGGGCCAGCACGCCCAGGCGTGGCGCAGGGGATGCGCCCAAGGCGCCCAGCCACCCTCCGGGTGGCACTGAATGGGAGGGGGAGCGGAACAGTTGCATGGTGATCCTTTGAGGCGGAAGCGACAGCCAAGCCCGCAAGTCTAGTGAAGGCATGTGAAGCGCATGTCATCGGTCCATAAAAGCCTTGCGAACGGGGACAGGAAGGGCTTTTCGGGTGCGCAATTATACATACATTGATGTATGTATGTTGCGGTATAGTGTGTCCGGCGAGACTTTCCAACCAACCCATGGCACGACGCACCAAGGCCGAAGCACAGGCCACCCGCAATGCGCTGATCGACGCCGCCGAGCGGCTGTTCGACAGCCAGGGGGTGTCGCGCACCTCGCTGCAGGACATTGCCCAGGCCGCAGGCGCCACGCGCGGTGCGATTTACTGGCATTTCAAGGACAAGGCCGACCTCTTCAACGCCATGATGGAGCGCGCCACCGCGCACCTGGACGACATGGCGCAGCAGACCCCCGACGCCGAGGCCGCGCCCGACATGCAGGGCTATGTGGACGGCATGGTCCAGGTGCTGGGCCGCATTGCAGAAGATGAAGCCCTGAGCCGCGTGCTGCGCATTGCCACCTACCGCATCGAATACGTCGAGGAACTGGGCGCCGTGCAGGCCCGGCACCTGCAGGTGCACCGCCAATGGCTGGCCCACAACCGGCTGGCGCTGGAGCGCGCCTTTGCCGCCAGCCCCCACCCGGCGCAGGTACCACCGGACATGGCGGCGCTGGGGCTGCAGGTGCTGATCGAAGGCCTGCTGCACAGCTGGCTGCTGGACCCCGGCGCGTTTGATCTGGTGCAGGCCGGGCGCAGCACCATCACCACCTACCTGTGCGGGCTGGGCATCCGACTGCGGCCCTGACAGAACCTGTTCTCAGCGCACCGGCGCGCCCGCCTGGAACCAGCGCGCGACGAGCGCACGCTCGGCCTCGGTCATCTGCGTGGCGTTGTTCAGCGGCATGAGCTTTTGCTGCACCACCTGCTGGTAGATGAGCGACGCACGCGAGGCCACCTGTTCGGGCACATCGAGGCGCAGGCCCTTCATCTGCACCTCGGCACCGTGGCACTGCACACAGCGCTGTTGCAGCACAGCCTGCAATTCCTTGGTATCAAATTTGGCTCCATCGCCCGTGGATTGAGCGCCAATAGCTATATTTTTAATAGCATCTCCGGATGCAGGCGCGGGCCGCAGCCAGGCGACCACGGCCAGCAACACGGCCACGCCCACCAGCGCATACGGCCAGGGGTGGGCATTGCGCCCGAGCTTGTAGCCGTGGCGCAGCACAAAAAACTGCCGTATGGCCGCGCCCGCAGCCATCATGAGGATGAGCACCAGCCAGTTCTGCGGGTGGCTCCAGGTGAAGCTGTAGTGGCCGCTCAGCATCGCAAACAGCACCGGCAGCGTGAAGTAGGTGTTGTGCACGCTGCGCTGCTTGCCGCGCTTGCCGTGGATGGGGTCCACCGGCCGCCCGGCTTTGAGGTCGGCCACCACGGTGCGCTGGCCCGGAATGATCCAGAAGAAGACGTTGGCGCTCATGGCCGTGGCCATCATCGCGCCCACCAGCAAAAAGGCCGCGCGCCCGGCGAACCAATGGCAAGCCAGCCACGAAGCGATGCACACCAGCACGAACACCAGCGCGCCAACGATGGCATCGCCGTTCTTGCGCTGGCCGAAGGCGCGGCAAATGGCGTCGTACAACAGCCAGAACACCACCAGGAAACCCAGCGCCGCCACCACGGCCGTGGCGGGCGCCCAGTCCATGCGCGACTTGTCCACCAGGTAGGTGCCCGCGCTCCACAGATAGGACACGGAGAACAGCGCAAAGCCGCTGAGCCAGGTGCTGTAGCTCTCCCAATAGAACCAGTGCAGGTGGCCAGGGAGCTTGGGGGGCGCAACGTTGAACTTGACCGGGTGGTAGAAGCCCCCACCGTGCACGGCCCAGAGCTCGCCGCTCACGCCCTGGCGCTTCAGATCCTCGTCCTCGGGCGGCGTGAGGCTGCTGTCGAGGAAGACGAAATAGAACGAGGAGCCGATCCAGGCAATGGCCGTGATGACATGCAGCCAGCGCAGCAGCAGATTGGCCCAGTCGAGAAGGTAGCTTTCCATGGTTTTCACCCTTGGCGAGACGCCAAACGCCATTCACCACTGCGGGCGCTCTGAACAGCATGGGCCGCGCTCCGAAGCGGGGGGCACCGCCAAGGCTCCGCTGCGACCGGAGGATACAAAGTGTATGCAAAACCTGAGCGCAATGTCGGCACGGCTCTGGCCGCAGCGCATCAAGCGCGCTCGTTCCCGTCAGGCGGCAGGGTTTGCAACAGTTGGGCCGCTACGGCCACGGCAATCACTTCGGGCGCCTTGCCTGCAATGCCGGGCACGCCGATGGGGCAGGTCACCTGCGCCAGCTCGGCTTCGGCAAAGCCGCGCTCGTGCAGGCGGTGGCGGAACGTGGCCCACTTGCTGCGGCTGCCGATCAGCCCGATGAAGGGCAGGTCGCCGCGTTCGCGCTGGCGGCGCAGGCAGGCGGCCACCACGTCCAGGTCCTCGGCATGGCTGAAGCTCATGATGAGCACACGCGAGCTCGGCGCCAGGCCCGGCACGGCGGCCTGCACGGGGTCGGAATGCTCGCAAGCCACGCCCGGCGCCACATCGGGCGGAAAGACGCCGTCGCGGCTGTCGATCCAGGTGAGCGCAAACGGCAGCGGCGCCAGCACGCGCGCCAGCGCCTGGCCCACATGGCCGCCGCCGAACAGCGCCACAGGCACCTGCCGTGGCGTCAGGCGCGCCACAAGCGCCGCCGCATCGGCCTGCGTGACCTGCTCGTAGCGCAGGTGCATCACGCCACCGCAGCATTGCCCCAGGCTGGGGCCCAGCGCATAGCGCAGCACGGCCGCGCCCGGCCCGCCCGCAAGCCGGCGGCGGGCCTCGGCAATGGCCTGGAACTCGACATGGCCGCCGCCGATGGTGCCCACCACGGCATCGGCCGCCACCGCCATCCAGGCGCCACGCTCGCGCGGTGTGGAGCCTTCGGTCTGCTGCACGGTCACCAGGCAGGCCGGGGCCTTTTTGAGTGCCTCGCCCAAATGGTGCAAAAATGCGCCGCTACTGGTCATTGCCCACCGCCCCACCCATGGACCCCAAACCTTCGCAACGCAGCACCAAGCGCACCCACTGGCTGCTGGCAGGCCTGATGGCGGGCGTGGCTGCCGTGGTGGCGGCCTGCAAATCCTCGCCAGTCAGCACCATTGCCCCCGGCAAGCACCCAGGCAGCGACAGCCCCAGCACCCTGGGCCCGGTCACGCAGATCTCCCCCCCTTCGGAGGCCCGCAATCCACGCGACTACCGCAAGGACGCGGCCACCCACCTGTATGCGCTCAACGCCGAGCGCATCTACCAGGGCAAGCTGCCGTCCATGCTCTACGCCATTGGCGTGTTGGAGGTGGACATCGACCGCAAGGGCCGCGTGAGCGGCGTGCGCTGGCTGCGCGCACCGCGCCACGCGCCCGAGGTGGTGGCCGAGATCGAGCGCACGGTGCGCGCTGCGGCGCCCTACCCACTGCCTGCACGCATGGGCAAGGTCACCTACACCGACACCTGGCTGTGGGACAAAAGCGGGCGCTTCCAGCTCGACACGCTGACCGAGGGGCAGCTCTGAAATCCATAGCGCCCAGCGCTTGATTTCAGGCAACTTCAGGCACTTTTCATTCCTAATCGGCCTGAGCAAAAGCGCCAGAAGCTCATTTTTTGATAGCACCCTCAAGACCCCCGGTAGGACGAATAGCTCCAGGGGCTCACCAGCAGCGGCACATGGTAGTGCTGGTCGGTATGGGCAATGCCGAAGTCCAGGTTCACCTGGTCCAGGAAGGGGGGTTCGGGCAACTGCACACCGCGCGCCCTGAAGTAGCCCGCCACGTCAAAGCGCAGGCGGTAGGTGCCCACGCGCAGGCTGGTGTTGTCGAACAGCGGCGCATCGGTGCGGCCATCGCGGTTGAGCACCACACGCTGAAGCAGCGTGGCGCTCTCGCCCTCGGTGGCATACAGCGCCACGGCCATGCCCGCAGCGGGGCAGCCGTGCATGGTGTCCAGTACGTGGGTGCTCAGGCCCATGGCGAAGTCTCCTGGTGGCGTGCGTGCGATGTTGCAAGTGTAGGCAGCCTGGGCGGCTGTGCCTATGATTCCCCCATCTCCCTGCGGTGCCTGCAACATGACCTACGACACCACCCTGCCCTACCCGCGCGACCTGATCGGCCACGGCCGCCACCCGCCGCACGCCCGCTGGCCCGGCGGCGCGCGCATTGCCGTGCAGTTCGTGCTGAACTACGAGGAAGGCGGCGAAAACTGTGTGCTGCATGGCGACGCGGGTTCGGAGCAGTTCCTCTCCGAGATGTTCAACCCGGCCAGCTACCCCGAGCGGCACATGAGCATGGAGGGCATCTACGAATACGGCGCGCGCGCGGGTGTCTGGCGCATCCTGCGCGAATTTGAGCAGCGCGGCCTGCCGCTCACAGTGTTCGGCGTGGCCACCGCGCTGCAGCGCCACCCCGAGGTCTGCACAGCGTTCACCGAGCTGGGCCACGAGATCGCCTGCCATGGCCTCAAGTGGATCCACTACCAGAACGTGCCCGAGGACGTGGAGCGCGCCCACCTGCAGGAGGCCATGGCCATCATCGAGCGCCTGACCGGCACCCGTGCCCTGGGCTGGTACACCGGCCGCGACAGCCCGCGCACGCGCCGCCTGGTGGCCGACCACGGCGGCTTTGCCTACGACAGCGACTACTACGGCGACGACCTGCCGTTCTGGATGCAGGTGCGCCGGACCGATGGCACGGTGGTGCCCCAGCTCATCGTGCCCTACACGCTGGATTGCAACGACATGCGCTTTGCCCTGCCCCAGGGCTATTCGCACGCCGACCCCTTCTTCCAGTACATGCGGGACACCTTCGACGCGCTCTACGCCGAGGGCGACCCCGCCGGCCTGGACCGGCCCAAGATGATGAGCATCGGCATGCATTGCCGCTTGCTCGGCCGCCCCGGGCGCATCACGGCGCTGCAGCGCTTTCTGGACCACATCCAGCGCCATGATCAGGTGTGGGTGGCGCGGCGCATCGACATCGCGCACCACTGGCAGCACCACTATCCTGCCCCAGAAATTCGAACAAAATATGCCTCCAGCGCTTACGAATAAAGCGCAACAAGCTATCATTTTAGGAGCATTTCAGTGCCCTTGAGCATCGGACAACTCAACACCGCGCATACCGACCAGGCGCTGCAACTGCTGGACGGCATCTACGAACACTCGCCCTGGATCGCCCAGGCCGCGCTGCGCGAGCGGCCCTTTCGCTCGCTCGCGCACCTCAAGCACGCCATGGCGCAGGCCGTGCGCCAGGCCGGCACCGAGGCGCAGCTTGCGCTGATCCGCGCCCACCCCGAACTCGCGGGCAAGGCCATGGTGGCGCAAAGCCTGACCGCCGAATCCACGCACGAACAGAGCGCGGCAGGCCTCACGCACTGCTCGCCCGAGGAGTTCGCGCGGCTGGAGCAGCTCAACCGGGACTACAACGCGCGCTTTGGCTTCCCTTTCATCCTGGCCGTGCGCGGGCCGCGCGGCACGGGGCTCCACAAGACGCAGATCATCGACACCTTCGCGCGCCGCCTGGACAACCACCCCGACGTCGAGCGCGCCGAGGCGCTGCGCAACATCCACCGCATCGCAGAGATCCGGCTGAACGACAAGTTCAACGCCGAGCCGCTGATCGGCGGCGATGTGTGGGACTGGCACGAACGGCTGGCCCAGCACTCCGACCCCGGCTATGCCGAGAAGGGGCAGCTCACCGTCACCTACCTCACCGAGGCCCACCGCGCCTGCGCGCAAACGATCAGCCAATGGATGCGCGAATGCGGCTTCGACGAGGTGGAGATGGATGCCGTGGGCAACGTGGTGGGCCGCTACCACGCGGCCACGCCGCAGGCCCGCACCCTCTTGACCGGATCGCACTACGACACGGTGCGCAACGGCGGCAAGTACGACGGGCGGCTGGGCATCTTCGTGCCCATGGCCTGTGTGCGCGAGCTGCACCGCGCGGGCCGCCGCCTGCCCTTCGGCATCGAACTGGTGGCCTTCGCCGAGGAGGAAGGCCAGCGCTACAAGGCCACCTTCCTGGGCTCGGGCGCGCTCATCGGCGACTTCCAGCCCGAATGGCTGGACCAGAAAGACGCCGATGGCGTGACGATGCGCGAGGCCATGCAGCAGGCAGGCCTGTGCGTGGACGACATCCCCCGGCTGCGGCGCGACCCGGCGCACTACCTGGGCTTTGTCGAGGTGCACATCGAGCAGGGGCCGGTGCTGTGCGAACTCGACCTGCCGCTGGGTGTGGTCAGCTCCATCAACGGCAGCGTGCGCTATGTGGGCGAGATGGTCGGCATGGCCAGCCACGCGGGCACCACGCCCATGGACCGGCGCCGCGATGCGGCCGCCGGCGTGGCGGAACTGGCGCTGTACGTGGAGCAGCGGGCCGCGCGCGACGGCGACTCGGTGGGCACCATCGGCCTGCTCAACGTGCCCGCCGGCTCCATCAACGTGGTGCCGGGGCGCTGCCAGTTCTCGCTGGACCTGCGCGCCCCCACCGATGCGCAGCGCGATGCGCTGGCGCAGGACGTGCTGCAGGAGCTGCTGCGCATCGCGCAGCGGCGCGGCCTGCGCTGCTCGCTGGAAGAAACCATGCGCGCCAGCGCCGCGCCCAGCGCGCCGCAATGGCAACAGCGCTGGGAACGCGCCGTGGCCGCGCTGGGCCTGCCCGTGCACTGCATGCCCAGCGGCGCCGGGCACGACGCCATGAAGCTGCACGAGATCTTGCCCCAGGCCATGCTCTTCGTGCGTGGCGAGAACGGCGGTATCAGCCACAACCCGCTCGAATCCACCACCCACAACGACATGCAACTGGCCGTGGAGGCCTTCAACCACCTGTTGTTGCAGCTATGCATGGAGCCGACATGACCTCTCCCACCGACACCGCCATCTACGCCCGGCTCGACGCCTGGATAGCCCAGCATTTCGACGAGGAAGTGCGCTTTCTGCAGGCCCTGGTGCGCGTGCCCACCGACACGCCGCCGGGCAACAACGCCCCGCACGCCGAGCGCACGGCCGAGCTGCTGCAGGGCTTTGGCTACACCGCCGAAAAGCACCCCGTGCCCGCCGCCGAGGTGCAGGCCTGCGGCATGCAGTCCATCACCAACCTCATCGTGCGCAGGCCCTATGGGGATGGCGGCAGGACCATCGCGCTCAATGCCCACGGCGACGTGGTGCCGCCCGGCGAGGGCTGGACGCACGACCCCTACGGCGCCGAGATCGAGGACGGCAAGCTCTACGGCCGCGCCGCCGCCGTGAGCAAGAGCGACTTCGCCAGCTTCACCTTCGCCGTGCGCGCGCTGGAGGCAGTGGCCCGCCCGACCCAGGGCGCCATCGAGCTGCACTTCACCTACGACGAGGAATTTGGTGGCGAGCTGGGGCCGGGCTGGCTGCTCAAGCACGGCCTGACCCAACCCGACCTCTTGATTGCGGCGGGCTTTTCCTACGAGGTGGTCACCGCGCACAACGGCTGCCTGCAGATGGAGGTGACCGTGCACGGCACCATGGCCCACGCCGCCGTGCCCCACACCGGGGTGGACGCGCTGCAGGCCGCTGTCGCCATACTGAACGCGCTGTACGCCGAGAACCAGGCCTACCAAGCGCTGCACTCGCAGGTGCCGGGCATCACGCACCCGTACCTGAATGTGGGCCGCATCGAAGGCGGCACCAACACCAACGTCGTGCCCGGCAAGGTGCAGTTCAAGCTCGACCGCCGCATGATCCCCGAGGAAAACCCGGCCGAGGTGGAGGCACGCATCCGCAGCGTGATTGCCCAGGCCCTGGAGCGCTTCAACACCGAGCACGGCCACCAGGGTGCCAGTGCAGCGCAGGCCGACATCCAGCGCCTGCTGCTGGCACGCGCCATGACGCCGCTGCCCGGCAGCGCACCGCTGGTGCAGGCCCTGCAGAAGCACGGGCAGGCGGTGTTCGGCCACATGCCGCCCGCCGTGGGCACGCCGCTGTACACCGACGTGCGGCTGTACGCAGAGCGCGGCATCCCCGGCGTGATCTACGGCGCCGGGCCACGCACCGTGCTCGAATCCCATGCCAAGCGCGCCGACGAGCGCCTGGAGCTGGACGACCTGCGCCGCGCCACCCAGGTGATCGCGCGCAGTCTGCTGGATCTGCTGGCCTGACTACCCAAGCGCGCGTGACTGAGGCATACTGAAAACAGCGTTTTTTCGCGAGCACCGCCATGACCAAGTCCACCCCACCCGCCGACGAACGCAAGGCCACCACCGACCGCCGCTCGGGCGCTGACCGCAGGCAGCAGGACGTTGGGCCCGCCGCCAGCTACGAGCGGCGCAACACCGTCGAACCGCGCCAGCCCGAGGTGGCGGAGCTGGAGTTGTCGCCCGAAGAAATGCAGGCCATGGGCTTCAAGCCGCCCCCACCAGCGGCCCGCTGAACCCCTGCTGCGGCAGGTGTGCCACGGCACCTTTGTGAACGCACGTGCTTTAAATCCGTTATCCTGTGCGCCCTGACCACAGCCGTGGTCGTTTTTTCCTGGCGCCCCGCGCGACACCTTCGCGAACCGGGCGCCCCACGCCAAGCCCGCACCCACCTGTGCCCGGCCCGCGCGCTGCCCGAAAACCCACGGCACGCTGGCGCTGCCCCTTGCAGCCATGGCTCCAGGGGGTACATTGGCGTCATGCTCTATCGGCATGGCCAGGCCCTTGTGGCCGCGCCCGCATCAGCTACGCTTGTCCATCGCTCAACCGTCCTGGCTTTCCAGCTCTTTGTATGACCCAGAATATCTCGGCGGCCGAATCCGCCCTGCGTGACGCAGCACGCGAATACCACCGCAATCCCAGCCGGGGAAAAATCGCCGTCACGCCCACCAAGCCCCTGTCGAACCAACGCGACCTGTCCCTGGCCTATTCTCCCGGCGTGGCCTACCCCTGCCTGGACATCCAGGCCGACCCAACCAAAGCCTTCGACTACACCTCGCGCGGAAACCTCGTGGGCGTGATCACCAACGGCACGGCCGTGCTGGGCCTGGGCGACATCGGCCCGCTGGCCGGCAAGCCGGTGATGGAGGGCAAGGGCTGCCTGTTCAAGAAGTTCGCTGGCGTCGATGTGTTCGACATCGAACTGGCCGAGCGTGACCCCGACAAGCTCATCGAGATCATCGCCAGCCTGGAGCCCACGCTGGGCGGCATCAACCTCGAGGACATCAAGGCGCCCGAGTGCTTCTACATCGAGCGCGAGCTGTCCAAGCGCATGAACATCCCTGTGTTCCATGACGACCAGCACGGCACGGCCATCATTTCCAGCGCCGCGCTGCTCAACGGCCTGGAGCTGGTGGGCAAAGACATTGGCGCCGTGAAGATCGCCGTCTCTGGCGCTGGCGCCGCCGCCATTGCCTGCCTGAACGTGATGGTGGGCCTGGGCGTGAAGCGCGAGAACATCTTCGTCTGTGACTCCAAGGGCGTGATCTACGAAGGCCGCCCCGGTGGCTACGACGAATCCAAGGCCCAGTACGCGCAAAAGACCGAGGCACGCACCCTGGCCGATGCGGTGAACGGGGCCGACGTGTTCCTCGGCTGCTCGGCCCCTGGCGTGCTCACGGCCGAAATGGTCAAGACCATGGCGGCCCAGCCCATCATCCTGGCGCTGGCCAACCCCGAGCCCGAGATCCGCCCCGAACTGGCCAAGGCCGTCCGCCCGGACTGCATCATCGCCACGGGCCGCTCGGACTACCCGAACCAGGTCAACAATGTCCTGTGCTTCCCGTACATCTTCCGCGGCGCACTCGACTGCGGCGCCACCAAGATCACCGAGGCCATGAAGCTGGCCTGCGTGCGCCAGATCGCCGAGCTGGCCAAAGCCGACATCAGCGAAGAAGTGGCCACGGCCTATGCGGGCAAGGAGCTGACCTTTGGCCCCGACTATCTGATCCCCACGCCGTTCGACACCCGGCTGATCCTCAAGATTGCCCCGGCCGTGGCCCAGGCGGCCATGGATTCGGGCGTTGCCACCCGGCCCATCGAAGACATGGAGGCCTACAAGGAAAGCCTCTCGCGCTTTGTGTACCAGACCGGCATCCTGATGCGTCCGGTCATCAACGCCGCCAAGGCCCTGCCCGACGCGCAAAAGCGCGTGGCCTATGCCGACGGCGAGGACGAGCGCGCGCTGCGCGCCGCGCAGATCGCGGTGGACGACCACATCGCCCGCCCCATCCTCATCGGCCGCCCCGCCGTGATCGCGGCGCGCATCGCCAAGGCCGGGCTGCGCATCCAGCCGGGCGTGGACGTGGAGGTCTGCGACCCCTCGGACGACCCGCGTTTCCGCCAGTACTGGGAGACCTACCACCAGATCATGAAGCGCAACGGCGCCACGCCCGAGGTGGCCAAGGCTGCCGTGCGCCGATCCAACACCATCATCGCCTCGCTGATGGTCAAGCTGGGCGACGCCGACGCCATGATCTGCGGCCTGGTGGGCACGTTTGAAACGCACCTGGAGCGCATCCACAGCATCATCGGCCACGAGGCCGACGTGGCCGACTACGCCACCCTCAACGCACTGATGACCGACCGCGGCCCGCTGTTCATCGCCGACACCTATGTGAACGAGAACCCCACGGCCGAGCAACTGGCCGACATCGCCTGGCACTCGGTCAAAGAGGTGCAGCGCTTCGGCCTGCCGGCCAAGGTGGCGTTCCTGTCGCACTCCTCCTTCGGCTCGTCCAAGCGCGCCTCGGCGCGCAAGATGCGCGAGGCGCGCGACCTGTTCGTGGCGCGCCACCCCGAGATCGAGTGCGACGGCGAACTGCACGGCGATGCCGCACTGGAGCCCAACATCCGTGCCACCTACATGGCGGATTCCACGCTCACCGGCTCGGCCAATCTGTTGATCTGCCCGAACATCGATTCGGCCAATATCCTCTATAACGTGCTGAAGACGACCACCAGCGGCGGCGTGACCGTGGGCCCCATCCTCATGGGTGCGGCCGCCACGGCCTACATCCTCACACCCGCCGCCACCGTGCGCCGTGTGCTCAACATGACGGCCCTGGCCGTGGCCAGCAGCGCCTCGCGCATGGCAGCGCGCTGAACAGGAACGTGCTGTCCACTGCGGTGGGCAGCACGTTCAGTGCACCCCAACGGGCTCAGGGGTTGTTGGCGGTATTGCCGAGCAGGTCATCGCGCAACTGGTGGTCTGCGGGCGATGGCCCCACCCAGATGCGGAGCACCATTTTGAAAAACTCGTCGTCCCCCACGGGCGCACCCTGCACCTGGCCAAGGATGTAGAACTGCGTCCCTTTGCCAGGAATGAATTCCATGGCGAAACTGTCGCCGGGTTGCAGTTTGGGCTTGCCGGAAAAAATCTCAATCAAACGGTTGGTGGCGGTCGCGTATTTTTGCACCGCCTCCTTGGACGAGTTGGCAGACAGGCCTTTGAGGAAAGCCAGCCCCAGATCAGTCCCCGGCAACTCGCGCAAGGCGACAAAAGACAGGCGCTTGGGGCCTGGCAAAGCCATCAACTGCTCAACCGTTGCCACCTTGCTGGGGGTGTACAACGCCATCTCATACACCTTGAACATGAAGCGGTGCCGCACACCTTGTCCGTTGAGCTGGAGCTCAGTGTCCGCAAGCCGTTGGGTCGCGGGAAAAGCCGCCCACCCGAATACGGGCAGGGCAGCCAGCAACACTGCCAGCACAGTGCATCGGATCGTGGAGTACATGGTTTCGGGAAAGGTAGTTACAAAAAGTGAACGAGCGTACTGCCTCTACCTTGGGCTGGCCTGACACCAGCGCGACTCAGCGCGAAGCGACCAGCAACTGCACGAACATCTGCACCTTGGGACGACATTCCTCGCTGATGTCGGTGAACTCCATCCCTGCAATCCAGCGGCCGCGCTCCTGCTTGATCTTGATGACCCGCGCATACACGCCCACCGCCCGGTAATCCACCAGGGCCAGCTCAAACTCCAGTTGCAGTACGCGCTGCACATTGATGTGCTCGGGCAGCTCCAGCATGAGCCCGTGGTAGCTCATGTCCAGAATGGTGGCGTGGATGATGCGCGGCTGCACGTCATCGCCCTCCACCAACTGGCACAGGCAAGGCACCCGCGTTTGCGCGCGGTGGCTACGGCGGAATTCCTGGCGCGGCACCTTGAGACGGCGTGCCGGAATGGCCACCAGTTCGCGCATGTCCACCGGCTCGCTGCGGCCCTTGACCCACACCTGCATGGGCGCGGTGGCCGACACAAGGTTCCAGCAGCGCTGGTAGGTGGACTCGCTCATCAGAATCTGCCCGCGCAGGCTGAACGCCTCGATGCGCGAAGCCAGGTTCACCTCTTCACCGATCACGGTGTACTGCGAGAACAGGTCCGACCCGAAGCGCCCCGCCATCACCGTGCCCGTGTTGATGCCTATGCCCAGATAGACCTGCGGCAGGTGCTCGCGCAAATGCTCCAGGTTCAGGTCGCGCATGGCCAGCTGCATTTCCACCGCGCACACCAACGCACGTTCCACATGGTCCTGTTGCTCCGGGGTGTCGGCAAACACCACCCGGATCGAATCCCCCAGGAACTGCTCAATGGTGCCCTGGTGCCGGAACACCACCGCGCTGAGCCGCGACAGACATCGGTTGAGCACCGCCACCACCTCCTGCGCAGGCCGCGTGGCCGCCAGCACCGCAAAGCCGCGCAGATCGGCAAGCAGCAAGGTCACCTCGTGCGCGCCCGGCTCGGCCACTGGCATCGAAGACTGCGCCTGCCACCCCTGCAACAGTGCCTGCACCTCGGCCAGTCCCTGGGCAGACAGGGTCGCCCCGGTGTCTCTCTGGACCAGCGCCTGCAAGCAATCGGCAAAATCATTTACAACGGTGTGCTGCATCAATAGAACCTCCAGATTGCCACCCGATGGACGCAACGGTAACCATGGCTACGAGTCAAAGGCCGCGCGCAGTGACGGTCAAGCCATTATCAAAGAGAAAGCAAGCGTCCGATCCACCGATAGACACCGTTAAAATAGCCGGCTTATCGCTCGCAGGCCACAGGCGCAAATACCGCCGCGGGGACTTGCTGCAGCGTTCATGTTCAGGAAGCTTGGCAGAGTGGTCGATTGCACCGGTCTTGAAAACCGGCAACCCGCAAGGGTTCGTGAGTTCGAATCTCACAGCTTCCGCCAAACCACCATCCCTGGATCACCGCTGGGTACAACGCCCTCATCGGTTGGTTCGCAAATTTCAAGGCAAGAGGATGGTCGATCCTGTGGTCTTGCGCGCCTCCAGGTCGCGGTGTGCCTGTTGCACCTGGGCCAGCGGGTAGCGTTGGTCGATGCGGATCTGCACCTGCCCGCTGGCCACCACGTTGAACAGTTCGTCGGCCATGGCCTGGGTGGATTCGCGCGTGGCGATGTGCGTAAACAGCGTCTGGCGCGTGACGTACAGCGAGCCCTTGGCCCCCAGCGCACCAGGGGCAAAGGGCGGCACCGGGCCCGAGGCATTGCCAAAGCTGGCCATCAGTCCGAAGGGGCGCAGGCAGTCCAGCGACTTGTCCCAGGTGTCCTTGCCCACAGAGTCGTACACCACCTTCACGCCCCGGCCACCGGTGATGTCCTTGACCCGCGCGACAAAATCCTCGGTGTGGTAATTGATGGCATGGGCCGCACCATGGTCCAGCGCGAGGCGGCATTTGGCGTCCGTCCCTGCGGTGGCAATCAGTTGCAGACCCAGGGCCCTGGCCCATTGGCAGGCGATCAGCCCCACGCCACCTGCGGCGGCATGGAACAGCACGTAATCGCCCGCATGCAGCCCCTCGACGGGCAGGTTTTTCTTGAGCAGGTATTGCGCCGTCAGGCCCTTGAGCATCATGCCTGCGGCGGTCGCAAAATCGATGGCATCGGGCAGGCGGCAGACGCATTGGGCGGGCATCACGCGCACCTCGCAATAGCTACCGGGCGGCTGGCTCGCATAGGCAGCGCGGTCACCGGGGCGCAGGTGGGTCACGCCTTCACCCACAGCTTCGATCACCCCCGCACCCTCCATGCCGATGCCTGCGGGCATGGTCAGCGGGTACAGGCCGGTGCGGTGGTACACATCGATGAAATTGAGCCCGATGGCATGGTGGCGGATGCGGATTTGACCGGGGCCGGGCTCGCCCACGGGCACGTCAACGAGCTGGAGTTCTTCGGGGCCACCGGGCTGGCGGATCTGGACGGCGAGGCTCATGGGGTTCACTCTCCTGCAGTGGTTCGGGATTCTGGCAATGATGCCTGGCATCGTGCCATGTTTCTGCAAGCCTTGCGCGCCGCAGCCCGCTACAGTGGCGGTATGAGACACACACTGACCCCAGGCACGGCCGTGCTCCTGGTGATTGCGCCGCTGATGTGGGCGGGCAACGCCGTGGTCGGGCGGCTGGTGCACGAGCTGGTGCCGCCCATCACGCTGAACTTTCTGCGCTGGCTGCTGGCCTTTGGGCTGCTGCTGCCGCTGGCCCATGGGGTGCTGCGCCCTGACAGCCCGGTGTGGCCGCACTGGCGGCGCTATGCCTTGCTGGGGCTGCTGGGCATTGGCACCTACAACGCACTGCAGTACCTGGCGCTGCAGACCTCCACACCCATCAACGTCACGCTGGTGGGATCCAGCATGCCGGTCTGGATGTTGGCCGTGGGCGCCCTGTGCTTTGGCGCCGCTGTCACGCGCCAGCAACTGGTGGGCGCCGCGCTGTCCATGGCCGGGGTGCTGCTGGTGCTGAGCCGTGGGGAGTGGAGCCAGCTCCTGTCGCTGCGGCTGGTACCGGGCGATGTGTTCATGCTGCTGGCCACGGTGTCCTGGGCCTTTTTCAGCTGGCTGCTGGTACGCACCAGCGAACCCGCAAGCGTGCGTGGCGACTGGGCGGCCTTTCTGATGGCCCAAATGGTCTTCGGCCTGCTCTGGTCGGGCGGCTTTGCCGGAGCCGAATGGGCGCTGGCCCCCAGCCACATCACCTGGGGCTGGCCGCTGGTGGCTGCTCTGGCCTTTATCGCCATCGGGCCGGCCGTGGTGGCCTACCGCTGCTGGGGTATCGGTGTGCAGCGTGCGGGGCCAGCGATTGCGGGGTTCTTCTCCAACCTCACACCGCTGTTTGCTGCGCTGATGTCGGCAGCCTTCCTGGGCGAGGCACCGCGTGCCTACCATGCGCTGGCGTTTGCGCTGATCGTGGGCGGAATCGTCGTCTCCTCGCGACGCTGACGCCCGAAGTCGGCGCTCAGGCGGCGCCGCTGTTGAGCGTGCGCTCGAAATCGGCCACCGGCATGGGGCGCGCCAGCAGGTAGCCCTGATACAGATCGCAGCCGTGGGCAATGAGCAGGGCTTTTTGCGCCTCGGTCTCCACGCCTTCGGCAAGGACCTCCAGATCCAGGTTGCGGCCCATGCCGATGATGGTCTGCACGATGACATCGTCCGAAGGTCGAACCCCCAGGTTGCGCACGAAGGACTGGTCGATCTTGAGCTGGTGCAGCGGCAGGCGCGTAAGGTAGGCCAGCGACGAGTAGCCGGTGCCGAAATCGTCCACCGAAAAACGCACACCCTTGGTACGCAGCTGGTGCATCTTGTCGATGGCGTCTTCCACGTTGTCGAGCACCAGGGACTCGGTCAACTCCAGAGTGAGCAGTTGCGCCCGTGCGCCTGTGACCTGCAGGGTCTCGATCACCTGGTGCACAAAATCGCTCTGGCGGAACTGGCGTGCGCTGACGTTCACCGACAACTGCAGGTGCGCACACTGCGGCTGATCCTGCCAGCTTGCCAGCTGGGAACAGGCGCTGTGCAGCACCCACTGCCCGATGTGCAGGATGAGATCACTTTCTTCGGCGACCGCAATGAACTGCCCCGGCGGAACCATGCCGCGTTGGGGGTGCTGCCAGCGCAGCAGGCACTCGGCGCCCACCACCTCGCCCTGCAAGCTGGCCTGGGGCTGAAAATGCAGCACCAGCTGCTGGGTGATGAGCGCCTGGCGCAGGTCAGCTTCCAGCTGGGCCCGTTCGTTGATGGCGGTCTGCATCTTCGGATCGAAGAAGCACAGCGCATTGCCGCGGCGCGCCTTGACCTGGTACATGGCAATGTCGGCCTGACGCAGCAACTCGCTGGCCGACTGCGCACTGGCGCCAAACAGCGTGGCGCCAATGCTGGCCGCACCTTGGTGGGCATGGCCACGCAGCACATAGGGCTCGGAGAGGCCGCGCAGGATCTGTTCACCGATCCGCTGGGCCAAGGCGGCGGCTTCCTGGGTGTTGGTGGAGAGGTCGCTGAGCATCACCACGAACTCGTCGCCGCCCAGGCGTGCCACCGTATCGGCCACGCGCACGTTGGCCAACAGGCGTTGCGCCACCGCTTGCAGCAGCTCGTCGCCCACTTCGTGCCCCAAGGTGTCGTTGAGGTCCTTGAAGTGGTCCAGGTCCAAAAACAGCAAGGCGCCCACCTTGCCCGAGCGCTGGGACAGCACCAGTGCCTGGCCCAGCCGGTCCAGCAACAGACGGCGGTTGGGCAGACCGGTCAAAGGATCGTGGAAGGCCAGGTGCTCGATTTCCTCATTGGCTCGGCGCAGATCGGTCACATCGTGGTAGGCGATGACCCACCCGCCCTCCGGGGTGGCGCGCTCCAGCACATGGATGCAATGCCCGTCTGGCAAAACCTGCTCGTGCACGCCGGTGCCCTCCCGCTGCTGCGCCAGGCGCAGCGCTATCCATTGCTGGCGCTCGGCATCGCTGCCCGCAGGCAGGTGGTGGACCACCGATTGCTCCAACACCTTGCGAAAGGACATGCCAGGCGCAATGACGCCACGCATCCAGGGAAACAACTCGATGAACCGGCGATTCCAGTGCACCACCCGTTGCTGCGCATCGAGCAGCACAAAGCCGCTGACCATGGATTCCAGCGCCTGGTCCAGCAAGGCTTTGGAATCGGCAATGTCCTTGCGCACCTGGGCCATGCGATCGAACCCCGCCACAGTCACCGCGGCAGCAACCAGCACCATGGCACAAAACACCAGTGCCGCAGCCGCCACCATGTTGCGCTCATACTCCCAGCGCTCCAGTGCCTGGTCCTCGGGCAGGCTGACCGACACCCGCAGGTTGGGATACACCAATTGCCGCGACACCACCAATGCGGGCTTGCCACTGATGCGCGCAGGCATGTTCCATGCACGGTCGGGCAAAGGGACATCGTTGCGCAGCGCCGGGATCGGCCCCGCCTCGGGCAAATCGGGCAGGGCCAACATGCGGCGCCCATCGTTCTGCTCAAAGACAATCTCCAGGCCCGACACCTCATGCCCTTGCGTCAGCACGTTGGCCAGTTTGGCCAGCGGCACCTCAGCCACGGCCGCCAGCCGCTGCCCGTCGCGTCCGGCCAAAGGCCGGGCAAAGTAGAGCACCTGCTGGGTGCTGGCAAAACTGAGCACGGGCGTACTGATATACAGCCGCTGCGCGGCCGACGACACCACACCGGCCAGGAAAGCCGTGGGCAGCGACATCTCCTGCAGCGCACCGGAAGGTTCGGACGAGGCTCGCACCCGACCCTGGGCGTCCACCACAGCCACCCGCGAGACCAGCAGATTGCCCCGTGCCACCACAGCCAGCATCCGGCTCTCGGCCTGCACATCGGCGCTGGGCTGCAGTTGCAACATGTCCTGGGCACCCGACAGCAACAGGTCGATGGACAACATGTTGTGATTGAGCGCCACCTCGGCACCTGATACGAAACGCTCCACCTTCTCCTCGCTGGTGCGCACCGCGCTCTCGCGCAGGGACCAGATCTGCCACGCGGCAGCACCGGCCAACACCGCCACAAACAAGGCGACGAACAGCCAGAGGGCTGGTTTGATCCGTTCAGGTGGGAAGCGGGTCATTGTCGGTCGGGAGCACTCAATCCCCGGGCAGGCCCGATGGTCTTGTTCCAGATATCGGCACACCGCTGTCCACAGCGCTGCAGCCAGCGCGGCAGTACGGTGGACACAAAAATGTCCTGGCGCTTGCGCTCATCCTGCGCCGAGATGGGCACCAGCACCATGTTGCCCTTGACACCCTTGGTACATGCGCTCTGCCCGGTGTTGCAGGCAATGCCCTGGGCCGTGTCGCGTTCGGACTCTTCCCAAATGGCGGCCTCCAGCAAGGGCAACTCCTTGCGCAGCAGGGTGCGCAGGTCCGCAGGCAGGGCCTCCCAGGCGCTCAGGTTGGCAGCAAACAGGGCCACGCCCCAGTTCAAGGGCATGGCATGCATGTGCGAGGTGACCGCCTGCAGCCCCAGCCCGTTGCCCGACAGCGTGCCGGTGATGGCGCAGTCGATGCTCCCCGCCTGCACACTGGAAACAATCTGCGCGAAGGCGGTGTGCACCGGTGTGGCGCCCAAGGCGCCCACAAAATCGGCCTGCGCGGCCGAGGACACACGCACGCGGCGGCCCGACAAGTCAGCCAGGGCCGCGAACGGCTTCTTGCAAAACACGACCTGCGCAGGATAGACATACAGCGCCAACAGCTGCACCCCATGCTGTTCGCGCAGGCTCTTTTCCAGAAACGGCCGGAATGCCGCCACGCTGAGCTTGAGACTGGAACTGTCCGGGTTCAGACCGGCAAGGTCAGGCGCCGTGTACTGGGGGTAGTTGGCCGTCATGGACCCCATCAACACCGTGCCAAACGGCACCACGCCCAGTTGCAACAAGCGCAGCATGTCGTCGCGCGGAACACCGGCCCGGTCAAAGGGCACGATGTCGGCCTTGAACCGCCCACCGCTCATGCGCGGCAGTTCACGGCTCCAGAACGGTTCTTCCCACTGCGTGTACTGACTGACCCCGGCCAGCCCGCCCACCACACGGAACTGGTATTGCGGCGGCTCTGCTGCCAGCCCCACCGACTGCAGGCCCCAAGCCAGGGCCAGCGCCGCCCATGGCGCCCTGCGCACTGAGAAAATCTGCTGTTGGATGGACATCCCCCGGCCCCCGTTGTGGCGTTTGTGCTGCACCATGGCCCCGTCAATGGACGCCCGGATAGGCGCCCCCATCGGCCAGCCAGTTCTGGCCGGTAGTGTAGCCCGCATGCACGCTGCACAAAAAGGCGCAGATCGCGCCAAATTCCCGCGCTGCGCCCAAGCGCCCCGCCGGAATGGCCGCGGTGTGCGCGGCCCGCACCTCCTGCAGGCTGCGGCCGGTGCGCGCGGCCTGAGCGGCAAAGGTGGAGGCGAGGCGGTCGGTGTCGAACTTGCCCGGCAAGAGGTTGTTGATCGTGACCCCGCGCGCCGCCAGCGGGCTGCGCGCCACACCGGCCACAAAGCCCGTCAGCCCGCTGCGCGCTCCGTTGGACAGACCCAGGATGTCGATGGGCGCCTTGACGGCGCTGGAGGTGATGTTGACGATGCGCCCAAACCCGCGCTCGGCCATGCCGTCCACGGTGGCACGGATCAGCTCGATCGGCGTCAACATGTTGGCGTCCAGCGCCTGCAGCCAGGCCTCACGCTCCCAGTCGCGAAAATCCCCTGGCGCAGGCCCGGCGGCGTTGGTCACCACGATGTCAAAGGCCTTGCCCGGCCCGCCAGGTGCCGCGAAAACGGCTTCGCGGCCTTGCGGCGTGGTGATGTCTGCGGCCACGCACAGCACCTGAGGTTTAGGATGTTTTACGGCTCCAGCGCCCTCCGAATCAGCGCCAATAGCTATTAAATCAATAGCAGCCTGCTGCAACACATCGGCATTGCGGGCATTGATGACCAGGTTCACCCCTTCGCGCACCAAGGCCTCGGCGCAACCCCGCCCCAGCCCCTTGCTGGCGCCGCACACCAAGGCCCATTTGCCTGCAATGCCCAAATCCATAACAATCCCCCGTCACAATGGCTTGCCCCGCCCGATAGCCTCGCTGGCAGGGCGCAAGCGATCATAAGTGGAGATTCCAATGAAACCGTCGAGTTGGCAGGCCCTGAGTCGGGTGTTCGTGGTTTTCGGGCTGCTGTGGGGCTCGGCCCAGGCCCAGGAGGCCACCATCAAGCGCGCCACCGAGTTGCGCGAAGCGCCGGGAGACCAGGCGGCCAGCCGGGGCGCCCTGGCGGCCGACAGCAGCGTGGCCCGCACCGGAGACCGCAAGGGTTCCTGGGTCAAGGTACGCACCCCGCAGGGCACAGAAGGCTGGGTACACATGTTCGACCTGGGCTCACAACCGGCCACAGCCAGCAGCAACAGCACCGCCAGCGGTCTGCGCAGCGTGGGCGGCCTGTTCGGCGGGGGCAGCACCACCACGGCGACCGCTACCGTGGGCATCCGCGGCCTGAGCGCCGAGGACATCGCCAACGCCCAGCCCAACCCTGCTGCTGTGACCCAGGCCGAGAAGATGCGTCTGAGCGCCGACCAGGCGCGCCAGTTTGCCAGCACCGCCCCCTTGAAGCCGCGTTCCGTGGAAGCGCTGCCTGAACCGCCGCGCCCGGCTTCGGGCAATACGGCTCCTTCCACAGACTCCACCTATGCCAATTGAGGAGCCCCCCATGACTGCCCCCTCCTCCCTGCAAAGTCGCCTGCGCACCACCGCCCTGTGCGCGGCGCTGTCACTGGCTCCCGCTCTTGGTCTGGCCCAGGGCGGGGTGATGAACCTGCTCAACTCACTGGGTGGCGGCTCGTCAGGCGGCGGCCTGCTGGGCGCCGTGACGGGCCAGAGCGCCCAGCCCCAGGGCGACGACCTGATCGGCCTGCTGTCGCGCTCGGTCGAGAACATCGACGAGGCGCGCGAGATCGATATCGGCCGCCAACTGGCTTCGGTGCTGCTGGGCAGCAAGCCGCTGCACCCCGACATGCGCCTGCAGCACTATGTGAACCAACTGGGTCGCTGGATCAGCCTGCAGTCCGCGCGCCCCCACCTGCCCTGGACCTTCGTCGTGCTGGACGACAAGGGCTATAACGCCTTTGCCGCGCCCGGCGGCTACGTGTTCGTGACCAAGGGCCTGATCGACAGTTGCGCCGATGAGGGCGAACTGGCGGGCATCCTGGCACATGAGATCACCCATGTGACCGCCAAGCACCACCTGCACGCCATGCGCAAGACCGCCCAGTCCGGCGTGGTGACCCAATTGGTGGCATCGCAGATCAAGACCAACGCCGTGGGCAACCTGGTGGCCTCGCAACTGTTTGCCCTGGGGCGCAACCTGTATGCCCGCGGCCTGGACCAGACCGACGAGTTCCATTCGGACCGCGAAGGCGTGGCCCTGGCAGCCCGCGCCGGGTTCGACCCCTATGGCCTGGTGTCGGTGCTGCAAAACCTGCGCACGGCCACGCCCGACAACCCCATGTTCACCCTGGCCCTTTCCACCCACCCCCCCGCACAGACCCGTCTGGACCAGTTGGAACAGGCCATGGGCCGCAGGCTCGACTCCTACACCGGCGGCCCCGGTGTGACCGTGGCGCAACGCCTGGGCGGTGGTCAGGACGGTGGTGCGGCCGGACGCAAGGCCAAGAAATAGCGGATCGACGCCCTGCGCGCTCAAGCCCCCGCTAGTGTCCTGAGCTGGAGATTCGTTGAAGATATAAAAATGTCGAAATCGTTGCCAGGCAAGGCGCAAGCCACAGCGACAGCCGTAGCTATCGCGCGGATTTGCAACGCAGCATGGCGGCGATTCTCGGCCTTTTTTGTGAAACGTATTTCCAACTCAGGACACTAGGCCCGCATGGAGTGCAGCGATGCGCTCCATGAAGCGCGGCGGCACCAGGGCCACAGTCTTGTTTTGCGGGTGCACGAAAACCACCCCGAGCTTTCCGCGCGCCACCTCGCGACCGGTGGATTTCTCGGTCATGCGGTACACGATGTCAAACCCGTACTTGTTGAAGTCCGAGGGCAACATCTCCACCCGCATGACCTCGCCGTGGAACCCCTCGGACTTGTACTGCGCAACGATGTCTCCCACCACGATGGACAGCCCCTCCACCCCCGCCTCGCGGTAGCCCAGGGCCTGGAAGAAGCGCACGCGCGCCTCGGACACCAGGGTGAGCAACTGGGCGTTGTCCAGATGCCCGCCCTGGTTGACGTGGCTGATGTAGATCTGCAGCTCGGTGGAAAAGACAAAGCGCTCCGGAAGCGCAAACTGGATGCGTGGCATGGTGGGAGACTCAGTGCTTGAACATGCGGTGGTGCAGGCGGCGCAGCGACCACCACACGCTGAACGCCACCACCGGAATGGCAATGGCGGCCGTGCTTTCGGGGGACAACGGCCAGCCCAGTTTTTGCGCCCCCTTGGCCAGATAGCTCACCAGACCAACGATGTAGTAGGTGATGGCGGCGACGGACAGCCCCTCCACCGTGGACTGGAGCTTGAGCTGCAGATCCTGGCGCTGGTTCATGCTGGCCAGCAGCGCCTGGCTGCTTTGCTGCTGCTCGATCTCCACGCGCGTGCGCAGCAACTGGCTGATGCGCGAAACGCGGCGCGACAGCGCCTCCTGGCGCCGCGCGGCCCAGTCGCAGGTCCCCCGTGCTGGGGTCAGGCGCCGGTCCATGAACTCACGGATGGTCTGCAAACCCGCCAGACGCGATTCGGCAATCTCGGCTATGCGGCGATCCACCAGCTCGAAATAGGCCGTGCTCGCCGAAAAGCGCGAATGCGTGGCGGCGTACTGGCTCTCGACCTGCCCGGCCAGACGCGTGAGGCGGTCCAGCAGCGCGGGCTCATCGTCGCGGTTGGCCAGGCGGATGGCATCGGCCAACCCAGACAGCTCGCGCTCGGCCCCCGCCAGCACCTGGGCGGCCTCCCGCGCAGCGGGCAGGCCCAGCAGCGCGGCCATGCGGTAGGTTTCGATTTCCTGCAGGCGCTGCACCAGGCGGCCCAGGCGCCGGGGCGTCATGCCACCCGCCAGCAGCACCATGCGCGAGTAGCCGTCGGGATGGATGGCAAAGTCGGTATAGACCTCGCCATGCCCATCGGCCACGGTGGAGGCCACCAGCGCGTCCTCATTGAGCACATGCCGCACCAGCGAGCCCGAACCGAACTCGCGCGTGGGCAGCACCCACAGGTTCAGGCCGCACAGGCAATGGCCCGGCAACTGGGCCAGCCAGTCGCGCGGCACGCTGTGGGCCGCGCCCACCGGCTCGCTGTCGCCAAAACCTTCGGTGCGCAGCGGGACGGTGAAGGTCCAGGTCACGAATTCGGTGTGCATTTCCCAGCGGATGCGCACCGGCCCCAGGTCCACGCGCAGGTGCGTGGTGTCCGCATCGGGCTGGGGCTGGTGGTGGTTGCGCAGCAAAGTGCCCAGGTGGGCACGGCTGACCTCGCGCGCGGCGGCGTCGGTCCACATCACGATGTGGGTACTGGCCACCGGCGCCTCGATGGCCTCCGGCGGGCGGGCATGGATCTCGTTGTGCAGCAGCGCACGTTGCGGGTGCTGTGGCGGCAGGGAGGTGAGAAAGGGAGCAGCGGCATTCATCGCGGCAACACCCCTCAGTACGAAGTGGGGCTGGGGGTGGCCGCAATCACCTCCTCCAGCGTGGTGATGCCCTGCGCCGCCCGCAGCGCACCGGCCATGCGCAGCGGTCGCATGCCATCCTGCACGGCCTGGCGCCGCAAGCCATCGATGGAGGGCTCTGCGGTGATACCTTGCTTGAGCGCTTCGGTCACGGTCAGCAACTCGTACAAGCCCATGCGCCCGCGAAAGCCAGTCATGCGGCAGTCGATGCAGCCCACCGGCCGGTAGGGCTGGAAGGTGCCGCTGAACTTCCAGGGTTTGACCGCCTCGGCCAGCACCTCGGGCGAGAGCTGGTCGTCGGGCTCCTTGCACTCCTTGCACAGCGTGCGTACCAGGCGCTGGGCCAGAACGCCCAGCAGCGTGGCGCTGATAAGGTAGGCCGGCACGCCCAGCTCCAGCAGGCGGGTGATGGCGCTGGGGGCATCGTTGGTGTGCAGGGTGCTGAACACCAGGTGGCCGGTCAGCGCGGCCTGCACCGCCATTTCGGCGGTTTCCAGGTCGCGGATTTCGCCCACCATGATGACGTCGGGGTCCTGGCGCATGAGGGCGCGTACGCCCTCGGCAAAGCTGAAATCGAGCTGCGGCTGCACCTGGGTCTGGTTGAAGCTGGGCTCGATCATTTCGATCGGGTCTTCCACCGTGCAGACGTTGACCTCTTCGGTGGCCACGCGCTTGAGCGTGGAATACAGCGTGGTGGTCTTGCCCGAACCCGTGGGGCCGGTCACCAGGATGATGCCGTAGGGCCGCTTGATGAGCGATTCCCAGCGACCCGCATCGTGCGTGCCAAAGCCCAGCGCATCCAGCCCCTTGACGGCGTTGTCGGGGTCAAAGATACGCATCACCATCTTCTCGCCAAAGGCCGTGGGCAGCGTGGCAAGGCGCATTTCCACCTCGTCGCCGCGCTGGTTGCGCGTTTTGATGCGGCCGTCCTGTGGGCGGCGCTTTTCCACCACATCCATGCGCCCCAGCAGCTTGACGCGCGCGACCATGGCGGCCATCACGCCCAGCGGCATCTGATAGACCGGGTGCAGCACACCGTCGATGCGGAAACGGATCACGCCCTGCTCACGCCGGGGCTCCAGGTGGATGTCGCTGGCGCGCTGGTCAAAGGCGTATTGCCAGAGCCAGTCCACCACGCGGATCACGCCCTGGTCGTTGGCATCGAGCTGCTTGTTCGTCTTGCCCAGCTCGACGAGCTGCTCGAAGCTGTTGGACACCGTGGTGCCGCCCGCCTTTTGCGCGGCGCGCACGGATTTGGCCAGCGCAAAGAACTCGGCCGTGTAGCGCTGGATGTCCTGCGGGTTGGCAATGACACGACGCACCGTGCGCTTGGACTGGCGCTCGACCTCGGCCACCCAGTCGGTGATGAAGGGCTCGGCCGTGGCCACCACGACTTCCTTGGCCGTCACCTGCACCGGCAGCACCTTGTGGCGCTCGGCGTAGGTGGCGCTCATGGTGTCGGCCACCTTGCCCACATCGACCTTGAGCGGGTCGATGCGCAGGTACTCCAGCCCGCTGCGCTGCGCCAGGTACTCGGTGAGCATGTCCACGTCCAGCGGCTTGCCGTCGCTGGCGCGCTCCATGGCGACGTTGGCCAGGCGCACCAGGGGGTTCTGGCGGCTCTCTGCCTGCGAACAGCGCGCAATGGTGCGCTGCGCCTCATCGGGCGAAATCACGCCATCGGCACTGAGCCACTCAACGACGCGGCGCCAATCCAGAGGGCCGTGGTGCTTGGCGTGGGCACTGTCGTGTGCGGTCGTGGAACGGTGGGAATGGGGGGGCATGGTGTGTGGGCAGAAAACGATGAAGAATCAGTCGGCCAGGGGCTTGAAGCCGCGCACCCACTTGGCCGTGGGAATGCCCCAGCGCTCCTGGATGTCTGCGCAGCGCGCGGCCAGCTCGCCGCGCTTGAAACGGCTGGGCGTGCGCTGGGCCAGCACCACGGTGTTGCCCTCGCGCGTGGGCTTGAAGGCCCAGAGAGCGTCCTCGCCAAACACTGCCGCCAGCTTCTCCACGCTCTGCGCAAAACTCGATGCACGGCCGAACAGGTTCACCGTCATGCAGCCGCCCTCGCTCAGCAGGGCGCGGCAGTCGGCGTAGAACTCGGCGCTGTCGAGCACAGGCGCTGCTGCGTTGTCGTCGTACAGATCGACGCAGAGCGCGTCCACCGTGCCCAGCCACATCGGGTTGCGGATTTCCTGCGCCGCATCGGCCAGCACCACGCGCAGCTTGGGGCCGTCGGGCGGCAGCTTGAACCAGGCGCGGCACACGGCCAGAACCTGCGGGTTCAGCTCGATGGCGGTGGCGCACATGCGCAGCTTCTTGTGGCAGAACTTGGTGATGGCGCCCGCCCCCAAGCCCAGTTGCATGGCGTGGCCCTTGCGCACGGCATCGGGCTCCATGAACAGCAGCCAGGCCATCATGCGCTGGATGTATTCCAGCTCCAGGTGAAAGGGATCATCGATCCGCATGGAACCCTGGATCCAGGGCGTGCCCAGGTGCAGGTGGCGCACCTCGCCATCGTCGGAGACGCTGACTTCGGGCAATTCGGCAGGGTTGTTTTTCTTGCGGGCCATTCGTTTCTTTTCAAAGGAGTCCGTGCGCGGCCAGGGCTTGTGCCCAGGCTGCGCGCTTGCGCTCAAAGCTCCACGAGGCATTCGCCGGGCTGGTGGATGGCAGCTTGAGGACCGGCACGCCGAGCTGCGCCGTGGCGCGCGCGTGGCGAAAACTCTCGCCGCCATTGTGGACGATGGCCGCCAGGCGCGGACAACGTGGGCGCAGGCCGGCGAAATCGTTTACCTCGGCGTTGCGGATGCGGCTGTCGAGACTGCCTTCGCGCTCGCAGGCGCCATACACGTCCCACAGGCCCAACCCACGCGCGAGCAACCAGACACAGCGCCCGGCATAGTCCTCAGGGCCGGGCAGGACATGCTGCGGCCACAGCGCCTGCAGGATGCGCCAGAAGTGGTTTTGCGGGTGCGCGTAGTACTGCTGCGCACGCAGCGAGGCCACGCCCGGGAAGCTGCCCAGCACCAGCACCACGGTGCCCGCGCCCACCACCGGCGGCAGGCCCGCCAACCGTGCGGCAGGCACGGCGGAGGACACAGCGGGGGAAGGAGGCGTCATGGCGGACAGCAGGCGGCAGGTGCCTTGGTTACATTTACTATCAAATTAATAGCTGCCTGCGCTTGACCAACAAGCGCAAACGGCCATTTTGGCCCATTATCCGACACGCCCCCGCAAGCGCGGCAGTGCCTGCACGGCATTGGCCTCCGTCTGTTGCGCCAACGCCTCCAGCGGCATGCCCCGCAGATCGGCCAGCACCTGCGCGATGCGCGGCAGCTCGGCCGGGGCATTGCGCCCCTGCGGCAGGCCTGCCGAACGCTCGGCGGCGGTGCGGTAAATCCAATGCGGCGGCATATCGGGCGCGTCGGTCTCCAGCACCAGGGCTTCAATGGGCAGCTCCGTGGCCAGGCGGCGCAACTGCAACGCACGCTCGTAGCTCAGCGCCCCACCAAAACCCAGCTTGAAGCCCAGCGCGATGAAGGCACGCGCCTGCTGCAGGCTGCCATTGAAGGCGTGGGCGATGCCCCCCTGCACCGGCAGCTCGCGCAGGCCCTTGAGCAGTGCGTCGGCCGAGCGGCGCACGTGCAGGATCACGGGCAGGTCGAAGCGCCGTGCCAGTTGCAGTTGCTGGCGGTAGAAGCGCGTCTGCCGCTCGGCGTCAAGCCCTGACACGAAGAAGTCCAGCCCGATCTCGCCCACGGCAACGAGGTGCGGGTCACTGCGGTACTGCGCCAGCAGGTTTGCCAGGCACTCCAGGTCATCGTCCGCGGCCTGCGGGGTGTAAAGCGGGTGAATGCCCAGGGCGTAGCTGTCGCCATGGCGATGGGCCAAGCTGCGCACGGCGTCGGCATGGGCCACCTGCACCGCAGGGATGACAATGTGCTGCACACCGGCGGCACGGGCCTGGGCGCGCACCCCATCCGCATCGGCAGCAAATTCAGGGGCATCCAGGTGGCAGTGGGTGTCGATCCAGTGGGGCATGGGCCCGATGATTCCACAGCCTTGCGTGCCGGGGAACTCCAACCTCCAAGGCAGCGCCCCGGCAACTCGCCCTCACAGGCGCACCGGAATGCCCCGCTCCCGCATGTGGCGCTTGGCCTGCTCCACGGTGTATTCGCCGTAGTGGAAGATGCTTGCCGCCAGCACCGCATCGGCACCGCCAATCTGGATACCGTCGGCGAGGTGGTCCAGGTCGCCCACGCCGCCCGAGGCGATCACTGGCACATCCACCGCGTCGCTCACCGCACGGGTGAGCGCGAGATCAAAACCAGCCTTGGTGCCGTCGCGGTCCATGCTGGTGAGCAGGATTTCGCCGGCGCCACGGCGTGCCATCTCAGTGGCCCATTGCACGGCATCCAGACCGGTGTTCTTGCGGCCGCCATGGCTGAACACGTCCCAGCCGACACCCACAGGCTGGCCGTCGGCGCCGATGCGCGTCTGCTCCTCGGCGCTGCGGCGCTTGGCGTCGATGGCCACCACAATGCACTGCGCACCGTACTTGGCCGATGCCTGGCTGATGACATCGGGGTTGGCAATGGCGGCGGAATTGAAACTGGTCTTGTCGGCCCCGGCATTGAGCAGGCGGCGCACGTCGTCCACGGTGCGCACGCCGCCCCCCACGGTCAGGGGGATGAACACCTGGCTGGCCACGGCCTCGATGATGTGCAGGATCAGATCCCGGTCGTCGCTGGTGGCGGTGATGTCCAGGAACGTGAGCTCGTCGGCCCCCTGTGCGTTGTAGCGCGCGGCAATCTCCACGGGATCGCCCGCGTCGCGCAATTCCACGAAATTGACCCCTTTGACGACCCGGCCACCGGTCACGTCCAGGCAGGGAATGATGCGTTTGGCAAGCATGCGCTGGCTCTTGAGTGATGGAAGAAGAAGGCCCGCAAGATACCACGACCGCCAGGGGGCACAGGCGCAGCGACGCGTGAGGCGCCCCGAAGGCAGCGTCATCGCACCGTCACGGCGCCCGACCAGAATGCATTGCATCTGGTTACAGCTTGCCCCATGAATTCCCTGGATCGCCTTTATGAGTCACTGGCCGCCGGTGCTGCCGACAAGCGCCATGCCCACACGGCCCTGGCCACGCGTGCCGAACATCTGACCGCGCCGGCCGAACCCGTCACTCCCGAGCACACCAACGACGACGTGCGCCAGCGCTTTGCCCTGAACGAAGTGCAGGAGACCCTGGCCGTGGTGGAGAACGGCCAGCCCATCGGGCTCATCAACCGCCACATCTTCATGGAGCAGTACGCACGCCCGTTTGCGCGCGATGTGTTCGGGCGCAAGAGCTGCATTGCCTTCATGGACAAGAGCCCGGTGATCGTGGATCGGGGCCTGCCGATTGAAACGCTGGTCAGGACCGCCGTCGAAGCGGGCACGCGCGTGCTCAAGGACGGCTTCATCACCACCGCCGAGGGCCAGTACCTGGGCCTGGGCACGGGCTATGCGCTGATGAAGGCCATGTCCGACATCGAGGCCGAGAAGACACGCCAACTGCTCTCCAGCATTGGCTATGCCAGCCTGATCCAGCGCTCGCACCTGGCCGAATCCGACCTGGCCCTGCGCGACGGGCTGCCCGACCACGCCCTGCTGTGGCAGCCGCGCGATGTGGTGGGCGGGGACGCCTACTTCTTCCGCCACACGGCGGCGGGCCTGGTGGGCTGCGTGTTCGACTGCACCGGCCATGGCGTGCCCGGGGCGTTCATGACGCTGATCGCACTGTCCTTTCTGGAGCAGACCATCGCGCCGGAATGCAGCACCATCGACCCCGGCGCCACACTGGGCGCCATGAACCGCTACATCAAGCGCGTGCTGCAGCAACGCCAGCGCGAGGGCGACAGCAGCTACGGCAGCGGCAGCCGCCCGTCCAACGATGGCTTGGACGCGGCGCTGTTCCTGCTGGCGCCCGATGGTGCGTCGCTGCACTTCGCCTCGGCCCGGCTGCACCTGCTGATTGCCCCCGACGATGGCGGCGCACTGCGCACCATCGACGGCGACCGCAACGGCATTGGCTACGCCGACACGGCCGACGACCAGACATGGACCACGCAGCAGGTGGCGCTTTGCGGCCCCAGCCTGCTGGTGATTCCCACCGACGGTGTGATCGACCAGATCGGCGGGCCGCGCCAGATCGCCCACGGCAGACGGCGCCTGGTGCAGTTCATGGAACAGCGCCGCGGCGTGAGCGCCCGCGCGCTGTGCGCCGAGTTTGCCGAGCATTTCAGCCAGTGGCAGGGCCAGGAGCGGCGCCGCGACGACGTGTCGCTGCTGGCCTTTCGCTGCGGCACCCCCGTGAAGCCATGACACCACAGGACTTCGAACGCTTTCAGACCAGCACCCAGGACTGCGGCGTGCTGTTCTATTACGCCGGTGAATTCACGCCCACCATGATCGCCGCCGCGGCCGACACACTCAAAGGCCGCCTGGCCAGCGAGGAGGCGGGCTCCGCCGCCAAGCGCAAGGTGTTTTCCACCTTCATTGAAATGGCGCAGAACGTGCTGCACTACGCCGCTGCCCACGCTGAGCCCGGCCAGCCGCAGCCACCGGCCAGCGGCGCCATTGCGGTGGGACGCGACGCCAGCGAGGGCGATGCCGGCCATTACTGGCTGGTGTGCAGCAACCCGGTGCATGTGGAGCACATCGCCCGCCTGACCGAGAAGCTCAGCGCCCTGCGCGCCATGAGCCTGGCCGAGATCAAGGAAAGCTACCGCACGCAGTTGCGCAACAACGAGCACGCGGACAACGACGCCCTCAGCAAAGGCGCAGGCCTGGGGCTGCTGACCATCGCGCGCGACGCCAGCGCACCGCTCGAATAAAGCTTCGCCTCCACGCCCGATCCGCAGGCACGCACCGCGCTCTTCCATGTGAAGGCGCGCATCTGAACCCCTTGTCGAACGTCCCCTTTTGAGAGGAGCACTCCATGCACAACCTGCACATCGAACGCAGCAACGTCACGCCTGAAATCCTGTTCCTGCCTGCATCGCAGCGCATGGAAATCGCGGGCGAGTGCTACCCCGAGAACCCCCTGCCCTTCTTCCAGCCGCTGCTGCACACGCTGCAGCAGTATTTCGAGCAGCAGCGCCCTCCCCGCTTTGAAGCCCACATGCAGTTGCAGTACATCAACAGCGCCTCGACCATGGGCCTGCGGGCACTGTTTGCGCTGCTCGACCGCGCAGGCCACCAGGGCACGGACATTCGCGTGGTCTGGGCCTACGACGCCGAGGACGACGCCATCGAAGAACTGGGCATGGACCTGGTGGAGGACTACCACCACGTTCAACTGGAGCGCCAGCCGCTCTCCATGGTCTGAGAGCCTGAGGCCCCCGCGCTCATTCCTGGCGCAGCGCGTCCACCACCTGGTGCAGGTGCTGCGCCCAGGCGCGGCGGTCACGCGCGCCCGCCAGCTCGGGGCGGCCAAAGTGCACCACTGCATCGATGGCCGGGCACGAGAGGGTGCGCCAGACCGAACCGACCAGCGTTTCATCGCCCTGGTAACTGGGGTAGAAGCAGACTTCCCCGGTGGCACGCTCCACAAAGCGCAGGCCCACAGGCTGCACCGGGGCCTGGGCCTCCAGCGCCGCCTGCAACAGGTTGGCGTGAAAGGGCAGCAGCGTGCGGCCGTCGCCCGTGGTGCCCTCGGGAAACACGGCCAGCACCTCACCGTCCTCCAGGGACTTTTGCATGGCGCGCACCATGCGCATGGCGTCGCGCCGCGAGCTGCGCTCGATGTACAGCGTGCCCGCCGCCGTGGCCAGCGCGCCAATGAGGGGCCAACCCTGCACGTCGGACTTGGAGATGAAGCGGCAGTAGCGCGCCGCGTGCAGCACCGGTATGTCGAGCCAGGAGATGTGGTTGGCCACCAGCATCACCGGCCCCTGCACCGCAGGCTGGCCCTGCACCACCAGCCGAATGCCCGCATGGCGCAGCAGCGCCAGCGACCAGGCCTGCACACGCGCCTGCTGCTGCGTGGGCGCGAGTGTGGGAAAGCGCAGCGCCACGACCATGAGGCCGTGGAGCAGATGAACCATCAGGCGCACAACGCGCCAGCAGGCGACAAGGCTTCGCATGGTGAAAATTGGCAAGGCGCCCGGCGCTGGCGGGCGCCAGGCTGCGCATCAGTTATCCATTCCGCGAACGCGGCACCCGCAACCTATGAAACGGGCGCGATCCAGGCCAGGGCCACCGCGCAAGGGCCGCCCCGCCGCGCTGGTGGCGTCCCCCTGCCCGAATCGCGCAGCGATTCGAGAGCGGGGGGAAGGCGCCGAAGGCGACTCAGGGGGGTGCTTCACTTCATTCCCGCTCAAAAGCCACCTGTCCGCCCACCAGCGTGCAACGCACCCGCGCTGGCAGTTCGTAGCCCGAGAACGGCGTGTGCTTGCCCTGGCTGCGCAGCGCGGCGGGCTCGGCCAGCCAGTGCGCACCGGGATCGACGATGCACACATCGCCCACCCCGCCCTCGACCAGGCGGCCCACGCTGGCCTGCAAGGTGCCGAGCGCGGTGCCCAGCACCGCAGCGGGTGCACTGGTGACAACGGCCAGCGCGCGCTGCAGCGGCACGCTGTCGTCCTGTGCCCACTTGAGCGCCAGGCTCAGCAGCAGCTCCAGCCCGGTGGCTCCGGGTTCGGCCTCGGCAAAAGGCAGGGTCTTGGCGTCCTGCTCCACCGGGGTGTGGTCGGACACCAGCGCGTCGATGGTGCCGTCGCGCAATGCGGCACGCAGGGCATCGCGGTCGCGCTGCTGGCGCAGCGGCGGAGTGAGGCGAGCACGGCTGTCGAAGAAGCCGATGTCGAGGTCCGTGAGGTGCAGCGAGTTGATGCTCACATCGCAGCTCACCTTGAGCCCTTCGGCCTTGGCCTGACGCACCAGCTCGACCCCGGCAGCACTGGAGAGGCGGCACAGGTGCACGCGGGCGTCGGTGGCCTTGAGCAGTTCAAAAATGGTGTGCAAGGCAATGGTCTCGGCCGCCACGGGCACGCCGCTCAGGCCCAGGCGCGTGGCCAGCGGGCCGCTGGCGGCCACGCCCTTGCCCAGGTACAGCTCCTGCGGGCGCAGCCACACGGTGTAGCCGTAGGTGGCGGCGTACTGCAGCGCACGCTGCAACACCTGGGTGCTGGTCAGCGCCACATCGGCCTGGCTGAAGCCCACGCAGCCCGATTCGGTGAGCTCGGCCATTTCGGTGAGCACCTCGCCCGCCAGGCCGCGCGTGAGGGCGCCCAGGGGGAACAGGCGTGCCTGGTGGAGTTTTTCCGCGCGGAACTTGAGCATCTCCACCAGACCGGGCTCATCGAGCACCGGGTCGGTGTCCGGCGGGCAGACCAGGCTGGTGACGCCACCGGCCACGGCAGCGGCCATTTCGGATTCGAGCATGCCTTCGTGCTCATGCCCCGGCTCGCGCAGGCGCGCTGCCAGGTCCACCAGGCCCGGCAGCACGAGACAACCCGATGCGTCGATGCTGCGGTGGGGCGCAAAGTCGGGCGGCACACGGTTGACGCCCACAATGCGCCCCGCCGCCAGGGCAATGTCGCAGATCTGGTCAAGGCCCGAGGCGGGGTCGATCACCCGGCCGTTCTGGATCAGAATTTTCATGATTTCAAGCCAAATTGGCCGCTATCGCTTATGGAATAAGCGCTAGTAGCTATTAAATTTATAGCATACAAACTGGCTGCATGGGCATGCCGCATGAACCCGGCACAACCCACGCCAGGGACGCCGTGCAAGGACCGCCCCGCCGAACGGGCGGCGTCCCCCTGCCCGCAGCGCGCAGCGCTGCGAGAGCGGGGGGAAGGCGCGCAGCGCCACAGGGGGGTCATGCTTCATTCCCGGCGACGATGGACATGACGGCCATGCGCACGGCAATGCCGAAGGTCACCTGCGGCAGGATCACGCTTTGCGGCCCATCGACCACGGCGGAGTCGATCTCCACCCCCCGGTTGATGGGGCCGGGATGCATGACGATGGCGTCCGGTTTGGCCCAGCGCAGCCGCTCGGGCGTGAGACCGAAGCTCTTGAAATACTCCTGGCTCGACGGCAGTAGCGCGCCGCTCATGCGCTCGTTCTGCAGGCGCAGCGCGATGACCACGTCGGCGTCCTTGATGCCTTCTTCGAGCGTATGGAATACGCGCACACCCATGTCGGCCAGGTTGGATGGCACCAGCGTGCGCGGCCCCACCACGCGCACTTCGGCGCAGCCCAGGGTGGTCAGGCCGTGGATGTCCGAGCGCGCCACGCGCGAGTGCAGCACGTCGCCCACGATGGCCACGGTGAGGTTGGAAAAGTCCTTCTTGTAGTGCCGGATGGTGTACATGTCCAGCAGGCCCTGCGTGGGGTGGGCGTGGCGCCCGTCGCCGGCATTGATCACGTGAACATGCGGCGCCACATGCTGGGCGATGAGGTAGGGCGCACCCGATTCGCTGTGCCGCACCACGAACAGGTCGGCCGCCATGGCCGAGAGGTTGGCAATGGTGTCCAGCAGCGACTCGCCCTTGCTCGCCGAGCTGCGCGCGATGTCGAGGTTGAACACGTCGGCCGACAGGCGCTTGGCCGCGATCTCGAATGTGGTGCGCGTGCGCGTACTGTTCTCGAAGAACAGGTTGAACACGCTCTTGCCGCGCAGCAGCGGCACCTTCTTGACTTCGCGCTCGTGCACGCTGACGAAGTTGGCCGCCGTGTCGAGGATGTGCGTGACGATGTCGCGCGGCAGGCCCTCGACGGACAGCAGGTGGATCAGTTCGCCGTTGCGGTTGAGTTGGGGGTTGCGGTGGTGTCGCACGGGATTCACGCCTCCTTGACCTGGAACACAAAGCTGCCGCCGTCGTTGCGCGCCAGCGCCAGCGACTGGCTCGCGGGCAGCGTGACGCGCGCGGCGGCAAAGTCGGGTTGCACGGGCAGCTCACGCCCGCCGCGGTCCACCAACACGGCCAGGCGCACGCGCGCGGGGCGACCGTAGTCGTACAGCTCGTTGAGCACGGCGCGCACGGTGCGGCCGGTGTAGAGCACATCGTCCAGCACCAGGATGTCGGCGCCGTTCACATCGAAGGGCAGCGCGGTGTGTGCACTCGACGCCAGGCCGCGCTGGGCAAAATCGTCGCGGTGCATGGCCGAAGAGAGCACGCCCGGCGCACCCTCCAGACCCAGGTCCTGCTGCAGGCGCTGCGCCAGCCAGGCACCGCCGGAGGCAATACCCGCCAGGCGCGTGTGCGGCTCGCGCAGGCTGCGCACGCCGCGCAGCAGTTCGCGGTACAGGGCCTCGGCGTCGAGCACCAGGCTGCCCTGCGCGCCCGAAGAAGCTGTAGTCATGAAAGACTCCTCAAAAATTGTTCGAGAATGATGCAAGCCGATGCAGCATCGGCATCGCGCGCGTTGGCGGCCAGTGCCTCGGTGGTGCTGTAGCGCTCGTCCACCTCATACACCGGCAAACCAAAACGCCCGCGCAACTGGCGCGCAAAGCGCTGCGCGCGGCGGGTGTTGTCGTGGCTCGCGCCGTCGGGGTGGTAGGGCACGCCCACCACCAGGGCATCGGGTTGCCACTCGGCAATGGCCCGCGCCACCGGGGCAAAGCGCGCGTCGCCCTCGGCCTGGATGGTGGGCCGGGGCGAGGCCGTGCCCAGCATGCGCGTACCAAAGGCCACGCCGGTGCGGCGCAGCCCAAAATCGAAAGCAAGAAAGGTCTGGAAATGCGCGGGAACGGCAGCGGAGGCGGACGGGGCCGGTGCGCTCACTGTGGAACCTCCGTGCTGCGCACTGCGGTGCGAGCTTGCTTGGGAGCGGCCCGGCGCGCGCTCATTGGAAAACCTCCGTGCTGCGCACTGCGGTGCGAGCTTGCTTGGGAGCGGCCCGGCGCGCGCTCATGCGTGTCCCGCCCCTGGAGAAAGTTGCCACGCCTGCAGGCCCAGCAAGCCGAGTGCGCTGTCGTAGCGCTTGTCGATGGGGGTGTCGAAAATCACCGCCAGGTCGGCGCCCACGGTCAGCCAGCTGTTCTCGGCCAATTCGGATTCCAGTTGGCCTTCACCCCAGGCCGAATAGCCGAGCGTGACCAGAACGCGCCGGGGGCCTGCGCCCGTGGCCAGGGCTTCCAATACGTCCTTGGAGGTGGTCATCTCCAGCCCGCCGCCCGGTATGACCATGGTCGAGGCATAGGCGGATTCCTCGCCCTGCTCTCCCAGGGCCTGCATGGGTTCGTGCAGCACAAAGCCGCGCTCGGTCTGCACCGGCCCGCCCAGAAACACCGGCGCGTCGCTCAGGTCGGACCGCCCCAGCGGAAGATCGACTTTCTCGAACAAGCCCGGGAGCTTGATGTCGGTGGGCTTGTTGATGATCAGCCCCAGCGCACCGCGCTCGCTGTGTTCGCACAGGTACACCACGCTGCCCGCAAAAGACACATCCTCCAATCCGGGCATGGCAATGAGGAAATGGTGTGTCAGATTCATGGGCGCAGAATGGGCGGGCATCATCGAATTTTACGGTCAACATGTCTGCTCCCTACCGCACGGGGCTGGTCTGGTTCCGCCGCGACCTTCGCGCCGAGGACCACGCCGCCCTGCACCACGCCCTGCAGCAATGCCAGCAGGTGCACTGCGTGTTCGTCTTCGACAGCACCATCCTCGACCCCCTGCCACGCAAGGACCGGCGCGTGGAATTCATCCGCGAGTCGCTGGTCGAGCTGGACGGCCGCCTGCGCGCCCTGGCGGAGCACCCCCAGGCGGGCCTGATCGTGCTGCACGGGCAGGCCGACAGCCTTATCCCCAACCTGGCCCAGGCGCTGGGCGCAGACGCCGTGTTCACCCACCATGACGACGAACCGGCGGCGCTGGCACGTGATGCGCGGGTGCGCACGCAACTGGCGCTGCAGCGGCAAGCCCTGCATACTTACCAGGACCACACGGTGTTCGAGCGCAGCGAGCTGCTCACCCGTACCGGCAACCCCTACACGGTGTTCACCCCCTACAAAAAGGCCTGGCTGGCACGCATTGACGATGCCCGGCTGGCCCCCTGGCCGGTGCAGCCACACGCCGCGAGGCTGGCCCCACGGCCTGCCGAACACTGCCGCCCGGTGCCGACGCTGCAGGACCTGGGCTTTGAACCCAGCGACCTGGACCTGCGCGTGCTGCCCGCAGGCAGCCAGGGCGCGCAGCAGCTGTTGCAGGACTTTGCAGGCCGCATCGACCGCTATGACCAAGCGCGTGATTTCCCCGCCGTCAAGGGCCCCAGCTACCTCAGCACCCACCTGCGTTTTGGCACGGTGTCGGTGCGCAGCCTGGCGCGCATGGCGCTGCAACGCTCCCGTCAGGGCAGTGCCGGGGCCGATGTATGGCTCAGCGAGCTGGTCTGGCGCGATTTCTATTTCCAGATCCTGCACCACCATCCGCATGTGGTGGAGCGCAGTTTCAAGCCCGCCTACGACGCCATCGCCTGGGAATCCGGCGCACAGGCCCAGGCGCATTTTGCCGCCTGGTGCGAGGGGCGCACCGGCTACCCGCTGGTGGATGCGGCCATGGCCCAGATCCTGCGCACGGGCTACATGCACAACCGCCTGCGCATGGTGGTGGCGAGTTTTCTGACCAAGGACCTGGGCATCGACTGGCGCTGGGGCGAGCGCTTTTTTGCCCAGCACCTCAACGACTACGACCTGGCGGCGAACAATGGTGGCTGGCAGTGGGCCAGCTCCAGTGGCTGCGATGCACAGCCCTATTTCCGCATCTTCCACCCTGTCACGCAAAGCCGCCGCTTCGATCCGCAGGGACGCTTCATCCGCCGCTATCTGCCTGGGTTGGCCGCGCTGCCCGATGCCGCACTGCATGCCCCCTGGGAAGCATCCCCCCTGGAGCTGCAGGCCGCGGGCGTGGTGCTGGGGCGCGACTACCCCCTGCCTATCGTGGACCATGCCACCGCGCGAGAGCGCACGCTGCAGCGCTATGCGGTGGTCAAGGCGGTGGAGCGTTAGGAGTGATGCCCGGCACTGGCTCCACACCGTCCTGCGCTTCTGGCGCCATCTGCATGCCTTCCACCCCGAGGGAGTCGCCCGAGGCCAGGCGCATGCGCAGGCCCATGTCGGTGCGGTTGTCGGCGTGGGCCACGGCTTCGGCCTGGGTGATGGCGCCGCGTTCAAACAGCGCGTAGAGCGCCTGATCGAAAGTGCACATGCCGACCTCGCCGCTGCGCTCCATGGCGGTGCGCAAGCCCTCGATCTGGCCTTTTTGGATCAGGTCGGAGACATAGTGCGACAGCAGCATGACCTCCACCGCTGGCACCCAGCCGCCGTGCGCGCCTGGCACCAGGCGCTGCCCCACCACCGCCTTGAGGTTGAGCGACAGGTCCATGAGCAGTTGCCGGTGCGCCTCTTCGGGAAAGAAGTTCAGCACCCGCTGCACGGCCTGGCTGGCGTTGTTGGCGCGCAGTGTGGACACACACAGGTGGCCTGCTTCGGCATAGTGCAGTGCGTGCTGCATGGACGTGCGATCGCGGATCCCCCCGATCATGATCACATTGGGCGCCTCGCGCATGGCATGGCGCAGGGCTTCGTCGTAGGACAGGGTGTCCAGCCCCACTTCGCGCTGCGTCACCAACGATTTCTTGTGCGCATGCAGGTATTCGATGGGGTCTTCCACCGTCAGGATATGGCCCGCCGTGTGCTCGTTGCGGTAGTCCAGCTTGGAAGCCAGTGTGGTGGTCTTGCCCGAGCCCGCTGCGCCCACCACGAGGATCAGCCCGTTCTTGAGAAACGCCAACTGTTTGAGCACCGACGGCAGATGCAAGTCATCGATCGACGGAATCTGCGGTGATACATAGCGGCACCACCATGCCGACCTGTCCGCGCTGCTGGTGCACGTTCACCCGGAAGCGCTCCGTGGGGCTGGTCTGGTAGGCCAGGTCGCACTCCATGCGCGCCTCGAATTCAGCGATCTGCGATGCACGCATGACCGAGTACACCGCCTCACGCGTCTGCCGGGGCGTGAGCGGGTCGAACGGCAGCGGCACGAAGGCGCCTTGGCGCTTGAGCGTGGGCGGCGCCCCTGCCGTCAGGAACAGGTCGGAGTCACCTTCCTGCGCCATGCGTGCCAAGCAGGCCTGCAGCCAGGAACAGGCAGCGGCAGACGGCGCATCCATGGGATTTGTCGCCTACACCCGCTGATGCGCCTCAGGCTGGAGCAGCCGCCTGCGCCTGTTGGGCGTAGTGCTGGATCAGGCTCAGCAACTCGTCGTCCGAGTAGGGCTTGCCCAGGTAGTGGTTCACACCCAGCTCCATGGCGTGCTCGCGGTGCTTTTGGGCAATGCGCGAGGTGATCATGATGATGGGCAGATCGTGCAGATTGGCATCTGCGCGGATGTTGCGGGCCAGATCGAAGCCGTCCATGCGCGGCATTTCGATGTCCGACAGCACCACCGTGGGCCGCTCTTCCTGGAGTTTCTCCAGGGCCTGCAAGCCATCGGCAGCCAGCGCCACACGGTAGCCTTCGCGCTGCAGCAGGCGCTGCGTGACGCGGCGCACGGTGATGGAGTCGTCCACCACCAGCACCAGCGGCACCTGCCCTGCAGCGGGAGTGGCCGGTGTGGGAGCCGCGGTGCCTGCATCCGACATGACCGTGACCGACACGGCCCCCAGAGGCAGGCTGCTGGCCGTTGCACGGATCTGATCGCCGTACACCGTGGCCAGCGCCACCGGGTTGTAGATGAGCACCACGGCACCGGACGCCAGCACCGACATGCCCGCCAAGCCCGGCAGACGCGAGAGCTGCGGCCCCAGGTTCTTGACCACCACTTCACGGTTGCCCAGCACTTCATCCACATGCATGGCGATGCGCTGTGCCGCGCTGCGCAGGATGACCACGGGACGGGTCTTGCCCACTGCGGGTTCGATGCTGTGCTGGGACGCCTGCAAGAGCGCCCCGCACCAGAAGAAGGGCAGGCTTTCACCAGCCATCTCGAACACGCCGCTGCGATAGGCCGATTCGAGCTCGACCGAGGGCACACGGCGCACGATTTCCACCAGGTTGGCAGGGATACCGATGGCCAGATCACCTGCGCGCAGCATCACCACCTGCGTCACGGCCGTGGTCAGGGGCAGCACCATGCGGAAGGACGTGCCCTTGTCCGCTTCGGTCTGGGTCTCGATGCGTCCACCCAGGGCGTTCACTTCGGACCGCACCACATCCATGCCAATACCGCGCCCAGCCAGGGTAGATACTTCGGATGCCGTGGAGAAACCCGGCGTGAAGATCATGTTGGCCGCTTCGGCATCACTGAGGGTGGCGTCGGCTGCTACCAGCCCCTGGGCCACCGCCTTGGCACGGATGGCCGGGAGGTTGAGGCCAGCACCATCGTCGCGGAATGCGACCGACACGTCGTTGCCTTCGTGCTGCAGATCGATGGTGATGGTTCCCGAAGCGGGCTTGCCTTTGGCCGCGCGCTGGTCGGGCATTTCAATGCCGTGCGCCACGCAGTTGCGCAGCAGGTGCTCGAACGCCGGGGTCATGCGGTCCAGCACCCCCCGGTCCATCTCGATGGAGCCACCGGTGATGTCCAGCTTGATCTGCTTGCCCGTTTCCTTGGCAGCCTGGCGCACCACGGCGTACAGGCGCTCGGAAATGCCTTCAAACTCCACCATGCGGGTGCGCAACAAATCGCGCTGCAACTCGCGTGCCTGGCGACCTTGTGCAATGAGGTCGTCTTCGGTGCCTTCCATGGCGCGCAGCAAGTTGCGCTGAATCGTGGCCACGTCGTTGACCGACTCAGCCATCATGCGGGTCAGTTCCTGCACGCGTGTGAAACGGTCGAATTCGAGCGGGTCGAAGCCCGCTGCAGTGTCCTTGGACTGTGCCAAGCGGGACTGCATCTGCGATTCGGACTGGAGTTCGATATCGCGCAGCTGCTGGCGCAAGCGTTCGAGGTTGCCCGACAGGTCGGCCATGGAGCCACGCAGCTGCGCCAACCGTGCCTCCATGCGCGAACGGGTGATCATCACTTCGCCGGCCTGGTTGACCAAGCGGTCCAGCAACTGGGCACGCACCCGGACCGAATGCGCAGCCGCGGGACGCGCCGGTGCGATGTCCAGTCCCTGCGGCCCTGCCAGCAACGGACGAACCGGTGCAGGGGCTGCCGGGGCCGTTGCAACAGAAGCCGTTTCGCCCACAGACACTGCTGGTTCGGGCGCTGCAGGCGCTTCGTCGCCACGGGCTGGAGAAACCACCACGGCCTCGGTCGGCGCCTGGGCACTGATGGCCCGCAACGCGCCAAAGTTGGCCTGCAAACCGTCAAAGCTGCCGAGCAACGGCTCCACATCGGCCGACTGCACGGCTTCCACATCGATCTGCTCGATGGCGGATTCCAGTCGGTGGGCCATTTCGCCCAAGCGCATGGCTCCTGCCAGTCGCGCGCTGCCCTTGAGCGTGTGCAAGGCACGCAGGACCTCGGTGCGGGCACCCATGTTGTCTGGTCGAGCCGCCCATTGGCGCAACGCACCGCCCAAGACCGGCAGCAGTTCTGCCGCCTCTTCCTCGAAAATGGGGAACAGATCGGGATCGATCACGTCCACCGCATCGATGTCGTCGTCGATGTCCAGCGTTGTACCAGCAAGCTCCGGCGCAGGTGCAAGCGCCTGCGCTGGCGCCATCACAGACAAAGGCGGTGCCACGGGCGCATGGGCCACCTGCGGTGGCACTTCGGGAGTGCTTTCCTCCAGCACGGGGGCTGTAGCTTCGGCCACTGTCTCTTCGGCCATTGAGGCATCTTGCGCCAGCATGGCTTGGGCGTTTTCGATGCGCCAGGCTTCCATGGCCTGCTCGGCATCTTCCACCGGCGGCGACTGGGTGCTGACCACTTCGGTTTCGAGAATGCGGCGCAGAGCGTCGAGTACCTCGGATTGCGCCTCCTTGAGGAAGCCTGCAGCGAATTGGTGCAACAGACGGCGGATATCTTCTGCCGCATCCAGGAAGGCTTGCGCGTCTTCGGCAGTGCCGCGCGCCTGTAGCTGCACATGCTCCAACGCATGCTCCAACAGACGGGCCGTCTCGGACAGTGCGCTGAAGCCCACCGTCGCTGAACTGCCTGCCAGTGAATGGGCCAGTGCCACGGCCGTATCCGGCAGAGGCTCTTGCAGCTCCATTGACCATTCCTGCAGGCTGGTGACCAGGCGACGGGACCATTCGTCGGCTTCGTTGAGATAGACGTTGTAGAGCGGAATGCTGATGCGCAGGTCCCCGATGACCTTGACGGTTTCGTCCATGGGCATGGGTGCAGAGGGCATCGCCTCCGCGACGGCATCCTGCGCCTCTACTGGGGTGGACATCGGGCCTTCGTGCACCTCGGATTCCTGCTCCAGCACCGGCGGCAGGGTCTCGGGCTCTTCGGACTCCTGTGCCGCGGACGCAGGCGCCGCTTCCAGCGGGGGCAGATCTTCAGCCACAGGCTGGTCAGGAACCGCTATGGGCTCAGGCATCGACTCCGGAACATCGAGCAAGAGATCGATGGCTTGACCGGAGGCAGTCGCCTCGGGCGCTGCATCGGCCTGTGCGCCCAGCGCTGCAGAAAATTCCGAGAAATCGATATCCTCTGCCAAAGCCACAGGCGCCGGCTCTTCGGCAGGAGCCGCCTCCCCAAGCTCGGGAAACTCCAGGGGTGCGGTGTCCGAAAAATCGGGCGTTGGCCCAGAGTCTTCTTCGAGAGCGACCTCCAACGCTGAAACATCCGGCGCTTGTGCCACCTCCAGTGGCTGCGTCGCTTCCATGGAGACATCCAACGGAGGGCTCTGCACCTGCCCAGGAAGCACCAACGCGATCTGCTCCCCCCGCAGTCGCAATGCGTCAGCGGCAGCGGAAAACGCCGATGCCTGCCATGCACCCGCCTGACCCTGTGCGATGTCGTCGGCCCAACGTGCAAAGGCTTGAAGCGCTTTGTCCGAAAGATCCATGATCGGGGGCTGCATGGGCTTTTGCTCCGCCAACCAGGCATTGAGCAATTGCTCCATCGACCATGCGGCTTCGCCAAACTCGTTCAGGCCCACCATGCGTGAGCTGCCCTTGAGCGTGTGGAACGCACGGCGCAAGGTAGTCTGCTCGCTCAGGTCTCCGGGCTCGGAACGCAGTGTCTGGATAGCGGCCAGGCCATTGGTCACGACTTCGCGGGCTTCCTCCAGGAAGATACCCAGCAGTTCATCGTCCTCTTCATCGACCAGGGTCGATGCAGGAGCAGCCACCGGCACCGACACGGGTATGGTGGCCAACGCGTCAAAGGCGGGCGCCTCGGAGGGGGCGGCAACGTCGGTAGCCACCTCTGCAGCAGACAGCTGCGCAGAGACAGATGTCTCCTCCGCCTCCGGCGCAGAGGGCAACAACTCGTCCATGAGCGCTGCCGCAGGCGATGCGGCCAAATCGGCGACCACCTCGGGGCTGCTGGGCTGCGCGGGTGGCACGTACAGACTGGCCCGTGGCACCACGTCGGGCAATGGCACCGCTGCCCGCTCCTCGATCTTGTGCGCCAACTCATCGGGGCTTTCATCCCGATCGGTGGCGCGCGGACGCGCCCGGCCCATCAGCAAGCGCAGCTCTCCCAGCTCTTCGTCATAGACAAAGAGCTTGCGCGCCATGGCGCGCTGGTAACTCAGCATGTCAATCAGAAAACCCAGAGCGCCCAGGCTATTGCCCAGTTTCTCGAAAGTCTGCTTGCGCTCGGCTTCGTCTGCGGGCTCGTTGACCATCAAGCGCTCGACCGTTTCGCGCATACGCAGCACCGCAATGGATGCCTGGTCCAGGCCCAGCACCGATAGCACCCCGCGCATCTGCGCCAACCGCCCGGGCACGCTGGCCAGGGGAGAGGCATCGGCAGGATTGCGGAAGAACTGATCCATCGACCGCTCAGCCTCACCCAGTGTGGCGCGCAACTCGTCCACCACGCTGCCCATGGTCTGGTTGTCGCTGACCCGACGGTACAAGTCCTCCATCCAAGGCTCAAGCGGCTCGGGCTCCGCCCCACCACACACTGCGTCCAACCGCTGGGCCAAGTGGGTGGAGCGCTCCAGCAGCTGCTCTTCAGGGGTGTCGGTCTCCTCCAGGGCGGCCTGAAGGTAGAGCACCGAGGTGGCCACTTCCATGGCCAGCGCTGGCGCGGGCGGCTCACCACTGCGCGCGGTCTGTTCCACCGCACGGGTCAGTGCCTGTGCCAAAGGCTCGCTGCTGCGGTGGAGCTTGCGCAGCGAATCACATACCAGCGAAAACTGGTCGGCCGATGGCTTGAGCTTGTTGCGGTCTCCACCGGCAAACGCCGACCAGGTCTCGGCAGCGGCCGAGATACGCTTGCGGGCCTGCGCCAGCACAGCCGGATCAAACCGACCAAATCGCCGGGCTTCGTAATCGACGGGAGTGGAGCGATCCAGACCAAAGGCCTTGCGCACCGCAGCCAGACACGGGAGGTCCATTCCTTCCGGCGGCTTGGCCTGCGCGCAGAAGAACAGCAAGTCCTGCACCAGACGGTCTGCCACACCTGCATCCCCGCGCGCCAAGGTGGCGTACTGGATCAGGATGCGGGAAGCAACCCGCTTGGCATACACATCGGCGACGATCAATCCGCGGCTGAAGCCCTCGAAGAAACCTGCACAGATCTTCCAGAAAGCGCGTACCTGCCGATCCGTCTGGCCGGCTGCAATACCCAGGGACAGCTCGCGCAGATCACGCGCGGCCTCGGTTTTTCCATCCTTGACAATGCGCAGCACCGATTGGTCCAGGCGCGCACGCGCCGCAGGCCCATAGGCGATGGATGCAGAAGGCAAGGCAATGTCAGGCTCCCGAAACCGACGCTCCACGGGCCAGAGATCGGCCGGGTGAACGCGCTCCACACCCGTAAGGGCCTGGACATCGCGATACTGAGGAAACAGAGCCACCGGCGATACCGGCTTGCCCGCCAGCACGCTCTCCAAAAATTCGCTCAGCGCGAAACTGGCGCGCTCGATGGCGCCTGATGCGTCGTCGGTGCAGAGCTCAGGGCGCTGCACAAAACGCTGCACCGCAGACTCCATGGCCCGCAACAAAAGCGCCGGAGAAGCCATGCCCACCATCTCCAGGGCACCGCCCGACTGGTGGAGCAACTGACGGGCCATGCGCAAGCTGGAAACGTCCAGGCTCGCCAAGTCCGATTCGCGGGCCAATTCGGCTTCGTGGACAAACCGGCGCAGGGCTTTGACAGCGCCATCCAGGGATTTGCGCAGTTCTTCCAGCACCCAAGCCAAGGGCCCCAGATCCTGCTCGGACGGAGATCCTTCTGCCTGCGGAGCGTTGACGGCGTCGAGAGATGACATGGATTGTTTCCCGGCTGCACAGAGCCCGAAGTTGGTTTGTCGTCAGGCAATCTTGAATCGTGACACGGACTGGCGCAGTTCCTCGGCCATGGTGGAGAGCTCTCGCACCTGCTGCGCCGTGGCCCGCGTACCTTCACCGGTTTGCTCGGTCACTGCGAAGATGTGCTGAATGTTGTCAGCCACTTCGTTGGCGAGCGATGCTTCACGGGAGGTCGAGGACGAAATCTGCTCAATCAGGTCTGCCAGACGACGCGACACGCGGTCGATTTCAGTCAGCGCCGTACCGGCACTGTCAGACAGTCGCGCCCCCTCAACCACACCCTGCGTGGAGCGCTCCATGGCGGCCACGGCATCTTGCGTGTCGGTCTGAATGGCTTTCACCAGGGCAGAAATCTGACGCGTGGCGTCTGCAGAACGTTCAGCCAGTCGCTGCACTTCCTCGGCCACCACCGAGAAGCCTCGGCCGGCTTCACCGGCGGACGCGGCCTGGATGGCGGCGTTCAGGGCCAGCACGTTCGTCTGCTCGGTAATGTCGGAAATCAGTTCCGTGATTTCACCGATCTCCTGCGAGGATTCGCCCAGCCGCTTGATACGCTTGGAGGTTTCCTGGATCTGGTCGCGGATGGAGTTCATACCACCGATGGCGTTCTGCACAGCCTGCAGACCCGAATCCGCAGCCTGCAGCGATTGGCGCGCCACCTGGGCAGACTCTTCGGCTTGCACGGACACATCGTTGATGCGACCTGCCATGTCCAGAACGGACTGACCGGTTTCACGAATTTCTCGCAGCTGCTCGGTGGACGCTGCGAGCAGCTCCGTGGAGGTGTTGTCCACCATGGCCGTCGTCTGCGCCACCCGGGTTGCCGTCTTCTGCACGCTGCCCACCAGTTGGCGCAGTTCTTCCACCGTGTAGTTCACCGAGTCGGCAATGGCACCTGTGATGTCTTCGGTCACGGTGGCTTCCTGGGTCAGGTCCCCTTCGGCAACCTGCTGCAGTTCGTTCATCAAACGCAAAATGGCGGCCTGGTTGGCGTCGTTGATACGTTTGGCTTCCTGCTCCTGGCGACGTGCATCACGCTGTTGCATTTCGGCCATCTGCTGGCGGTGGCGGCTGTCCAGCAGCTGCACCCGCGAGATTCCCACACCGCACAACAGCACGAACAAACCTGCAAGCACCAGCGCACCCAACTGGCCCACACCCACGCCCGTCTGGGCAGACAGCTTGTTCTGCAGGGTTTCCATCTGGCGACGCAGGGGCTCACTGTCACCGATGATCGCCGTCTGCGCCTCACGCGCAGACACCAGACCCTGCAGGTTGCCCAGAATGGCACCGGCTTGGTTGCGTGTGTCTTCGTACAGCTTGATCAGTGCTTCCAGCTGCTCGCGCGTCTGGGCATCCTTGGTGGCGGCCAAGCGCAACTCGGGACTGCCATCCAGCAGACCCTGAGCGATCTCCTTGAACGAGTTCAAGTCCTTACCCAACAGGAACACCGCCTCGGGACTCACGCCTTCAGAAGTCTGGAACTCGTTCGCCGACTTGCCGATACGCTGGGTCAACATCACCAACTGCCCTGCCGCAGAGATCTCGGCCGCAGGAGCGTTCTGCTGCAGCTTGAGCGACGAAATGGTTTCGGCAATTTCCAGCAGGTCGGACGACTGGCGGTTGATGGTTCGCAGAGCGTCACCCACCTGCGTCAGGATTTTTTGCTGACCCATGACCACGGCAGCATTGCGCTCGGCACGTTCCATCAGCGGCGTGATGGCATCCAGCTCTGGCTTGTAGGGCTCGCCGAGGGATTCAACCCCCAGCTCGGCATCCCCACCGTTGAGGGCGCGCACGTTGCGCGCCAGCACGCCGGAGCTCTCCACCACGTCAGGGAACGCCTGCGGGCTTCCCACCAGTGCCTGCGACACCGATTTGGCCAATCGCTGGGACTGCATCAAGGACTGGCCCGTGGCCGCGAGCTGCTGTGCGGTGCGGTCTGCCTGCTGCAGCACCCAGCCCGCAATGACTGCCAGAACCACCACACCCAAAGCCAGCAGCATCAGCAAGCGACGCTGGTGCGCCGCTGCGGTGGCCTGCCCCAGAACAGGCAGCGCAATGAGTTCGGCGTCGGAGTCGGCCGACGGCAGTTCACTGACCGGAGCGTCCGGATCGCCCTGCACACTGTTGAGTGCGTCGGCCTGATAGGGCCTGAGCTCTTCGGACGCAAGCAAGTCTTGATCCGAAGCGGGACCAGCATCCGTCTGCGGCGCGTCCGGCTTGCGGTTGAACAGATTTCCAATTTTGTTGACAACAGACATGGGGCAGCCTCACAGAAGAACTCAAGCACTGATGCTCAGAAAAGCGTTGTTTTGCGACAGGGCCTGCAAATTCAGCTCCTGCCAGCGATGACCTTCGGCGTCGATATAGGTCGAACCAAAAAAAGAGGGCGCGTCTTCGGCTGGTGGCTCCGAGGCCACGAATGCGTCGGTTCCGCGAAGGCCTGCCAGACGATCCACCAACAGTGCGGCATTGACCTCCAGCATGGGGTTGAATGCCAGCAGGTTGGCCTCGGAGAGCGCCTGCTCGGTGCGCACAGGCGATTGCCCCATCAGGCCCGCCAGATCGACCACACCGGTGAGTCCACCGCGCAGGTTGGCCACACCCATGAACCATTTCTGGGTATAGGGCACGGGTTGCACCACGGTCCAAGGAAAAATCTCTCCCGCATGCCCCAGGGGCAAAAGGTATTTGCTACCGGCAGCCTCCACGGCCAGCCAGGAAGAAACAGACAAGCCCTCGGTACGCGCCGCCTGCAGGCGGCTGGCGAGTCGGATCTGAAGTTCTCGTAGTGCTTCGCGATTGGCCATATCAGGACTGCAGACTTCTTCAGTTCAGCGCGTCGATCTTGGCCTGCAGCTCGGCAGGATCCACCGGCTTGGTGATATAGCCGCGCGCACCCTGACGCATGCCCCAGACGCGGTCGGTTTCCTGGTTCTTGCTGGTGCACATGATGATGGGCACATCGGCATACTGGGGATCGCGGCTGATGGCGCGCGTCAGCTGGAATCCGTTCTGGCCGGGCATCACGACGTCCATGAGGATCAGGTCGGGCTTTTCCTCCGCCAGGCGGCGGAAAGCCTCATCTGCGTTTTCTGCCGTGCGTACCTGCATGCCTTTTTTCTGCAGCAGATCGGTGAGGAACATCAGCTCGGTCTTGGAATCGTCCACGACAAGCACTTTCTGGATAGGCATTACATCGCTCCTTGATCGAGGTTGCCATACTGCTGCACTGCCTGCAGCAACTGGTCTTTGGTAAACGGTTTGGTCAGGTAATCCTGGCAGCCCACCATGCGCCCCCGCGCCTTGTCAAACACACCATCCTTGGAGGACAGCATGACCACCGGGGTGTTCGCAAAACGGGCATTGCGCTTGATGATGGCCACAGTCTGGTAGCCGTCAAGCTTGGGCATCAGGATGTCGCAAAAGATCAGCTGGGGATGGTAGTCGTTGATTTTTGCCAGAGCATCAAACCCATCGTCCGCCAGTACGACCTCATGCCCGCCCTGCTTGAGAAAGATCTCCGCGCTACGCCGGATGGTGTTGCTGTCATCCACCACAAGCACTTTGAAAGGTGCGCCAGTTGTAGTCAATTGTTACTGCTCCCGATGGGAAAAACAAACAACGCTGGCAAGAGCGTCGCACACGCCATCCGTCAGTGCGGACATGCTCGATACCTGTGCTTTGCGATCCCTCCTGCCCATGGCAGCAAGTATCCCAAACCCTTGCCCCTCATTGCTTCGTGTCGAACCCGGGTTAACCCTGGAAACCGCTCCTTGCGTCCTTCGCGGGTCCACCCCATATGCCGGTCACAGCTTAAGGGGCCTTCACATAGAATGCAATGATTGTATCTAGCCAACTGAGCGGGTTTGCGCTGGTTTTATCGTTTGCAACCCCCTCACAACGCACTGGGCCATGTCCTTCCAGCCGACTCCCCCCTCCACCGATGACGATCGCAGCGATGACGTGCCGACCCATCCCGCCTGCGTGATGGTGTTCAATGCCTGCGACCCCAGTGGCGCGGGCGGGTTGACTGCAGACATCGCCACCATCGCCTCCGTGGGAGGCCACCCGGTGGCCATTGCCACTGGAGCCTATGCCCGCGATACGGCGCGGATCTACGAGCATTTCTGTCTCGATGACGAAGCCGTGACAGAACAGGCCCGCACCGTACTGGAAGACCTTCCGGTGCAGGTGATCAAGGTGGGTTTTGTCGGCAGCGCCGAGAACATCAGTGCCATTGCGGAGTTGTCCAACGACTATTCCGAACTGCCCCTGATCAGCTACATGCCCGACCTGTCCTGGTGGCAGGAAGACCAAATCGACCAGTACCTTGATGCGTTCCGCGAGCTGCTGCTGCCGCAAACCTCGGTGTTGGTTGGAAACCACAGTACCCTGTGGCGCTGGCTGCTGCCCGATTGGAGCAGCGAACGCAGCCCCTCCGCGCGCGACCTTGCCGCCGCTGCCGCCGAAATGGGCGTGCCCTACACCCTGGTCACCGGCATCCCTCTGCCGGACCAGCAAATCGAAAACGTGCTTGCCAGCCCCGAAACCGTGTTGTGCCACGCCAGGTTCGAGCTGTTCGACGCCACTTTCACCGGCGCCGGCGATACCCTGACGACCGCGCTGGCCGCCTTGCTGGCCTGCGGCAGCGATCTGGCCACGGCCTGCACCGAGGCGCTGGACTACCTGGACCGCTGCCTGGACGCGGGCTTTCGCCCTGGCATGGGGCATGTGATTCCGGATCGCATGTTCTGGGCCGAACCCGAAGAAGCCGACAATCCCTCCTCCGACGACGACAAAGACGACCAGCCCAGCCTTGAAGGCTATGGCTTTCCCTCCCATGACACCAAGCACTGACCTCAATATTCCCCTGTTCGAACGCGCCAAGGCCGTGATCCCCGGCGGCGTCAACTCTCCGGTGCGCGCCTTCCGCGCCGTCGGCGGCACGCCGCGCTTCGTCAAGCGCGCCCAGGGCGCCTATTTCTGGGACGCGAACGACCAGCGCTTCATCGACTACATCGGCTCCTGGGGCCCGATGATCCTGGGCCACGGCCACCCGGCCGTGCTCGAAGCCGTGCAGAAGGCCGTGCTCGAAGGCTTCTCCTTCGGCGCGCCGACCGAGCGCGAGGTCGAACTGGCCGAGGAAATCCTCTCCATCATGCCCTCCATGGACATGGTGCGCCTGGTCAGCTCGGGCACCGAAGCCGGCATGAGCGCCATCCGCCTGGCGCGCGGCGCCACGGGCCGCAGCAAGATCATCAAGTTCGAGGGCTGCTACCACGGCCACGCCGATGCGCTGCTGGTCAAGGCCGGCTCGGGCCTGGCCACCTTCGGCAACGCCACCAGCGCGGGCGTGCCGCCCGAGGTGGTGCAGCACACCCTGGTGCTCGAATACAACAATGTGCAGCAACTCGAAGAAGCCTTCGCGCTGCACGGCAAGGACATCGCCTGCCTGATGATCGAGCCCATCGCCGGCAACATGAACTTCGTGCGCGCCAGCGTCGAGTTCACGCGCCGCTGCCGCGAGCTGTGCACGCAATACGGCGCGCTGCTGGTGTACGACGAAGTCATGACGGGCTTCCGCGTGGCGCTGGGCGGCGCGCAGAGCGTCTATGCCCAAGCCATCCCCGGCTTCGAACCCGACCTCACGGTGATGGGCAAGGTCATCGGCGGCGGCATGCCGCTGGCGGCCTTCGGCGGCAAGCGCGCCATCATGGAGCACCTGGCGCCGCTGGGCGGCGTCTACCAGGCCGGCACGCTGTCGGGCAACCCCGTGGCCACGGCCTGCGGCCTGGCCACGCTGCGCGAGATCCGCAAGCCCGGCTTCTATGAGGCCCTCTCGGCCTCCACGCGCTCGCTGGTCGATGGCCTCAAGGCCGCTGCCGACGCCGAGGGCGTGCCTTTCAGCGTGGACTGCCAGGGCGGCATGTTCGGCTTCTTCCTGATGCCCGAGCTGCCACAGAACTACCCACAGGTCATGCGCACCGACAGCGCGCGCTTCAACCAGCTGTTCCATGGCCTGCTCGACCGCGGCGTGTACATCGCCCCGGCGCTCTATGAGGCTGGCTTCGTGAGCGCGGCCCACACCGCCGACGACATCGCGGCCACGGTGGATGCCGCCCGCGCCGTCTTCCAGACCATGCGCTGAAGCGCCCTCGCTACACACTGCCTCACTGCCCTCCAGCAAAGCCCTTGATGTCGGCCCTGAAGTTTGTCTTTTCCGCCGTCATTCTGGTGCTGAACACCTTGCTGTTCTGCGCCTCGATGACGCCCTTTGCACTCATCAAACTGCTGCTGCCTTTTGCTCCGGTTCGGCGCGCCACCGACCGGGTGCTCAACTTCATCCCGCAGTTGTGGATCAGCGTCAACAACTTCTGGCTGATGGCAGTGAACCGCTCACAGTGGCAGGTCAGGGGCCTGGAAGGCCTGCGGCCCGACGGTTGGTACCTGGTGACCAGCAACCACCTGAGCTGGGTGGACATCCTGGTGTTGCAGCGCGTGCTCAACCGGCGCATCCCCATGCTCAAATTCTTCCTCAAGTACGAGCTGATCTATGTGCCCGTGCTGGGCCTGGCATGGTGGGCGCTGGACTTCCCGTTCATGCGCCGGGGCGGCGGCGCCAACGCGCGCAAGGATCTCAAGGCCGCCCGCGAGGCCTGCGAGAAGTTCCGCCTGCTGCCGACCTCGGTGATGAGCTTTGCCGAGGGCACGCGCTTCACGACCGCCAAGCACGCAGAACAGCAATCGCCCTACCAGCACCTGCTGCAGCCCAAGAGCGGCGGCCTGGGCATGGCGCTGAGCACCATCGGCGAGCTGTTCACCGGCCTGGTGGACGTGACCCTGGTGTACCCCAATGGCACCCCCAGCTTTGTGGACGCCATGTCAGGGCGTCTTGGGAATGTGGTGGTGGTCGTGCGCCAGCAACCCATCCCACCCGACCTGTTCAAGAACGGCGCGCGCCAGCGCGCCCAGCTGCAAAGCTGGCTTGATGGCGTCTGGCAATCCAAGGACGCGTTGATCGCTCAGATCAAGGCGACGCCTCCCAACCCTTAGACCAGGGCGTAGCCCAGACCAGCGCCCCCCGCGCAAGGGCCGCCCCGCCGCGCTGGGGGCGTCCCCCTGCCCGCGGTGCGAAGCACCGCGAGAGCGGGGGGAAGGTGCGAAGCACCTCAGGGGGGTGTCCCCATCATCAATGCCGGAAGTGGCGCACGCCCGTGAACACCATGGCCACGCCGCGCTCGTTGGCGGCGTCAATCACTTCCTGGTCACGCATGCTGCCGCCGGGCTGGGCCACACAGGTCGCGCCTGCATCGACCACCACGTCCAACCCATCACGGAACGGGAAGAAGGCGTCGCTGGCCACCACCGTGCCCTGCAGGCTCAGTTGGGCGGCCTCGGCCTTGATGCTCGCGATGCGCGCCGAATCGAGACGGCTCATCTGGCCCGCGCCCACGCCCATGGTCATGCCGTTCTTGCAGAACACGATGGCGTTGCTCTTGACGTACTTGGCCACCTTCCAGGCGAACAGCAGGTCCTGCAGCTCCTCGGGGGTGGGCTGCTTGACGGTCACCACCTTCAGGTCGGCCAGCGCCAGCTCGTGGTTGTCCGCCGTCTGCAGCAGCAGGCCTGAGCCCACACGCTTGGCGTCCATGGCGTTGAGGCCCTGGTCCCAGGCGGACGCGCCGCCCTGGGGCAAGGCGATCTTCATCAGGCGCACATTGACCTTGGGCTTGAAAACCTCCAGCGCCTCGGCCGTGAAGTCGGGCGCCATCAGCACCTCGACGAACTGCTTGACCACGGCCTCGGCCGCTGCCTTGTCCACCGTGCGGTTGAAGGCAATGATGCCGCCGAAGGCGCTGGTCGGGTCGGTCTGGAAGGCCTTGCTGTAGGCCTCCAGCGCATCCTTGCCCACGGCCACGCCGCAGGGGTTGGCGTGCTTGACGATCACGCAGGCAGGCGCATCGAAGCTCTTGACGCATTCCCAGGCGGCGTCGGCGTCGGCGATGTTGTTGTAGGAGAGCTCCTTGCCCTGCAGCTGCACGCCGGTGACCAGCGAGCCGGGCGCGGGGTACAGGTCGCGGTACAACGCAGCCTGCTGGTGGCTGTTCTCGCCGTAGCGCAGATCCTGCACCTTGGTGAAGATGCCGTTGCTCTGGCCGGGGAACAGCGCACGCTGGGGCACGTAGGACTCAGACAGCTTCTCTGCCTCGAACGTGACGGACGAGAGGTAGTCGCTGATCGCACCGTCGTATTGCGCGATGCGGTTGAACGCGGCCACCGACAGCGCGAAGCGCAGCTTGTCGGACAGCTTGCCGCCGGCCTTCAACTCGGCCAACACGGCTGCGTACTGGTCGGCCGAGGTGATGACGCCCACGTCCTTCCAGTTCTTGGCGGCGCTGCGCACCATGGCGGGGCCGCCGATGTCAATGTTCTCGATCGCGTCGGCCAGCGTGCAACCGGCCTTGGCCACGGTGGCTTCAAAGGGGTAGAGGTTGACCACCAGCAGGTCGATGGTGTCGATGCCGTGCTCCTTGAGCGCCGCCATGTGCTCGGGCAGCTCGCGGCGCGCGAGCAGGCCGCCGTGCACCTTGGGGTGCAGGGTCTTGACCCGGCCGTCGAGCATCTCGGGGAACTGCGTGACCTCGGCCACCTCGGTCACGGGCAGGCCTTTGTCGGCCAGCAGCTTGGCGGTGCCGCCGGTGGAGAGCAGCTTGATGCCCAGCGCGTGCAATTCCTTGGCGAATTCAACGATGCCGGTCTTGTCGGAGACGGAAAGTAGTGCGTTCATGGTGGTGGTTTTGAAGTGAAATCGTGCTCTAACGCCCGTCCAGTAAGCGCAAGTAGCTATTATTTATATAGCAAAAGGCTCACAGCAGCTTGTGCTCGACCAGCTTCTTGCGCAGCGTGTTGCGGTTCAGGCCCAGCCATTCCGCGGCGCGCGACTGGTTGTGGTCGGCGTGGCTCATCACCACCTCCAGCAGCGGCTTCTCGACCACGCGCACCAGCATGTCGTACATGCCGTCGGGCGTCTCGCCGCCCAGGTCGCGAAAGTAGCCCTGCAGGCTCTCGCGCACGCATTCCTCGATGTGTTTCTTGCTCATGCAGCCAATCCCTCTTGTTCTTGTGGTTCACCGTGCACACCGTGGTCGGGGGCAGGCAGGCGGTCCATGCGCTCGCCCAGGGCGTCGAAGAAGCCTGCCACCGCCTCCCATTGCACACGGCTGTCGGTAATGGTGTTGATGTGTTGTCGAAAATCCTCGCCCCCCGGCAGACCCCGCACGTACCAGCCAATGTGCTTGCGCGCACTGCGCACACCGCTGGCTTCGCCATAGAGCTGGTAGTGGTCCTGCAGGTGGTCCAGCAGCAGGCGCCGCACCTCGGCCACCAGGGGTGGCGCCAGTGTCTCGCCCGTGGCCAGGAAGTGGCCGATCTCGCGAAAGATCCAGGGCCGACCCTGGGCTGCGCGGCCCACCATGATGGCGTCGGCCCCGGTGCAGGCCAGCACCTCGCGCGCCTTTTGCGGGCTGGTGATGTCGCCATTGGCCACCACGGGAATGGCGACCTGCGCCTTCACGGCGGCGATGGTGTCGTATTCGGCCTGGCCCTGGTAGCCCTGCTCGCGGGTGCGCCCATGCACGGTGAGCATCTGCACGCCCACGTCCTCGAACCGGCGTGCCAGCGCCACCGCATTGCGGTGCTGCGCGCTCCAGCCGGTGCGCATCTTGAGCGTGACGGGCACATTGAGCGGCGCGCAGGCCTGCACCACGGCCTGGGCAATGGCCACGGCCAGGGCCTCGTCCTGCATCAGCGCGGAACCGGCCCATTTGTTGCACACCTTCTTGGCCGGGCAGCCCATATTGATGTCAATGATCTGCGCACCACGGTCCACGTTGTAGCGCGCCGCATCGGCCATCATGCCGGGCTCGGTGCCCGCGATCTGCACGGCAATGGGGCCGGGCTCGCCGGTGTGGTCCGCACGGCGCGAGGTCTTGAGACTGTTCCACAGGTCCGGGCGCGAGGTCACCATTTCGCTTACCGCGTAGCCCGCCCCCCACTGCTTGCACAGCCGCCGGAACGGGCGGTCCGTGACCCCGGCCATCGGCGCGACGAACAAACGATTCGCCAGGAGGTGGGGGCCGATGCGCATGGTGAGGAAAGCTGTGGGTGCTGAAAAAGGAGGCAGGATTGTAGCTGCTGAAAATTTCAGCAACCGAAATCCGCCACGCCTGTTTCGCAGGGGCTTTGCTCCTGCGCTGCAAGCCGCATCGCCACAGCCCCTACACTCGCCCTCCATGGAACCCTGGATGCATGCCTTGATGCAGTGGCTGGCCCTGCCGCAGTTCGGTCTGAGCACCGTGTTCGTGGTGGCTTTGGTGTCGGCCACGCTGTTGCCCGTAGGCTCGGAACCCGCGGTCTTCGGGCTCATCAAGCTGAACCCCGAACTGTTCTGGCCCGCTATCCTGGTGGCCACGGTGGGCAACACGCTGGGCGGCGGCATCAGCTGGTGGGTAGGTCTGGGCGCACACAAGGTCGTGGACCGCGCCCGAGGCTACCACCGCGAAGCCCGTGCCCTGGCCTGGCTGCAAAAGTTTGGTGCCAAGGCCTGCCTGCTGAGCTGGTTGCCTTTGGTGGGCGATCCGCTGTGCGCCGTGGCTGGCTGGCTCAAGCTGCCGTTCTGGCCTTGCATGGCCTACATGGCCGTGGGCAAGTTCCTGCGCTACCTGGTCATGACCTCGGCGCTGCTCTACTTGGTGTGAGCGGCGGGCAGCAGGTGGTCCCAATCGACCGCCCGCGTGGTGTCCACCCGCAGCACATGGCCCTGCTCAGCGGCAGAGAACGGCTGGCGCGCAGCCCATTGCGCCAGCAGCACCGCTTCATCGGCCTCGGACGGATCGCCACCGGCCTGCTGGCGTGCGCGCACGCGCTCGCGCAGCACCGCCAGCGGCGCCTCGAACGCCAGGATGCGGCAGACCACGCCCAGCTCTTGCGCCAAGGCCAGAAACGGCGCGCGCATGGCCGGGTCCAGAAAGCTCGCATCCACCAACACCGTGTAGCCCGACTGCAGCACCAGGCGCGCTTGCTGGCGCAGGTGTTCGTAGGTGCGCTCGGTCGCCTGCGGGGTATAGATGCCGCCATCGATGGCCGTGCTGTCCGCTCCGGGCGCCAGACCGAACAGGCGCTTGCGCTCCACATCGGCGCGCAGGCGCACCACACCGCGCGCCTGCACCAGGCCGAGGGCCTGTGTGCTCTTGCCCGAGCCCGACAGGCCATGGGTGAGCCACAGCTCGGCGCTGCAGGGCTGCATGCACTGGCAGGCGAGCGCCAGGTACTGCGCGCATTCGGCGCGTGCCATGGCTTGGGCCGACGCAGGCAAGGCCTGGGTAGCGCGCATGCCCGCCACCCGCGCACGCACCAGGGCGCGGTACACGGTGTAGTAACGCAGCACGGCCATCCCGGCAAAGTCGCCCTCCTGCGCCAGCCAGCCATCCAGAAAACGCCAGGCCCCATCGGCCCGGTCGCGCGCCTGCAGGTCCATGACCAAAAACGCAATGTCGGCCACCACATCGATCCAGCGCAGTGCGGGATTGAACTCGATGGCATCGAAGGCCTGTGGCTGCCCTTCCAGCAGCACCAGATTGCCCAGGTGCAGGTCACCGTGGCATTCGCGCACCCGCCCCGCCAGGCGCCGGGCCTCGAACACGGGCGCCAGGGCCGCGCCCTGCTGCTGGCACCAGGGGGCCAGCGACTGCAATGCTGGCACCAGCGCCGCCCAACCGCTATCGGCCTGGGCTTGCAAGGCCGCCAAACAGTCGCGCACCGGAGCCTGTACCGCCAGGGGCGTGCCCCAGCCCTGCGCGGTACCGGCCACTGCGGCCGAGGCATGGAAGCGGGCGATTTCGCATGCCAAGGCATCGATGTCTGCCCCGCCCAATTGCCCGTCCTGCAGACGCTGCAACAGCAGGTCGTCCTGCGCAAAGCGGCGCATGCAGACGGCTGGCTCGGCGTCCTGGGGGGCTTGCCCCAACGGCTGCAGCCGCAGGCCCTGTGCGGCCGTGCCCGACAGCCCCACCAGCCCCAGGTAGAGGGATGGCGCGGTGCGGCGGTTGATGCGCAGTTCCTCCTCGCACGCAGCGCGGCGCAAGGCGCGGGTGCTGAAGTCAAGGAAATCGAGCTTCAGGGGCTTTTTGAACTTGTAAACGCGGTCTCCCGCCAGCAGCAACCAGGAGATGTGGGTTTCGATCCATTCCACCTCCGCCACGTCGGGGCCGAACAAGGCCGGCTGGCGCTGCAAGGCGTGCAGGCGCTGTTCGGCCTGCGGGACGGGGACATCAGCCTCTGCTGGAAGCAAAGCGCCGCTCCGGCTCCAGCGGGGAGGGAAGTGTGGCCTCGGGTTCCAGGTCGTCTTCTTCGTCAGGGATGGGTTCGACCGTGACGGACGGATCGCCCTTGCGGGTGGGCTCCTCCACCACCACCTGGTTGCGCCCACCTTCCTTGGCCAGGTAGGTGGCCGTGTCGGCGCGCGAGAAGAACTCCAGCACCGATTCACCCGGCACATACTGGGTCACGCCTATCGACACCGTCACCTTGCCGCGCAGCAGCCCCTTCCAGGCGTGCGCCTCGACCTGGGCGCGGATGCGCTCGCAGGTGTTGAGCGCGGGCAGCAGCGAGGTGGCGGGAAAGATCAGCAAAAACTCCTCCCCCCCGTAGCGACCAAAAATGTCCCCGGCACGCACGTTCTCCTGGGCGACACGGGCGAAGTGGCGCAACACCTCGTCACCCCCCAGGTGGCCCAGTTCGTCGTTGATGCGCTTGAAATGGTCCAGATCGATGACGGCCAGGCACAAAGGAATGCCTGTCTCGTCGGCCACCTGCCGCTGCTCTTCCAGGGCCGCCACGATGTAGCGCCGGTTGAAGCAGCCCAGCAAGGTATCGCGCTGCGCATCTTCCTGGATGTTCTTGATCTTGCGGCTGGCGCGGTGCAGGATGTGGTGCAGCAACTGCACCTTGGCAATCAAGAACAGGAAAGCCGGAATGGCCGCCCCAAGCGCCAGCAGGTGCATCAGCTCCAGGCGCAGCAAGGCCTCGTTCTGTTGCTCCCAGTAGTGCAAGGCCACCACCGTGGCATATCCGACCACAAAAAGGAAACCCAGCAGATAGGATTGCACGCGCTGGATGCGGTACATGCCATAGGCCAGCGCCACAAAGGCAAACGGCGCCAGCGCAATCTGGGTGACGGGGTCGAGATAAAACACCACGAGCAGGCAGCCGAGGGCGCAGGCCACGATGGGAAATTTGAGGCGCTTTTCAGAAAACTTGCGGTTCAGTCCCGACTTGAACACGGCCAAAAACAGCAGCAGCCCGCCGCCGATCATGGCGCCCAGCACTATGACCGTCTGCGTCTGCACCATGCCCAGGGCATGGAACACCACCACCACCATGAGGTACAGGCTGACCAGGCTGATGGCGATGAGCCATTTCTGAAACAGGGTGCGCTGACCGGGCAGGCGGCGCACATCGACCTCGCGCCGCGAGAGGCGCACCACCTCCGCAGCGGAGTCGTCGAAATCCATGATCGCGTCGGTCAGTGGAAAGACGTCCGTGGTCGAAAACTGCGGTTTGCTGCGAGCGGCGAACATGGATCAAAGGGCGGTGGTACCCGGGAGCGAATGAACAAAACAAGCCCGCCGACCAAGGTCACCACGTTGGCGGCGGCCCTTCCATCGACTGCGGAACAGTATCACGCCGGTGCCCGGCAAAAACAACTCCAATGGTCACAAACCCGGCAGACAGAGGCCCCGGGAAACCATGAAGCCACCACCCCAAGTGGGGAAGGGACCGGGCATGTTACATTTACTCACCGAACGATGCCTCGGTGTTTACCAGTAGCACGACGGTCCACACCCCGTGTCATGTCACGGCCTTGCAGCGCGGCGCATGTGGCTCCAGCCTTCGAGGCTGTAGAGCAACAATGCCGTCCAGATCAGCCCAAAGCCCAGCACGCGCCCAGTATCGAACGGCTCGCCGAACCACCACACCCCCAGCAGCAACTGCATGCTGGGCGAGATGTATTGCAGGATGCCCATGGTCGCCAGCGGTATGCGGCGCGCGCCTGCGGCAAACCACAGCAGGGGAATGGCCGTCACCGGGCCTGCCAGCATGAGCCAACCCAGGGTGGCCGCATCGCCCTGCACCAGCGCGCCCTGCCCCTGCAGGGCCCACCAGCCCAGCACAGCCAGAGTGACCGGCGCCAGCACCAGGGTCTCCAGCGCCAGGCCCTCGAGCGCACCAAGTGCAGCCACCTTGCGCAGCAACCCGTAAAAGCCAAAGGTCACTGCCAGGATCAGCGCGATCCAGGGCACCCGCCCGGCCTGCACCGTGAGCCACAGCACCCCGCAGGCGGCCACAGCCACCGCCACCCATTGCCCAGAACGCGGGCGCTCATGCAAGAACACGAAACCCAGCCCCACGTTGACCAGGGGCAGGATGAAATAGCCCAAACTCGCATCCACCACATGCCCGTGGTGCACGGCCCACACGTAAGTCAGCCAGTTGGCCGCCAACAACAGTGCCGACAGCGCAAACGCGCCCAAGACCTTGGGCTGGCGCAGCACATCGCGCATCCAGGCCCACTGGCGCCGCAGCGCCAGCACCCCCAGTACCAACACCAGCGACCACAGCGTGCGATGCAGCACCACCTCCAGCGCGGGCACGCTGGCCACCTGGTGGAAATACAGTGGGAACAGCCCCCAGGACAGGTAGGCCAGGGCCGCGTAGCCAAGGCCTGGATTCACGCGCCGCCCCCAGGCGGCGCCATGGCGGCCACGTTGGTCACACGTTGAACAGGAAGTTCATCACGTCGCCATCCTTGACGACATAGTCCTTGCCTTCGGCGCGCATCTTGCCGGCATCCTTGGCACCCTGCTCACCCTTGTACTGGATGAAATCCTCGAACGCGATGGTCTGGGCGCGGATGAAGCCACGCTCGAAGTCACCGTGGATCACCCCGGCCGCCTTGGGCGCGGTATCGCCGATGTGGATGGTCCAGGCGCGCACTTCCTTGACACCTGCAGTGAAGTAGGTCTGCAAGCCCAGCAACTTGAATCCCGCACGGATCAGGCGGTTGAGGCCGGGCTCGTCCTGGCCCAGCTCCTTGAGGAATTCCAGCCGGTCGGCGTCGTCCATTTCGGCCAGCTCGGCTTCGATCTTGGCGCAGATGGCGACCACGGGCGCGTTCTGCTTGTCTGCGTATTCCTTCAGGCGGTCGAGCAGCGGATTGTTGCTGAACCCGTCCTCCGCCACGTTGCCCACAAACATGGCGCGCTTGGCGGTGATCAGGCACAGCGGCTTGAGCAGCGCGCTTTCCTCGTCGGTGAATTCGAGCGCACGCACGGGCGCGCCCTGATCCAGCGCAGCCTGCACGCGCGTGAGCACCTGCACCAGCTTGGCGGCTTCCTTGTCGTTGCCGCTCTTGGCCGCCTTGGTGTAGCGCTGCAGGCTTTTTTCCACGGTGCCCAGGTCGGCCAGGCACAGCTCGGTCTGGATGACCTCGATGTCTGCAATCGGGTCCACCCGGCCGGCCACGTGGATCACGTTCGGGTCTTCGAAGCAGCGCACCACGTTGACGATGGCGTCGGTCTCGCGGATATGCGCCAGGAACTGGTTGCCCAGGCCCTCACCCTTGCTGGCACCGGCCACCAGGCCCGCAATGTCCACAAACTCGACGATGGCGGGCACGATGCGTTCGGGCTGGATGATGTCGGCCAGCTGTTGCAGGCGCGGGTCGGGCACTTCCACCACACCCGTGTTGGGCTCGATGGTGCAGAACGGGTAGTTCTCGGCGGCAATGCCAGCCTTGGTCAGCGCGTTGAAGAGGGTGGACTTGCCCACATTGGGCAGGCCCACGATGCCGCATTTCAGGCTCATGGCAGGGCTTTCTGGTGTCTATCGGGGAAAACCAGCCATTTTACGGCCCACGCCCCAGTGCCCGCTGCTGCTCAATCGAAAGACAGGTCGGCCGCGATACGTTGCCCCACGCGCAGCACTTGGCCTGCCCCCTTCAGCACGATGGCGTTCATGCCAAAGGTCACCGCACCGTCCAGGCGCCGGTCCTGGCGGTAGCTGCGCAAGGTGTCACCCACGGCCGGATCGCTGTGCGCCGTGGCGGGGTCGATGTTGGGAATGGGGCAACGCGCGCAGGGCTTCACCGGCTGCAGGTGGATGGGGCCTGGCTCTGCCTCGATGCGCAACAGCTCGATCCGGTCCTCGTCGTGAGACTGCACGCCGTCGATCACCACATTGGGCCGGAAGCGCTCCATACCCACTGCGGCATGGCCTGCCGCCTGGAGCCGGGCATTGAGATCGTCCAGCGACGCCACGCTGGTGAGCAGCACCGGAAAGCCATCGCTGAACTGGTTGGGCACTGCACGACCCTGCGTCCAGCGCAGGCTGGACAGGCGGCGCTGCGCCGTGTCAAAGCGCACCATGCGGCAGGGCTGGCCCAAGAAGGTGCTGAACCAGTACGCCGCCGTGTCGCCCATGTCCCACGCGTTCACCTGGTCTTGCCAGACCTCCACCACCAGGGTTGGCGCGCCCTGCACAGGCGCCAGCGGCACGGCCAGATCGTCCTGGCCAGGGGCCTGCAGCACCAGCAGGCCGCGCGCGCGGTCGATGTGCGGGCGCACCAGCGCCATGCGCGGCAGGCTGCGCTGGGTCAGAAAGCGATGCTGGTCATCGACGAGCATCCACGCCCGATCGAATTCCAGACCCGCCTCGGTCAGCACGGCCTCCTGCACCTCCACGCCCGCGCAGGACTTGACGGGGTACACACACAGGCGCGCAACGGCACCGCACAGATCGGCTTGGGAGTCAAAGGTCATCACAGGGCCCTGCAAGGCAAATGGCACGGCGGCCACAAAGGGGGACAAGCATAGCAACGCATACCAACAGCGCCGGAGCACCCCGGCTCCACAGGGCCAGGGCGGCGCTCCTACAATCCCCGGCATGGCGCAATCCTTCGACATTTGTATCCGCGGCGCAGGCCTGGTGGGCCGCACACTGGCGCTGCTGCTGGCCCGCGAGCGACTCTCGGTCGCCCTGGTGGCCAACCCGGCCGGCCCGGCCACGGGCTCCGATGTGCGGGCCTATGCCCTGAACGCGGCTTCGCGCAGCCTGTTGGAGGGCTTGCGTACCTGGCCTGACGCACACCACGCGACCCCGGTCGCGCGCATGGAAGTGGCGGGCGACCAGGACGGGCGCGTGGTGTTTGATGCCGCCACCCAGGGCACGGACGCCCTGGCCTGGATTGTCGATGTGCCCGCACTGGAAGCGCGCCTGCAGGACGCCGTGCGCTTTCAGCCCCTGGTGGAAATGGTGACCGAGCCCGTGGCCGCGCCGCTGACGGTGGTCTGCGAAGGCCGCGCCAGCCGCACGCGCGAGGAGTTCGGCGCTCAGTTCGACGTGACCCCCTATCCCCACCACGCCATTGCCACACGGCTGGAATGCGAACACCCCCACGGGCAGGTGGCGCGCCAGTGGTTTGCGCCAGACGGCAGCATTCTGGCGTTCCTGCCGCTCGATGGCCTCCAGGGCCATGGCGTGGCGGTCGTTTGGTCGGTGCAGCCCGCCCTGGCGCAGGAACTGCAGGCCCTGGACGACGAATCCTTTGCCCGCCGCCTGCTGGCCGCCAGCCAGGGCACGCTGGGCGCCCTGCGCACCCGTGGCGCACGTGTGACCTGGCCATTGCAGTACGCCCAGGCGCGGCATTGGTGCGGCGCGCTGGCCGGCCAGCAAGGCGCCAGTTGGGCCCTGGCCGGAGACGCCGCGCACAACGTACACCCCCTCACCGGCCAGGGCCTGAACCTGGGCCTGGGCGATGTGCAGGCCCTGGCCCAGGTGCTGGCCCAGCGCGAAACCTGGCGCAGCACCGGCGATCTGCGTTTGCTGCGGCGCTACGAACGCCAGCGCAAAACCGCCCTGCTGCCCATGGGCCTGACCACCGACGGCTTGCAGCGCCTGTTCTCCCTGCCCCAGCCACCGTGGCAACTGCTGCGCAACTGGGGCATGCTGGGCTTTGACCGCAGCGGACCGCTCAAGGAATGGATGGCCCGCCAGGCCATGGGAACGCGCTGACGCCAAAACACTCCAATGCCTATGCCGCCCTGGGCATCCCTCCCACTTCTCACGGAAAGACCTGTTCCATGCACGCACTGTTCCCCCTGCTGGCCGCCGCCGCCCTGACCCTGGGCCTGCCCGCCGCGGCGCAGGAAGCCACCATCCGCAAATCCCTGGGCGAGCGCCTGCCGCAGCTCAAGTCCATCGACGAAGTCCAGCCCACCGCCATGCCCGGGCTGTACGAAGTGCGCGTAGGCACCGACCTGTTCTATACCGATGCCAAGGGCAACTACCTGATCCAGGGCGAGCTGTTTGACACCCGCGCCAAGCGCAACCTGACCGAAGACCGCATCAACAAGCTCACGGCCGTGGATTTTTCGGCACTGCCCCTGAACGATGCCTTCACCATCGTGCGCGGTGACGGCAAGCGCAAGCTGGCCGTGTTCGAAGACCCCAACTGCGGCTACTGCAAGCGCTTTGAACGCGATCTGCAGAACGTGGACAACATCACCATCTACCTGTTCCTCTACCCCATCCTGAGCCCCGACTCGGCCGAAAAGTCGCGCAACATCTGGTGCGCCTCCGACCGCGTGGCCGCCTGGCAGGACTACATGGTGCGCGACAAGGCCCCGGCCGCCGCCACCTGCGACACCGGCGCACTCCAGCGCAACCTGGCCTTCGGGCGCAAGCACAAGATCACCGGCACACCCACGCTGATCTTCGCCGACGGCGCGCGCGTGCCCGGCGCCATTGGCGCCAAGGACGTGGAAAAGCGCCTGGCCGAGGCCGCGCAGTAAATGGCACGCGCCCAGCCCCCTGCCCCCGCCGGGGTGCACTACCGCATCGCAGCGCCGGATCCGCGCAACCACCTGTTCCAGGTCACGCTGACCGTGGCCCAGCCTGCGGCGGCGCAAGAACTGGTGCTGCCGGTGTGGATTCCGGGCAGCTACCTGGTGCGCGAGTTTGCGCGCCACCTGCAAGGGCTGCAGGCACGCCAGGGCCGCAAGGCCTGTGCGATCACGCAGATCGACAAGCACCGCTGGCGCGTGGACTGCCTGCCGGGCAAGCCGCTGGAACTGCGCTACGCCGTGCTTGCCCACGACGATTCGGTGCGCACCGCATGGCTGGACAGCACACGCGCCTTCTTCAACGGCACCAGCCTGTGCCTGCGGGTCGAAGGCCAGAGCGCTCAGCCGTGCAGCATGGACATTGATGCTCCTGAATTGATAGCTGATAGCGCTGATTGGTATTGCGCTACAGCCCTTTTTCCTCAAAAAGTCAACGCCCGTGGCTTTGGCCGTTATGGTGCCCAGGACTACGACCACCTGGTGGACTGCCCGGTGGAAATGGGCCCCTTCTGGAGCGCGCGCTTCACGGCCTGCGGCGTTCCGCACCGCATCGTGGTGGCGGGGGCGCCGGCCTCGTTTGACGGCCAGCGGCTGGTGCAGGACATGCGCCGCATCTGCGAAACCACCATCCGCTTCTGGCATGGCGAAGGCCCTGCGCCCTTCGACAACTACCTGTTCCTGCTCAACGTGGTGAACGAAGGCTTTGGCGGCCTGGAGCACCGCAATAGCACCGCACTCATCTGCGGTCGGCGCGACCTGCCGCGCCTGGGGGAAGCCAAGCTGACCGAGGGCTACACCACGCTGCTGGGCCTGGTGAGCCACGAATACTTCCACGCCTGGAACGTCAAGCGCCTGCGCCCGGCCGCATTCACGCAGTACGACTACACGCAAGAGAACTACACCCAGATGCTGTGGTTCTTTGAAGGCTTCACCAGCTACTACGACGACCTGCTGCTGCGCCGCGCCG
>Ga0116193_1000116_pt1 | contig 76527 bp, 72 predicted proteins | sample AD_UKC115_MetaG_FD_89892 | JGI IMG/M metagenome (GOLD analysis project Ga0116193, IMG submission 89892) | Active sludge microbial communities of municipal wastewater-treating anaerobic digesters from Hong Kong - AD_UKC115_MetaG | ecosystem: Engineered > Bioreactor > Anaerobic > Digestate...
GTACGCGTTTTGAGCGCAGTTTGGTGCGAGCGAGCGTAAGTGTATCGAGCACGCCGATCATACGATTGCTCCGTCACTCAGCTGGATTTCGCGGTCGGCCTGTAGTGCGATTTCGGGGTTGTGTGTCACGATCACAATAGTTGTGCCGAGCTCTTTTCGGATTGTGTGAAATAGTTTAATAATCTCGCCAGAATTGGTTTTGTCCAGATTGCCAGTTGGTTCGTCGGCAAGCAGGATTTTTGGTTGGTTGAGTAGTGCACGAGCAATAGCTGCACGTTGAATTTGCCCGCCCGAAAGTTCTTTTGGAAGACGTTTTGCGTACTCACTGAGTCCTACGCGTTCAAGTAGCTTTTCGGCTTCTGCTCCACGCACTTTTCGCGGGGTGTGACGAAACATGCCGGGCACTTCGGTGTTGGTACTGAGTTGCAAAAAGGGTTGCAGGTAAAAAAATTGAAACACAAAGCCAATGGTTGTATTACGAAATTCCGAGAGTTTTTTGTCGCGGAGGCGCCGTATGTCGGTACCAGCTACAGTAATGCTGCCTGTGGTTGGCTGATCAAGACCACCAATGAGTTGCAGTAGTGTGCTTTTGCCACTACCACTTGCTCCCGTGAGCGCCACAAATTCACCTTCGTGTATGGTAAGCGATACGCCGCGCAGCGCCTCGACCTTTTGGCGATGGACTTTGTATGTTTTTACAAGATCTTTGACGCTAATAATGACAGGCTTGTCAGCATACAGCGACGGCTGCTTTGGTTTGGCGGTGTAGTGTTTGATTGCCGCAATGGCGGCGTCGGGCGATCCAAACCCAGCAATGAATTCTTCGACCTTGCGGCTAGCTGTAGTGCTGCCTTCATCTGTTTTCCCACCCGTCTGAATCACGATGTCCTTAGCATAGCATTAATGCAAGGCGATCGTATAGAGGTTAAGATCTTGTGATCATAGAGAGTGGGGCGTTTGTCTTTTTGGGCCATGTGTGCTACCATTAATCTCACTAACCGAGAGGGACTTCCGTCAGCGACCGACACCCTCAACTCGTGAATTTAGCCATATTAATTAATAAAAAACAGAAGTCATAACAATTCGACAAGACGACTGACAAGGAGATATATGGGTCAACGAAGACTCTCTAACGCCGCACCAGACGACCAAAGTAAGCGTCCACAGGGCCAGCAGCGCCAAAAATCAAACATCACTGCGCTCAACAACACCAATACCCGTAAGGGTGAAGTGTTTCGTGCGCAGCGTCGCACCAGCGAAAATGTGAATCTGCGCGCAAGCCAGCACATGATCAACATTCCGGTCAACAAATCGCTTTACAATGGCTACCAGGGGCGACAGTTTAGCTTGGCCGATGCCAAAAAGCAGCCGCGTACCAAGGGGCCTGTACTGAAGGTCATGCCTATTGGTGGTCTTGGCGAAATGGGCATTGGTAAAAACATGATGGCGATCGAATACGAAGATGAGATCTTGGTGATCGACGCCGGATTTTTGTTCCCAGGAGCTGACTATCCAGGCATTAACTACATTACGCCTGACATTACTTACCTAGAAGAAAACAAGCACAAAATTCGCGCACAGGTATTCACACACGGTCACTTGGACCACATTGGTGCCTACCGTCACTTTGCGCACCGCATACCGGCACCTGTGTATGGCAGTAAATTTACGCTTGGTATGATCCAGCGCACCATGGAAGAAGCAACCAGTGGCTTTACTCCTGATTATCATGAAATGGACCCTGAATCGCACGAGCGTGTGCAAGTGGGCGACAATTTCAGCATTGAGCTGGTACGCGTGAATCACTCGATTCCCGATGCAACTGCTGTGGTAATCCGTACGCCGCTTGGTGTCCTGGTAGACACTGGCGACTGGCGATTCGAAGAAAATCCTGTAGATGGCAAAAAGTTCGACCTTGAGCGCCTGACCGAAATTGCAACCAAAGAAGGCATATTGTTGCTCATGAACGAAAGCACCAACTGTGAATCTGAGGGCACGCACTACCATGGTGAATTCGACATTCAACAGTCTATGGGGCAGGTGATGGAAAAGTACCCAAATAGTCGCCTAATCTTGAGCTGCTTTAGCTCACAGATCCACCGTATGCAGGTGATTTTGGAAGAAGCCAAAAAACACGATCGCAAGGTAGCATTTGCAGGCTATAGCATGATCCAAAACCTCGAAGTTGCGCTGCGTGCAGGCACGATCAAAATTCCTAAAGACGTCGTGGTCAAGATGGAAGACGTAGTTAAACTGCCCGATGGCAAGGTGACGATTGTGTGTACTGGTAGCCAAGGTGAGTTCAACGCTGTGTTGAACCGTATGGCAAGTGGTGCGCATAAGTTTATCAAGATCAAAAACAGCGATGTCGTGGTGTTTAGTAGCAACCCGATTCCTGGTAACGAAAAGTACGTGGTACGCACCGTCGATGGTCTCATGCGCGAAGGCAGCGAAGTGATCCAAAACGGCAAAACACACCTGACAGGTGTTGGCCCACTGCACCTTAGTGGTCATGGCTACTACGATGACCACGTGAAGCTTATTAACGCGCTGAATCCAACGTATTACATGCCAATCCACGGTGAATTCCACATGCTTGTGCACAACGCCAAATTGGCCGAAAAAGAAGCAGCAATCCCACGCGACAATATATTTGTGTGCGACAGCGGCGATGTAATCGAAATCACACCAAGCGGTGCCAAGAAAAATGGCCGTATACCAGTAGGTGGAATCATGTACGACGACAGCGGCGCAATTGTGAGCGAAGTTGTGCTGAAAGATCGCATACACATGGCGACAGAAGGTATGTTTGTGGTAGTGCTCACGGTGCAGCGCGGTAGTGGTCGCCTGATGACCAGCCCCGACATCATCAGCCGTGGCTTTATATACCTCCGCGACAGCGAAGAGCTTATGGGCACGATTCGCCAATATCTCAAGCAAAAAGTTGCTCGCAGCTTTAGCGGCAAGCGAATCGATCTTGATCAGATCAAAAAAGAGCTCAAAGACGAAATCACTCACATTTTGTACGACCAAACACGACGCACACCAATTGTGATTCCAGTAATCAACGAAATTGGTGGTGGTGGCCAGCAAAACCGTGATGGTGGCAATAATCGCAATCAGAACCAGCAGGGCAATCGTCCTGAGCGACAAGACGGCGGTGCGGCCAATCGTCAACCACGTAAATTCCCACCACGCCAGGTACCAGATACCGAGGCAACCGATCCAACGCTACGTTCGCCAAGCGAAACACGCGCGTACTAGGAGGCGGAAAGTAGAAATCCCCACGATACACCATGTATCGTGGGGATTTCAGTTGAGGTTCAGCCGACGGTGTCGATGATTCGCCCGAGGTCTGCGGTTGGGATGACCGTGCCCTCGTCTTGGAGTACGCCCCCCTGGTAGGCATGGAAGGCCAGGCGCAGTGAACCCTTGGGGGAGTCGTTCACAACAAGAACTTCCCCGACGGGCAGTCTGCGCCTGCATCCGTCCAGCAGGGGTCTCATCCTGTGAAGGCAGCGTTCCTTGACCTGTGGGTTGGTGGTGTGCGAAATATCAACGACCATCAGCGTCAGTCCGTCGAATTCCTGGAGTTTTGCCTGGACGAATGTCGTTGGCGAGCCACTGAGGTAGTAGCGACGGGTTCCTGGCGCGAGACGCATGTGCCTCGACCGTTCCCCGACTGATTGTTGAACAAGCATGCCGTTTCCTTTCTGTGCGATAACGGACAGCTACGTCATCATATACCTTTCTATGTTTCTTGCAAAGCACGAGCACTTGCATTTTGTAGTAAATTTTGCTATAATATAACCACAATTAATCAGATATAATAAAAACCAATGGCAAAAAAACGCAAAACAAAAAAGAAAGCCGCACCCTCGGGGCCTAGCCACAAACTACCTGCAGGGTTTTGGCAGCAAGTCACCGCACTTGGGTTGATCGCTTTTTCGATCTTGCTGATCGTGGCATGGTTTGGTGTGGGCGGTCCTGTGCTCAACTGGATCCAGCAGACGGCGCTGCAGTTCATTGGTTACGCAGTGTACGCAGTGCCGGTACTATTTACTTATGTGGGCGTAGAGATTTTTCGGGCCGAGCAAAACAAGCTGCCGCTAATCATGAAATTTGCCACCGCACTGTTCATAGTGTGGCTTGCGGGCCTATTTGGACTTGGCGCCAACGGCGGTTGGGTGGGTGAGCAGGTAAACGTGCCCATGCTGAGCATGGTTGACAAGCCAGTGGCTGGCTTTATATATGTGCTGCTTATCTTGATCACGGCGCTGTTTGTGATTCGCATGCAACCAATTGTGCTGATCAAAAAGATCTGGGCACTGCTGCAGACCGAAAAATTCAGCGATACCGACAACAACGTCAAGGTCATGCGCCAAGCTGCCGAAGTCGACGAAAAGGGCAAAAAGAAGCCACTGGCTGATTTCAAACTCAATGCAGGTGTTGAAACACTCGATCCAAGCATGCTCGAAGACGAAAAATCCACCGGTCGTCTTTCGTCGTTTCGTGGCAGTATAAAGCAAGACAAGGCGGCCGAAGAAAAGTCAGCACTGGTGTCGGTGAGTGATCCAAACTGGAAAGCACCAAGTGTCGATCTGCTTGAGAAAAAGCAATCGCCTGCCGATGCGGGTGATGTGCAACAAAACGCACAGATTATTAAAGATACATTGAGCGAATTTAGCATTGATGTAGAAATGGAAGGCGCCAACATCGGGCCAAAAGTCACGCAGTACACACTCAGTCCGCCTAGCGGCGTTAAGCTCACCAAGATCACGGCACTTGAAACCAATATTGCGCTCAATCTGGCAGCAAAGTCGATTCGTATAGAAGCGCCAATTCCTGGCCTACGCGCGGTAGGTATAGAGGTGCCAAACCGCAAAGCTGCCGATGTGCGCCTGTATGGCGTGCTCACAAGCAAACAGTGGAAGTCCGACAACGAGCCGCTGGCCTTTGGTATAGGTCGCGATATTGCGGGTGAAGCCGTGGTGGGCGAGCTCAACAAGATGCCTCACTTGCTGATTGCTGGTCAGACGGGTAGCGGTAAGTCAGTCATGATCAACACGCTCCTTACTAGTTTGCTATATCGCAATAGTCCAAGCGAGATGAAGCTGATCTTGGTCGATCCTAAGCAGGTGGAAATGGCGTCGTACGAAGACATTCCGCATTTGCTCACACCTGTGATCACCGAACCCGAAAAGACAATTAGCGCGCTCAAATGGGCGGTCAACGAAATGGAGCGTCGCTACAAGTTGCTGGCCGAAAAGCGTATTAAAGACATCAAGACATACAACAACAAAATGGCAGCCAAGGGCCAAAAAATTGCCGTGCAAGATGACGAAGGCAATGTGCAGGAGCACGAAGAAGGTGCTATGCCATACATTGTGATTGTGATCGATGAGCTGGCCGACTTGATGATGGTTGCGGGCCGCGACGTTGAAGCGCTGATTGTGCGCTTGGCGCAAAAGGCTCGTGCCGTGGGCATCCACTTGGTACTGGCAACGCAGCGCCCAAGTGTGAATGTGATCACCGGCCTGATCAAGGCAAACATACCGGCACGTATTGCCTTTACGGTGGCGAGCCAGGTCGACAGCCGTACTATTTTGGACCAGATCGGTGCCGAAAAACTGCTTGGCCAAGGTGACATGCTCATGTATACCCCAAGTATGACCAAGCCTATCCGTGTGCAGGGCGCATGGGTGACCGACGACGAAGTTGAAAAGATTGCTAACCATCTGCGCATGCAGTCTGCGCCTCAGTACAACGACGAAATCATCAGCCAGCCGGTGCAACTCAATGGCAAGGGCGGCGTGGTGATGGACTTTGCAACCGATACCAGTGGCGATCACACCTACCAAGAAGCGCTACGCATCGTGGTCGACAGCGGCAAGGCAAGCGCCAGCGTGCTACAACGCCGCCTGGGTATTGGCTACGCCAAAGCTGCTCGCTATATCGACACCATGGAAGAGCAAGGTATCATTGGTCCACCCACAGGCAACTCCAAACCTCGTGATGTGCTGGTGACCAGTCTCGATCAGCTTGGCGGTGATTCAGACGAAGATTTAGGCTAAAGATTCCGATGGCGACGTTTTATCACGGAATCCCTGAAGACATGGAAGGCGATGAGCTGATTCCGCTTACTCAGATGTTTGAGAGGCGCCCTGACCTACATAAAAAATATCTTGAAAAGTACAGGGGTCGCGAGGAAATACTGGAGCGTAAAATTCCACTGCTCGATTGTGGATGGAACGATGTCATACAGCTATTGCCACTTCACCCACGCCAATTGTTCGAGCTACAGCTGCAACTTGGGCTTATTACCGAGATGCCGAAATATCGCTATTTTGCTATTGATTCTCACGATCTCGACCCAGATAGCGCGGTCGTTTATTTCAAGACCGCACCAGGCGAGCAGTATGTGACAGTCAAATGGCTACACGACGTAGACCTTAATGGTATACAGGCCATACCTCCAGCGACTAGAGCGTACTATAAGAGTATGGTTAGCACTGGCGAACCAGTATTTAACTATCAATTTGTGCCACATGTGCTTTACAGGGGTGTTATTGATGTGACTACTGCATCGGTCGAGGCGCTTTAAAGCATAAGCACTCTTGACAAATACAGCATTTTGGTGTAATCTTAACAGTAGTTACAGCCAAATACAAAAAGCACCTATTCACCACCATGAAAGAACAACTTACAGACGGTAAAACAGAATTTGAGCGAAACCCCAATTTGCTTAAAGTTCCGGAGATGACTATTGAAGCTGCTTCGGATAGCGAGATTGCGGCAATCAAGCAGACCACTGAAGCCCAGCATGGACAGCGCGAAGAAGCTCGCACAGAAGCGGCGTCATTAGCACGTACTGAAGTCCACGATGTGATTGACGAGAAAACAATAGAAGATATTCTGACCGGTATCGATTTTTCCGATGATAAATACAGTTTTTCTGCAGCAAATCAGTACGCTGCTGACGCAAAGACGTTTGCGACCAACACAACATCAAGAGGTCACCTTCGCAATGGGCCATGGTATGGTGGCGGAGATGCGAAGCGGCATATGGGCAATGCCTGGGGTGATCCACGTAATGAAGCGCACTACGCTCGGCAACCAGTTGAGCAGGTCGGCATACGCAAACTTGGTCCATCCCACCCTGAATATGAAAATAAACAGGTACTACGAAAAGGCATTGCGGGTAAGCTTGGTCTCAAGAAGACAGAACGCGTGCAGAAACCACAGCGAGAAACACAATACTTCTTTGACTATTCATTTAATGCACCAAGCCATGGTGACGAAGCAGCGCGTCGTGCTGGTAACAACACCGGGCAAGATTTACGGCTGAGTCTTGAGCTGACAAAAGATCAGGCCGAGTCGCTATCGAAAATTATCGCTGAAAACCCAAAGGCTGCTCGTACGATGCTCGACACATTTATGCAGACAACAGGTGATGCAGGTAAGTGGGATGCCGAACTATATGACGATGAGGGTAATTTTTACGATCCAGGCGCACGCTATGGTGCAGATAAATCCAATATACACGGGGCTAGCCGCGGAGTATTAGAGGCACGTGACGTTCGACCGCAGTATGATGCTGTACCAGGACTTGAGCCACGGATTGTCGGTCTTGTTGATGTCGAGCCCGCCAGAGAGTCTATCAGGGCTCTCCCTGCGGCATAAATACTAAAAAGCGAAAGGCCCCCACTACCGAAGTAGAAGGGGGCTTTTCGTTTGATGCTGGGTCGCTGCTTAGTAGGCGACGAGTGCTGGCTGCAGCCACATCTCTGGCGCGTTCAGGCCCAGTGCGATCGTGTCCAGCGTGTCCTGACTCCACCAGCTGTCTTGCGGGTGGGAGACGAAGAGAATGGGTCCACGGCGATCCCGTCGCCACTGGGTCAGTAGCACCTCGCCCTTGCTGGTGAGCCAGTAATCGTTTACGTAACTGTGCCCAAAGTGGGTAGTGAGACGTCCCACGTTGTGGTAGTAGGACGGCACACCAAGTGTTCCACCACCACGCAGTACGTCGTCGAACCAGCTATTGCGCCCTTCGCTGACCTCCTGCTTGTCGAGCTCCGGGATCAGTCTGATCCGAAGCCTGGTGAGGGCTTGCTGGTAGAACAACACGAGCATGTATGGGTAAAGCATGCGTCTCCTTGTCATCAAACGAACTCCTACCGGAGCCCGCTCCAATATGGGTAGTCAATCCGGTATGAGAATACTTATTATACCATAAAAAGCAATCACCCCCGCTGAGCGGGGGTGAGAGCTTGAGTGAAAATTGCTGAGATGCTCGGCGCGTGGTCAGCCTTACTTCTTGGATTGCTCCAGGAAGGCGTCGCGGATGAGCCGCAGATCGGCGGGCTGGTCGAATAGCAACCGCATGTCGCCCGCTTGTGCCTCGCCTCGGTCGAGGTAGAGATTGACAGCCCAGAAGTGCGACTCGGCGTCGACGATGATCGCCAGGCCGCTTCGCTCATCGAAGTCCGTTGGTTCACGCCGAGCGATGACGCGTCCTGCTTTGCGAACTCGACCGTTGTCGAACGTCTCGGGCTGTCGCAGTGAGGCTTCGAGTGCTTTGACGCGGAGAGCGGTTCTGATTTGCTCCGCATTCGTGCTGACGTCTTGCTTGGCTGCCGCCTCTCGGATCTCAGCATCCTTCATCCGCTCGAACAACGTGTCCAGTTCCGGCTGCTCTTCGTTTGCCATGACTTTTCCGTTCTATTTTCTCAAGCTCCTTTTTGGAGCTTGATGTGGTGGTCGTGCTCAACAAAATTATCATAACCATAGCACCAATTACGGAATATTGCAATTTATAGGGGTGTAGGATATACTAAAAGGGTTATTAACTCAGCTTACTTATGAGAGTAAGCACCAAACGCAGACCATTTACATCATTTATCATCGCTTGCGCACATCTGAATGGCTGCAAACGTATAATCCTCAATCAACGTAGCTATGGCTATGCCTCTTTCGGATCATATCGTTTTCGCTCATTCAGGCTGCACGCAAGCAACAATAAAGATGCAAACGGGCTACGCACGGGATTCCAAAGGAGGAACTTAGTGAAAGAATACGAACTAACCGTTCTGATTCATCCTGATCTGGAAGCAGATCTGGAAAAACCGCTGGCGAAAGTCCGCGATATTGTCAAAACCGCTGGCGGTACAATTACCAGCGAAGACAACTGGGGCAAAAAGCGACTTGCCTACCGTATAAACAAACAAGATTTTGCCGTGTACGTGTACTTTGACGTACAGCTACCAGCAGATGCACCACTGAAGATCAGCAATATCTTGAACATCACCGACGAAGTACTACGCTACCTGCTAGTCACCGTCGACGAAAAGGGCCGTGCGCTACTGGCAGAAGACAAAAAGCGTGCCAGCGAACGTGCCGAAAAGGGTGAAAGCGAAGAAACTAAGGAAGAGGAGTAGGAGTTATGGCTAGGGGGATCAACCAAGTAATTCTGATGGGGCGCCTGACGCGTGACCCCGAAACGCGTACTACCACAAGTGGTAAATCAGTCACGAGCTTTAGCTTGGCTGTTGACCGCCTAGGTAGCGACGATCAAGCAGACTTTTTTGACGTGACTGCTTGGGAGAAGACTGGCGAACTAGTACAGCAGTACCTGAGCAAAGGTCGCCGCGTATTAGTACAAGGTCGCCTACGCCAAGATAGCTGGGACGACAAAGAAACTGGCAAAAAGCGCAGCCGCGTGGAAGTAACCGCCAGCGACGTGACGTTTCTGGATGGCCCAAGTGGCGATGGCGGTGGCCAGAGTGCTGCACCAGCAACTGCTGGCAAGAAGAAGTCGGATGATGTTGTGATTGAAGACATCGATGACAAACCTATCGACCTATCAGAAATCCCTTTCTAGTTCTAAGAGCACAGTACTAGCAATCTGCTGCGTTAGCACCTCCGAGTCTCGAATCGCCGTATCTTTTATACGACTCATCTCGATTCTCGGTGCTGCCTTGCATCTCACCAGCACTGAGCACTTAGAAAGTTATGCAACTTAGATTATTAACGGAGAAAATCACATTATGGTATTGAACACGAAACGATTTAAAAAAGATACGCCTGCGTATTTTGACTACAAAGACGTCAAGACGCTGCAGCGATTTATTAACATGTACGGGCAGATCGAGCCTATCAGCAAGACTGGCCTGAGTGCAAAGCAACAGCGCCAACTCGCTGTGGCTATCAAGCGTGCTCGACACTTGGCATTGTTGCCGTTTGTGACACAGGGCTAGTTGGTGGTAAGGATTTGGTGGTCAGTGGTAGGGCTTATTCCAACAACCGTCCACCATCTCCATACTCCCAACCACTAACCACTTACTACTAAAAACGGAGATTTTACTATGTATCAACCTACAGATCTTAAAAAAGGTGTCGTCTGCCAGATTGATGGCAAGCCGTACCGTGTGACGGACTATAACCAAAAGGTGATGGGTCGTGGCGGTAGCATTGTAAATGTCAAGCTGAAGAACCTTATTGACGGTAGTGTGATTCCAAAAACGTTTAAAGGCCAAGACAAGATTGAGCGCGCCGAAGTGACAAATAAAACTGTGCAATATTTGTATTCAGATGGCGCGGATTTTCACTTTATGGATCCTCAGAGTTTTGAGCAGTTTCAGCTAGGTAGCGAGATAGTCGACAGTGCCGCCAGCTACCTTAAAGAGGGCGACGAGCTAAGCTTGCAGTTTTTTGGCGACAAGGTGATCAATGTAGAGCTGCCAAAGAACCTATTCCTAGAAGTGACGTACACTGAAGACGTCGTAAAAGGCGATACCACCAGTAGCGTACTCAAAGATGCGACTGTAGAAACCGGACTTGTCGTTAAAGTGCCAGCGTTCATCAAGGTGGGTGACGTGATCTCGATCGACACTCAAACGGGTGAGTATAGAGAAAGAAAGAAATAGTATGACAAAAACCAGGCTTGACCAACTGATGGTCGTAAAGGGCCTGGTTTTGTCACGCTCGCAGGCCGAGAGTTGGATTGGTCTTGGTAAGGTGACAGTAGATGGCCGTGTAGCGACCAAGTCTGGCCAGTTTGTGCGCGAGGACGCAGATGTACAGTTGACCGCCAAAGAGCAGTATGTCAGCCGTGCGGGGCTCAAGCTTGCAAGTGTAGCAAAGCTCCTTGGCGTTGATTTTGCTGGCAAAACGGTACTAGACATCGGTAGTAGTACCGGTGGGTTTACTGATTACGCCTTGCAGCACGGTGCAACGCGGGTGATTGCCGTCGATGTTGGGACTGATCAGCTGCACCCAAGCCTCAGAAGCGACGAGCGGATTGAACTGCATGAAAAAACAGACATTCGTGATTTCACCATCAGGGAAAAGCCTGATGTCGTAGTCATGGATGTGTCGTTTATTAGTTTGCGCGAGATTTTGCCGCATACTGCACGCGAGCTAAGTGATAGCGAGACGCAAATCGTCGCCATGCTAAAACCGCAGTTCGAAGCAGGTAAGCAGCAGGTCAACAAAGGAATTATCAAAAACGACGCCGTGCGTCGCCAGATTTTGCGTGACTTTGAGCAGTGGGCCAAACAGTACTTTGTGATTGAAGATAAGCGCGATAGCGAGGTTGCAGGCAGCAAAGGTAACCGTGAGCGTTTTTATCTGTTACGCATAGCAAAATAAGTTTACATTTTGCTTAAATTGTAGTATAATTATAAGTATGCTTCCAAGGTGGAGGCAAAGGGTAATTGGTTAGCACCCCGCTAGCTGGTACCTTCACATTTGAGAGAAGGTGAATTAAGTGAGAAAATTGCTTCGCCCCTTTGTGTGGGCTTCAGCAATTGCTATCGGAGTCGTGGGGTCGCCGATGGGATTGGCGTATGCCGATCCGGTCACGGACCCTGAGACGACGGTAGTGGTAGCACCAGCGCCTCCGCCGGCTGACAATCCGGCGACTCCAGCGCCCGCTGCACCAGCAGCTCCTGCTCCTGCGAACGAAGTGCCCGCTGCACCCGCGGCGCCAGCACCAGTTTCGGCAGCACCTGCACCCGCTCCAGCGCCAGCTCCCGCACCTGAGCCGACTGCTGCCCCTGCGCCCCAAGCGCCAGGAACAGTATCGACTCCCGCGCCGCAGCTGCCGCCAGCACCGCAGAGGACTCCCGAGTCCACAGCACCGCAGACGACCGCAGCAGCACCGACGACAAGCAATGCTCCGCAAACAGTGGAGCAGACGCGTACGTCCGAGGCGCAAGCTCCGGCTTCCGAGTCGCAGCAACCAGCGCCGCAGACAACTGTGTCGTCGGCCGCACCTACGGCAGATCAGTCGCCGCCCAGCACGGGTGGTGAAGGATCGTCCGCACCAGCACCCGGCAACCAGCCCAACGAGGGCACCACCGGAACGCCAGTGCAGGGTACACCGTCCAGCAGTTCGGCCCCGACGTCGTCGGAGCCGAAGGGCGGTAGCACACCGGAGACGACGGCATCTACGTCGTCGACAACGAGTGGGCCTACTACGTCCACCACAACGGTGAAGCCATCACCCACGAAGGAGCCGCCGAAGCCGCAAGGCCCACGCAATCCTGACTGGGAGCAGGCCTGGAACAAGCCGCACGAGACGGTCCAGCCAAAGCCTGTTGGCAATAAGCCTGACGGCAAGCCGGATCTGCCGAATGACAAGCCCGGTCACGACAACGACGGAACAAAGCCGCCGCGTGACTCGGACATTCATATCGAGCAGAATGGTGACGGCAATGTTGCGATCGTCAATGTGACCAAGAGTGTCACGATCAACAACACGGTTGTCAACGTCGACAATCGTGATCAGACGTACTTCCTGAAGAATTTCAACACCGGAGTGGTGTTGCAGTTCCATGGACGCGTGGGTCAGCCGATGGTATTGCCGTCGGGTTGGTGTGGCAATGGTGGTGCTGGTCAATGGGCACTTTCCGGTAGCATCAGTGTGCCGGGATTTGCCGCTGCAGCCAGCATCAGTGGTGGGTACCTGAACGTCAACAACGGTTGCGGGTATGTCCCGCCACCGCCACCCCCACCGCCGATCGTGTTCAATTGCGATGGCTACTTGTCGGCGCCGGTGACCAACTACTACTACATCGACAATCGCCAGGATAACCGTCGGTACGTCTACTACAACAACACCACCCTTGTAGGTACGGTTCAGTACGTTCAGGGGCAACAGGAGTTCAAGGTAGAGGGTTACACCTACGACGCCGTCCAGCAACCGGTAGTCCAGGGATACCCCAAGTACCTCGAGAAGCCCGGTGGCGGTTTTCCGGGTGTCGACGGTACGGAGTTCAACCCGCTGTTCATGTGGCTGTCGGTTTTTGTAGTTCTGCTGGGTGGCGGGAGCTTGCTCTGGCTTGTCTTGCGCCGTCCAACGGGGCAAGGCAATGGCTAGGCCCAGGAGAATCCCCCTCGCAGTTCTCATTGTGACCATAACGCTTGCTCTTGTCGGAAGTATTCTATACTACGGCTATAGTGGCAAGTTCAACGGTCATAGTGGGACGGTGTCGGCAGTGGGCACGTCTGAGGTGGCAGCACCTCAGACCGGGCCCGTTGCCGCTCCGGCAGCAGATCCGACTCTGCCAAAGCCGGTCTGCGTGGCGAAGTTTCTCCCGGACCAGTACACGCTGTATCGAACAGCCAACAGCACTGTCGACACGATCCTGTCTTTGCCGATGGATCCAAATGACGTGTTGTTGGTTGATCGTGCTGGGAACGTTGTGAACAGCGCTGGCTCGGTAGGGCCCCGCGTCGACGTTCCTGGTGTGCTGGAGTGGCAGAATGGTTCGGATTCATGGGCGCGCTCGTGGCCCGGGACAGACCTAGGGACAGCCCAGATCAATGGGCATACCCAAAGGGGTACCGATCTCCAGTTCACACCACTTCTCGAACGGTTGTCAGTAGGCACGGCTCAGTATGCCGATGGGTCTTATCGCATTAAGTTGCGAGGACCCAGTGGCCAGGTACTGAACTATGCCATTCGCGAAGTTGCTATCATACCGACGGGTGATCACAACACCGCTCGGCCTGATCTGCGGCTTTACGAAAACGATCCAAATCGTCTCCTGACGAGTTATTGCAACGACCCAGGGAAGACCGATGTATGGATCGTCGCGGATCTGATCCGCGAAGAATCAGCTGGCAGCTGCTGATGTGAGCCCGCTTCTTTTGCGGGTGCGCCCCGTAACTCTTCGGAGTTACGGGGCGCTTTCAATTGACGAAATTATTTATACATTAAATCGAAATTCAACCACATCCCCAGGCTGCATCACATACGTTTTGCCCTCGGTTCGCACCTTGCCAGCGGCTTTTGCGGCTTGCTCGCTGCCCGCTGTCACCAAATCATCATAATCAACAATTTGTGCGGCTATAAATCCGCGCTCAAAATCAGTATGGATCACGCCTGCGGCCTGCGGTGCTGTATAGCCTTGGTGGATTGTCCAGGCGCGTACTTCTTTGGGGCCAGCAGTCAGGTAGCTCTGCAAGCCAAGTGTATCGTAGGCGCTGTGAATCAACTGTTGCAGACCTGTTTCTTCCACCCCGTAGCTGCTCAGCAGCTCCTGAGCTTCTACTTCGGTAAGATCTTTAATTTCTTCCTCTAACTTGGCACAAACAAACAAACTTTTGGCGGGAGCCACAAGGTTTGCGAGTTCACGCTGTGCCGTGCCGCTTGTGAGAGTATTTTCATCTACATTAAACGCGTAAATGACGGGCTTGGCAGTCAGCAGCTGCAGGCCACTCAGCTTTTCTTCGTCGAGCGATGGCAAGCTACTTAGCGGCGTGCCCTCTAGCAAGTGGCGCTGCAGACTCTCCAGGTAGCCTGCAATTTCGCGTGCGGCAGGATTGGCCTTGGCTTCTTTTTGTACTTTTGGCAAGTGCTTTTCGATCGTCTGCAGGTCGGCCAAAATCAGTTCGGTGTTGATGATTTCTATGTCGGTTTGTGGATCAACCGGTGCTTCGTCGTGGCGCAGTATATCGTCGTTTTCAAACGCGCGTACGACATGTACGATCGCGTCGGTTTTACGAATGTTATCGAGGAATTTATTGCCCAAGCCTTCGCCCTTGCTGGCGCCAGCCACCAGTCCGGCGATATCGACGAACGTTACGGTAGCGGGCACGATCTTCTCAGCTTTGTACAGTTCTTGCAGTTTATCTAGTCGAGGATCAGGCACTGGCACAATACCCGTGTTTGGTTCGATGGTGGCAAACGGGTAATTTGCAGCCAAAATATCCGCCCGTGTCAGGGCGTTGAAGAGGGTTGATTTGCCGACATTTGGCAGGCCGACGATTCCGCACGAGATAGACATAGAAGTATTCTACCATAACAGGGGTGAATAATGAAGAACACCTTGACAAAACACAAGAATTTTGTTACAATGTAATTGTGAAAAACCCAGAGCTATTACTGATTGGCGGCAAGCCATTTTCTGGAAAGTCTTCAATTTCTCGTGCGTTTGTTGATGGAAATATAGATGTTGTCGTGAGACATTTATCAATGGGCGATAGGCTCAGGGCGATTAACAAAGGCGAGGTTGAATCTCGCTATTCTAACGATCTAGCCACTGATACAAGTGATCTGAAGGCGCATAAGCCAATTGCCGATAAGGAAAAGCCCATTGGAGTGTTCGAAGAGTTTATAGAGCAGGAGCCTGCTGATTTGTATATTCTCGACGCATTTCCTCGTTATCCGGATCGGTTAGATGCCTTTAGGGAGTCGATTCAAGGTATGGGCGCAAGGATTCTTGCCGTATGTCTCGTAGACGTGCCTGATGAGTTGTCTATTGAGCGCAGTAAGGGGCGAGCACAACGCTACGATGATGTCGAAGAGGATGAAGTTTTTGTCAGAAAACGACTAGATGATTTTCGTGCAGGGGCAATGCCTGTCCTTGCAGAACTCTCACGGGACTACCCGTACTATGTACTTGATGGTACAAAGCCAATCACGGACAACGTTGCGGCGCTCGATAGAATCTATCAAGAAAACAAATAACGTCTAAAGTGACCGTGTAATAAACTCCTTGTCTTTTTCATGGGATAGTTTTTTAATTGCAGTGTTCGGCGCGTACCACTTACATGCATTATTCTCACTATTTGATTCAGGAAGATTGTTGTCTGTGCGAAATAGAAACAGGGTGATATTTTTAAGTTCGTTACGATCCTCGACTCCATGAATGACAGGGTGGCGCTGATATGAGCCAAGCTCCCTGACTAAGGTGACGTCTGTCAGGCCAGTCTCCTCATGGATTTCACGAATTGCAGCACTGAGGTTATCTTCATTGTTTTCAATTCTGCCTCGTGGAAATCCCCAAAAACCATCACCTTCGTTTATGAGGAGTATTTCGTTATTGTGATTGACTATGATGCCACCAGCGCTGAATGTCTGTTTCATGTATCCTATACTAACAAATTGAGGGATTATGTGTTTTGGCGTAGGGATTGTTAGTTATTCGAATAGCTGCGGTTCTCGCGATCAGTTGCTGGCATCCGCAGTTTTAACTCATAGGGTAATTGGGTTAAAACTCACCGTACCTATAGCTAAACTCATACCCAAAATTTTACCATTAACAGGGGTGAATAGCATAGTATATAAGGTCTCTAATCAATACCTTGGTATACAATCGTAAGCTATGAGAATAGCTTTGCTTTTTTGCGCTTTGTTTTACGTTGGACTTTTTGACGAAGAGTTAGCTTTTGTATGACAATAATACTCCAAAGAACGGCGTTGAGCATGGCCATGGCGGCAGAGTACCATAGTGACAACGACACGTAGACCACAAAAGCGACCAGCTGGAAAAAAGCCGTCATCATTCCTGTGCTAGCATGAGGTTTGTGGCGGCTAAAAATGGTAGGAAACAACGCGATGTTGAACCCAAGGATACATGCGGATAGTAAAATATCTTGCCACTGAAAATGCATATACGTAGTTTACCAAACCATAACCAAAGAAGGGAATATCGCGCAGATTGATACTAGGATGGCGACTAAAAATGTTAAGCGTATATAAGAATACCAATCACAATGCTCATCTGCAGCGTAAACCAGAGAATTTGTGTGAGGGCTATCGGCACAAGTTTATATTTTATCCCGTATGCCAGGAACACGAGCCCGACGAGGGCATAGCCAAGCCAGGTGAATAGCGAGAGACCCGACGCGTCTTGGGTGACGTAAAGCTGCACGACCTGGGGAATGGTGGTGAGCGGCTGCACGACTGCGGCAACAAGTGTGAGCCGGTAGAGGAAGCTTGAGTCTTTGGACGGTTTTTGTTTTTTCTTTGTGGCCATTTATATCAGTATAACAGGCAGGCGGCGGAATGGTTCAAGACGCTGGCAGTGCTAGTTTTTTGGTTTTTTGGCGGGCCACCAAGCACGCTTGCCGATATCGTGAATGATGGCGGGGACGAAAAGCGAGCGCACGATGGTTGTGTCGAGCAGCACGCCGAACGCGACGATAAATGCCAGTTGCACAAGGAACAAAATAGGGATGACGGCAAGCGCGGCGAAGGTGGCGGCTAGGACGATACCAGCCGACGTAATGACGCCGCCGGTGACGACCAGCCCTAGGATGACGCCTTTTTTGGTGCCGATTTTGAGCGATTCTTCGCGCACGCGGGTCATCAGGAATATGTTGTAGTCGATACCGAGCGCCACCAGGAACACGAATCCGTAGAGCACCACTGACGGGTCGGAATTGGGGAACTGAAACAGGTGATTAAAGACGAGCGCGGCGATACCGAGCGTGGCCGCAAAAGACAGCACCGTCGTGAGCAACAAAATAAGCGGCGCGACGATCGAGCGCAGCAGTGCCATCAATATAATCGTGATGACGATCAGGATAACTGGTATGAGCACCATGCGGTCGCGCTTGGCGGCGATGTTGGTGTCGAGCTGGGTGGCTGCCACGCCGCCGATCAGCGCGCTGCTATCGACTTTGTGGATGTCGGCACGCAGGCGTACGATCGTGTCTTGCGCTGCCAGCGATTCCGATCCGTCGCTGAGTGTCGCCTGGATCAGCACCTTGCCGTCGACGATTTTCGGCGACGCGTTTTGGAATGGATAGGGTAGTTCCGCTGCGGGCGTGCCCAGGGGTAGTGTGCCAGAGGGGCTGCCCACGGCGGTGATCTGCGCGGACGAAAAGCCACTGTCGCTACCCAGAACATCCGTTATTTGCTCGACCTTGTCGGCGCTTGCGATGATCTGCGCGGGCGTGCCGGAACCGCCGGGGAAATGTTTGTCGAGCAGTGCTTGGCCGTCGCGCGCTTCGGACGTACCGAGCACGATGTCACTTTGCGAAATGCCATCCGCCTTGAGCCCGATGATGCCAAACGCGCAAACTGCAAGGATGGCAAAACTCGTGAGCCAAATGCGGCGCGGGTGGCGGCCCACGAAAGCTCCGACTGCAGACCATAAGCCATGATTTTCGACTGGTTTTGCCACGCCATGGTAGTGCGGGATGCGGGGCCAAAATACGTTACGGCCACCCGCTACCAGGAGCGCGGGCAGGAATGTCAGGGCGCTGAGCATGGCGAGGATGATGCCGATCGAGCCAACGGGGCCAAGCGCCTTGTTGGAATTGAGGTCAGACAAGAGCAGGCAGAGCAGCCCCACGACAACCGTACCGCCTGCGGCTAGAATCGGCTCGAATGACCCCCTAAGCGCAGCCGCCGCTGCTTGCCATGTTTGCTCGTGACGCTCCAGTTCCTCGCGGTAGCGCGATACAAATAATAGTGAATAATCAGTCGCCGCACCGATCACGAGGATGAATAGAATACCTTGCACCTGGCCGTTGATTGCGATGATGCCGATGTTGGCCAAGTGCCAGACCACCAGTATGGCTGCCGCCAGTGCCGCGATGGCGCTCAGCAGGACGATAAACGGCAAAAAAGGTGAGCGGTAGACAATGAGTAAGATAATAAACACGACGGCGAGCGCCACAACAAGCAATATGCCGTCAATACCCGCGAATGCCTTTGACAGGTCGCCCAGGAATCCGACAGGGCCGGTAATTTTATACTGAATGTCGATTTTGTCGTCTAATTTTTCGCGGAGCAGCGGCAGAAAGGTTTTGTATTCTACCCCGCTTGCCGTGCTGACGACCACGAACGCCGCCTTGCCGTCATCGGAAACGATCGGCGGGGACACGGCATCTTTGACGCCCTCTATGGCTTTGAGTGACGCAGTGGCTGTCGTGATAGCCGCGATCTGGTTACTGCTCAGTGGCTGGTTGTCGTGCGTAAATATGATGATGGCAGGAATCGAATCACTGCTTTGGAACTTGCCGATTTGCTCATTCACCTTCGTCGATTCGGCGCTTTTGGGCAGGAATGTCGCTTGATCGTTGCTGGCGACCTGGCTGATTTTGCCGAAATACGGCCCGCCAATACCCGCGAGCGCAAACCAGATGACGATCAGCGCCGACGGCAAAAGAATACGCAGCCATTTCGGGGGAGTGGCAGTCAATTGTTTGAGCATATATATCATTATAGACTTCAAAGTGCCCAAAATGATATAGCCTGGAACCTTATCGAGTCCAAAGAAATGCAGAAAAGTACCGTACGTCGACTATAATAGCCACAAGCATTATGCCCCCACCGACAAACGTACCATCATCACAGGAAACGATACCATTGATCGATGATTCTCACCCGCACAAAAAACGGGTGAAAGTTATACGATGGGTGTTGCTCGCTATGGTTGGGTTGTTGGTGGTCGTCATAGCCTTGCAGCTGCTGTTTCCGACCGACCGCGCGTTGCCGCTGACCAAGGTTGCGGATGTTGAGATTGGCGGACTGACCAAGCGCGAAGCCGTAGAGAAACTGTTTGGCGTCTATGGCAGTGCCGAGCTGACGGTGACCGTGGACGGTAAAACGATCAAGACGACGACTGGCAAAGCGGGTGTACTCGTCGATTTTCAAAAAGCAGCCGACGCGGCGTCGCGCTACCCATGGTGGCAGCGGCTGGTACCGTTCTCGATCCTCTATAAGTCGCAGGTCATCAACGCCAAGCCAGAACTCGCCTTTGATGAGCAGTTGATGAAACAGTTCACAAAAACTGTGCAGGAAAAGTGCAGCAAACCGGTGCGTGAGGCGTCGGTGGCAATTACTGATGGCAAGCCGACGCTGCAGCCCGGCTTGGATGGCAAGACATGTTCGGAAGAGGCGATACGAAAAGGGCTGGTGTCGGCGGTGCTGCATGGTGGTGTCGCGCTAGCAGAAGTTACAGCGACTACGATAGCGCCAACAAAGACGACGGCAATTGCGCAGGGGCAGTTTGATACGGCGCAGGCGGCGATTGCCAGCGGTTTGACGGTGATTGTTGGCAATGAGCGAGCTGTTGTACCACAGGAAACACTTGCCAGTTGGGTGCAATTTACCGATGACACGGCAAAAAAATCCTATACAGTGACGTATGACGACGCGGCAATACGAAAATACCTAGAGTCGCGCAAGCAGGTGATCTACGTGGCACCTGTCGCGACAAAAGTGTACGTATTGGATAGTGTCGAAACGCACCGAGAACCAGGACTGACGGGTCGCGACATAGATTATGATGCGACGGTTGCGATAGTGAAACAGTCACTGCAAGATAAAAAAGGCATGGTTGTAACAGCGAAGCTGAAAACGATTTTGCCATCATCGGATCACCTACGTACCTACAGTAAATCACAGCACGGACTCGAGCGGCTTCTCGCAGACATTGTGGCGGGCAAGGGCAATTATGGCGTGTCTGTCACTGAGCTTGGCGGTGATGGCCGCGTGGCGAGCGCCAATGGCGATCGAAAATACGTCACGGCCAGTACTTACAAGCTATTTGTTGCCTATATGGTGCTGAAAGACTTGGAGAGCGGCAGACTGAAATGGGAGGATGTGATTGTCGGCGGTCTCAATGTGCGGCAGTGCTTCGAAGAAATGATCGTGCGCTCGGCTAATCGTTGTTCGGTGGCGTACATTAACCGCTATGGTGGGCAAAATATTGTTACCAAGATGCATGAACTGGGATTTGCGAGCGTTGCCCGCGATACCACCTGGTGGGCGACGCCAAATGACCTAGCGCGGTATATGGTCAAGTTAGAGCGGGGTGAGCTTTTGCAAGGTGAGAGCCGCGACTATCTGCTGGGGCTCCTAAAGCGTCAGATATGGCGTTACGGCATACCGACGGGCATCAAAGGTGTGACAATTGCCGACAAGGTTGGGTTTCTTGAGGATTATATTCACGATGTCGCCATTGTTTATAGTCCAAAAGGTACCTACATTCTTGCGGTGATGACGAAGGGTGGTAGCTATGGCGGCATTGCCGACGTCGCGCGGCGTGTGCATAGCTATATGAATCAATAATCGTATTGCGACATATAGTGGACTCAGTGCTAGATGTGGGCGCGAGAGTGTTTTGTTTTTTGTCGTTTCATGCGAGCAGTATGCAGATCACCGAGAAAGGCTTTACATAAGTCCTGAGAAGTCGTCGTAGTTGAAAACAAGGATCAATTACCCGATATTCCTGAAAACAAAGAAATTTATAGAATCCATGATTTATTTCTTGCTCAATTTAGCAGGCCATATACTAGATAAAACATGACGTTTGTATTATCATAACTACAGCACTAGCATAAGCATAAAGATTGACGGATGGGCAAACGAAGAGAGCGTAGGTGGCGGCTGCCAGAACTGACGACCAAGGCAAAAGTGATTTTTGGGTTGGTGGTATTTGTGTTCGTGGCGGCGATTGCGACGTTTGTGGTCACAACCATTCTGCGCCAGCAGAGTTTGGCGGGGAGCAAGACCGACTATGGTTTTGCGAAGATGGATGCTGAGGCGAGGCAAAAGGATGCAAGGAATTCAGCTGCCAAGGCGCTCACGAGTGGAGACGGTAATGAGGCAGAGGCAATCTATCGGCAGGCTATTGCCGTTGAACCGGACGGTACAAAGAAGGTGTTGTTAGCTATAGACTACTCGGGATCACTTACCTACAGTGACCAGAGTGAAAAGGCGCTTAGTATTGCTAACGAGGCAGAGGCGTATAGTGACGATAAATATTTGATTTATGACTGGTATGCTCGACTCTATAACTCAATGAAGAGGTATAGGGACGCTGCTGAATATTACGAGAAGGCTGGAGCGCTTACAAGTAGTCCGACGAATGTAGGTAAGTATTCCAAAGACTATTACGACGAAAGAGCCGCAGCTATGAAGGCTGAGGTGAGTCGGTAATGCAGTTTTCTATCGGATGGCGACGCTTTCCATTTTTTGTTGTTTTTGCATTCTTGGGACTTGTCACGGTATTCTGCATAATTGCTGGAAGTGGAGAACGGGTCGCTGCGGCGCGTGAATGCAATGTTGTGTTATCAATTGACAGGTCTGCATCTATTGGCTCAAACCTTATTGCGATGCGGACGAATATTAAAAATCTCTTTGAACGACTAGGTACGGATCCGAAGTATGCGGGCATGGGTATCAAAATGGGTTTTTGGACGTTTTCGCATGATCCTGATCCCAATGTGAATTACAATAAATATTATATAGATTACAAACCCGTTGATGGCACATCAACCGACAAAATTAATTTTGAAGCTGCGGTTGAAGGAATTGATCTCGACGGCCAGACCAACTACGAACAAGCACTTAGTTATAGTAATGGCTCCCCGAACCCGAACGATCCTACGGGAACTATAACTAATCTAAGAACTAACGCAGATGTGGTCGCCATTATCTCAGATGGTATACCGAACTTTCCTGGCGATGAGGATCCGAATGATGCATCTAATATACCGGTGCAATCAGAAATTAGCGCTCACGATGCGGTGAATAAATTCAAGGCGGACAGTATCGATCCGAGTAATCCCCCGATCGTTATGGGCTTCGTGCTTTTGGGCGTCAGTCAGACTAGCATGAACTATACGATTAATGGTGACAAGAACAATAACGATAATGTTGGCCCATTCGGATTCTCAAATATCGAGTCCTCTCTTGTTACGAAGATTAAGGATGCGTGTAACGCGCGTACGCCCGCTAATAGCTACTCACTCGTACCGTCTGCAACAGTGAACGGAAGCACTGCGGTGCGCAGTGGTGGCACTGCGACAATTAATTACAATGTAAATGTAGAGAGCAACGACGACGGGACAGACAAGACGACAGGTTGGTCGATTATGCGAGTTATCGTAAAGCCAGGTGGCAACGAAAACAATATATGCAGTGCACCGAGTGGGTATTGCGACAATATGAACTGTGTCACCATTGGCACGGCGCTTGCTGGGTATATGTTGGATGCAGATATTGATGGCGATGGAAACAAAGATGGGTGCAAGCTTGCTCCCGACGGTACGAACGAGTGTGTCAGTGCAACACCCACCACCTGCGCACAGTACAATACGGGCATCAAACAGGTTGCATCAAGGTCGGAGTCTATTCCTGATGGTCTGGCGCTTGGCACCAAGGTTTGCTATATGCTGGTACTCAACTCGCCAGCCCCGGGACGGTCAAATCGTTATCATCTACCGGCATGTGTCATGATTGGCAAATCCCCAACTGTTCAGGTATGGGGTGGGGATGTGCGCGTGGGGCGACCGTTCATTGATGATAATTCTGGAGATATCACTCCCGCTAATTCGGGTGTATATACAAGTATATTTGGCATGCCCGACAGCAAAACATATGGTAGCTGGGCAGAGTATGGTGTGTTTGCCCCAAGCACGATCAAGTCAATGGCGTCGATGTCTGGGCTTGCCGAGGGCTACATGGGCGCAGCGTCGGGAACAACGGGTGATGCCGCCTGCGACACGCCTGCTCTCAATAGATTAACCTTTGCCAACGTTGTGCTTGGCCCTAGTGATACGTGCGGTAAATATGGTTCTATGGGTGCCATACCAAATGTCGTGGCAACGTACACGGCATGGAATGCGGTGTCTCCATCGCTCTTGAACACTGCTCCAATTGATGCCAATAAGAGCACGGGAAGATATGAAATGAATGCGGCGAGTACTGGCACCGTGCACCTAAGTGCGACGACAATCGATTCAGGTAAGCAGGTTGTGCTTGATTTTCGTGGTCGTGATGTTGTGGTCGATGGTGACATAAAGTATGCTGATCAAAAAGGCCCAGGCCCAAGCGATACCTACAAAGATCTTAGCGACGTGCCACAGCTCATTATTATCGCAAACAACATCACGATTAGCGCGTCGGTAAAGAATATCGATGCTTGGTTGATTGCGAATGGCCATGCAACAACTACTGATGGCACGGTAAAGACGTGTGTGCCAAATGCCACGGCCCCATTTGTGACGGCATCGATGTGTAATGATCAACTGCGCGTTAATGGTCCAATTATGGCGCGATATTTGGAGCTATGGCGCACCTATGGAGCAGAGGATGGCGATAGCGATTGCGACAAAGACGCATCGACTCCCAACTGTTCGGATGCTAAAAACTCAGCAGAGGTGATTGATCTTCCCGGAACGACGCTTATGTGGTCTGCGCTTAACTCGGGCAAGAAGCGGGCACTTACGACGTACAGCGTTGAGCTACCACCGTACTTTTAGTGTAAAAAGTCTTTTTATCACATACCGCTTATGCTATCATAGGGACTATTATGGCAATTATAAAAGGCGTGGGCGACTTTTTCGGACTCGATATTGGCACGACAGGGGTTCGAGTAGTGCAGTTGGCACCCGCGGGTCCTGGCAGATGGACACTGCGCCACTATGGTCACGCCCCGCTTGACGTCAAAACAGCCACTGCCGACTCGCCGGAAGCGAAGCGTCGCTTGAGCGAAGTCATTATGACAGTCGTTGGTCAAAGTGGTATAAAGACAAAAAATGTGGCTATAGGCGTGCCTGCGAACAAAGCCTTTATTACCGTTGTCGATGTCGCTGCGAGCAATCCGGAAGATTTGCAGCGCTCCATGAAGTATCAGCTCGACGAATACATACCTATGGCTATCGACGAAGCAAAAGTAGACTGGGCAGTGCTTGGCCAGTCGCTGCACGACCCATCGCAGCAAGAGGTGCTTATCGCCAGTACAGCCATTGCGTATGCCGAGGAGCGACTTGATTTTGTGGAGAGTCTTGGGTTTGATGTGATTGCTGCCGAGCCTGATCCTCTCGCTATGATCCGCCCTGTCATGGTCAACGGCGCAAAAGAAGCGCAGGTGATTGTAGACATGGGTGAGCAATCGATTAACGTGGCTGTAGTATATGCCGATGCACCACGTCTTGTCCGTACCATACCAAATGGTCTTGATACATTGGTGCGTGCTGCGGTGCAAAACCTGAGTGTACAGGAAGATCAAGCACGGCAATTCATACTGAAATTTGGCCTTGCGCCAGATAAGCTTGAGGGCAAGGTGGTGCAGGCGATTGAGTCAACACTGGACGGAGTTGTTTCAGAACTCTTGAAGTCAATCAAGTTCTTTCAGACGCGATACCCATCGCTGCCAATTGGCTCCATAACGCTGACGGGCTATACGGCGAGCATCCCCCAGCTCGACAAGTACATTGCGGCCAAGACCGGCATGCGCACAGTCGCTGCGAATCCTTGGCAGTATGTGAGCGTGCCTGCGGGTGATCAAAACCTTGCAGCTGTGACGTCGGAATTTGCCGTAGCAATTGGATTGGCGCAGAGAGGTGGTGGCGTATGATAGAGCTTAACCTCGTCCCTGATGTCAAGCAGGAACTCATCAAGGCCAAGCACGTACGTACCATGGTGGTATCGGGCGCGATTGTGGTGGGTATTGCGTCGGTGGGCATAGTTGTACTGCTCGCAGTATATCTGTTCGGCGTACAGCAACTCCGGTCAACACTGGCTGATAAAAAAATAGATGAGCAGTCGGCAAAACTAGAGAAAGTCCCTGACCTGGCAAATATGCTCACCATTCAAAGCCAGCTTGCGAGTATATCCGAGCTGCATAGCCAAAAAAACATTGGCTCGCGCCTGTTTGATGTTTTGACGGCAATTAACCCTGCAAAACCAAACCAGGTAGTGCTGTCGATGGTTAAGGTTGATTCTGCCACGAAGACCGTGCATATAGATGCTCAGGCGACAAATGGCTTCCTGACAGCGGATGTGTTTAAGAAAACAATTCTTGCAACCAAGTTTAGCTACGACAACAATGGCGAGACGGCGACTGAGCCGCTAGCAGATGACGTTACGATCTCTAATCTTAGCTACGGCGAGGACGCAGACGGCGCGAAAGTCTTGCGGTTTTCGATTGATTTTGTGTATAAAGACGCGTTGTTTGCTTATGGCTCGGGCAAAGTCGCACTTGTGCGTCCAGACAAGCAAAACGCCACCGACTCATACAAGTTTTTGCCCGAAGCATTGTTTGGCACCCGCGCTGCTGATATAAAGGGGAATAACTAATGGATAGTCCATCAACAGGTTTGCGTAAGCGCCAACAAATTAGTCGTGCTAACAAGATGATGTTTGTGTGGGTTGCAGGCGTGTCGGTCGTGGTGGGTATTTCGATCGTGCTTACTGTATTCCTAGCACAAAGGATTTTGTTTGGCGAGAAAGTCATAGCAGAAAAGGACAAAACAGCAAGTACGCTCGAAGCGAACCTCAAGGCAGTGGCCACGCTCAAGGAAAACATCAACGTGCTCAATACCAATGAGAACTTACAGTCCACGCGATTGTCCGACACTGACCCACCTATACAGTCGGTGCTCGATGCCCTGCCTGCGGTTGCGAATTCGACGGCTCTTGCTACCTCTTTACAGACGAAGCTGTTGTCGGGAGTAGCAGGTATCACGCTTGAATCGGTCAATGTTGATAGCGTGGGTGGCGATCAGGTGGCTACTGCTACCGATGCCACAGCTGCCAGTACTCCAGCTGATACGAGCGCAACGGGTGCAAACCAGATTGGCTTCACTTTTGCCGTCAGTGCCAGTGCCGACAACTACGCCGCCTTGCAGCAGGTGCTTCAGCGCCTTGAAAAGTCAATCCGCCCGATGAACATCACATCGGTTTCGGTTGAAGGTCAGGGCGATCGAGTAACCATGACCGTCAGTGCTGTGAGCTATTACGGTACTGCGAAGTCAATTCAATTGACAGATAAGGTATTAAAACCATGAAGAAGAGCGATATAGCGATTATTATACTCATTGCCTCGTTGAGCGTTGGCGTCGCCTACTTTGTGGGTGACCTTGTGATTGGTAAACCAAAGGGTGGTGATACAAAGGTGCGCACAGTGGAATCGATCAGCGGGGAAATTACGTCGCCCGATGCAAAGATTTTTAACAAGGATGCGCTTAATCCCACTGTGGAGGTCGTGATTGGTGGTAACTAGCCGTCGCGACAAGGGGCTATAGATGGCGCTGCTGACCACAGACATGCAAGACAAACTGACAACTCTCTTAACGGAGGAGGGATTGGTGTCGAGTGCCGCGCTGCAATCGGCAAAAGAAGAATCAGAAACCGCCAAAAGACCGCTGTTTGAACTCCTTGCGGACAAACACATCATAGACGATGAAATGCTAACGCATGCCATAGCGCAGTTGTCGGGCGTGCCGTATGTCAATTTGACCAACAGCATCATCACCCAAGAAGTATTGGCACTTTTGCCCGAAGATGTTGCCGAGCGATTTATGGCCGTACCGCTCGCAGAGGTGCAAAATAGGCTAGCGATTGCCATGGTCGATGTCACGAACGTTCAGGCGGTCGACTATCTCTCAAGCCTTATCGAAAAACCGCTCAAAGTCTTTATGGCATCCGAACTTGGCGTGCGCCACGTGCTGGACCAGTACAGGACCGACCTGTCGACGGTCGACGAGGCGGCTGAAGCCTCGCAAAAGGAAGCCGCAGAAGAAAAAGACAGTAATATCAAGACGATCGTGCAGGATTCACCAATTAGTCGTGCACTGTCGACCATATTGGAATACGCTGTGAAGTCTCGTGCGAGCGATATCCACATCGAGCCACTCGAATCAGCGCTGAAGATTCGCTGTCGCGTAGATGGTGTGCTGCGCGAAATCATGCAGCTGCCCAAGACCATTGAGCCGGCACTGGTGAGCCGCATAAAAATCTTGTCCAATCTCAAAATCGACGAACATCGCATACCACAAGACGGTCAGTTCGCCGTGAAGGTGGCGAACAAAGAAGTCGATCTGCGTATTGCCATCAGCCCCGTGGTATGGGGTGAGCAGGTGGTGATTCGTTTGCTCGATAAATCTGGATCAAGCTTTAATCTTGAAGACATGGGGTATGCGGGTCGTGCACTTCGAGCGATCCGTAAGGGTGTTCACCGACCAAATGGCATGATTCTGACCTCTGGTCCGACAGGTAGCGGTAAATCAACAAGTCTTTACGCGCTCATACAAGAGATCAAGGACGACACGGTAAATATTGTGACACTCGAAGATCCTGTGGAATACAAAATGAGTGGCGTCAATCAGATTCAGGTAAATGCCGAAGTAGGTCTGACGTTTTCGAGCGGCCTTCGATCAATTTTGCGTCAGGATCCCGATGTTGTGATGGTGGGTGAGATTCGTGATGACGAAACTGCCAACTTGGCGGTGCAGGCCGCGCTTACAGGTCACTTGGTGTTCAGCACATTGCACACCAACAGTGCTGCAGGCGTGCTACCGCGCCTACTCGATATGAAGATCGAACCGTTTCTTATTGCAAGTACGGTCAATACATTGATTGGCCAACGCCTTGTGCGACGTGTTGCTGCCAAAAGGGATACGTACCAGTCAAATCCTATTGAAACACAGAATATTTTGACAACCGTAGGTCACCTGTTACCAAAGACGCAAGCCGATGTAGCAAAAGTGGCGCAAGATTTAGGCTATAAAGACTTGCCACTTGCTGGGCAAAACGCTTATACTTTAGTCAAGGGTAAAGACACCCCAGCAACACCAAGAGGTTACAGTGGTCGGGCGGGATTGTATGAGGTGATGGATGTCAGCGAGGCAATTCAGCAGCTTATTGTTACGCGTGCCACAAGTAATCAGATCCAAAAACAAGCGGTCGCCGAGGGCATGATAACGATGCGCCAAGACGGATACCTAAAAGCATTGCAAGGTATTACGACACTTGAGGAAGTCAACCGAGTGACGGCGGACACCGCCTAGGAAGAGAAAAACTATGCCAAATCAAGAAATCAAAATCGAGATACTACTAGAGGAAGTCGTTCGTCGACACGCTTCGGATTTGCATATTCAAGTTGGCTTGCCACCCATGCTGCGCATTGATGGATCGCTCACGCCAGCTCCCGGCTTTAATCCTCTAGATGAGTCAACGGTAGAGACATTGTTGTTTGCAATTCTCGACGCCGACCAGCGCCAGATTCTTGATAAAGACAAAGAATTCGACTTTAGCTTTGCGTTTGGTATGCTGGGTCGTTTCCGCGTGAATGTCTACCATGAGCGAGGCAACTTGGCGGCTGCGTTTCGTCTTATTCCCAATGAGATCAAGACAATTGCAGAGCTTGGTGCACCTCCTGTTGTGATGAATTTTGCCAACTATCCACGAGGATTAGTGCTTGTTACTGGTCCAACAGGATCTGGTAAATCAACTACGCTTGCGGCGTTGATCGACAGAATTAACACCGAAAAGTCGCAACATATTATTACGATTGAAGATCCGATTGAGTTTACGCACAAGTCGAAAAAATCAGTCGTCGTGCAGCGCGAAGTGCACTACGATACCTATAGCTTCTCAGCAGCGCTTCGCTCGAGCCTTCGCCAAGACCCAGATGTCGTGCTGATTGGTGAGATGCGCGATCTTGAAACGATTAGCGCTGCGATTACAATTGCCGAAACCGGTCACTTGGTGTTTGCATCGCTCCACACCAACAGCGCAGCACAGTCAATCGATCGTATGATCGACGTCTTCCCGCCACATCAGCAGGCGCAAATTCGTACGCAGCTTGCCAATATACTTATGGCGATCTGTTCGCAGCGTCTGGTGCCTGCCATTGGTGGGGGGCGAGTGGTTGCAGCCGAGATATTGATTGCAAACCCTGCCGTGCGCAATATCATTCGCGAGGGCAAGACGCATCAGCTCGACGCCGTCATACAGACTGGTGCCGATGTGGGTATGCAGACCATGGATCGTACGCTTGTGAGCCTGGTGCAGAATGGTACAGTGACGTATGACGAAGCTCGCAGCTATGCGGTCGACCTAACTGAGTTTGAACGCTTAATGAGGGGTTAACGCGGTACATGCGCAAGTTTAACTACCAAGCCACTGACCTCGCGACCGACAAAAAGGTCAAAGCAGTCGTCGAGGCAGAGACCGAGCGCCAGGCAGCAAAGCTGCTTGTTGCTCAAGGGTTCAAGCCAATCTCTATCGAAGAGGCCGAAGAAAGTATCAATCCGTTCACGCGCCTGAGTAACCGCATCACTGCCAAAGACAAAGTAGTCTTTACGAGGCAGCTTGCAACACTCATTGGTGCGGGGTTGCCGCTCTCACAAAGCCTTCACACGCTGGTTGATCAGACCCAAAATGCTCATTTGCGCAGTGTTATACAAGAGATTATTAATTCTGTCGAAAGCGGCCATACACTGCACGATTCGTTTGCCAAGCATCCGCAGGTGTTTGATCAGCTATTTTTGGCGCTTGTTTCTGCAGGTGAGGCGTCTGGTACACTCGATGAATCATTGCAAAAAGTTGCTGCGCAGCAGGAAAAAGATGCAGCGATCATGAGTAAGATCAGAGGTGCCATGACGTATCCGGTCATTGTGCTGTTTGTTATAGCTGGTGTGCTGATTTTTATGCTTGTCACGGTGGTGCCTCAGGTAGAGAAACTGTATAAAGATTTGCATCAAACATTGCCGCTTATTACACAGCTAATCGTCGCAGCCTCGCAGTTTGTCACGAAGTTCTGGTGGATGGTACTCATTGCCATTGGCCTTGGCATCTACTTTGCTGTGCAGTACTTCCGTACTCCAGCCGGCAAGCATACGCTCGACATACTCAAGCTCAATTTTCCGCTATTTAAGAACCTATTTAACAGACTCTACATGGCACGCTTCAATCGTACGGGCGAGACGCTACTAAAATCTGGCGTGGGCATGCTCGACATGCTGGCTATCGCCAGTGATTCGATCGGCAATCAAGTGATTTCCGCGCAAATAGATAGAGCCGCCGAAAAGGTCAAGGGCGGCAAGGAGCTCTCTGTGGCTCTTACGGTAGAAGAAAGCATACCGAGCCTTGTATCACAGATGATCAGCATTGGTGAAAAGTCCGGTCGTGTAGATGAAATGATGGGCAAGGTCGCCAAGATATACGAGGAAGAGCTCGATGAAGAGATTCGGACCATCTCTACCCTTATAGAGCCGATTCTCATGGTGGTACTCGCAGTAGTGGCGGGTGGCATGGTGGCCGCCATATTGCTACCTATTTACGCACTCGTAAATACTATGAATATTTAGCTATAGACAGACCGTACGGGCTCCTGTATGATGAGCTTAAGCGTTTTGCTAAAAAACGACCAATACAGTAGTCATAACGTTCATAGAAAGGTGGAAATTTCATGAACACACAATATAAACAACTCACCCAGAAAGATCGTGGCTTCACCATCATCGAAGTCGTGCTGGTGCTTGCCATCGCAGGTCTTATATTCTTGATGGTGTTCTTGGCGTTGCCAGCGCTCCAGCGTGGCCAGCGAGATACGCAGCGTAAGGATGATATGGCTCGATTGCAGACAGCCGTATCAAACTACACGTCTAACAATAAGGGTAATCTACCCGCCTTTAACGCTACCTTCTTGACGAATTATCTCAAGCCAACAGCAAGTGATAAGTTTCAAGATCCAAACGGCACAGATTATACGCTCAATACAACAACATACTCCAATGCATCAACAAATTGGAATAGTACGTACTCCGATACTACGGCGACAATATATGTTACATCTAGCGCAAAGTGTGATGCAACTGATTCTACAAAAGTAGTCGGTGCTGGTAGCAGGTTCGCAGCTTTCCGTATGCAACTTGAGGCCGGTACGTATTGCGTCAATAACTAGGCAGAGTGTTGACTAGAAGTTCCTCGAAAACTCCTCCTTGTGAGGAGTTTTCAAATTTCGGTCGTCATCTGTTATGATAGTGCTCATGGATACTCTTGCTATATGCTTTGGTCTTGCCCTTGTTGGTATGACTCTAGGAAGCTTTGCCGGTGCGACGGTCTGGCGACTACGGGCGCGGCAACTTAAATTTGACGCCAAGCATGGCGAGAAGGTGACTGTAGCGGAAAAGAAAGAGGTCGCAAAACTACAAAAAAAGCCACTCCATAGTGATCGGTCAGTCTGTTTGCACTGTGGCCACGAACTTGCGTGGTATGACCTACTGCCACTTGTGAGTTGGCTGCAGCTTGGTGGTAAATGCCGGTATTGCCACAAGCCCATTGGGTGGCTTGAGCCTGCGCTTGAGCTCGGTGTCGCTGCTTTCTTTATTGTGTCCTACTTGGCATGGCCATTGGCACTCGCTGGTCCCATAGGTGTTGCCCAGTTGGCCTTGTGGCTGGTGGCGAGCGTTGGTATGGCAATACTGATTGTATATGATGCCAAATGGTTCTTGTTACCCAATAGTGTTGTATTTCCATTGATTGGCCTAGGTGCTGCCTACAGCCTGTTAGAGCTTGTAGGCGCTCATTTTGCCGCAACCACAGCCGTAAGCATCTTTGCGGCTTGTATGGTGCTCAGTGGCCTCTACTACCTCATATACGTATTTTCGCAGGGTCAGTGGGTAGGGTTTGGCGATATCAAGTTAGGTTTAGCACTCGCATTACTGCTAGCCGATTGGCGCTTGGCTGTGCTTGCGCTGTTTTTGGCTAATCTTATAGGTACAGTGTTATTTATGCCTGCGCTTTTGAGCGGCAAGCTTAAGAGTCAGGCTCATATACCTTTTGGGCCGTTGCTTATTGCGGGGTGGGCGATCGCAGGGCTGTTTGGCGAGCACATCATACAGTGGTATATGTCACTCACACTGAGCCTTTAGAACTCACCATGCTTATGCTATAATCGATCCCAAATGGTGGCGCAAACACAACGAGGATTTACGATTATCGAGGTCATGCTGTTTTTGGCCATTAGCGGTCTGTTGTTCGCTATGCTGATGATTGGTGTAAATAACGGCATAGCCCAGCAACGCTATCTAGACAGCGTGCGTAGTTATAAGGCGTTTTTGCAAGATCAGTACTCCGAGACGCTCAACACACGTAATTCTCGCAGTAATTCTCTGGATTGTACGGCAACCGGTGTCGTGGATAATGGGGCAGACAGCACACCGGGTACCAACGCCAACTGCGTCATACTGGGGCGGGTGATTAAAATTACCCCCGATGGTCAAAAGGTAACAGTGGACAACGTGATTGGCCATACAACGGCAGACCGTAGTGATGATCTAGAAACATACAACCCGCAGGCGATGGGCCAGGAAGAGACTTGGGATATGGATTGGGGTTCGCAGCTAAAGCTCGATGATACTCAAGGGTTTGGTACGAATACCCAGCCGATGATCTTGATTATTCGATCGCCCGCCTCTGGGCTTGTGCGAGTGTTCGTTGCATCAAGTAATGTTGACTTAAAAGATATGGTTAGTTCAGACAACGCAGCGACATATACAACAAGCAAGCTTTGTCACTACATAGACGGTGAGTCAGGGTCGCTACCAAAGCAGTGGGTAGCGGTTGACCCTAAAATTGCCAGTGCCGACGGTGTATCGACAAGTGAAACGAAAACGGCGGGGTGTTTGTGATGCATAACAGAGAGCGTGGCGATACGATCATAGAAGTCATCTTTGCGGTGACAGTGTTTAGTCTTGTGGCAGTTGGTGGAATTACCATCATGAATCAAGGCGCAGCCACAGCGCAACGCTCACTCGAGATTGGTCTGGCGCGTGAGCAGATAGATAGCCAAGCAGATGCCCTGCGGTATATACATAGCGCGTATATTGCCAATGGCGCAACCCCAAGCACTGACCCCACCAAGCAGTCGCCATGGGAGCGAGTCATCGCCATGGCCTACAATTATGATGACGCCAGTAACATACTAGGTTTGAGCAACATTGCGGCTGCATCTGGCACAGCATGCCAAAGCCCACCCGATGGTACAGGAAAACCGTTTGCTATAGATGCAAGCAAGCTCGATCCCCCTGGAACGCCCAATCCGTCCAACCCCGCACCGTATCTGCTGACTGGTCAGTATGATGGGGGATATAGCGACAGTGGTACTGCTGCAACAAAGTCACTGTTCTCGGCACCTGCAACATATGCAAAGATTCTCTCTCCTGCGGTAGATGGTGTTAGCAGGGCGGCTGCCGATGGTATATGGGTGCAAGCGGTGAAGTCCGACAGTACTGCGCCAGTTGGCTACTATGATTTTCATATCATGGCATGCTGGTCGAGCCCAGGGCAGTCAGTGCCTTCAACGCTTGGTACAATTGTGAGGTTGTACAATGCCTAGCAGGTCCCGAGTAAACGGCTTTACGCTTGTCGAGCTCATGCTCGCTATGGCTTTCGTGTCTATGTTGCTCCTGGCCATTGCGATGACAGTGATGAATATCATGCATATCTATACTAAGGGCCTCACTATGAAGGCGGTGAATCAGGCAGGGCGCGAGGTTGTGACTGACATGAAGCGGACTGTAGGGGAGGGTCAAGTGTTTACTATTGCGAGCGGTGCTGATCCGGTTAATTCAGACTACGGCAGACAGTCACCATTTATACTGCAAGATGCGAGCGGAAATTTTGTTAGCAAGGGGACTGACAATAGCGATAGTCATGGCGGTAGGTTCTGCACAGGTAACTACAGTTACGTATGGAATACTGGGCGCTATGTTCCGGCGCAGGTAAATCACTATGCCGATGCCACTAAGCAACTACGCCTCGTAAGAGTAGAGGACGGCGGGGGTACGTACTGTAGTAACCCAAAGAAAGATATTCCAGACGGTGCAACCGAGCTGTTGTCGGAGGCCGATCTTGCCGTGCAGAATTTCCATATAGAGCAGCTGTCGAGCGGTCTTGCTTCGGGACAGGCATTATATCGCTTTACGATAAGACTGAGCAGTGCGAATCCCGATGCTGTCATAAAAGCGGAAGATGGTGGGGCGCTGACAACACTGGGCGAGTGTCAGCCGCCGTCTGCAGACATAGGACTTGAGGATTTTTGCTCAGTCAACGATTTCGTTTTTACCGTTAATGTAAGCAGTATAGGGAGTTAGTATGAGAGTAGGCGCGCGTTTGCAGCAACGAGGATCGGTATCACTATTTATTGTGGTGTTTTCTGCCTTGCTAATCATCACTATGACCACAGCATTTATACGCATTATGTTACAAGATCAGCAGCAGGCGACAGCGAATGACCTGTCAAGAAGCGCGCTTGATTCAGCCTATGCGGGTGTGGAGGACGCAAAGCGCGCGATTGTGGCGTATTATGAAAACAATTGTGACAAAGACCCGAATACAACCGCCTGCAGTAACCTAAAGAATTTGAGCGACCCTACCAATGTAGACGGAACTGGCTGGACTCGCAACTGCGATATTACTGAAAAAACTCATGTAGCGAGTCTGACGCATCAAGAGGTGCTTGTGAACACGGCCGCAAATGATAATCAGTTCAATCAGGCGTATACCTGTGTCAAAGTGCAGCTTGATCCAGACAGTTATGTGGGTAAATTGAAGGCAAATACATCAACGATTATTCCACTGCAGGTTCAAGACGGTCAATCATTCGAAAAGATTAAGATTGAGTGGTACGCACAGCAAGATGGCTCATCCGTCGATGTTGTCACTCCAACACCTTCATTGCCGTTTCCAAAGTCCGCAAGCGCATCGTGGCCACAAAACCGTCCCTCGGTTATACGTGCACAGCTGCTCCAGTATGATAAAGATGACGGATTTAAGCTATCAGACTTTGACAATGCAAAGTATAACTCTACGCTTTTCTTGTACCCACTGAAGCTCAGTGCTGAGAATACGACATCGTCATTTGGCCTGGAGTCGCGTCGGACGGATAGTGCAGCAAGGGAGCCTGAGTATGTCCAATGTTTGGACTTCAGTCCCTCAGATGAGTATGCTTGTCGCACAACGATCGCAGCCCCTGCTCCGGGCAGCAGCTCATCAAACCGTATCGCGTACCTCAATCTTATACAAGTTTACAGTACACCTACAACATACCGAGTGACGCTTCTGGACGCCTCTGGAGACTCAGTCAAGTTTTCTGGTGTACAACCTGTGGTCGATTCGACTGGCCGCTCAAACGATTTGTTCAGGCGCGTACAAAGTCGTATTACACTTGGTACGGCTGCCGCACCTGATGCCACGGTGGATATCACTGACAAGCTCTGTAAGACATTCACGGTAACTGATACAAGTTATGTCGAAGGCAAATGTGGCTCCTAGCGGAGAGTAGCATTACACTTCATCACTATGAAACCGCTCGTACACTTCGCGCAGATGCTCGTCGGTGACATGTGTGTACACCTGTGTAGTGCTGATATTGCTGTGGCCGAGCATTGACTGCACAGAGCGTAGATCAGCGCCATTCATTAGGAGGTCGGTTGCATAGCTGTGGCGCATAGTATGCGGGCTCACATGCTTGGTGATGCCCGCAAGACGGGCATAATGACTGAGCATACGCTGGATACTTCTGGCGGTCAGCCGACGATAGTCGCCAGACGTATCAGCAGAAACGTTACGACTGTAGCTGATAAAAAGCGCGGGTAAGCTATCTTGCCTGGCCTCAAGGTATTCCGTCACATGATCAGCGGCAGCCTTACTAATAAACACCGGTCGATCCTTTTGTCCTTTACCGCGCACCATAAACTCGCGGCGTTTTGTGTTCACGTGATCACGGTCCAGATTGACCAACTCCGATACGCGTAGTCCACTTGAAAAAAGTAATTCTATGATCGCCCGGTCGCGCAGTCCTTGTTCGGTTCCCGCATCAATCTGAGCAAGTAAGCTACCGACTTCTTCTTTATACAAAAAAGTAACTTGTTTACGGCTTACCTTTGGCAGACTAATCTTGTCTGGTGCTAGCGACAAAATATCGCGTCCTGACAGGTAGTGCAAAAAGCCGCGTAGGGCGATCAGGTGGTAGCTCTGTGTGATTGTTGCAAGTTCTTCCTCGTGTTCGTTTTTGTAGCGATTAAGCCACAGCCTATATTTGCGCACGATTTCATTCGTGATTTTTTCTACGCGGATATCTTCGGTAAACTCTATAAATCGTTCAAGGTATAGCCTATAGTTTTCGGCCGTACGTCGTGACCGGCCACCTTCGACTTCAAGGTGTTCTATATAGTCTTGGAGCAATTCCGATGTATACATAACCACTATCAGCATAGCGTATACGCTCTAAAAACGGTAGAATAGTTCAATGACTATTGCCGAAAGTATCATCCTCGGACTTATTCAGGGACTCACCGAGTTTATTCCGGTGAGTAGTTCTGGGCACCTTGTGATTGCACAGCACTTTTTTTCAGGTGCATCAGATCACATGTTTCTGGAGTGGATTGATTTAGGTACTTTTTTGGCGCTTATCGTCTATTTTCGCCATCGACTTGCGGGCATCTATCGAGACATTGTTTATGAACATAACTATCGCCTGGCACGCAACATTGTACTAACGGCGATTCCTGCAGGTCTTGTTGGATTGGCGTTTTCGAGCTTTATTGAATCGCATGCTTTTTTTGGTAGCTTAACAACGGTGACGGTTGCGCTGTTCTTGGTTGGTGTCATTATGATCATTGTTGAAAAATTACCGCATGCATCATCAGTCAAGGATGGTGGTCAGCTTAGCGCTACGCGTGCACTGATCGTAGGTATTGTGCAGGTGTTTGCATTGATTCCGGGTGTTTCGCGCTCAGGCTCAACGATTATTGCCGGACGGCTAGCAGGTCTCAATGCTGCAAAGGCTGCTGAGTACAGTTTTTTAGCGTCCCTGCCTATTATTGGTGCCGTGCTTCTTAAGTTAGTGGTATCTTCAGATGGTCGTGAATACTATATACAACATGCGATGACGCTTACACTTAGCAATCTCGTCGCGTTTGCCTCAGGGCTGTTTGCTGTGAGTTTTCTGATCAACTATCTGTCAAAGCATGGTTTGGCGTTGTTTGGCTGGTATAGGGTTATCCTCGCAACTGTGCTTGCCGTGGTACTTTTGGTACAATAGAGCTAAATAAGGAGAAACCATGACGAAAAATAGCGTAGAAAAGACGTTAGTACTGTTTAAGCCGGACGCCGTACAGCGAGGTATTGTTGGTGAAATTCTAACCCGCTTTGAGCGTGTTGGGCTAAAAATAGTTGCTACAAAGATGATTGCTCCAGACAAGGATCACTACTATCATCATTATGAAGGCATCGGACAAATGATTACTCGTCGCGGCCAACAAGCTTTTGACGTGACTCTCGATATGATGATACAGGGGCCAGTCATTGCCATGGTATTTGAGGGAGTCGAGGCTGTTGCGCTTATACGAAAACTTGTAGGCGGCACAGAACCAAAATCAGCATTACCTGGCACAATTCGCGGTGATTTTAGTCACATGAGCTTCGAATACGCCGACGGTATGAAAAAGGGTATCCCAAATCTTATCCATGCTTCAGGTGATCCAGAGGAAGCAGAAAAAGAAATTGGCCACTGGTTTAGTGATGACGAGATATATTCGTACGAACGCGCTAGCGAAAAATTCGTCCGATAGTTTTCCTGTATAATGAACACTGCACTTCCTCGAACCAGTGCCTTGCGCTGGCTTTAGGGGGAGGAAATCTTCTATTGAATTTACTTCAAGAGAGGATTGGAGGGGTAAGCCCCTCCTAAAAATGCGCCCCCATAGTTCAATGGATAGAACAGCTCCGTCCTAAGGTGTAGATCTACGTTCGAATCGTGGTGGGGGTACCAAGCTTATTCCGTGTGATAGCAAAAATGCTACAATAAACAATACAATGAGCCAAAAAAGCGAACAGCGTGATTTTGACGGCCAGCGCGAGGGCGAAGAGCTACAGTTTGTATTTCGGCGTCACCTGATTGCTATGCGCAAGGGATTCTATCTGTTTTTGATTCCGTTTGCCATTTCATCACTCCCTGTGTTTATATGGTCATCGACCCTTGAGGTGTATTGGATCCCACTTGGAGGCTTTGTACTTGGTCTTGTATTGTTTTTGTATCACTATCTTATGTGGTATTACACCGTGTATATCGTTACCGACCAACGGCTCAGGCAGGTCACGCAGAAAGGGTTTTTTGGCAAAGACGTCGTGGAGCTTGGACTGTCAAAAATCCAAAACATAAGCTATAATATACCAGGATTCAGTGGCGAAGTACTCGGTTTTGGTACAATCGTCATTCAGACCTACGTTGGTGATCTTGTGATTAGCAAAGTAGAGCACCCAGAAGAAATTTATAACAAGCTACAAAACGCAGTTGCCGTAGCCTCAAGAGAGGGTAATGAAGAAACTCCGTCTTAGGAAAAGACAGGCAGCTCCCGAGCAGCCAAGTAGAATTACGAACGAAACTGTCGCCGAGCACCGCGAGCAGATTCTTGCTGGTGGTCGACGATTTAAGTATCCTGTACAGTATGCTCGCCATAGGCTTGTCATCAACACGATCATTATCAGCATAGTGGCTCTTGTAGCGATTGTTGTGATTGTTTGGTGGCAGCTGTATCCGCAGCAAAACACGTCGACCTTTCTTTATCGAATTACGCGTGCCGTACCGTTGCCTGTGGCAATGATTGATGGCCAAAGCGTGCCATATAAGGACTATTTGTCGGCCTTTCGTTCGCAGGAGCACTACTTGCAGGCAAAAGAAGGCATCGACCTATATAGCAAAGAAAACAAGTCCCAACTTGATTACATTAAGCGTAAAGCACTGGACGATGCTGTAGCCGATAGCTATGCGCAGAAGCTTGCCGCGGCAAAGGGTATCAGTGTGTCAGATCAGCAAGTAGATGACGCGATCAAGCACCAGCGTGAATCACGAGATGGCGTCACGTCGCAAGAGGCGTATGACGCAATTGTGCTCGACCACTTTAATTGGACTCCGGAAGAGGCACGCGAGGCAACGGCACATCGCTTGCTGCGCCAAGATGTCGCCTACGCTGTAGATGCAACTGCAAAGCAGCAGCGTGACGCAGTAACCGAAAAACTAAAAACAGAAACCGATTTTGACAAAGTGGCAGCAGCAATAGCTCCCGTAGGAGATGCACGCGTACAAGCAGGCGTCACGCCATTAGTGCCAAGTAATAACCAAGATGGTGGGCTTGCCGCTGCGGCTAGTAAGCTTGCCGTTGGTCAGGTTTCTGCAGCATTTCGTTCGACAACAGGGGATGGCTACTATGTTGTAAAGACGCTTCAAAAAGACAATGATGGCCGCGTGAGCTATGCATACATTAAAATCCCACTGACAACATTCGACAAACAGCTAGCAGCAGTCAAAAAACAGAGTGGTAAATACAGTGAATTTATCTCGATTGCAGCACTAAAGGCGTCAACAATTACGCAGTAAAGGAGAATATATGTTTCAACTGCCAGATCTTGGGTATGACTATGATGCACTCAGTAACTATATAAGTGGTGATATTATGCGGCTTCATCATGACAAGCACCACCAAACATATGTCGACAAGTTAAATGCAGCAATCGACACGGCGCCAGAACTAAAGGGAAAGACGCTCGAGGAGCTACTTGGTGATCTTGATGCACTCCCAGAACATGTCCGCACTGCAGTGCGCAATCATGGAGGTGGCCATTATAATCACTCGCTTTTTTGGCAGTGGATGTCACCTAATGGGGGCGGTGAGCCAAAAGGTGAATTAGCTAGCGCTATTACTGCAAAGTATGGTGGCTATCAACAGTTTGTCGATGAATTTACAGCAAAATCACTCGGCGTCTTTGGAAGTGGTTGGGTATGGTTGCAGCCAAATCTCGACATTGTCACAACTGCCAATCAAGATACGCCTTTGTCGACAGGACTTGGTGCGCCGCTGCTTGGTCTCGATGTGTGGGAGCATGCATACTACCTCGACTATAAAAATAAGCGTGATGATTACGTCAACGCTTGGTGGGGCACCGTCGACTGGGACTTTGTTAATTCTCGCGTACCGCGCGCGTAGTTTTACGTATTATTTGGGGGTTGTGGCTTGTCAAATATGTCGACTGGTTCTTCGTCGTCGATATGTACAGAACTTCCGTGAGGAGTGTCATGGCTTTGTGCCATAGGCGTAGGCTCATTTGCTTGTTGTCGCCAATCATAGCCATCGTCAATCACAACAGTTGTCGATGAGCCCCCACCGCCAAATGCCGATTCAAGCTTGCGCCGTCGGTAGGTCATAAAGCCTACGAAGCCGCCACCAATAAGCACAGAGCCGCCAACAAGTATGCCAACAAATGTCAGTATGGCAGTGCTTGACCCAGGTCCTTGCTGAAGAGGCGAGCTTGTAAGGTTATACGAAAAAGTTTGCGTTTCGGGCGAAGATCCGTCACCTGGGATTGTCTTCTTGGCAACGGTCACAGTAATCGTTTGCGAGGCTGTTTCAGTCGTGATTTTACCTGTAAACGTGCCTTCGGCGAGTCCAAGTGTCGCTTTGCCATTTTCACTGGTAGATTTTGTCAGGTTACCAAGCTGGATCTGGGCGTTTTTTGCAGCAATATTGTTTTCTGTCACGGTTATGGTGACGGGGTAGCCATTGGTGATCACAGCGCTACTATACGTACCATTACTGTTTCCGTCGCCAGTGCCAGTGATCATGAAATAATAGCGTGTACCAGGTAGCAGATCAGAAATGGTTGTCTTAAAAGTACCATCGGCATCACTCGTTGGGCTGGATTGTTTATTGAGCGCAGACGATTTAGCACCATAAACGAAGCTGCTTTTGGAATGACCAGCATTTACCTTCCATGTGATTGTGCTGTTTGTGTATGTCGATACAATGGAAACGTCAGTGACAACCCCTGTAGGATCAGGTGTGGCAACAATGCTCGTGCTGTCATCGGGAGCAGCTGTCGGTTCTGTGCTGGGTGTTACCGAAGGTGTGGCGCTTGGTACTACTGTCGTTGGTTTTGGCGTACTTGGAGCTGTCGATACGATTGGTGTCGGACTAGTAATACTTATGACGACGCTTTTGTACGTTACTATCGCATTGTTAATTTTATTGTCGCCGCTAAAACCAACAACCGCTGTACCGGATGATTTTGCCTTGAATGTCACAGTGAAGAGTAGTGCGACGCCTGTCTGTGATGAGTTCCGTGAAGCATTGAAGCCAATAGTTCCATTGCCCTGTGTCAGTGTAGGCGGATCGAATTTATTGGTACCCGTTAGTGAGGTATTCTTGCTTACTACATCTAGCTTATCGGCGGGATAACTGACAGTACCCTGGGTACTTTGTGGTGACGAGGCGGCGTCGATGTATGCCTTTACCGTAGCGGTAAAGGTCGTTCCGGTGGTTATTTGATTTGCGGGCTCTGTTTCAGAGGTAATCAAGAGCCTGTTTGCCGTATCGGCGGCTGCAAAGTGAGTAGGAAGCAGCGACAGGCTAATGCAAAGGGCCATGCAAATCGTCACTATCCTATTGAGGTGTTTTTTCATTGCATGCCTCCAGCCATCTGGCCATGAGAGCCATGGAGTATTTCAAGTTCACCCGTTTCTGGGTGGTATACTGCTTTGTTGTTGTCACCTTCGTCATGTGGTACAGTTGCTGCTTGAGGCGCTGGGGTGGGGGGAATAGCCTCGATTGCCTGTTGAGGCTCAGGTGCAGGGTAATTCTCGACCGGCGGAGTGTCGGGTATTGGGGCATCTAAAGGTGGCAATTCTTGTAGTTGGTAGGCTGGACTGCTCTCGATTACTTGGGGCGGTGCCTGTTCATCTGGGTACGGTGCGGGCGGAAGAGGAAGCGTATCAACACTATGAACATCAAGATTGGGTGTCGGTGTTTGAGTACGATAGTCCTGCAGGGCAGGGCCGTAGCTTGTAGCCAGCAGATCACTGTCGATAGCGGTGTCGGTTTGTTGCCTCTTCTTTCTGTAGAACAAAAAGCCACTTACTCCGGCTATGCCAATCACCCCCGCCGCAACGCTGCCTACCACAATAGCCATCACAGGCTGCTCGTCGCTACCCGCACTCGCTGCGCTGCCACTTGTTGCTATAGCGTTCAGTGTAAATAGCTGGGTGGGCGGACTTCCTGATGCAGGAATCGTCTTCTTGGCGACGGTGAATTCTATAGAATGACTCTCAGATGAGCCAGCCAGACTAATCGCAGCGTTGTAGCTGCCATCGCCTAGCTCTGTTGCAACAAGTGCATCTTTGTTTGCTGTAAAGCTTCGATCACCGATCTTTACTTTCGCTCCCGCCGCGAGAGTACCGTTTTGCTGTATGGTCAGCTGTACGGGGTAGCCCCTTGTGGTGAAGGACCCGTTATAGGTTGCCCCCTGCAGTTCGTCCGACGTCGATGCCTTGATTGTGAAATAGTAAAGCGTGCCGAGTTTTAATCCAGACAAGGACACATCATACGTCCCATCCTCTTTCTTTGTCGCTGTTGCCTCAGTTTTCTGGGAGCCTTTTGTCGTACCATACATGAATTTCGTGTTTACATCGTCAGAGCTCATTGTCCAGTTTACGGAATTTTGCTGTCTGGTTGTCGTTGTTTTGACGTTTTCGATCTTGAGCCCTCCATCACTACTGGTGGTTGGAGCAATCGTTTCTTCAGGGGTTGGATCAATGATCACTGTAGTCGCGGGTGTTGTTGTAGGCTGAACGGAGCTTGTTGGCCTGGGGCTTGCCGAGGTTGTTGGACTCGGTGTTGGGCTGGGGCTTGGACTAGTTGCGGGGGTGCTAATGCTGTATGTGCCGCCAGTCATTATGGCCGAACCAGTGCTATAAGACACGTTCTTAAATCCAACGTTAGCCGTACCGTTTGCTAGTGCCTGAAAAGTAATAGTAAATAAATGAACAGTTTGATTGTTCGCTCCTGCCAACCAGTTGCCTTGGTTAAAACTAATTGTTCCGGCGCTATTGTCGGGTGTCACGATGTTTGTGTCATAAAACGTTGAGCCGCTAGTATTTACCGAAGCTACTTTTAGTAGATTCGCTGGGAATGTTACCGTTCCCTGAACGTTGTATGTACCGAAAAAGATGGCAGAGCCTACACTCCCGTCGACGCTCACGGTAAAAGTACTGCCGGGCCGCGAAGAGCCACTAGCTGGCGTGAGGTATACTGCATTGCTGAGTGCAAATACAGAGGTAGGCACAAGAGAAAACAGAGCTACAAATAGTAGCACGCCGAGCAAAAACCGTTGTTTGATGGAGCCTTTCATGTTGGGTCTGTTTGTGTTGCGTGTTTTACTGCTTTAGCTTATCATGGTGACTACTGTTAGGTCAATGAAAATACCTCTGTTTTTTACAAACAAAAATCCACCCGTTGGGTGGTTTTCTAAATTCTGGCGGGCCCGACCGGATTCGAACCGGCGATCTCCTCCGTGACAGGGAGGCGTGATAGGCCAACTTCACTACGAGCCCTCGTATATTTTGGCGCTCCACGTATGATACCAGCTTTTCACCTCTGATGCAACGGGCTTATCGTAGTTTATTTATCAGTTGTCAGATGCTATAATCAATCGGACAAGCACTTTATGCCGCTGTAGCTCAGCTGGTAGAGCGGCGCTTTCGTAAAGCGTAGGTCTCCGGTTCAAATCCGGACAGCGGCTCCACGTAAGATACGCGGGTATCGTATAGTGGCTAATATGTAACCTTCCCAAGGTTGAGAGCAGAGTTCGATTCTCTGTACCCGCACCATATATACGTATGAAACAACATATTACATCTACTTTGCAGCAACTCCTTGCCGATAGGCCATTGTTTTCGCTGGTTGGCTTCTTTCTCTTTGGCTGCTTAGTGCTTATTGTCTATGTGGCGTTTAACATTCATGCAAGCGAATTGCAGGTCGTCAACCATTACACTAGTTTTGGTACGACCAATTTCTATCGTGACAAGTGGTACTATTTGCTAAGCTTTATAGGCTTTGTAGTTGTCATGGCCGTAGCACATATTGCGCTACTGTATAAAATTCTTGATCAAAAAGGTCGTGATATAGCGGTTGCCTTTGCATGGCTGAGTATCGTACTGCTCTTTATCACCGCCGCTACGGCGTATCAGGTACTAAAAATTGCTGCACTGACATAAACCTATGACAGACATTGAAATACCTCTTGGAAAACGTACAAAAGCGTATCGTTTTTTTGAAATGCTCCCAGCATTTCTTAGCTATGGAGCGATCATATTGCTGGTTGTACTCGCACTCGTGAATCCCCTCATCGCAGCTATTTATTTATTGGCTGTTATTATCACGACGCTTGTAAAAGCAGTGGGGATTGCCTATCACACCACAACAGGGCGCAATAATCTCGAAAAAGCACAGCGTGTCAACTGGCATGCACGCCTGGGCCAACTAGAAAACCCAGAACAATTCATGCAACAAGACGGCAGTAATCGTAGGCGAGAGTTCCGCTCAGACGTACATCAGGCAAATCTTGCAGAGATCGCTGCGCACCCAGACTCATACCCAAAACCATCGCGTCTTTACAACGCTGTCATCGTTGCGGCCTATAATGAGTCGATCGACGTTTTGCAGCCAACATTCGAATCACTTCTTGAAACAACATACGACAAAAAGCACATGATCGTTGTGCTCGCGTATGAAGAGCGCGGTGGCAAGGCAATCGAGCAGACTGCGCTGCAGCTACAAAAGCTCTATGGCGATAAATTCTACGCACTGCATATTGTTCGCCATCCAAAAAATATTGTGGGCGAAGTCGTTGGCAAGGGCGGCAATATTACGTACGCAGGCAAGTATTTAGAAAAGTGGATAAAAAAACAACATATACCATATGAAGCCGTTGTTATTACAACATTAGACTCAGATAATAAACCTCATCCGGCGTACTTTGATTACTTGATGTACGAGTACATTGTGCACCCAGATCGCAAACAGCTCTCTTATCAGCCTATATGTTTATTTATTAACAACATCTGGGATGTACCCGCTCCAATGCGTGTTGTTGCCACGGGTAACTCGTTTTGGAATATCATCAGCGCTATGCGTCCGCATACACTTCGCAACTTTGCATCGCACTCACAGCCCATGGATGCGCTGGTTGAAATGGACTTTTGGAGTACTCGAACGATCGTTGAAGACGGGCACCAATATTGGCGCAGCTATTTCCACTTCGACGGCAACTATGCGGTACTGCCGCTCTACGTTCCTATTTCGCAGGATGCCGTACTTTCGAGTACGTATATACGCACACTTAAAGCCCAGTTTATTCAATTACGACGTTGGGCATACGGTGCATCAGACGTACCTTATGTAGCGACGCGTATCTTACGTAGAGATCGCACGGTACCACTGTGGGGGAGCTTGGCGCGACTCACACGTCTCATCGACAGCCACGTCACGCTCGCAAGTGTTGCGTTGCTCATAGCCTTCGGCGGTTGGGTGCCGCTGCTTATCAATCCAGAGGCTGCCCATAGTATTGCTGCTCACCAATTGCCAGAAGTCATCAGTCGAGTCCAGCAGATTGCACTTGTTGGTCTCTTTATTACCATCTTCTTCGCTTTCAAGATGCTTCCGCCACGCCCTGCGCGGTATAAGCGCCACCGTAACATATTTATGGTTGCACAGTGGCTACTGATGCCTGTGACGGCTGTTATCTATAGCTCACTGTCATCGTTCACCTCACAGACGGCACTGCTGATTGGTCGCTATTTTGATAAGTTTGATGTCACCGAAAAAGCGACTGTGAACGACAAAAACCCCCGATAAAAAACATCGAGGGCTCGTCTGATAATCCGTTAGATAGGGTGTAGTTTAATACTACCTCTACACCTCTGTATGTATTCGGTATCTGGGTTTAGTGCTTGAGCACTTTTTTGCGCATTTCTTTACGAGCCGCATCCCAAGAGATATCGAATTCGTAACCGATAGAGCATCGGTCGAGGGCAGAAGCTTTTGTATGACTATTTGTTTTTGACTGGTCTGTCATACTTTCATATTAGCATAAGCTACATATTTTGTCAATGGAACAAACTGGTTTTGGTTATATCATGGATGATATTACTATTCAGTAACTTACGAATATTGAGACGTGGAAAACTAGTAAAAATAGGTGGATAACAAAAACAGACCCCTGTTACGGGATCTGTTTTTATCATTTCTATGGTGGGCGATGAGGAATTCGGCGAAGCGAGCCATACGGCGAGCGAAGGAGCGGAGGCTATTGCCGGAGCGATACCTCGAGTTTTGCGACGCAAAACATCGGGGATTCGAATTCCTTATCTAAAGTAGGCATCCAACGAAAAGAGATTACCATGTCTGGTAATCTCTTTTCTATGGTGGGCGATGAGGAATTCGAATCCCCGACCTCCTCAACGTCAATGAGGCGCTCTAGCCAGCTGAGCTAATCGCCCCCAGCTGCTTATATAGCTGTACTATCGTAGCAAATAGGCTCAACTGTTGCAATAACTGGGGTGAACGAGGTATGATAACAATGAGCAACGACGCGGAGTAACCGCCCGCCGAGCTCCGTGGGACGTTGGAGCGTACGAAACGCTGCATCACAAGTAAAAGTCCGGTGGAACCGTCCGCTACACAGTGGACCCGAGACATGCGATCTATGGATTTAGCCTCGTAGGAGTGAATCTGAACATCGCATGTTTTTATTTATAATGAACAAAGGAGCAACTATGACAGACGAACAACTTCATGCCATGCGCCACAGTCTGGCGCACATCACTGCAGCTGCTGTGCAGCATCTGTGGCCAGATGCCAAATTTGGCGTAGGTCCAGTGGTTGAGAACGGTTTTTATTACGATATTGACCTTGGCGATACCAAGATCAGTGAGCAAGATTTCCCAAAAATCGAAAAAGAGATGCGTCGAATCATCAATCAAAAACAAGATTTTGTGCGATCAGCTGAGTCTATAGATATGGCGATCGAATGGGCAAAAGACACCAAGCAGCCATATAAAGAGGAGCTACTTAACGATCTGAAGCGAAGTGGCACAACAGTCGCGAAAGACCTCGATGCCGACGAAATGGGTACCATTACCGACGGTGACGCGGCGGTAGACGAAGTGTCTTTTTATACCAACGGTGACTTCACTGATCTGTGTCGGGGTCCGCATGTGGCAAATACTGGTGATGTTGGTGCATTCAAGCTACTACGTGTAGCGGGTGCCTACTGGCGTGGTAATGAAAAAAATCCGCAGATGCAGCGCCTATATGGCGTAGCGTTTGCGACGCAGGAAGAACTTGATAAACACCTGGAGATGCTCGAGCAGGCAAAATTGCGTGATCACCGCAAGCTTGGTAAGGAACTCGATCTCTACACAACATCCCCGCTTGTTGGCGCGGGTCTACCACTTTTTACGCCCCGTGGGACGGTCCTACGTGAGAAGTTGACATCTTTGGCGGAGCAGTTGCGCAAGGATAGTGACTACAACAGGGTTTCTATTCCACACATTACCAAAACGGATCTCTATAAGGTATCTGGCCATTGGGACAAGTTTGGTGATGAGCTATTCTTGGTCGAAAGTCAGGAAACGAGCGATAAGTTTGCGATGAAGCCAATGAATTGCCCGCATCATAATCAAGTGTACGCATCGCAGCCACGTAGCTACCGCGACCTACCAATTCGATATTTTGAAACAACAATGGTTTATCGCGATGAGAAGACCGGCGAACTCGGTGGTTTAAATAGGGTACGTTCGATTACTCAGGATGACAGTCATGCGTACTGTCGCCCTGATCAGGTTGGAGAAGAGGTTAGTTCGCTTGTATCTGACATTAAGGCACTTTACGGTGATGTTCTCGGTATGTCTCTGCGAGCGCGTTTGAGTTTCCGCGATGACGGCGACGGCTATCTTGGCGATCAATCACTTTGGGATAAGGCCCAGACAGACATTCGATCACTTGCCGAGGCGTCAGGTCTTGAGTATTTTGAGGCAGAAGGCGAGGCGGCTTTCTATGGTCCAAAGATCGACTTTATGGCAACCGACGCAATTGGTCGTACTCATCAAGTTGCCACAGTTCAGATCGATTTTGTACAGCCACAGCGTTTCGAACTCCAATATATCGATGAAGAGGGTAACGTTCAGCAGCCTATTATGGTCCATTGTGCGCTATTGGGCTCAGTCGAGCGTTTCTTGTCAGTCTACATCGAGCACACTGCTGGGTGGTTTCCATTCTGGGTCGCACCGGAGCAGGTACGCATACTAACGATCAACGACACGGTGCTAGACTACGTGGAAGAAATCGAGGCGGTACTCCGCGACGTAGTGCTCATGCAACCAGTCAAATACAACGAAGTACGTTTTAGCAGAGATGATCGCAATGAGTCACTCGGCAAGAAAATCCGCGAGGCAACAAACTGGAAGATCCCCGTCCAGCTTATTGTTGGGCCAAAGGACAAAGAGGCGCGCGAAGTCAGCGTTCGGACACAACAAGGTGAGGAGAAAATAGCACTAGATAACCTTGCTGACTACCTAAAGCAGCTCTAAAGCCTATGAAAAAGGGAAAGATTGCGATTGATATCGATGATGTGACAGCGGACAGTACCGAGTCCTTGAGATTGCTTATCAATGCGCGTCTGGGTGTCAATCTGAGCAGGGAAGCCTATAGGGTCCCTTCGGGACGTGCTGACTACTATAAATATGTATGGCAGTCGAACGGGCTTGGTGACATCGACTACACTGCGCTTGAAGCCGAGATGGAAGTAGATCAGTCACACGTTCCTTTGATGCAGGGTGTTAAGGACGCGATCACGCTACTCAGTAAGGACTACGATGTGGTCTTTGTAACGGCACGTGATGTGTCTTGGGAAAAGGCAACACGCCAATGGTTTATGCATCACTTCGATGGTGATATAGAACTATACTTTTCGGAAGGGTATCGAAACAAGGGTATGACAAAGGGCCAGATTTGTAAGGAAATCGGCGCTACTTGGCTTATTGATGACGTACCTAAGCACTGTGAGTCTGCGCTAAAGGAAGGCTTAAGAGCGATCCTATTTGGTGACTATGGCTGGCACGGCGATCCACCAGAAGGGGTTATACGCTGTGCCGACTGGAAGGCCGTGCAGAAGGTGTTTGCCGTATGACAGATGGAGCCTTTCGGCAAAGAGTTGAGGCTCTCATGGCACAAGTACCGTACGGTCAAGTGACAACGTATGGTGATATTGCAGCTATGGCCGGACAGCCAGCTGCGAGTAGGATTGTGGGCGGCATTGCGCATTTTGGTGATCCTGAGCTACCGTGGCATCGGCTTGTTAATCGCTTTGGGGGTCTTGCAGCTGGTTTTCCTGGCGGGCGTGAGGTACAGGAACAACTGCTGGCACACGAGCAAATTAGTTGTACAGACCACATCGTAGATAACTTCAAGGAGCTTCGATGGCGCCCTCACCTCTGATAGTTGTTGTAGGACCTACAGCGAGTGGTAAGACCGCCCTTGCTATAAGGCTTGCCACGGAATACGGTGGCGAGATCATTTGTGCCGACAGTCGTACTATCTATAAAGGTATGGATATAGGGACGGCTAAGCCGACAGACGCCGAACAAGGAGTGGTGAAGCATTGGGGACTTGATCTTGTAGAGCCAGGTGAGCGATTTACGGCTGCAGATTTCAAAGACTATGCGAATAAGTGCATTGCCGATATACGGAAACGAGGCAAGGTACCTTTTCTTGTGGGGGGTACGGGACTCTATGTCGATGCGGTGCTTTACGATTATCGATTCGGTGATGGCTATGATTCTGCCCGCCGCGATAGTTTGCTGCAAATGAGCATTGAATCGTTACAAAATTACTGTAAAAAACACAATATACAATTACCGCAAAACATAAGTAATAAACGCTACATAGTACGAGCAATTGAGCAGAACGGTATCAATAACAGTAGTAATGATGTACCAATTACAAACTCTGTAGTTGTTGGAATATCTACAGATGCAGCAATTTTGAGAACAAGAATTGAGCACAGAAGTGAACAATTATTTCAGGATGGAGTAGTTGAAGAAGCAAAGAAATTGGGCAAAAAGTATGGCTGGGAAAGCGAGGCTATGACGGGAAACGTATACAGAATTATTCATAGGTATGTGGATGGTGACATTTCGCTCGACGACGCAAAGCGGCTTTTTGTCATACGTGATCGCCAGTTAGCGAAACGTCAATTGACATGGTTTCGACGTCGCAAACATATAGAGTGGCTTGAGCTTGATGAGGCGTATACATTTCTGGCACGCCAGCTCGAAAAATACAAGCAACCATGATATAGTCAAGTACAAGAGAGTTATTCGGGAAAGACATGATTGACGCATTATTTGGATCAAAAACGAGGGTGAAGCTACTTCACTTATTCTTGAACAATCCCGGCAAATCTTTTTATGTAAGAGAGATAACTCGACTGATCGATGAACAAATCAATTCAGTTAGGCGAGAACTATCAAATATGTTGAACATTGGTATCATCACCAGTGACACATCTGATAATAAACTATATTACGAGGTGAACCAGCGCTACGAGCATTATGTTGCACTACGGGCCATATTTGCCGATCAGCCAACAAAAACAGCAAAGTCCGTAAAGGCCGCAGACGATTGGCAGCCAATCGTTAGTCAGTTGCAGGGAGCGCGGATTGTTGTGGCGGCCGGTATACTCGTGCAAGGATCCGCGAGTAAGGTTGATCTATTGATTGTCGGTACAGTTGCTCCTACCAAGCTAAAATCAGCTATTAAGTCCATTGAGCGTCTTGAGGGTCGAGAGCTTACCTATAGCACCATGCCGTACGATGAGTTCTATTATCGCCTTAGTGTTCGCGATAAGTTTATAACCGAAATACTGAATAGTAACCATCACGTCATTGTTGACAGTGATAATGTGCTGAAAATGCAGAGATAAGGAGTAAAAATGTTTGACATAGAGTATAAAGGTGGCAACACCATCGTCATCGAGAGTAAGAAAACAAGAATTGTCGTTGATCCAAAGCTTTCGGTTGTAGGACTCAAGGACCTAGCGACAAAGGATAGTATCGAGCTAGCAACCGAGCCTCGTTTTGCGGGCGCCGATCCTGCTGTGCGTCTTCGTCTAGAGGGGCCGGGCGAATATGAGGTAGGTGATGTTTCGATTAAGGGTGTGCCAGCAATGCGACATATTGATACAGAGGCAGACGAAAAAATCGGAACTATCTATCGTATTGAGATCGGCGATGTGCGCCTAGCAGTGCTTGGTAATGTTGCACCAAAACTCACCGAAGATCAACTTGAAGAGGTAGGTGTCGTTGATATACTCGTTATACCCGTTGGCGGTAATGGCTACACACTTGATGCAACGAGCGCCTCAACGATTACTCGCCAGATTGATCCAAAAATTGTCATCCCCGTTCACTACGCAGACAGTGGTCTAAAGTATGAGGTACCTCAAGATACCGTCGATGTGTTTACAAAAGAACTCGCAGCGCCTGTCGAGCAAGCAGGGCAGAAGTTAAAGGTCAAAGCCGCATCGTCGCTGTCTCAGGTACTGACAAGTGTGGTCATTGATCGCAGTTAATCAGCATGCTGCACTATATACAAAAACCACCCCTTGTATCGGGGTGGTTTTTGTATAGTTTATAGCTCTTTGGTTTAGCTATTTTGCCGGAGTAAGGATGCCCTTTTTCTTGAGCGTTCGGATGGCCTGAGTGCTCAGAGTCATTGTGACTTTCTGACCATCAACAACGAAGGTTTTCTTCTGAAGATTTGGTTTGAAGACGCGTTTTGTGCGTCGCAAAGAAAAGCTCACATTGTGACCGAACTGTTTGCCTTTACCGGTGAGTTCGCAGCGTGCTGCCATTTCTTTACTCCACTTAAATTTAACAATCTTGACCAGTATAGTGGATTTTCCTACCTCTGTCAAGTATCTTCGTCTGCTTCAGGAGATGTTATAATGACGGTAATGGCAATTGATTTCCTCCAGCTTTCTGTTGTGCTTGGCGTTATCCTCGTATCTATGACTCTTCATGAGGCAATGCATGGGTTTGTGAGCTATTGGCTAGGCGACGATACAGCAAAGTTACAGGGGCGCCTAACCCTTAACCCCCTAAAGCATATCGATCCATTTCTGACGATTCTCCTTCCCATCATGCTTGCTATTATTGGCGCACCAATATTTGGTGGGGCAAAGCCAGTGCCGTTTAACCCCGACAGGGTAAAGGGTGATGAGTGGGGTGTTGCGGCTGTTGCAATCGCGGGGCCGCTCACCAATTTGTTTATAGCATTTATACTGTTTGGTATTGGGACTGTACTTGGCTATAACGTCGCACACTTCAGTTACACCTCTTTAACTGAGATGATCTTTGCGTACGGTGTGTTTGTTAATCTTGGCTTCTTCGTCTTCAATATGATACCTTTCCCGCCCCTTGATGGTTCGCGTGTGCTCTATGCGCTTGCACCCGAGTTTGTGCGACGGGGTATGGAGTACATCGAACAGTATGGACTAGTTTTTGTTTTCGCAATTGTGCTGCTTGGTAGTAGTTATATAGGCACCTTTATGATCGCTGCCATAGAGGCTATTGTTGGTGTTTTCTCAAAGATTTTTCTCGTAGGATAAGCTATAATAGAAGTATCCCAAGGTCGCCTTGGCACGTATGATTTTCCTAACATCATACGATAGGGAATCCAATTATCTTTCGTTTCCGTGGAAGCGATGTGCGGATACCCACCTTGCAATAAAGCGGGGAATATCAAGTGCCAAGTGCCTCACCTTGGGATTTTATGTTATCGGGATGTGGCGCAGTTGGTAGCGCGCACCGCTGGGGGTGGTGAGGCCGCTGGTTCAAGTCCAGTCATCCCGACCATGTGGTATTATGACAAGTAGAAATAACGAAACACAAAAATGAATCAACGAATAGCAGTACGAGCAATTATCAAACAGGGCAACGAGCTACTATTTATTCGTCGTGCAGATGGTAGGGTGTCGATTCTGGGTAAGTATGAGCTACCTGGCGGCAAAATTGGCTATGGTGAGCAACCAGAAGATGCGCTGCGACGGTATCTCCATGAGCAGGTTGGAATTCATATTAAAACCGCTCAGCTTTTCGACGTTGTAACATATATTGACCATGATGATCGTGATATTCAGTACGCCATCGTTGTTTATATAGTTGAGCCAGCGAAGGGACACCATACACTGCGGCTCAGTGGCAACTATGACAAATATCAATGGCAGGTTGCCGGTAACATACAGCAGCAGACGGTTACCGATCTTACACAACTATTGTTGGGAATAATACAACAGAAAGAAATAACAGATAAAGATAATCATATAGTAGCAAAAAATACATCATTAAAATCAACGGATGTTGATGCTATTGTCTATACGGACGGCGGGTCCCGGGGAAACCCTGGGCCATCTGCATCTGGCTATGTTGTAATGAATACACATCAAGAAGTCATAACACAGGGCGGTGAGTACTTGGGTATTACGACAAATAATCAGGCGGAGTACCATGGAGTCCGATTAGGGCTTGAAAAGGCACAAGAACTTGGTTTTAGTACTATCGAGTTTCGGCTTGACAGTATGTTGGTGGTTAATCAGATGAATGGTGTGTATACCATTAAGAATAGGGAGCTATGGCCTATCCACGAACGCATCAGAGAACTGATGACCCATTTTGCAAAAGTAGGCTTTCAGCATGTGCCAAGAGAGTTCAACCAACTTGCTGATGCCGAGGTAAACAAGATACTCGATGCACACTCCCGTGATCATGTATAATAAAGAGGACAGTCTGTTAGATGATCGCCCCGTCAAGGGGAGGAAAGTCCGGGCAGCATAGGACAAGACAGTTGCTAACGGCAACCGGGGGTAACCCTAGGGAAAGTGCCACAGAAACGAAACTACCCTTTATGGGAAAAGGTGAAACGAGTGGGGTAAGAGCCCACAGCGGCGTCTGGTGACAGGCGAAGAAGGTAAACCCTGTCTGCTGCAAGGAGGTTTGCGTAAAAGGACGGTCCGTCCGCAGGCCGCTATCCGCTTGATCCTGTCGGCAACAACAGGGCTAGATAGATGATCATCCACGACAGAACCCGGCTTATCGATAGGCTGTCATTAAAACAACTCCCCATTTGGGGAGTTGTTTTAATTTGTTCACTACCAGTATGCCCACTAGAGTGAAATAGCCCTTACTTTACGGAGTTTACGATTGCCGTAAATGCCTTTGGTTCGCTTACGGCGAGCTCTGCAAGGATCTTACGGTCTAGTTGATTATCGGTCGCTTTAAGGCCGGCGATCAGTTTTGCGTAGGTGGTACCGTTTTCGCGTGCGGCAGCGTTGATACGGGTGATCCACAGTCCGCGAAGATCGCGTTTGCGATTGCGACGATCACGGTAAGCATATACCAATGAACGAATAACCGCCTGCTTTGCTAGTCGGAATGACCGAGTACGGTTGTGCTGCATGCCCTTAGCAGCTTTTAGAATCTTTTTGTGCTTTGCACGCGCAGTGACGCCTCGTTTTACTCGCATTTTATACTCCTAGTGCTCGTTTAATATTTCGTGCTGTTGAACCGGTGACAACTGCAGTTGTACCAATGGCACGTTTGCGGCTTTTGCTCTTTTTTGCAAGCAAGTGGGTACCAAAAGCTCGGCGACGGGTTAGTTTGCCCGTGCTCGTCAGCTTTATCCGCTTCGCGGTACCTTTATGAGTCTTTAGCTTTGGCATTATTTACTCCTTATTACTACGCTCAAATTTCGTCCAGCCATCTGTGGTTGTTGTTCCATCACGGCATCTTGTTCAAGTTGCGCCACAATCTTCTCGATCATGACATAACCAAGCTCTTTGTGGGCCATCTCGCGACCCCTGTAAAAGACCTGGATGCGTACCTTATGACCTTCAGCGAGAAAACTACGAATTTTACGAAGCTTAATCTCCAGGTCACCACTACCGATCTTAAGACCGAATCGCATTTGCTTCAGCTCACTTTGTTTACTTGCCTTGCGATTGCGTTGCTGCTCCTTCATCTTCTGGTATTGGTATTTACCCCAGTCAATGATTTTTGCAACAGGTGGATCGGCGTTAGGTGATATTTCGACCAAATCGACACCCGCTTCATTAGCTCGTTGCAGTGCTTCCGCGCGTGACATAATGCCAAGCTGCTCGCCGTCACCGCCGATCACACGAAGTTCACCTGCCCGGATAGCCTCGTTGATGCGAATAGTCGTATTGATCGTTTATCTCCTGTAAGATCAGTGGTAATGATGCCACATTAAATGGACATGAGCGTTTACTCGATGACTATCATATCAGATAGCGCGCCTCTATTCAAGAGGTTTGTTGGCGGTATTGGAGTGCTTCGGCAATGTGTGCCTTTTCGACGGTTGCTGAGCCTTCTATATCGGCAATGGTTTGGGCAACCTTTATAACCTTAAAGTAGCTTCTCGCGCTGAGGCCGAGTCGCTCACCCGCAGTGTTAAGAAGCGCCTTGGCGTCAGCGGTAACGTTGAGAAGGCTGTGCACCTGGTTACTCGTCAACGAACCGTTGTATATAGTACTACTTTTATAGCGTTTTTCTTGAGCTAGACGCGCCTTATGTATCGAGGCTACCGCTGTTATATGTTGTGAATTATTCTTCGTCTTCTGTTCAAGCAGCAGATCATTTGGTACTCGTGAGACGCCTATCGTCAAGTCAATACGGTCAAGTAGCGGGCCAGAAAGCCGCTTTTGGTATCCCAGTATCTGCAGGGTTGTACAAGTACATTCTTTTGTAGCATCGCCAAGGTGCCCACAAGGGCAGGGGTTCATGGTAGCAACAAGCATAAAGTCTGCGGGGTATACGACACGACCGCCTGCTCGTGTCACCGCAATACGTTTATCCTCGAGCGGCTGTCGGAGTGCCTCAAGGACCGATCGGGGATATTCTGGTATTTCATCGAGGAAGAGAACACCAAGGTGAGAAAGGCTAATCTCACCTGGTTTTGGGCGCGTGCCACCACCGACTATAGCAATCTGACTCGTGGTATGGTGTGGTGCACGAAAGGGACGATGGGCGATTATCTCACCATCAATTTCACCTGCGATACTGTGCAGTTTTGTCGTCGCAATGCGTTCCTGGGCAGTCAGGTCCGGCATGATGGCTGTAAGCGTCTTGGCTAACATCGTTTTCCCGGCCCCAGGTGGGCCTGTGAGCAGTATATTGTGTCGGCCTGCCACTGCAATGACAAGCGCGCGTTTCGCTTGCTCCTGGCCATAAACATCATCGAGTAGTGGTCCTTTTGGGCTCTTGGGTGTGATGGTCTCTATGGTGGCATGAGTTGGCTCTATCAGAGCTTCTTTCTTGAGGTGAAGGTAGAGCTCCTTAAGACTCGAGACGCCAACAACGGTTAAGCCTTCAATGAGCAGGGCCTGCTCGGCATTACCTATAGGTACAAAGAGTTGCTTATAGCCTGCGTTGTAGGCAGCTTCAGCGATGTTGATTGTGCCTTTTATGGGCCGTAGTGAGCCGTCGAGCGCCAATTCACCTGCAAATACAGCATTATCTACTTCTGATTGCCTGAGCTGACCGCTGCTCACCAGAATGGCGAGGGCGATAGGGAGGTCAAAGTGAGCGCCATCCTTTACCAGTTCGGCGGGCGCAAGGTTTATGATGATCTTTTTGGTAGGGAACTCAAGAAGTGAGTTGCTAATAGCGCTACGAACCCGCTCCTTGGCTTCATCAACCGATTTTGTGCCCATGCCCACTATCTGTATAGAGGGGAGACCCTTCTTAGCATCAGTCTCCACCTCGACAAGAGCACCCTCAAAGCCGATAGGAGCAACAGACAAAACACGAGCAACCATAATAAAGCTTATTATATGCATAAACATAACTGATAAACAAGTGTGTATGCTACAATAATAAGAGGTCGGGGCTGACTATAGCTTTCGACGAGAGGACTTTAACAGGTTATTTTGCAAGTCGATCATACGCGTTACGTATATTTTTAATTGCAACATTTACTGCAAAAGTAAAAGCAGTCGCTGATCGCGTTGCTACAGCTGTAGCAAGCGCTGTTCGCGTTCCTGCTTTTGCACCAATCGCAGCCTAATACGCTCGATCACTTTTTGCCAGCAGGTGACATACCGGTAAAAGGTGTCATATTTATGTCACTTACCGATCCTATGCGCAGTGGTGTAGGCGAGGGAAATTTTTCCACGCGACAACCGATCATTTTTTGTTTATCTTTGATGTCGTGAGTCGTAAAAACCCAAGACAAACTATGCTTGTAGACGAATAGCCAGTTACCTTTCGGACCGGGGTGCGATTCCCCGCAGCTCCACCAAAGTAAATTCCCCATCTTTGAGATGGGGAATTTACTTTGGATAGAATGGGGAAATTGCACCCGAGAGGGCGAAAACTGCCGGTGGCAGTTTGAGCTATCCTTGCGTGGCCGACGAGGACGGGGTCCCCACGAATTTATTCGTGGGGTGTCGATATTGCTTTAGCAACTCGAGGAGCAAAGATGAGTTCCGATTCCCCGCAGCTCCACCAAAATAAATGCTCCATTACACGATGGAGCATTTATTTTGGTGATATTTTAAGCATAAAAAGACGACCACCTGCGAGTAGTGGTCGTCTTAACGTGGAGTATTTTGTTCGATGTTTGTTTTTGGCCACTGTATAATTTTTTTATTCAGAGGCTACCCCTATAATATGTCGACAAAGTGCTTGTGTCAACAAGATTCTTTCATTTCTTTAGGTAAAAAATACCACGAGATTTATCACGCCATATATGGTGGTTTTGCGAATTAATGTACACAAATGACAGACAGTCATCGTATGAATTATAAAAAGACTTTGTTCGTATGTCGCAATGTACAAGCCCTGCTGGTTTGTTGTGTATGCGTAAGATAGAGTGCTAGGCAAAGCGCAGCATATCTCGTATAATGATAGTACTTCTAAGCAGGGGGAGCAGTATGGATCATAATAGCGTCGAAGACAAACAAGTCGTCTCCGACCATGCAGCTCAACCAGCCTCTACTGGCTATAACTTTCTTTTGCGGATTAGTCGAAAGCTAGGTGGAGTTGCAACAAAGTCGTCATTCGTACAGGATATCCGAGGGTTCATGAGTCAGCCTATAACCTATGATCTCCCAACTAGGTGGTTGGGGCAGAGCGTAGCAATGCTAAAAGGTGGTGAGGTGTTACCTACTACTGATCAGAGAGAAGGTTCGTCGGCAGTTTCTTCTAGTCAAACGAAGCAGAAAGAATTACAAAAGATCGTTACACAGTCACACGAAGTGTTAATGGTTGCAAATACAGTCTTTCCAATTACGCTATTTCCAGATACTGTGACTGTTGACCGTACAAAGGTGACGATTACACGAAGAGACTTCTTCTGGTCGTCAGATGTTATGAGTATTCGCATAGAAGACGTCCTGAATGTCTCGGCATCCGTTGGACCGTTGTTTGGTTCTTTGACAGTTGCGAGCCGCGTGATGAGCACGATTGATCATTTTCAGATCAATCATTTTTGGCGTAATGATGCCATTAGGCTGAAACACATCATTCAGGGTTATGTGATCGCTCAGCATAACAAGATCGACACGGCGCATCTTTCGCGTAAGGAATTGATCGATACAATTGTCGAGCTTGGACAGGATTCAAATAAATAATTACAACGTTGTAATAATGTATAGATATGATAATAAACAGATACGAATAGACTATTGTTATAATGAAATGCAATAATTACATCGATATATGTTGACACAAAAAGAAGCTTATGCTAGATTAATTCATAGGCAAAGAACAAAAACAAAAATGCCAAGTACAGACCTTAACAATTCAATAGTAAAGCTCGATATATTTGACGGTAAGTCGATAGCGACAGCACACATTTTGCCCTGCCTTCTGGTAGAGCACGCACCTTTTGTTGGCGCTATCGATGCTCCGCCAAACTTTTTGCGGAAGTGATAGCAGTAAATCTTTTGCTGCTAATGCTTCCGTAGAAAGTGAGCGTTGAGCACGCATATGATCAGTACCTATGCGCTGAGTTAATCCTTGTTAATCTAGCAATGAGACTACTCAGCGTGTACGCGGAACATCTATGCAAGGACCGTATGCTTCAGGTTTTCCTGGAGCGGTCAGACGCCAGGATGTGGCAGATCGATCACCGGTACACGCGCCCTTTTATTTACTTTAGCGGCGGATCTGTGTCACCTGATCTTTATGGTCTGTCACTCTGGTGCCAAGTTCTCTTGTTTAAAATGAGACTCATGAATAATATGTTTGGGAAGATTTTATGCATAGTTGGCCTCGTTAGTGCGGGGCTTCTTTTGCTTGTGCTTACTGCGACGACACCGTCAACGGCGGGTGCCTTCGGTATCCTCGCAGTTTTTCTTTTGGGTTATATTACAACACTGACACTTGTGACCTTCGGTTTATGGATATCTGTTCACCTCTGGTCACGAGTTGGTACGAGCATGCATATGATCCGCCCAAAAACCCCATTTACTATCCGTACCTCCTATTACTACGCAAGTGTTATCGCGCTTGCGCCAGTTATTATTGTCAGCCTGCAGTCTGTGGGCGCGGTTGGCTTGTATGAAATCATTCTCGTGGCATTTTTTGTCGCGCTTGGGTGCGTGTATGTGGCAAAAAGAATAAGATAATACGTTGCTATAAATAATGGCGATTATGCTATACTTACAGATATGAATCCGGAACTTCCTGCACCCAACATATCGCCAGAGTCGCAACCAGCTCACCACGAGGTTGAACTACAACCGCTTGGTCCGGAGCGAGCCACAGAGTCGCAGGAGCGTGAACAAAACATGCAACAAGCGGACAGGGCGACACCTCCTCCTGTAGCACCGCTACCACTACCCCCGGTACCAGTTGCTGTTCCTGTGCCCGCAACCCCTGTTGCGGACGATGCAACGGCCAACCCTACCATTGCTGCCGACGATGACCTCATAGAGAAGGAGTGGGTCGACAAAGCCAAGAAAATTATTGCCGAGACCAAGGATGACCCTTATCGTCGAGAGCAAGAGGTTAATAAACTTCAGGCTGACTACCTTCGTAAGCGATATGGCAAGGAGCTCGGTGTCTCTGATTGATACATCGCGATAAAATAGTAGTATGGCGGGTATATTCATTGCAGCATTTCTCACGATATCTATCGGAGCGGCGCTCGTTGTTATTGCCTTTTCTCAATACAAAAAGACTTTGCGTGAGGCAAAAAACTACGAGCGGGGTCTTAAAATGGTTCCGCTGTTTATCCATTTACCGCCTGCGAGTGAAGATATCGAAAAGGGTGCTCGCGATGAGCGCGACTTAACCGAGGAAGTATTGTCTGAAGCGCAGGTCATGTACAACATTATTGCTAGCACGGCTACCAAAGGTTTCAAAAATAAAATCTACGGTCAGCGACATATTTCGTTTGAGATTATTGCCAAGGGAGGGCTTGTTCATTACTACGCTGTGGTACCAATGGTGCTTGTCGAGGTAATTAAGCAGGCAATTGCTGCTGCCTATCCATCCGCACGACTCGAAGAAGTGAGCGAGCACAATATCTTTAGCGAGGCAGGCAAGATGAGTGGTGTGATTGGTGGCGAATTTGCACTGAAGAAGAAGTTCGTGTATCCGATCGCAACGTATCAGGATACCAAGCGTGATGCCGCACGAGCGCTTCTGAACGCATTGTCTGCTGCTTCGCGTGACGATGGTGTGGCCTTGCAGTTCTTGATCCGCCCGGCATATGAAGGCTGGGTGCGGGCATCGATCGATGCAGCAAAAAAGATTAAAGACGATAAGCTCAAGGGTAAGGGAGCGGGGCTTGGTGTTGGAAGCGCGAAGGGTATGGCAGAGTTGCTATGGAAGCCACCTGAAGCTGGTGACGAAAAGAAGCCCGAAGAAAAACAGCTAACGTCGCTTGAAGAAGAGACGATAAAAGCAATCGAAGAGAAAACCCGCTATCCGGGCTATGAAGTGCTTGTGCGTGTTGTTGTGTCGTCAAACACTACTGAGCACTCACAGAGCCTCTTAAAGAACATTGTTGCGGCTTTCGCGCTCTTTGATTCGGCAAGTTACAACGGTTTTAAGTTTAGCCCCGCACGAGACATCGAAGAGCTTGTGACGGCATTTATATTCCGCTTTTTTCCGCAGAGTGTGAAGCACAATATCCTCAACAGTGTTGAGATGGCGACGGTTTTCCATTTGCCAGATCAGAACAGTATTCCCACCTCTAAGGTCAAACGCCAGATGAGCAAACAGGTCGATGGGCCAACAGAGTTGCTCGATGAAGGCCTACTATTAGGGGTTAATGAGTATAGAGGCATCAAAAAGGAGATACGGCTCAGTGTTAATGACCGTCGTCGTCATACATATATAATTGGTCAGACAGGTGTTGGTAAGACTGGCTTTTTGACGAATCTCGCATATCAGGACATGCATGATGGTCGAGGATTTGCCTATATTGATCCACACGGTGATGCTGTAGAGGACCTGCTTGCCAATGTGCCAAAAGAGCGAGTAGAAGATGTTATTTATTTTAATCCGGGAGATCTTGAGAACCCGATTGGACTTAACTTATTTGAATGGGACACTGAAGACCAAAAGGACTTCCTTGTGCAGGAATCAATTGCGATGCTTTATAGCCTTTACGACCCTGGTCATACGGGTATTGTTGGCCCACGCCTTGAACACATATTCCGCAACTGTGCGCTTTTGCTCATGGCAGACCCTAATGGCGGTACCTTTATCGATATACCAAAGCTGCTTGTCGACGATGCCTTTATGAAATCAAAGCTAAAGTATGTGACCGATCGTAACGTCTTAGATTTTTGGACAAAAGAGTACCCCGATTCAAAGCGTTCAAATGAATCAGGTGAGGTCACAAGTTGGGTAGTGAGCAAGTTTGGTCCGTTCCTGAGTAACACTATGATGCGTAATATCATGGGCCAGACAAAAAGTGGTTTTAATATGCGCGACATCATGGATAACAAAAAAATCTTGCTCGTAAATCTTTCCAAAGGTAAGATGGGCGAGCTCAACTCGAAACTCATTGGTATGATTTTTGTCATGAAGTTTCAGGCGGCCGCGATGGCACGCGCAGACATGCCCGAAGATGAGCGTGAAGATTTTTGCTTGTTCGTTGACGAGTTTCAGAATTTTGCGACAGAGAGTTTTGAATCTATTCTCTCCGAGGCGCGTAAGTATCGGCTTAATCTAGTACTTGGTAACCAGTTCATGACGCAGCTGACCGATAAGATTCGTGAGGCAATTATTGGTAACGTCGGTACGGTCGTTAGCGGCCGCATCGGTGTGACAGACGCTGAACTCATGGTGAAAAAGTATCAGCCAGTATTTGACGCCGAAGATCTGACAAAACTGCCAAATTATCAAGCGATCGCCAGTGTCATGATAAACGGCGTACCATCACAACCGTTTAGTATGACGCTACTACCACCAATGAATCAGAGGAACCCGCAACTTGGTGATGCCATGAGGCGGCTTTCAGCGACAAAGTACGGCTTTGGCAGGGCAGTGGTCGAAAAGGAGATCTTTGCGCGTCTCGAGCCACCAAAGTCCCAACTCCCGCCCTCTATGGCCTCTCCTGGACGGCCAGGAGGCTCACCATTTGCACAGCAGCCATCATCACCGCCAAAGCCAAGCGGAGGCTCGTCATTCCTTGATGAATGGCTGGCAAAGCGGCAGAAGCTTGGTGGGGCAAACCAGGGAGTGCCATCGGCGAGCACACCACTGGTGCCGCAAGCGCAACAGCCAGTTCCTGCGTCTCGACCGCCCTTGCAGCCACCTGCAACAAATCAGATAGCATCACCACCTCTTCCAGCCCAGCCCCAGTCAGTAGCGGCAATACCAGCGACTCCTGTACAGATTGAGCAACCGCTAGCCCCCGTCTCGCAGCCAGTTGCGACGGTGCAAACACCGCAGCCACCAGCGCCCACAGTGCCACCTTACCAAGAGACCCCACCGGAACAACAGCCGTCGCCACCTAATGACCAAAATGAAGTAAGTGTTCGGCTACGGTAATTTAGCGATCTTTGCCACGAATCATCACTGAAAAATAGTCATAAAGTATGCCGACAACCCAACCGAAAATAAAGGCACCGATTGCTTCAAATCCAGACAAGCGGAAGCCATAATACTTAGCAACGAAGTAGAGCACGGTAACGGCAATAAATGCACAAATACTGCCATAGAGCAGCGCATTTGGTCGAGCAATGGTCGAGCTTGCAATATCACTAGCTGTCTCAACAGGCCGTGAATGAATGACTTTACTGAATGCACGACTTGCAGGTGTCATGTGTGCACGTGCTTGGTGCATCTGAGAATCGAAACCGTGACTTAGCTGTTTCTTCGTTATTGGGCCACGCCGACGTTCGGCAGGAATGTCGGCAACACCCACATCTTCGTGTGTATGAGCAAGGTCTCTCGCTTCTTTAACGATGTCTTTCTCGGCCTGTCGCTCGTGGTGTTCTTGTTCGGCTTTCTCGAGCCTCTCACGAAGTGCATCGGCCTGTTTTTCGCCTATTTCTGCTAGTTGTTCACGATCGTCATGTTGCTCATGCTGATCGGCTGCCTTTAAGTGTTCTGTCACGAGATCCCCACCAATTACCTTTCTCACAGTATACCAGAGTTGAGATTGTGACGGATAATTCTTATTTCCTCACGAAGTTGTCGCGTGCGTGCATAGAAATAACTGACAACGCTGAGTAGCACGATAGCAAAGATGACGTTTGCTGCGATACCTGTTGTTGGCAGGTGGCCTATGATGTTCTCGGTTGCCTTAATCGCGGGGCAGTCGACATTAATACGTAAATCATCACCGTAGGCAGTGTTCATAACGCAGTCGTACGAAGACGGGTTACTTTGACCAGCTGGCGCCGCGGAGATCTGCGCTGCCACTTGGACCGCAAATGTGCGTTCTTGCGATTCTCCTGCCTTTAACTGTATTTGTGGCCACGAAAGAGTGTTGGTCTGACTATCAAGTGTGCCGCCCCCGGCATCTATTATGGAAGCGTACTCGAGCATGTCGGACAATTGCACGCTGAAAAGAGCGGTGGCAGAGGTGGTGTCACCGTTGGTTACTTTGAGAGTATAGGCAATCTTGTCATTTGCCGCCGCAAGATTATTGGCAGCATTGGCTGCCCCCTGGGTCAGGTTACTCGCTGCGATTGATCTCGTGAGTTTTGATGAACTTGCATCTGCAGTGCTTACTGACTGAGGCAGTCCATGGGTCGCGATACTTCCATTACTCTTTATGACCCCAAACCATCCTACGGCAGTCGAATGACCGATCCAGCCATCAAATGATGCATGAGTTGAACTCACTTTTTGCAGAGGACTGAAATAGCGTGTTGCTGCACCTCCAGCGCTCCTTTGGTATGCCAGGGTCGCCTCTTCAGATGATGCTCCAAACTGCCCGTATCTTGTTAAGACGTAGGTGTTTTTTGTAGAGGCAATCATGCCTTTTGTTGCGCCACTTACCTCTGAGCGTGTGATGCCAATTGTGGTCAAAATGTCTTTTATATCGTCTTCGTTGTGGTCGTAACGAAGAAGGAAGTCATCGAGCGTACTCACACCACCTTTTACTATGTCTTGTTCGCTCGACGCATTCGCAGAATCTGGTGGCGAAAAGACAGCAAGTGACTGCATGACGAGCGCAAGCACCACAAATAGCACGGTAAGACGCCGCGTTGCTTCTTCTTTGCGAAGGCGTTTTGCATAAAAGCCAACGTCGTGAATGAGCGTTGGACTAAAAGGCAGGTTCGAGATAAGTTTTCTGAACATTATGATGTAGTTTTATGTTTGTTTTATACCTCTTATGCCCTAGATTAGCATAACTATTGTGTTCAACACAAGAGCTTGAGTGAGTAATAGTTTTGCGGTATAATGGAGCAAATGTAAATGGCTGAAAAGTCCGAAAAGATGAGGGGATAATGGCTAAAACACAGAATGCTGCTGCTTATGATGCGTCGCAAATTCAAGTCCTTGAAGGTCTTGAACCAGTTCGTAAGCGTCCGGGTATGTACATTGGTAGTACTGGTTACGACGGCGTACACCATCTTATAAAAGAAATTGCCGATAACTCTATTGATGAAGCGATTGCGGGTCATGCAACTCGTGTCGATGTGACGATTCTTGAAGATGGTGGTATCACAATCACAGATGATGGTCGAGGTATCCCTGTCGATAAACACCCAAAGACGGGCCTTAGTACGCTCGAAACAGTGCTCACGGTGCTGCACGCTGGTGGTAAGTTCGGCGGCGGTGGTTATAAAGTATCATCCGGTCTTCATGGTGTGGGCTCAAGTGTCGTAAACGCGCTTTCTACAAAACTCATTGCTGAAGTAGTGCAAAAAGGTGAGCTATATCGTCTTGAATTTGCGCAAGGAGCCACACTGGCGCCACTCAAAAAGGTTGGCAAAACCGATCGTCCAACAGGAACGAGTATTACCTTCTACCCAGACCCCACGATTTTTAAAGAAACAATAGAGTTCGACTACAAATGGGTCGTTGACTACCTCCGACACCAAGCGTATCTGACAAAGGGTGTGTATGTCGCTGTTCGTGACGAGCGCAGCAAAGAGCGCGCGGCATTTTACTTCGAAGGTGGCATCCAGAGCTATGTAAAACATCTCAATATCGGCAAAGATGTTGTTTCCGACAGCATTTTCTATGTCGAAAAGCAGGTCGAAGACTCAATGGTCGAGGTTGCTGTACAATACAACGATACATTCGTGGAATTGGTGAAGCCATTTGCAAACAACGTCCTTACGCCAGATGGCGGCACGCATCTTGTAGGATTTCGTGCAGCACTGACGCGTGTTATCAATGATTATGCTCGTAAAAACAGCTTGCTGAAAGAAAAAGATGACAACCTGACAGGTGACGATATTCGCGAAGGACTGACTGCGATCATCCTCGTGAAGCTACCTGACCCACAGTTTGAAGGCCAGACAAAAAACAAGCTTGGTAATCCCGAGGTTCGTCGCTACGTCGAACAGGTGATGAACGAGTATTTTGCCTACTATCTAGAAGAGAACCCCGAAGTTGCAAAGAAGATTGTCGGCAAGGCACTGCTTGCGGCTCGTGCACGCAAGGCAGCTCGAGCTGCCCGCGACAACGTGCTTCGCAAGGGTGCACTCGATGGCATGGGGCTTCCTGGCAAGCTATGGGACTGTTCAAGCAAGAGCCCATCAGACTCAGAAATCTATATTGTCGAGGGTAACTCTGCCGCCGGCTCTGCCAAAGAGGGCCGCGACAGCAAAACGCAGGCGATCTTGCCGCTTCGCGGTAAGGTGCTCAACACCGAGCGTGCTCGCCTCGACAAAATGTTTGCCAACAAAGAAATTGTCGCTATGATTCAAGCCTTTGGTGTGGGGATTGGTGAACAGTTTGATGTGAACGGTCTTCGCTATCACAAGATCATCATCATGACCGATGCCGATGTCGACGGAAGCCATATTTCGACGCTTCTTTTGACATTTTTCTTCCGCTACATGAGAGAAGTAGTTGAAGGTGGCTATGTATACCTCGCCAAGCCACCGCTTTACAGTATCAACAAAGGCCAGAAGAAAATTTACGCCTACGACGAGCCCGAGCGAGATCGTGTACTAAATGAGATGATTGCCGAAAAAATCGATCGCGGTACGGCTGTGAACGATGAAGATGACAAAATGAAGCAAGCTGGCGTCACGATCTCACGTTTCAAGGGACTTGGTGAGATGGATGCCGAGCAACTGTGGGACACAACAATGAACCCGGAAAACAGGGTACTCATTCAGGTGCGCATTGAAGATGCTGAACGCGCCGATGCAATTTTTACGAAATTGATGGGTGATGAGGTGTCGCTACGCAAAACATTTATCCAGACTCGCGCTAAAGATGCTGATCTGGAAGAATTGGACGTATAGGATAGAGCTATGGACGAAGATACAACACAAGACATACTACCAACGAATGATGAGGCGCCACTAGAGGGTGAACTTGTAGAAACCGCTGGACTTGAACGACGTACACTTGAGAACGTCATGGAAGATAACTTCTTCCGCTACTCGATGAGTGTGATCATCGATCGTGCATTGCCCGATGTTCGTGATGGTCTAAAACCCGTGCATCGCCGCATTTTGTACTCCATGAACCAAAATGGTAATCGTTCGGGGAGCAAATTTGTCAAAAGCGCACTTATTGTCGGTGACGTTATGGGTAAATATCACCCCCATGGCGACAGCGCGATCTATGACTCGATGGTGCGTCTTGCTCAGGGGTGGTCGCTACGATACCCAATGATCGACGGCCAGGGTAACTTTGGCTCAATGGACGGTGACCCTGCTGCCGCCATGCGTTACACAGAGGCCCGCATGCAGCGCATTGCCGATGAAATGCTTGTCGACATCGACAAAGAGACAATTGACTTTAGGGATAACTATGACGGCTCACGCCAAGAGCCAGCTGTTCTTCCTGCAAAGGTTCCAAATCTGCTTTTGAACGGCCAGATCGGTATTGCCGTAGGTATGGCGACAAATATACCTCCGCACAATCTCAATGAGCTTGTCGATGCCACGATTGAGCTTATTGATAATGAACATGTGACGATTGATGACTTGCTTACGCATGTCAAAGGCCCTGACTTCCCAACGGGAGCGATTATTTACGGTGGGGCGTCAATGAAGCAGGCCTATCAAACTGGCCGCGGTAGTGTGATGGTGCGAGCCGTAGCAGAAATCGTTGAGACAAAAAAGGGTCGGCACCAGATTGTTGTGAGCCAAATACCATATGGTGTCAACAAAGCTACACTTGTAGAAAAGATAGCCGAGCTTGTCAAAGACAAAAAGCTCAACGGTATTAGTGACCTTCGTGACGAAACTTCTCGCGGCAAGGTACGTATTGTTGTCGAGTTGAAAAAAGACGCCTATCCAAAGAAGTTGCTCAATCAACTCTATAAACTGACGGCACTACAGACGAGCTTTAACTTCAATATGCTTGCATTGATCGATGGTATCCAGCCTCGTGTGCTGGGGCTACAGGAGATGCTCGAAGAATTCGTCAAACATCGCCAAAAAGTTGTTCGTCGCCGTACTGAGTACGAGCTGCGAAAGGCAAAAGAGCGAGCGCATATCCTCGAAGGCTACAAGATCGCCCTTGATCATATCGACGAAGTTATCAAGACGATTCGCGCAAGCAAGACACAAGATGAGGCTGAAAAAGCATTAATTGTTAAGTTTAAACTCAGTGAGATCCAAGCAAAAGCCATCTTGGCTATGCAACTTCGTCGCCTGACGGGTCTCGAGCGTGAAGCGATTGAAAACGAGCTCAACGAACTACTTGCATTGATCAAGAAACTGGAAGCTATCCTGGCAGACGAGCAAGAGATTTTGAAGATTATCAAGACCGAGTTACTTGAAATGAAAGAAAAATACGGTGATGATCGCCGTAGCCAGATCATCAATCACGAGCTCGGCAAGTTTAGCGACGAAGAACTGATCCCTGAAGAAGAATCAGTCATTTTGCTCACGACTGAAAACTATATTAAGCGAACGCTGCTCAGTGAGTATCGCCGTCAGCACAGGGGCGGTAAGGGCAAGCGTGGTATGACAACGAAGGATGAAGATATCATCGATCATCTTGTGCCAGCAAGCACCCATGACTTTTTGCTATTCTTCACCAATAAGGGTCGCGTATTCCGCCTAAAGGCGTACGAAGTACCAGCTGCGAGCCTTGCCGCAAAGGGTGTGGCGGCTGTCAACCTGCTGCAGCTACAGCCAGAAGAGAAGATTACTTCTATCATCAAGCATGAAAAGAATGCAAAAGACGATGGATACCTCTTTATGGCGACCAGCAAGGGTACGATCAAAAAGACACCGCTCAAAGACTACGCAAATATTCGCACCAACGGTTTGATTGCAATCAAGCTCGACGATGGTGATGAGCTGAAATGGATCCAAAAGACAACAGGTGAGCATGATGTCATTGTTTCGACCTCTGCAGGGCAGGCAATTCGCTTTAGTGAAAAAGACGCTCGACCAATGGGCCGAGCGGCACGCGGCGTCCGCGGCGTCCGCCTACGATCAAATGATAGAGTGGTCGGCATGGACATTGTGTCCAATAATGAACGCAGCCTCCTGGTCATCAGCGAAAAGGGCTACGGCAAGGCAACCAAAGTCGCCAATTTCCCAAGCCACAAACGTGGTGGTGTGGGCATCAAGGCGGCAGTTGTGACTGCCAAGACGGGGCCAATTATCGATGTCCGCACGCTTGAAGAAGAGGCCAGTGAAGTGTTGATCATTTCAAAGAAGGGACAGACAATTCGCGTAGGACTAAAGGATATTCCAACACTAGGCCGCACAACTCAAGGAGTGCGCATCATGAAGCTTGGTGAAAGCGATGCCGTATCATCACTTGGCCTCATGGCAGAACAGCCTGTTGAGGAAGAAGCAGGCGAGGAATAACGCATGGCAGGACTATCACCCTATATTGTCGCTATAGTAGCTGCATGGGTGGTAGCTCAGGGTAGCAAGTACATCGTGTATGCGGTGCAGACGCGTAGCTTAGCTGGTTTTCGCCAACTCTACTTGTCTGGCAATATGCCAAGTAGCCATAGTGCAACCACGGTGGCGCTTGCCACAGTCGTAGGGCTGCATGAGGGTTTCGGGTCTGCAATTTTTGGTGTTGCTGCGCTCTTTGCTGCGGTCGTCATGTACGACGCCGTCATGGTGCGTCGTTCATCTGGTGAGCAGGGAGTCGCAATCAAGGCATTGATCGCCGAGCAAAAGAGTAAGGTTGCAACGCCACGAGCTGCAAAAGGCCACGAGCCGCTTGAGGTTGTGGTCGGGGCTTTGCTCGGTTTTGCTATCGGATTAGGAGTTTTTCTCACAATAGGTCAATAAAGTGTTGACTGCGACCCCTTTCTGCGCTATGATGGATAACAGTCTGGTTGCCAGTCTTGTTCGCGAGACAAAAGGCGATACCCAACATGTGCGAGTACAATTTGCGAGTTGAACAGATGGTGTTAGGTTGCTTTATAAAAAGCAACATGAACATTGACAATTTAGTTGTGCAATATCATCGTCAGTTTATTTGAGCTTGATACGCTATAAGTATCAATTTATGGAGAGTTTGATCCTGGCTCAGGATGAATGCTGGCGGCGTGCCTAATACATGCAAGTCGAGCGGTAAGGCCCTTCGGGGTACACGAGCGGCGGACGGCTGAGTAACGCGTGGGAACATGCCCCAAAGTGAGGGATAACGCACCGAAAGGTGTGCTAATACCGCATATGGTCTTCGGATTAAAGGATTTATCCGCTTTGGGAGTGGCCCGCGTACGATTAGATTGTTGGTGAGGTAACGGCTCACCAAGTCGACGATCGTTAACTGGTCTGAGAGGATGATCAGTCAGACTGGAACTGAGACACGGTCCAGACTCCTACGGGAGGCAGCAGTAAGGAATCTTCCACAATGGGCGAAAGCCTGATGGAGCAACGCCGCGTGCAGGATGAAGGCCCTCGGGTCGTAAACTGCTTTTATGAGTGAAGAATATGACGGTAACTCATGAATAAGCACCGGCTAACTACGTGCCAGCAGCCGCGGTCATACGTAGGGTGCAAGCATTATCCGGAGTGACTGGGCGTAAAGAGTTGCGTAGGTGGTTAGTAAAGTGAATAGTGAAACCTGGTGGCTCAACCATACAGACTATTATTCAAACTCACTAACTCGAGAGTGGTAGAGGTAACTGGAATTTCTTGTGTAGGAGTGAAATCCGTAGATATAAGAAGGAACACCAATGGCGTAGGCAGGTTACTGGACCATTTCTGACACTAAGGCACGAAAGCGTGGGGAGCGAACCGGATTAGATACCCGGGTAGTCCACGCCGTAAACGATGGATACTAGCTGTCGGGGGTATCGACCCCCTCGGTAGCGAAGCTAACGCGTTAAGTATCCCGCCTGTGGAGTACGGTCGCAAGACTAAAACATAAAGGAATTGACGGGGATCAGCACAAGCGGTGGATTATGTTCTTTAATTCGATGATAACCGATGAACCTTACCAGGGTTTGACATCCAGGAAAGCACTGTGAAAGCAGAGTGTGCCTTTTGGAATCCTGTGACAGGTGTTGCATGGCCGTCGTCAGCTCGTGTCGTGAGATGTTTGGTTAAGTCCATCAACGAGCGCAACCCTTGTGAATAGTTGTATTTTTCTATTCAGACTGCTCTAGTAATAGGGAGGAAGGAGGGGATGATGTCAGGTCAGTATTACCCTTACACCCTGGGCTAGAAACATAATACAATGGCCGGTACAATGCGCAGCGAAGCAGCAATGTGGAGCAAATCGCATCAAAGCCGGTCCCAGTTCGGATTAGAGGCTGAAACTCGCCTCTATGAAGCCGGAATCGCTAGTAATCGCAAATCAGCAAGTTGCGGTGAATACGTCACTGATCTTGTACACACCGCCCGTCAAACCATGAAAGTGACCAACACCCGAAGTCCGATTCGTCGGCCTAAGGTGGGGGGCATGATTGGGGTTAAGTCGTAACAAGGTATCCGTACCGGAAGGTGCGGATGGATTACCTCCTTTCTAGAGGAGTTTACGCCAGCAAATCGAGAAATCATTTGCTGAAGCTAGGTCGGTCTTGTTAGTAGGCTGAGCTTACTTACTAACTTTTATCCTTCGGGATAAGACTAAGTTCAAAAACCGAGTAGCTTGACGATGATATGCACAACTAAGTTGTTAATATGAAAACTACCTCCTACGTGGAGGTAGTTTTTGTTGTTTGTATCGTGTCTAGTTGTTCGTGATGCCGCTAAACAGGCCACTAAAGATCCAGCCAAGGATCAACGTGTGGAGATTAAGCATGGCAACTAGGCCAACAGCAACAGTGACAAGCGCTGCGAGTTTGTACTTATCGTAGCTACCTACGCCACCACCTAGGTTATCGGCTACAAACTGATGATATTTCATAAAAAGTCCGCCCGTCACAACAATAAGAAAGCCAACGACGAACCATGCAATGCTAAAGTGATATTCCATAAGGACTATTATAGGCATAGACACCCTTGAATCACAAGGGAATATGAGGTAGAATAAGTTAGCTTATGACCCTCGGGTCATATAAATTTTGGGATAATCCCGTGTACGTTAATAAAAGATCATAAGATGATGGCTGATGGGGACATAGCTCAGTTGGCTAGAGCACCTGCTTTGCAAGCAGGGGGTCCAGGGTTCGAGTCCCTGTGTCTCCACCAGCTGTTATTTTATGACAACAGTAATCATGGGGTGAATCTGGCGAAAGTCAGAGTCACTCCACCATGGGCGCTTAGCTCAGTTGGCTAGAGCATCTCGTTTACACCGAGAGGGTCGGGGGTTCGAGCCCCTCAGCGCCCACCATGAAATGATTCGAAAAATACCCCTTCTATGGGGGCGATTAGCTCAGCTGGTTAGAGCGCGTCACTGATAATGACGAGGTCGGAGGTTCAAGTCCCTCATCGCCCACCATATAAGGGGTATTTTGTTTGGTTTTGGTATTGCAAATTGTCATTTTTTTCGCTATACTGAGTACAGTTAAGCGAATGTTCGTGGAGAACCTCTGGCAAATCGATAAAAAGATCACAATTTGCGAGAGGTCTTTTTAATGCGAGAAATACAACAGTTTACCTATTTACACTAGTGAACGCTGGTGATAGGATGGTAAAGCTGCTTGAGAACAGAGAGAGTATATCCGGGTGATATCTTCGAATGTGTTCTCAAACATGGAGACCGCAGGAATTTTAACAATTCGACATTATAAGAAAATTTTTTAAAGATTGACGGCAGTAGTTGATATCACGAATTTTGTTCGTGCGTACCAATTACTAGTTAAGTCAATGCATAAAAAGGTACTCAAGGGCACACTAGTGGATGCCTAGACGAATATTACCGACGAAGGACGTGGAAGACTGCGATAAGTCTCGGGGAGCTGTCATCAAGCTTTGATCCGGGAATGTCCGAATGGGGAAACCCGGCATGATTCATCTCATGTCACCTGTACCTGAATATATAGGGTATTTGGCGGGAACTGACTGAACTGAAACATCTTAGTAGGTCAAGGAAAAGAAAGTAAATAACGATGCCGAAAGTAGTGGCGAGCGAAATCGGTAGAGCCCAAACCTTTTAAGTTTTTGCCTAGCAGCGGGGTCCCCGAAAATCGTAAGATTTTAAGGGGTTGCGTTTGCAGGTAGATACGGCTGATAGGCCAATGCTTAAATGGGGTTGTGATATAACACGAGACCAAGTCAGAGAACTTAAGATTTATCTTGAGGTATCTGATTTGCGACCAGCAGCTATCACTGACTGGATAAGGTAAAAAATCGGCGTGGTTAGCAGAATAGTTTGAATGACTAACCAAAGGACGTGAAAGTCGTGTACGCGAAAACGACGCTGACCTTATACGTGTTTTATCGAGTAGGGCGGGGCACGAGAAACCCTGTCTGAATCCGGCTGGACCACCAGCCAAGGCTAAACATAATATTCGATCGATAGTGAACTAGTACAGCGATGGAAAGGTGAAAAGAACCCCGGGAGGGGAGTGAAATAGATCCTGAAACTGTGTGCCTACAAGGAGTCGGAGCCCTTCGGGGTGACGGCGTGCTTTTTGTAGAACGATCCAGCGAGTTAATTTCTAGTGCAAGGTTAAGTCAAGTGACGGAGCCACAGTGAAAGCGAGCCTGAATAGGGCGAATAAGTACTAGGGATTAGACCCGAAACCGGGTGACCTAACCATGGGCAGGTTGAAGCTTCTGTAACAGGAAGTGAAGGACCGAACCGTCGTACGCAGCAAAGTGCTCGGATGACCTGTGGTTAGAGGTGAAATGCCAATCGAACTCGGAGATAGCTGGTTCTCCTCGAAATAGCTTTAGGGCTAGCGTCAATTTAATTAGTATACGGGGGTAGAGCTCTGTAAAGGACTGGGGGGAGCAATCCTACCCACCCTTAACAAACTACGAATACCGTATGCCGTACATTGGCAGTTAGAACGTCGGGGCTAAGCTCGGCGCTCGAAAGGGAAACAGCCCAGACCATCGTCTAAGGTCCCTAAATTTACACTCAGTGGGAAACAAGGTGAGATTTCTTAAACAGCTAGGATGTTGGCTTAGAAGCAGCCATTCATTTAAAGAGTGCGTAACAGCTCACTAGTCAAGAGATCTTGCGTGGAAAATGTAACGGGGCTAAAGTGTAATACCGAAGACATGGATGCATAGCAATATGCGTGGTAGAGGAGCGTTCCTATCTGCGGTGAAGCAGTACTGGAAAGTATTGTGGAGCGTTAGGAAGTGAGAATGCTGGAATGAGTAACCATAAGATAGGTGAGAATCCTGTCGGCCGTAAGAGCAAGGTTTCCTGAGCCATGGTAATCATCTCAGGGTTAGTCGGGCCTAAGCCGAGGCGCATAGCGTAGGCGATGGACATCAGGTTAATATTCCTGAACCGGTTATAATTTGCACACTGTTCACGGTGAGATATTCGGAGCGGATTCATGGTTTATCCGTCCAACCTAGGGGGAACCCAAAGGGAGTGAAAGTTAGCCTTCGGGCTGACGATTCTGGAAAAGGCACTGGCTAGAAAAGCAGATGTGCGCGTGGTTATAGCCGCCCGTACCGCAAACCAACACAGGTGCTCGAGTCGAGTAGACTCAGGCTTACGAGAGACCCTTCGCTAAGGAACTCGGCAATACAGCGACCGTAACTTCGGGATAAGGTCTGCCCCCACTTCGGTGGATATGAGCCGCGTTCACTCAGCAAGAGTATTGAACGATTAACAAGGTTAAAACGCGAGAGTAACGATCTCGCATGAGTACGCGATTGTTTTGTAGCTAAAGGTGAATCCTCGATTCACTCGCTGCGCTATAGAATTATTCGTCGAAAAATCCTTTTTTATGAACCAATAGATTTTTTCTGAGATAGACTAATCATGATTGATTATGTTCTTTTGAACGCGAATCTCTCGCATCTAACGATGTGGGGGCCGCAGCAAAAGAGCCCACGGAACTGTTTACCAAAAACACAGGTCTCTGCTAACACGAAAGTGGATGTATAGGGGCTGACTCCTGCCCGGTGCCGGAAGGTTAAGGGGACTGGTTCACGCTAGGAACTGAAGCCCCGGTGAACGGCGGCGGTAACTATAACCGTCCTAAGGTAGCGAAATTCCTTGTCAGGTAAGTTCTGACCCGCACGAATGGAGTAATCATGTGGGCACTGTCTCAGCGAAGGCCTCGGTGAAAGTGCATTGGCGGTAAAGATGCCGTCTGTCCGTACCAGGACGAGAAGACCCCATGGAGCTTTACTACAGCTTTACATTGATTCGGGTTACAACATGTGTAGCATAGCTGGGAGGCTTTGAAGCAGATACGCCAGTATTTGTGGAGCCACAGGTGAAATACCAGCCTTGTTGTGATCTTAATCTCACCATTACCATTATCTGGTAATGGGACCGTGTATGGTGGGTAGTTTAACTGGGGCGGTTGCCTCCTAAAGAGTAGCGGAGGCGTTCAAAGGTTGGCTAACTTCGGATGGAAATCGAAGTGATAGTGTATGCGCATAAGCCAGCTTGACTGTGAGGAGTA
>Ga0116193_1000117_pt1 | contig 76415 bp, 60 predicted proteins | sample AD_UKC115_MetaG_FD_89892 | JGI IMG/M metagenome (GOLD analysis project Ga0116193, IMG submission 89892) | Active sludge microbial communities of municipal wastewater-treating anaerobic digesters from Hong Kong - AD_UKC115_MetaG | ecosystem: Engineered > Bioreactor > Anaerobic > Digestate...
CCACCGCTTACTACAAGGGAAAGGAAAGGGAAATTTGGTTTTTTTTCTGATAGCATTGAAGAGAATATATGTCCTTCTATATGGTGGATAGGCATAATAGGGATTTGTCGTGCCCATGCAAACGATTTGGCGAAATTTACACCTACAAGTAATGAACCCATAAGTCCAGGTCCTCTTGTTACGGCGACAGCCTCGGGTATAACATCACTCTCTTGTAATATTTTTTTTACTAACCTTGAAATATGTATTAAATGTTGGCGTGATGCAATTTCTGGAACAACCCCTCCGTAGGTAGCATGTATAGGAACCTGGCTGGATATGTAGTTTATTATTACTTTACTACCTTCCTCAACGATAGCCACTCCTGTTTCGTCACACGAGGTTTCTATACCTAAAATATATTTCATTCAAATAACTCCGAGGCATGAACCAATTTGAATCCTTGTTGCTCAAATTTAGGGAGTTCTTCTCCCAATACTTTAATTGTCAAATCGCGGAAATGACCTATGCCTATTGCTTTACCTTTGTTTTTTGCTATTTTTTTTAAATTTTGGAGATTTTCTTTTATTTTAGAAGTTGTATATATATGGTCTAAAAAAATATCTCTTTGTAGTGCAGGGACACCTTCTTCAACTGCTACTTTATAGGCTTTGCTGCCACCGACCACAACACTATCTACAAAAAATATTTTCTTCTCTTTGAGAACTTTCATGAAGTATTTTAGAGGCTCTTCTTTGAGTGTAAAAACGCCGCCTGTATGATTGTTAACGCCTTTAGCCTCTAATATTTGTTCTAAGGCATTATTTGTTTTCTCTTTAATTTGATTCTCCGACATCTGAGTTAATAGTTCACATGGGAAGGAACCTTTTTTTACCCCTGGCCTTGTTTGCATTGGCATGTGTAACATGATTTCAAAACCTTTTTCATCTGCCATTTCAGCAAGTTCTTTACAGTATTTTGTATCAGGTAGAATAGATAAAGTGATTTGAGATGCTAATTCTAGCACAGGGTCGTCTTTGGGATTTCTATAACCGCCATCATCCAGAATAATGGCTATTTGGGGTATCTGTTTTTGTTCACTGTTTTCATTTGTTTTAACAAATTCCAAATTATCCTGTCCCGTATCACTTATACTGTCTGTGATAATACTTTTAGAAAGGTCTTGTTCATCTTCATAGTTATTATGATTAGCAGCAAAAACAGTTATAGGCTCAAAATAATCTTTCACATATTTATCTACTGGATATTGTATTTTTAATGAGGGTGATATAATGGGCACTGTCAAATTTTGGATTTTGTAAGGGGATTTTTGCATGTTGATTGAAAGTATATTTTTTCCTTCTATGTATACTTGATAATTTACTATTCCCTCTTCTTTTTTTGAATCTATCCTTACATCGGATCCAGATAATTTTTCAGAAATTAAATTTCTTAAATTAAACAGAAAGATATTTTTACTTGACTCTAATGATATGAACACAGTCATTTTTTTGTGTAGCCATGTATCTTGACCATCAGAACATAATTCAGGTAGGCTTTCAATAAATTCAGTTTCCGATATTAACTGGCTAAATAGAAAATCTTTAACTATCTTATAAACTTCTTTGGCTTTTTTTATATAGTTTGTTTTATTACTATGTATCTCTTTTATTATTTCTATATTAACATCAGTGATTTGCACTTCGTTTGTTGACAGTAGAAGAGATGAAATATCACCATCATTATACAATTCTTTATTCTCTGAGCCTGTCCAGTAAAATTTTTTCATTCCAGAATTGGTAAATTCATCTTGCAAATCAACGGTTGAGACAAAAACATTGAATTTATTTTTATTACCAACAATCTCATTTAAGCCCTCCCACTCACTTTCAATATTTGTTGGTATGATAATATTATCTATAACTTCATTATAATTATATTGATTAGAAATATTTCTCATATCTGTAAATTTATTGTTCTCAGATTTAAGTTGAAAAACAGCCAATAATAAACCCAGAATTAAACAAGTTAATATACATAAACTTATAATTATTAGTGGGTATATAAAAGGTTTATTCTTTTTTGTTTCTTGTAATAAATTTACAGCAACAGACATATAAAAAACCCAAAACAATATTTTTAACTATCAGCTAGAATATCAATCCATTCTACATTACTAATAGTTTCATTTAAAAACCTACTTCCAATCTTCTTAAATTTTTCTGGCGCATCTGTAACAAAGTATTTAACCATATCCTCGTTATATATTTTTATATCTTTTCTTACTAAATTGCAAGTTTGTAATAGGTTTACTATTTCTTTTGCTGTTTCTTCTGCACTATCAACGATTTCAATTGAATATTTTTGGGTCATGTTTTGAATTACAGGTATCAGAAGAGGATAGTGAGTACATCCTAACAAGAGGGTATCTATGCCCTTATCAATTATCGGTTTTAAGTATTCATTTGCTATTAGCATTGGAATTATTCCTTCAGTCCATCCCTCTTCGACTAAAGGAACAAACAAAGGACATGCCTTTGAAAGCACTTCAATTGTTGGGTCAATCTCTTTTATAATTTTATTGTATGATTTACTCTCAATCGTCCCTTCAGTGCCTATTATGCCGATTTTTTTGTTTTTTGTTTTTTTTATAACTGCTTTTGCTCCTGGTTCTACTACACCTAAAACAGGTATACTAATCTCCTTTTTTATAGTGTTTAAGGCATGAGAAGAAGCAGTATTACAAGCAATGACTAATACCTTTATACCTTTTTTGATTAGGAATTGTGAACAAGACCTTGCGTAACGAATCACTGTCTCTGAGGACCTTGTTCCATAGGGAACTCTTGCAGTATCACCTAAGTAGTAAAAAATCTCATTGGGTAACTTTTTTTTCAATTGTGACAGAACTGTTAATCCACCCATTCCAGAATCGAAGACACCTATGGGCAAATCATTTTCGGGGAATATGGTGAGATTCATTTATTTTCCTCAGTCCTTACACAAGAGGGAATAATTAGGTGTAAAAGATTGTGCCCAACTAATGTGTCTTGGAAATTCTACCAAAGGAAGAGAACCTTCTATTATAAAACGGACATGTCTTACTAAGACATTAGCAGTTAATTCTTTTTGTAATAAAGAATTTACGATAGAATATGTAAATAAAGATTCAAAAAGTGCAGTTGTATTTTTTTCATACTTTGCAATAATTGTTGACGGTAAATCAACAATTAGTTCTCCATCAGGAGTCAAAAATATACCTCTTGGTGAAATATCTTCAGGAATAGGTGAGATATAATTTTCCGATTTTATATTTTTCATAGTGTTAATTACTTGTTTGCAATTTTCTTGATAATTTAATTTCCATTCTATTTTTGCATCAATCGGTTGAAAACATTCTCCTTCCTTTGAAATGACATATATTGTTATATTTACATTTGGAGAAACTGGTTTTGAAGGATTGTTTGTCTCTATAGTTGTAGGGGTTAATGATGTGTTTATAAATGTGCTAATTATATCCAGGTTTTCCTTAACTATATCTTGTTTCGTAAATAATAATAGAATAACTACCATAACTGTAATAAGTAATAATACCGTAACAAATAATTTTCTTATGACCCTTTTCTGCAATTTGTTCATTTTTTTAGTGATATTTCCATGTTTTTTCTATATTTGTTTAAGGATTCTACAATTATATTTACAATAATTGATTTTTTATCAAGGAAAATGTCCCAGTTCTCTGCTTCTGAGTTATTTTTATAACTTGGAAATATTTCTATTAATATTCCAGGAACATTTGCATCATCACTTATAAGTAAGGGACAATTTATCTTTTCTATAACCAGTTCCTTTTGTTTTTCTTTCAGCGATCCAATAATCAAGTCCGCTATGGATTCATTTATCTGGTTTAATTTATCTTTCTTCAATTGAGAAACAAATAATCTTATTCCCATCTTTTCCCTTTTTGGGGATTCTGTATGAATACTAATAAAATAATCTATTTTTTCTTTCATAATATAATTACATTTATCTTTTATTGTTAACAGGGTATCTTCTTGCCTACTCATTACAGTATCTATACTATTCTTTTTCATTTGTGTTTCCAAATTATTTGCAAAACTTAATGTTATTTCTTTTTCGTATTTCCCTGATGGAAATAATATTCCTGAGTCTTCTCCACCATGTCCTGGGTCAATCAAAACCTTTTTTAATATAATCTCATCTTTGTTCTCTTTCTCATTTCCAATGGTATTGTTTTCTATTTGTGCTGTTTCCTGAATCTGTTCGTAATCTGGCATTTCAATTTCTGATTCATTGATGTTTGTTGTAGTAGAGTCTGGTAAACTCAATTCCGATGGATTGGTTGTTTCATTAGTTTTAAGTAATTCTGTTTCTGTTTCCAATCTTTTGTCTACCGTATACTGAATTAGCGATTTGGCATCATTTAGCTCCAACCACAGGGTATCTTGCCAGATTTTTATTGGGCTTCTGAACTGAATAAGTTTTGAAGTTACGCTATCAGAAACACTTGCAAGACTACTCTGTAAATCTATATTTATATTCTTATTATTCACTACTGACTTTATTTCATTTCCTTGTATACTTATTGCTCCATTTATCTTCATAATAAGTGTAGGTAAGTGGATATATAATTTATCTCCATCAACAAAAGAATCAATATTAATGGTTTCTTTTGAATTGAATGATGATATTATTATATTTACACCATAAACATAATTCACCATCAAAAATAAGGTAGAAAATACAATAATATATATTTTTTTATTCATAAAATTTTAATATAATATTTAATGCTTTTACTTATTTCTGCGGCACAGACCAACATACCTGTATCTGTAATCCTGTTAACTACTAATATTTAGCCCTTTCTTTCCCTTTATTTCTTCTGAATTTGATTTAAGGGCATCTTCATATACTCTATAAACTTTCTTCATATCCTTATCTTCCAACTTTTGAGATGATAAGTGGATAAAAAAAGTTTTTATTGAGTATTTTTCCATACTTCGCAAATAAGACTGATAACATACTAATTTCCTCTTGTGGTTTTTATCAAAGTATAAAACATTTTTCTTATGCTTCCAAATAGTATATCTATAACACCTCCTAATTCAACAACCTACATAGACTTTCTGAATGAGCTTTCAAAATGTATTATATTAATTCATTTTAGCATACGGCTACATATTAGTCTTTTTATCCTTCTTTACCTTCTTTTTTCACCTCAATTGTTGGAATAGGAATGTTATATTTATTAAGTATTTTCCGCATTTCTGAAATCATATAGTTATCTTTTTCAAGCCGTTCACTCAAAACATGAACAGCATTTAAGAGCAATCGAACTGCCACATGTTTTTCTAATATATCATTGATTTGCTTTTCATCTAAACATAAAAGCCTACTTTCTTCCAATGCTGTGGCAGTGGCTGTTCTCGGCTTTTTATTCAGCACTGCCATTTCTCCAAAGGTATCGCCAACATGACATTTTGTTATAAGTTGATTTTTTATATAAATTCCAACTTTGCCACTTAAAACTATAAACAAGTTACTACCCAACATGCCTTCATGAAAAATGGTTTCACCTTTTCTTATAATAATTATCTTACCCCTCTTAATTAAATCTTCCACTTCCTCTGCCATTAGTCCATTAAATAGAGGAACCTTTTCTGCATATCTTTCATACTTTTGTATATCTGTCATGCTTTAGCCTTATAAATTTCTTACTTTGGTTCTTATATAATACAATATAAATTATATCATAATAGAATTTTTATAATATGGTATTTGGAGATTTTTTATGAAAAATAAAGTAAGTCGTAGAAAATTTATTATTGGCTCCTCCCTTGCTCCTATTCTGGCTAATAAGGTATTTGCACAGGATAATTTTTTACCTGCAATGGAAGAAGAACCAGAAGAACTTTTGGAAGAACAGGAGTATTTAACTGTTGATACCTCTGCAAAAGATATGCCGTTAGGGAAAATTGGAGATGTGGAAATTAGTCGGCTAATCGCAGGTGGAAATTTGATTAGTGGAATTTCTCATAGCAGAGATTTAATTTATGTTTCTGATTTGATGAAAAGTTATTTTACAGAACAAAAGATATTGGATTCTCTAAAGACTTATGAGCAGAATGGGATTAATACAGCAATATTAAGGCTTGATGACAAAACTCTGAAAATTATTCATCGTTATTGGAAAGAATATAACGGGAAAATTCAATGGATTGCACAAATTAAACCTAAAAAATCCGATTTCACCAATTTCTGTAAGGATGTAGATATTGCAATAGATAATGGTGCTGTGGGAGTGTATATTCAAGGGCAGGCTGGTGATAGTTTTGTTCAAAAAGGTGATACAAAACTTATGGATAAAATAATATCTTATGCTCGCGATAAGGGTATTATCGGTGGTATTGGTGCTCATTCCATTGAGGTTATTGTTGCTTGTGAAAAAGAAAATATTGTGCCTGATTTTTATATGAAAACTTTTCATCCTTTGAATTATTGGTCTGCAAAGGCTGGCGAATTTCATGATAATAAGTGGGACCTAGACCCTGAAAAAACAAAAAATGTTATGAAGACGGTTAAAGTTCCATGGATTGCCTTTAAGGTATTAGCCGCAGGAGCAATACACCCTAAAAAGGGTTTTGATTATGCTTTCAGTAATGGTGCAGATTTTCTTTGTGTTGGCATGTTCGATTTTCAAGTCAAAGAAGATGCAAACATTGCAATTAAAATGTTTAATAGGAACAAGGACCGTGCCCGTAAATGGTATGGGTAGTATTAAAAAGTTCCAATTATCCTAAATAATGTTCTTTCCTTCTAAATCCTCAGGAACTTGTAAACCTAAATAGGAAAGGATAGAAACACCTAAATCTTGTAGATGTGGAGTATTGTTGTTTATTTTTTTGTTTGTGATAAATACACCGGGAATTAGTTTATAATCGGTTGCTACATGGTCTCCACTCCATTTGTCTTTGTTGTCTTCAAATAGAGATTGTGGTGAAGTTCCTTTTGCAGACGCCTTTGTTGATTGATATCCTTCGTAATAGCCTAAAATCAAATCAGGAGCATGTTCTATTGATTCACCTTTAAAGTCATCACAACTGTAAACATTGCTAACTATTTGTTTTCCTGTTTGAGGGTCTGTTACGGATAATAATTTACTCTTGATTTCTTCTCTCAATTCTTTCGCTTTTTCTTTTTTTACCGTGCCGTCTCGTTCACGCCCTTCTAAATTTAGATAGATAGAACCTAATCCCAAAGCATAAGCCTTTGATTTTTTCCAATCATATCCTAATAGAAAAGCCTGGTCATTATATGCCTTATCTTTGTCTGTTTGTCCTTCTACAACTAGGTAGCCTTCCCTGACAAGCCATGTCCCTAAATTGAACCCTCGGCGATAGGAGTTAAATCCATGGTCTGACATAATTATAAGCCAGTCATCTTCTTTAATTGATTTGATGGCATTCCCAACTATTCTGTCCATAATTAGATAGGTTTCTTCTAATGCTTCACCGTAAATTTTTGCCTTTTCAGGGTCATATTCAGGGTGTTGAGGGTCTCTAAATCGCCAGAATAGATGTGCTACCCGGTCGGTTGCCATCCACATAGTCATAAGCAATTGCCAGTCGTCTTCCTTGTTTAATTCGTCCAGCATTAGTCTCTCATGCCATGCCATTGTTTTATGAACATCATCAAGAAAAACATCTTCAGTAAGGACATCCTGTCGCAAGGCATGGGTATCATAATTCCATCCTATTGTTTTATATAGTCCATACCTATTTGCCAATTCTTCTGAATATTTATAAGGGCTTGTAAACGGAATATAGGGATAGCGAGGATGAAATTGTAAACAGGTCATATATATAAAAACAGTTTCACCTACTTGCTTCGCAAAAAATTTGCTTATTGCTTTAACGGAATATTTATCAGTAATAGGAAAATTCCATTCGACCCAATCTGACCAATTTCCCTGAGCAATTTCTATATCATTGTGTTCAGGAATTTGAACTGTTATTTTATTTTTTGCCCTATCCGCTATGAATGTTATTACTGCCTCTATAAATTCTTTCTTATTTCTCGGATTACGAATTGCAGGCAATTTTACAACTGCCTTTGAATCTTGAAAGTTTAGTTTTATCCTTATCCCACCAGGGATTGATTCTTTTAATTCTTCATCTGTAAATTTATCTGAAAATGCGAAAAAAATGCTTTCTGCTCCCCTAATATCGGGCACACCTAAACCGCTCAACATTAAACCATTCTTTAAGTCATCAGTAGGAAAGGAATAGGGCATATTTAGCACCTTGCAAGATATACCCTGGTCATCTGCTATGTCCCAGAAAGTTCTCCCTTTTCGAAATGTTTCAAAATAAGGTAATTGTTTAACATTTCCTTCCTCATCAAATTCAGGGGTACGGACAAAACCTAATGCAACCCCAGGTAGATATTTCGACGGGTCTCTTCGTAGAAAATCATATATCCCATGCTGTCCTGGATTCTTGCAGGTTGCGAAACTTGACCAGGCAGTGGGAGATTGAGGAGGTATAGTTGATGTTAATTTGTGAAAATTACCCTGTCCTATTACTTTCGATAAATTAGGTAATTTTCCTGCTTCCATCATCTTTTTTACAAGACTAGGCTCTGCACCATCGAAACCGAGAAGTATAACCCTTCGCTTACTACTTGCGGCTAACATATTACTTGAATTTGTCAATAAACCCAATGTAATTGCAGAGGATAATAAAAATTTTCTTCGGCTTACTTTCATTATCTACTCCTGATATTCAATTATTTCTTTTTATAAATTCTTTTTAATATTTCATAAGCCTCATTTAAGGCTTTCATTGTATCTTCATCACCTCCAAGGTCAGGGTGATGAAGTTTTGCCTTCTTACGATATGCCTTTTCAATTTCATCCCAGGCACTACTTGGAGAAACTCCTAAAAGACGATAATATATTTCTACACTTTGAGGACTTACACTTACATTATTTTTTGTGCCTCCGTTTTCCTTATTCTCATTATAATCGCCTCTAAATTCTCTAAATGCTTTAATCACCACGGGCAATATCCCTGTAAAATTAAGCAAGACGATTATCAGCACAAATATCAAAAATTCCTGTAAACTTGGAAACATTATTTGTTCTAATACCTTGAATTTTCTATAAATTATACGACATGAAACTTATTCAATCTGAAAAATTTCTTTACCTTAAATATCAAACCTGAATAATCTGCTACTATATATAGGTATCCAATTCCCATACCTGCAAAATGAGTTAGCACAGAATATTGCGTTTCTCCAAAAGCGTAAAACAAATTTAACAATATCACCAAAACGACTATTCCTCTTGCATTAATAGGAATTGGTAGAGGAAATAGGAAAAATTCTCTTTCTGGATTAATATATGCAAAAGCAATAAGCACTGCCATAATACTGCCACTTGCACCTAAAATGGGTGGCTGAGAGCCTCTAATTAAAAAAGGAATAAAGTTTGTTAAAACTGCAACCAAACCGCAAAAAATATAAAAGAAATAAAACCTTTTTCTTGAAAAATAATTTTCCACTTCAGGACCGAAGAAATAAAGACATAGCATATTGAAAAATAGATGGGTTAGACTTGAATGGAGAAACATATATGTTATGGGCTGCCAGATAGCACCTCTTAAAAATAATGGGATATTAAAACCAAGCCAGGGAAAAGTCAATAGATATGATAAAGAATCACCTTGATTTATTGGCAAATATTGGTTGAGTATTGATATTACGACTCCTATAATGAGTTCCAGAACAAACACAAGAACATTAATTAAAATGAGGGTTCGCACTGCTGGAGTTATAGAAAACCTAAAATAATTGGAAGTATCAAAGGAATAACTTTCATAGTGAAAGGACATATTTTTTACCTTGTTTTACTCACTTTTACTTGCATTTGGACTCATTTGTTGTAACATTGTCTTTTGTCGTTTTTTGCCAGAATAGTTCTTAAATGGAGAGATAAAAGGATTTTTAGATTCTGAATCTTTTGTAGTTTTTTTAGATTCTCTTTTTTCATTCTCTATATTTTCTTTAATTTCTCCTGACTCGATTTGAGATAGAATATTTTTTACTACAATGCTATCTGGTCTTATTTTTAGTGCTTCCAGCAGACATTTCTTTGCATTGTCAAGTTTATAAATTGCCAACCATGCCCTTCCTTCGTTCACCCGGGTATAAAACTCCTCATCTTTTGTTCTTGCTAGTTTTCTTGCGTTTTGCCAGGCTGTTGCACATTTTTTCCCATCTACTGGCAAGTTAAACTCAACCGCAGCAAAAAAATTCAAAGCATAATCTTTGCAAAGTTCAAAATCATCAGGTTGAAGTTTTGCTGCTCTCTCTGAGTATTCCATTGCCTTTTGATAGATTTTCTTTTTGTCCCAACCAGTTTTTTCTTGTATTTGGTCTCGATGAATAATAAATATTTGTGCCGAATTGTATAAAATATTTGGTTCATCATTTCCATATTTAAGTGCTTTTTGCAAATAATCCCAACCCTTATCATATTCACCTATATAGAAGTAATGTATTGCTAAGTTATTATTCATGCTTGCGTCTTTAGGATTTAAGTTATATCCCTTTTCCCATAATTCTACCGATGTAATATAGTCCTTCTTATAATCATACAGGAAAGAGCCATAATTGTCGTAAATTTTAATGTTGTCAGGATACTTCAACAATCCTTCCTTATATATATCTTCTATCAATACCATTATTCTGTTAAATAATTCTTTATCTTCTTTTTTAATAGCATAATCTAATAAATTCTGAAGTTCCCTTGCTCTTTTTAATAAATCTTCTGCATTTATATCTTTTTTATATTCATTAAGTTCTTTATCTAAATACTTATCTATATCTTGCATAAATGGGAGTGTCTGAATCTCAGTTGTATTTGTCTGTTGAGCAGAAAGATTTAAATTAAAGAAACATGATAAAGACAAGCAAAAAATAAAAAAAACTATTCCTTTTTTATAAAAAAAAACACACATGTTAAGCATTTCTTTATTGTTATTTTTCTATTACCACAATTCCTGAAGGTGTAACTCTATATTTTTTTGCATCTTCTTCAAGGTCATATCCAATGACAGTGTTATCAGGTATCTGAATATTTTTTTCAATAATAGCGCGGCGAATCCTTGAATGCCTACCGATATTACACCCATCAAAAAGGATAGATTCTTCTACATAGGCGTAACTATTAATGCGCACATCGGTTGACAAAACACTTCTTTTCACCATACCACCACTTATAATACATCCGGGACTGACAATTGAATCTAATGCGATACCCAATCTATGTCCGAAATCTGCAAATACAAATTTTGCTGGGGGACGAGAAGAGATGATTGTTCGAATAGGCCATTCACGGTCATATAGGTTAAATAACGGGGTGACCTCAATCAAATCCATATTTGATTCCCAATAACTATCTATTGTTCCCACATCTTTCCAATAGGGAATCTCTCTTTTATTCCTATCCTCAAATGGATATGCAAATACTCGATTCTTTCCAATAAGTCTTGGAATAACATCCTTTCCAAAATCATGTTGTGAATTTCTTCTTTCTGCGTCTTCGGTAACTGCTCGGGTCAATAGTTCTCGATTGAACACATAAATACCCATTGATACGAGGCATTTTTCTGGTTTATCGGGTATTGGTTTTGGGTCTGACGGTTTTTCCTGAAATCCTATGATTCTATTATTTTCATCTACTTCCATTACTCCAAAACGTGAAGCATCAGTTTTTGGAACTTCAAGAGCTGAAATGGTTAATTCGGCTTCTCTTTCAAGGTGATATTGAATCATCTTTTGATAGTCCATTTTGTATATATGGTCGCCTGCTAAAACGAGAAGAATTTTTGGGTCTTCCTGGTCAATAGAATATAGGTTCTGGTATATAGCATCCGCAGTTCCTAAATACCAACTGTCGTTTATACGCATTTGTGGAGGGATAATATCTATAAACTCCCCCAATTCTCTATGCACAATATTCCAGGCACTTCGAATATGCCTTACTAATGAATTTGACTTATACTGGACGAGCACCTGTATCTTTCGACAATTCGAGTTGATACAGTTGGACAAAGTGAAGTCTATAATACGATAAATCCCTCCAAAAGGCACTGCAGGTTTTGCTCTATTTTTCGTGAGCGGATGAAGTCTCTCCCCTGCTCCGCCTGCAAGTAAAACAGCAAGAACATCCTTCATTCCTATTTCCATAAATACTCCTTAATATATATTTTTTATTTCCTTACTTTTTCTACTCAATATTCTAAACGAATTTAACTCTTTATTATTATACTTACTCTTTGCCTTTTATTAAATTTTCTTTTTTTAATTTAAAACAATAAAAAGCACCTTCCTTAATTCCTTTTTCAAATTAACGTTGTCCCTTATTAAATAAACTATTTAAAAGGCAACATATTTCCCCTAATATATTTATTTTTTAATTGCCTTCTGATAGTTCTCTTCAATGAACTTCCAATTCATTAAATTTGACAGAACATTTTGAACATATTTCGCTCTATCGTTTCTCACATCTATATAATAGGCATGTTCCCACACATCTATCGTAAACAAGGCGAATTGATTATGTTTCATTGGTAAATCTGCATTGCTTGTTTGTGTTATTTTTAATGAACCATTTTCATATACCAGCCATGTCCATCCTGAGCCAAACAAGGCTACAGCGGATTGCTGTAAATTTTCTATCAGTTTATCCAGTGTTCCAAAATTTTTCTCAATTACTTTCAAAAATGGTTCACTTATATTGGTTTTTACAGGGGTTAAACCATTCCAGTAAAATGTGTGATTCCATACCTGAGCCGCATTGTTGAAAGTGGGTCCTTCTGAATTCATTATTATTTCTTCTAATGTTTTTCCATTTAACGGTGAACTTTCCAGAAACCGATTCAGGTTGTTGACATAAGCCTGATGATGTTTCCCATAATGATAGGTAATTGTCTCCAAACTAATGTAAGGTTCTAAAGCATTTTTTTCATAAGGTAATGTAGGTAGGTTGAAACTCATTTTCTTTCTCCTTCTAAAATTGTTTGTTTTACAAATTACTCTTTTTTCAGTTATAAATATTGTATAATTATTGATAGTCCAATTTGAAATTGACAAGTATACTGAATAAAATAGAAAATCTGTTACATTAAAATAAGGAGAAAGGCATGCCTGCATTTAGTTATGTAGCAAGAGACAGTAAAGGATCTAAACACAGAGGGACAATTAATGCTGAGAGCCGCCAACAGGCTATACAACAACTCCAATTAAGTGGTTTGGTCTTTGACAAGTTGGTAGAGGAAAAGAAAAATTTTTTTGGTTTTGAATTTGGCGGAATAAGAGGGACGCGGGTGAAAAATGCCGATTTGCTTGTTTTTACACGACAACTCTCTACCATTGTTAGTGCTGGACTTCCATTATTGCAGGGACTTGATATTCTGGCAGACCAGACAGAAGACCCTAACTTTGCGAGGATAATTGATGGAATTGCACAAGATGTTGAATCAGGAGAAACCTTTTCTGACGCATTAAAAAAATATCCTAAGGCATTTCCAGAATTATATGTTAGTATGATTCGAGCAGGAGAAGCAGGCGGTAATTTAGACAATGTATTACTACAACTTGCTGATTATTTAGAGTCATCAGAAGAATTGAAGCGTAGGATTCGTTCTGCAATGACATACCCTGTGGTTGCGTTCAGTATGATTATCCTTATTGCGTCAGGTGTAATTATTTTTGTTGTGCCACAGTTTGCAGAGATTTTCGGAAGTTTTGGAAGAAAATTACCAGCACCTACTCAATTCTTAATTGATTTGAGCCAGGCATTAAGAACCCCTTACGCATGGTTCATTATTATAGGCTCTATAATTGGGATTTACACTTTTCTTCGCATTTATAAATCAACAGAAATAGGAAGATATAATCTTGACCAGTTAAAATTAAGGTTGCCTGTCTTTGGAGATTTGATTAGAAAAGTATCCATAAGCAGATTTACACAAACACTAGGCACACTTATTAAAAGTGGTGTTGCTATTTTACAAGCACTAGAAATTGCTGAAAGAACAGCAGGAAACGAAGTATTTGCCCGTGTCATTCGACAGGCAGGTGAAAATGTGAGAAATGGTGAAACATTGTCAGAACCATTAGGTCGTTCAGGCGTATTCCCAACGATGGTAACACGCATGATTGCCGTTGGTGAAAAGACAGGTGAATTAGAAGCAATGTTGAGAAAAATTTCTGACTTTTATGATTCAGAGGTTCGTGCTAAGGTAGATGGATTGACCAGTTTGATTGAGCCAATGCTCATAGGAGTTATGGGTCTCGTAGTAGGTTCTATTATTGTCGCCCTGTTTCTACCTATTCTGCAACTTTCCTCTCTCGTCCAATAGTAAACGCATAAATTTAATTTGCCGTTAATAAAGTGGTAAATATGTTGTCTTATATATTAAAATTTAATCACTCTGAGAGTAATCTGGACGGTCGCGGCAGGTTTTATCTGTCGAGGAAAGTCCGGACTCCATAGGGCACGGTGCTTCGTAACACGAAGGCGGGGCGACCCGACGGAAAGTGGAACAGAAAATACACCGCCCAAGTAGTTATCCTGATGGATAACTGCCAGCAAGGGTGAAAAGGTGCGGTAAGAGCGCACCAGCGTCGTGGTGACACGGCGGCTTGCTAAACCCCACCGGGAGCAATTCCAAATAGGGGAACTATAGCGTGTGCCCGCGCTGTTCCCGGGTAGGAAGCATGAGGTATAGGGTGACCTATATCCAAAGATGAATGACCGTCTCGAAGGTTTCCCTTAGACAGAATCCGGCTTACAGGATTACTCTCAGAGTGATGTTTTGTTTTAAATTAGATTTTAGGATTGCTTTTTTTGTATTATTCTTTCACTTTATCTTTTTAGTCTGAACCATTTCATATAAACATCAAACACAGATAGGAATAGTTTTATGAATGATTATTATTATACAGTGTTGCTTGACCCTGCTAAACTGCCAGATGCGTGGTATAATATTAACCCTGATTTGCCAACGCCTCTTCCTCCACCGCTTCATCCTGTGACGCATGAACCTGTTAAACCTTCTGACCTGGAAGCAATCTTTCCAAAAGGGTTAATTGAACAAGAAGCGTCTAATCAGCAATATATTTCTATTCCTGGCGAAATTATGGATATTTATCGTTTATGGAGACCCACTCCATTGAGACGGGCTTATCGTTTAGAGAAAGCCTTAGACACACCTGCTAAAATATTCTACAAGAATGAAAGTGTAAGTCCATCGGGAAGCCATAAGTTAAATACGGCTGTGGCACAAGCATATTACAATAAAAAAGAAGGTATTCACGGTTTGACGACAGAAACAGGTGCAGGACAGTGGGGAACCGCCTTGTCTATTGCATGCAGTATGTTTGATATGACCTGTATCGTATATATGGTGAAAGTAAGTTTTAAACAAAAACCATATAGACGAGTGTTGATGCAGACTTATGGTGCAAAAGTCATTCCAAGCCCTAGTCACACCACTCAATTTGGTAAACAGGTATTAAGCAAAAACCCAAATAATAAAGGGAGTTTAGGAATAGCCATATCTGAAGCCATTGAAGTAGCCGTCCAAAGCGGGGGGAAAATGAAATATACATTGGGCAGTGTATTAAATCATGTGCTATTACATCAGACCATAATTGGTGAAGAAGCCAAACTACAAATGAATAGCATTGGAGAATATCCCGATATAGTTATTGGCTGCGTAGGCGGTGGTTCTAATTTTTCTGGACTCGCATTCCCTTATGCTCATGATGTCCTGAAACAAGGTAAAAAGATTAAATTCCTGGCAGTTGAACCTACAGCGTGTCCTACTATGACACGTGGCTTATATTCTTATGATTTTGGTGATACTGCTGGACTAACACCTCTATTAAAACAATACACACTGGGACATGATTTTATGCCACCAGGTATACATGCAGGAGGTTTAAGATACCATGGAATTGCGGCACAATTAGCACACTTGATACGCCACAATATAGTAACACCAGTTGCTGTATTACAAAACCCTGTTTTTGAAGCAAATATCCTATTTGCCAAGTGTGAAGGGATATTACCTGCGCCCGAAAGTGGACATGCAATTCGTGTGGCTATTGATGAAGCGCTCAAATGCAAAGAAACAGGTGAATCCAAGACTATTCTGTTTAATTTAAGTGGTCATGGACATTTTGATATGTCAGCATACGAGGCATATTTGAATAAGAAACTGCGTGATTATAAATTGAGTGAACATATATTAAAGAAAGGATTAGAAAGTGTCCCTCCAGTAGAGTGAGTATTTACCACTTTCTAATTGGTCTATTACTGTTATTTTAAGAAAATGTATCTTAATATAAATGCAAATGCGACAAGATACATCCATATATTTACATCACGATATTTTCTGAATATGCACTTTACAATGACATAAGATACGCAACCAATACTTATACCTTCTGTTATTCCATATCCAAAAGCCATAAATACAATTGTTAAAAATGCAGGCAAGCCTTCGGAAATGTCATTCCACAAAATTCGCTTTACACTGCCCATCATCAGAAAACCAATAATGATTAGTGCAGGTGCCGCAGACGGATACATACTGATATGCGTGCCTTGCATGCCCATCTGTTCATAATATTGTGGACCGACATCATAGCCGAGAACAGATAAAAATGGAACAAGTGGTATGGTTAATATAAAACAAATCCCGGTAATAAGTGCGGCAAAACCTGTTCTGGCTCCTACTGCGATGCCTGCCGCACTTTCTACATAACTGGTTACTGTGGATGTCCCACAGACCGCACCAATACAGGTGCTAATTGCATCGGCAAGAAATGCACCTCCTGCCCGCGGCAATTTGCCATCCTTCATAAGTCCCGCTGCATTTCCTACACCTACCAGCGTCCCTACGGTATCAAATAAATCGAGGAAAAAGAAAATAAATATGGCAGGTATAGCCTCTTTCCATTTTTCAAACAATGGATAAAAATCTAGTTCAAAAAAAGTAGAAAACGAATAGGTTAATTCAGGCTTTGTCCATGGAATAACCCCAAGAACAAGATAAGCAATAGACGAAAAGAAAATCCCCACTAAAATTGCACCTGTAAATTTAATACTTTGCAGAAAAAGTATTAATAATAAGGAGAGAATCGTAATTAAAGGTATTGTTCTTGTTAAACTTCCCACTGATACCATTGTCCCTTGATTCAATACGATAAGTCCTGCCCATTGAAGTCCGACAAAAGTGATTAGCATACCTATTCCTGCGGGTATTGCATTTTTCAGACAATCCGGAAATATCTCAATGATTTTTTCTCTCGTCCTGAATAAGGACAATAGAACAAACAAAACACCGGATATAAATACTATTGCTAACGACGACTGCCATGAAAATCCCATACCTAAACATAAGGTAAATGTGAATAAGAAATTTTCGCCCATTCCCGGCGCCAATGCAATCGGATAGTTTGCAAAAAAAGCCATAAGGAAGCATGCAATTGCAGAGGATATGCAAGTCGCAAGAACCACAGAGCCATAATCCATACCTGCAATAGAAAGAATTGCAGGCTGGACAAAAACAATATAACTCATCGTGCAGAAGGTTGTGATACCCCCAACCACTTCCCTTTTTACATCTGTATCGTTCTCTTTTAATTTGAAAATTTTATCAAAAATCAAATACATTTCTTTTCCCCTTGTTTAAATATTTTTTTATATTATTTTCAAACGACATAATACCTTGCTTGTGGTAATAGCAAAAAGTTCATCACTCCACTCCCAGTTTCTTTCTGATTCATCATAAATTACAAGTATATTTGTTAATTCCTCATCCTTGTTGGAACGGATAGGGACAAGAATAAAAGAATCTACATTCAATATATTTGCCCAATGGCTGGAACGATAATCTTGTTTTGCAGACTTTATACAAACGGATTCTGACCAATAAAGATTTTCAATCAAAAATTTACTATCCTCTATGGAACAAAAGACAGCAGGTATTTCTGGAATTACAAATACTGGTGATAAAACACCTTTGTCTTTGTTTATTTTCCAGATACCCACTCCTATTATGGACAAAGTATTCCGAAGGATTTCTAAAATGTTTTGAAGTTTCTCACTATCAGAATAGTTTGAATCATTTGCGATTCTTATAACATCTTTTAAGGCAAGCATTAACCCCTGAATTCTCATCTTTTCCTTCGTGTTGACTTCCATTTGTTTTAAGTAATATTGATTTAACATATCTATCTGACGCTGTAATCTTATATTTTCTCTATATAAACTACTTATTGATTCAATAGGTATCCCTCCTTTCCCGGTATTCGAAAAGATAAATACATTTTTATCCGATTCGCTTGCTAATAGGTTCATACCCATCAAATCATCTTTGACTATCTCATTATCAGAAAGGGTCGTTTCATCTTCATTAAGGTTAAAAGACCATGATTTCCAGAAATATAGAATTGAGTAAATTTTATTCATCAAGATATTGAATTCTAATATTAGAAATTTAATAGGCGGCTCCTGATTTTCAATTAGCGGATTTTCTAACCACTGCGAAATCTCTATTAAAGGTGCCCGAATAAAATATCCCACAATTAGAGAAAATATAATAATTACAAAAATAGATATTAAAACATAGATTAAAATTTTAATGTCTGTATTAGGTATAGGAAATGAGTAAGGGATATTGAACACGCAAATTAAAGGATAATCAAACATAAATCGGTATTCCTGAGCCACCATTGCCTCATTATATTTTTTCTCAATATAAGGGTATATAATTTGTGATTTATTTTTAACAACTCTCTGAATATTCTCGGGAAGGTTCTGAATTGAAACTGATTGCATAATTTCGCGACTGGATATGCTCTCCATCCCTAATTTACAAATTACATATTTATCACTAATTACATAAGTGTATAAAGAATAATCTCTATATATATCCGAGATAACATTTTGCAACCATGACCAATCCATTTCCCAGGAAATTACCGAAAAAGGTGAATCTTCATACCCAATAGCCATAGCGACACGCGAATGAATTCCATTTCCTTCTTTATTAATTTCAGGAGGACTAATCCATATTTTTGGGATTCCCTCTCTATTATGCGTATTCTGTTGTAAACACAGTGAAATAGATTCTTTATACCATTCTGTAGTCGTCATGGATTGGTCTATCGGGACTTCCTCACTTTCTTCTTCTAACATTTGCATTCCATCTTCTGTCCATACCGCTTGCTTCTTTATGAACCCTTTCTCCCCTAATGATAAAGATATAGTTTCCCAACCTGAAGATGTCGGAGAAATTTTATACTCAAACTTATTCGGTAATATTAATTCAAAAGATTTAATAAAATTATTTCTATCAAGAATAGTTGTAAAAAAAATATTTAGTAGTATGCGGTCAGTCGTATTGATAGCTTTATTTTCAAGAGCCGTTTTTACTACATCTATTATTGAACACAAATTTTCGTCTGCCTTTTCAATACGATTTAATGACAGTCTATAATTGCTTTGTATATAATTATCTATACTTGTGTTGTAGTAATATAAAACATCCCTTCTCCAGGACCAGATAAAAAGAAACGAGATTATTAAAAATTGAGTCAATAAAGAAACTAACAATATTGTTTTCAACCGTATCATAAACAATTTTATCCTTTTCCTAAAATTACATATATAATATTAAAAAAAGTGAGCAAATAAAAGGAAAATATAATGATAACCTTTTTATTGATTTCGGTAAGCCTATTTAGTCAGATACAAGAGATTAACACTAACAGTCAGCCTCTTTCACATTTTAATTTCCGGGATTTTAATACTTGCTTTCAGACATCGGCAGGTTTTGACCCGTTAATAGATATTGCCTCTGATGTAGCCATAGTGTATGGAACTTCGCCAGATCTGGATAAAAGAGTTCAAAGTTGGAGAGAACAGGGTTATCGCACTGCCTATATGACAGGTATCTCCTGGGGTAATTATGGAAATTATTACATGTCTGAAAATGGGTTAAAAAAAGAAGAAATACAGACAGATAAAACAGGTAAATTGTGGATGCACGGCAACAGTACAACAGTTGGTTATAATGTGCCCACTGAAAGTTATACAGAGTATATTAAACAGATATTAATTCCACCTCTGGAAAATCGCGTTGAGAGTATTTATCTGGAAGAACCTGAATTTTGGGCTATGACTGGATGGAGCGAAGGTTTCAAAAAGTTATGGGAAAAACACTATGGTGAGCCATGGTCTCCACCTGACCAATCAATAGAAACCCAGTATAAAGCAAGTTTACTGAAACAATTACTCTATACCCATACCCTTACAGAAGTATTCAAGTTTGTAAAGGAATATGCACATAAAAATAATTTTGATGTTGGATGTTATGTTCCTACTCATTCACTAATTAATTATGCACAATGGAGAATTGTAAGTCCTGAATCCATGTTGACGAAAATGGGCAATTGTGATGGAGTTATTGCTCAGGTTTGGACAGGAACAGCAAGGTCGCAACACTGTTTCCGTGGAATCACAAAGGAAAGGACCTTTGAAACTGCATATTTAGAATATGCACAGATGGCTGGAATGGTTTTACCAGCCCAAAAGCATCTAATATTTCTTGCTGACCCTATTGAAGATGACCCAAATCATGATTGGAGTGATTATAAATACAATTATGAAAGCACGGTCCTGGCATCTCTGCTTTTTCCGGAGGTTTCAACCTTTGAAGTTATGCCATGGCCAGACAGAATCTTCAAAGGGAAATATTCAAAATCAAAGGAGGAAAAAGAAACAAAGGTCAACATTATTCCTGAATATGGCACAGAACTATTAACGGTTATTAACAGTTTGAATGATATGAGACAAAGTGATATTGAATGGATTTCCAATAATTATCCCATCGGGATAGTAGTCTCTGATACCTTAATGTTTCAAAGAGCCGAACCTAATGCAAGTGCCCCTCAGTTAAATTGTTTCTTCGGTATTGCAACGCCTCTGGTTAAAAACGGTGTTCCTATAAAATTGATACAATTAGAACATTTAACTTATCTGCAGCCGCTTCAGGATATAAAAATACTTCTTTTGACTTATGAAGGTCAGAAACCCCTGAATAAGGAATATCATAAATACATTAGTGAATGGGTCAGAAGCGGAGGTTGTTTGCTTATTATTGATGATGGCTCAGACCCTTACAATAATTTAAACAAATGGTGGAAAAAAGAAGGTTTTAATTCACCACTTAGCCATTTGGTTAAAAATTTATTTAACGACAAAGAGCCCACAGAAGATATAACGCAGATTGAAAATGGGTATGTGTGGTGGATAAAGCGTAGTCCAACGGCAATTAGTTATGATAAGGAGGGAGACAAACAATTGCTGAATTGGGTCAAAGAAATAGCACAAAATTCAGGTTTAGACCTAGACTACAAGAATTATTTTCATCTTAGAAGGGGTCCTTATCATATATGTTCTGTCCAGGATGAAGCGATTACAGATACGCCTTATACACTAAAAGGGAAATTTATTAACCTATTTAATCCAGAACTAAAGGTTGAAAATGAAATTGTATTAACCCCATCAAATCGTGCTTTACTATATGATTTGGATTGGATAAATACCCAGGTCCAGACCTCGGATATTATTATCTCTGCGGGTCGAATAAGAGATAAAAAGATTTCGGACAAGTTTCTATCTTTTACTGCACGTGGGCCTCAGGGGATTCCGGGAAAAGTTATTATTTTATGTAAAAGTAATCCCGTTAAAGTAGAATGTAAAGAGCAGATTAATTTCTCATATCATTGTGATAATGATTATAATTTAACTTACCTTGAATTTATCCATGAAGGGAAATATCTTCATTTTGAGATTTGCTTTCAATGATTGGTAGTATATATATTTTGGTTTAAATTGTAGTTATATTAGTTATCATTAATATTACCAATAAACAGAGTTTTGGTATATTATTATATTATTCTGATATAAAATAAATTATGTGAGGTTCAAAAGGATATGTTGACGCAAGAACAAATCCAAAAGTTCACTGGAAAAATAAAATTTGATTCTGAAAAGATAGAGGCACTAATTACTCTACTCAACAAAGGCTATCATCTGGAATATATCTATCATTATTGTAAAGATGAGGTAGGAATTGATAATTGGAATTTCCTTGTTCATACAGTTGATAAGTATAGAAAATTTCTAGACCTTGAAAATAAAAAACTCTCTACATTAAGTCAACTTGAAAAGAATGAACTATTAAAAGATGAAATAAAAGAACTTATTAAAAAGACATCTGACCCTGCTCTACTCGATGACCTTTTACTTCCGTTGAAGAAGAAAAGTCGTAGTCGTTCTCAAAAACCTATTCAACAAGGGCTACAAGAACTTGCTGATTTTATCTGGCAACAATTGCCTGTAAATCAACCCCTTGAAATAACGGCAGAATCCTTTGTAAATCCGTCAAAATTAGTCAGCACACCGGAAGAAGCATTAGTAGGTGCAATGGTTATTTTATCAGAGCGGATTGAACAGGACTACAAAGCAAGAATGATTATTAAAGAACTCTTTTGGAAAAAAGGTGTATTAATTTCTACTTCTACAAAAGCCGCTCAAAATCAAAAAACACAATTTGAACACTTCTATAACCATTCTGAACCTATCCGAAAAATTAGTTCTATCCGTTTCCTTCAAATCTTACGAGGAATGAGATTGGGTTTCTTAAAGGTTAATATAGAAATAGACGAAAATGAAGCCATTGAAGAGATACTAAAAGTATATCTAAAAGAAAAAGGGAGTATTTTTGAATCATATATTCGCTTATGTATTCAAGACGCATACAAAAAACAGCTGAAAACCGTATGTGAAAACAGGGTTTTCCTCGAATTAAAAGATGAGATTGAACATCAATTCTTATCGGAACTACGAAATGACCTGAAAAATATCCTTATGTTTCCTCCTGCTAATTTAGAGTCTATTATTTCAATAGTTCCAGGAATAGAAGAAGAATGGGCAGTTTGTGTGGTGGATAGAGATGGACATCTATTAGAAGGGACTTTTATTTTCCCCACACCACCTCAAAACGAGTTAGAAAAAGCACAGGAAATAATAAAAGGGTTCATTGAACGATACAAAACAACTCATATCGTCATTGGTAACGGTGCAGGTGTAGAAGATGCCTTCCAATTTGTAGGGGAATTGAGTGCTCAGTTTACAAATCCACGCATACGCTTTGTTACCTTTGAACAGAGATATGCTCAAAGTTTTGCTCGCTCTAAAATGGCTGAATTAGAATTGCCCAATTATCCAGAAAAGATACGAGAAGCATATTATTTAGCAAAACATTTTAATTCCCCATTAAAGGAACTTATAAAACTTAACCCAGTTAATTTGCCTGAAGGTATTTTACATAAAGAAATAAATGAAAGACGATTTGCCGCTGTTATAAATCAAATTATTGCACATTGCATAAATAGTATAGGTCTGGATGTTAATCAAGCAAGCATTAATGATCTGCGGCATATTGCAGGTATTAGACATGAGGTAGCACAGAGTATTATAGAAACTAGAACTGCAAAGAACGGATTCCATAATCGTAAAGAATTGCTTGAAGTTCCGGGCATTAATGAACATATATTCAATCAATGTTCTGGTTTCCTGTTGATAAAAGATGGAGATAATCCATTAGATAAAACACGCATTCATCCCCAGTGGTATGATGCCATTGAATCCTGTGCCAAAGAATTAAATATAGACATACCGAGCCTGTTTCACTCGTTCAAAAATGTAAGAGCCTTTATAAGACTACTTGAAGAAAAAAATTTATTAGGGAAACAGGCTATTAAAACAATTATTAAAGAATTAAAAAGACCTGCACGAGACCCACGAGGGAATTTTGTATTCCCAAGATATGCAGATGGAATATATCGCGTCTCTGATTTGAAAGTTGGCATACGGACAGAAGGTATTATAAAGAAAATTCTCAATTCTATTATTGTTGTTGACATTGGGATACCAATTGACGCCGTTATCCCTCTTAGAAATAATCCATCTCTAACTCGAACAATTCAGAGGAATCTCTTCAATAAGCGGATTGGTGATTTTATAAAGGTAAATATTGAATCAGTAGATTTTGACAATCAAAAGGTAATATTAGTCCCATATTTTCCGCAGAAAATAGAAAAAAGAGGAGAACCTAGACGGGAAAGAGAACAAAAATCTTTTTCGGAAGATGTATCATTCTCTACTGGCACAATAGAGAAGAAAGAGTCTATATCCACATCTAAACAGAAGTTTGAAAAACCTCGTAGGAGTTCTAGACCACCAAAATCAGATTTTGGAAAAGATAGTAGAAAGCCGGCTATTACGAGGGAAGACCAACTGATGAATACGCAATTAGCAGAACAATTGGCTGCATTAAAGAATAAACTACAATAATAATTCTACAACTACAAAGAGGTAGATTGTAGTGTTGTTGTCTTTAAAAAGGAGATTTTCTGATGAAAAAGAAAGATTTATCAAAAAAGGAAATTTCTAAAAAAGATTATAAATATTTTAAATCCTTGCTTCTGGAAGAAAGAAAAAAAATCATTTATAATTTGATGAATTTAGACACCTCTGATTTAGCAGAACAAAAATCAGGGACAGGCGAGGACATATCGGACTATGCAGAAACAGGAACAGACGCTTTTGACATTCAGGTGGCTCTTTCTTTAGCCAGTGGGGAATCACAACAACTTCAAGAGATTGAAGAAGCACTGGAAAAAATAAAAAATGGCACCTTTGGTATTTGTGAAATGTGCAAAGGACCTATCCCACGAAAACGATTGGAAGCCATACCGCACACAAAATACTGTCTCCAGTGTCAGAATGAGTTTGAAAAACAACAAGAATCTATATATTAATTCTGTCTCCCATTATTCCTTATGTTTCCTACAATTTTAGAAATTGGATGGTTTAAAATTCACAGTTACGGACTATGTATAGCCATAGCCTTTTTGGTCTCTCTATTCTTAACAATGAGGGATGCAAAAAAAAGAGATATTGACCCAGAAGTTATAGAAAGCGAAGCCATTTTTGCTTTACTCGCCGGAATTATTGGGTCCAGGATTTTTCATATAATCTTATTTTCCGATGAATACTCAATAACAGACCCAATTGGTTGGTTTGCTATATGGCAGGGAGGACTTGTATTTCAGGGGGCATTGCCTTTTGCTTTTGGTTATGTTATATGGGCAATGCGTCGAAGGAAAATATCATTCCTACTTGTTGCAGACTGTGCTGTCCCCTATTTAGCATTAGGTCAGGGAATTGGACGAATTGGATGTTTCTTGAACGGTTGCTGCTATGGCAAACCTACTACCTCTTTTCTGGGCATATCTTTTCCTGAGGGATGTCCTGTCTTCCAATCATATCCGGGCAATAATGGCTGGTCTCTTTCTGTCCATCCTGCCCAGTTATATGCAACAGCAGGACTTGTTCTACTTTGTGTATTATTGATTTATATCCGCAATAATTGGAGTCCTTTTGTAGGTTTTACTATCCCTACTTACTTTTTCCTTCACGGAATTTTAAGATTTTTAAATGAATTTTTTCGGGGCGACCATAATCCAACTGGACTCGGATTTGGTATATTAACAGACCAGCAGATATTTTGTATACTTGAGATTTTGCTTGGAATCATACTATTTTGGGTAATAAGTACCTATTATAAAATTCAAAAAATATCACTGGAATCTTCACAAACAGCCAGGAAAAAGAAAAAATAATCTTTTCTTTGCATTGTCTTTTGTTAAAATACTATCAGATTAATTATTCATAAAAATATTTAGTATGTATATCATTTCAAGGCTCTGTTATGTTAGATAAAGAACACAAAATCCGCATACTCCCAGAAGAAATTACTAACAAAATTGCTGCGGGTGAAGTTATAGAAAGACCTGCCTCTGTTGTGAAGGAATTGATTGAAAATAGTATTGACGCAGGGTCAAAACAAATTGTCATTCGTCTTACTGCTTCAGGGTTAAGACTTATTGAGGTTACAGACGACGGAGTTGGGATGTCAGAACAAGACGCTATCCTTGCAATTGAAAGACATGCAACAAGTAAAATTAAATCAGAAAAAGATTTGGAAGCCATACTCACCCTCGGTTTTCGTGGTGAAGCGTTAAGTAGTATCTCCGCCGTTTCTCAATTTATTCTAACTACAAGGCGTGCCCATGATGAAGTAGGCACACAAATAATAGTTCATGGAGGTATACTTAAAACAGTATCCCCTATCGGCTCTCCACAAGGAACAAAAATTTCTGTTAATCGCCTTTTTTTTAACACACCTGTAAGATTAAAGTTCTTAAAAGGACTAACAACCGAACTGAGCCATACTATCGAAATTGTCCAAAGATATGCACTTGCTCATGAAAATATAGGTTTCAAATTAATTCATAATGATAAAGTTCTTTTTGACATATCCCCTGATATGAATCTGTTAGGCAGAATCTCTTCATTCTGGGGTAAAAGCACTGTATCCGAAATGATTCAACTAAAACGGGAAACCCATAATCTTAATGTAAACGAATCGGAGAGCCTGCCTATAACTGTTTCAGGCTTTATAGGTTTACCTTCTCTTACTCGTTCTCACCGTTCTCATCAACTCTTTTTTGTAAATAAGAGACCTGTTTACAGTAAAACTTTGCAATATAGTTTAGAAGAGGCTTATAGAAATTTACTTATGGTGGGTCGCTATCCTGTTGCAATACTCTTCCTCGAACTTCCAGCAGAATGGACAGATGTGAATATTCATCCGACTAAACGCGAAATCAAATTTAGAGACGATAGAATAATTGCAAAACATATTACATTTCTTCTACGCAACCAGTTATCAAATATACATAGAGTTAACTATCCCTCTGATTCTGTAAACTTACATACACAGATAATTGAAGATTTAACTTCTCCACAGCATTCAATCCAAAAACCTACTTCTTCATTTTCTGATAGTAGTAATTCTTCTAAAATAGAGAAGCAGGAAGAAGTGTTTACAAACCATCAAAGTAATAGTTCTCCTGTCGCAGAATCACAAAAGGAAGAAGAATTCTCCAATATTGATATTCAAACAACAAGCGATATTAAAACACCTGAAACTATCTCCAGTGGAAAAGAAATCAACCATGAACAGGAGTATTATTTGCCTCATCCATTTTTTTCGGAATATAACCCCGGAAGTGAAGTCCCTATGCAAATTTTTGATTCCTATCTTGTCCTTTCAGAAAAAGACCGACTCCTGATAATTGACCAACATGCACTACATGAACGCTTAAACTTTGAACAACTGAAAAAAGAACTACAAGAAAACAATTTTATTCTACAAAGGTTAGTTATCCCAATCGTTATTGAAGTCCCTTCCCATTATTCAAAACTTTTAGAAGAAAACTTATCCATCTTTGAGAAAATTGGCATTGAAATAGAACTATTTGGCGATAACACATTTCAAATTACTGCGATTTGTGCTCTATATGATGAGGACAAGATAAAAGACACTATATTTACCTTACTCGAAGAAATGGTTCAGGCAGACTTATTCAAGAAGGAAAATTATTTTGAGTCCTTACTGAGCATAGCCACAAAAGCATGCAAAAAATCTATCAAAGCGGGCGATAAATTAGAACCATTAGAAAGACTATCCTTAATTCAAGGTTTCAAATCCTTAACCCCTCCCTACACTTGTCCCCATGGAAGACCTATTTTGATAGAGTTGACAATCCAACAAATGGAAAAGAGTTTTCGGAGAAGACCCTGATGGACGCAATCGCTATAGTAGGTCCCACAGGTTCAGGGAAAACGGAACTTGCTGCCATGTTGGCAGAAAAATTAAAAACAGAAATTATTTCTGCTGACTCAATGCAATTTTATAAAGGCATGGAAATCGGAACAGCAATTCCTCCATCAGAAATTCGTCAAAAAATACCACATCATTTTGTAGCCTTTATTCCACCTGATTATAAAATGAGTGCAGGCATTTTTCAGAATTTAGCAAGGAAGGAACTGAACCGATTACAAAAGGCAGGGAAAATTCCTATTATTGTTGGTGGCTCAGGTCTTTATATCTCTGCACTGATTGATGGATTATTTGAAGGTCCTGCAAGTTCAGATGAAATTCGGAAACAAATCAAAGAACATTTAGCAACCTACGGACCAGAATATTTAGTAAAAAAACTTAACGAAGTTGACCCTGTATATGCTTCAAAAATAACGAGCCCTAATGACCTTGTCCGTATTATTCGTGCATTAGAAGTATATGAACTTACGGGAATTCCTTTCTCAGAATGGCATAAAAAACATCATGAACAGGCTAAACCTTTACAGGCTGTGCAAGTGGCTATTGGATGGCAGCGAAATATCCTATACGAAAGGATTAATAAACGAGTGGATGAAATGATTAAAGATGGCTGGATAGAAGAGGTAGAAACACTCCTCAAAAATGGCTATGAAAAGGATATTTATCGTTTGAAAGCACTTGGATATAGAGAAATTATCTACTTTTTAAAAGGTAAACAGAGTCTCGAAAATACTATAGAAAATATAAAACTTTATCATCGTAGATATGCAAAACGGCAAATGACCTGGTTCCGTTCCGACAAAAGGGTTCAATGGTTTGTCATGGATACGGACAAAACAATTAATGATTTATTGGCTTGGGCTATAAAAACCATTGAGAATTTTTCTACTGATAGTGAGATAAAAACAAATTCTTGTTTCTTATTCCGCCACCACTAATTTTATTCTACTTTTAAGTAAAAACATCTAAAAAGTTGATTATATAACCCATTTTTCAAAGAAAATGGAAGGGGAAGATTGATGTCTTCTGGTGTTTTTTATTCTTTGTAATTATAAAGAATTTATCATTGCTATTTAGAAGTGTCTTTTTAGTTTGTCAAAGAGAATTTTTTTTGATATAATAAGGCTTCTTTACAATGCCTGATAAATAAAAACCCAAACCGTAATGAGGAGTAAAGTATGTCATTACGAACTTACGAAGCGCTGTTCATCGTCAGTCCAGAAATGGAGGATGATGACATCCAGACGATAGCCCGCGAGGCCGAGAATCTGGTCGTGAAAGGCGGAGGGACTATCGTGCGTTCCGAAGTATGGGGTCGGCGCAGATTGGCTTACAAAGTCAAAAAATTCACTGAGGGTGTCTATATTTTGATACGATTCCAATCCTCCCCCAACTTCATAGCGCGACTGGAAAACTATTTCCGCCTTAATGAACAAATCATTCGCCATATCGTTGTTTACTTTGATGAGAGGACACTTCGATTGGAAGAAGAACAGGAGCGGAGACGACAGCAATTGTCGGAATCTGGATATGCACAGCAATCAGAAGCAGATGAAGAAGATAATCTTGCTCCAATTCCTACTCATATTGATGAGAAAGTGGAGGAGGATGGAGAAGAAGAAGAAGATTAACCTCTAACATAGGAACATAATGATTATGTCGGATGTTCGAGTTCCTGATTTAAACATTGTTCTAATTGCAGGCAGAGTAGTCCGAGAACCAGATACGCGTTCCACTTCGGGTGGTAGAATCTTTACACGGTTTACTCTGGCGAATAATCGTCGGTTCAAGGGTAAAGATGGAAACTACAAAGATGAAGTCATTTTCATAAATGTTGTTGTGTGGGACCGAGAGGCGGAATATGTAAGTCAACATCTACATAAGGGTAGACCTGTCCTCGTGGAAGGCCGCCTCCAGTTGAATGAGTGGGAAGACCGAGCAACAAATCAGCGGCGTTCTCGTTTTGAAATTGTAGCGAGGCGTGTCAGTGTTCTTGACAAAACAACTGCAGAAGCAGAGCCTTTTGATGTAGAAGGAATGCCGTCAGATGAATCGGTAGAACCTTTTCCTGAGTCTTATCCTAACCAGGAGATGGGTCCTCCTACTTCACCTCCCAAAGGCAATAATTTGCAGAACAACTGGGAGCAGTCCCCTGAAGATGATGTCCCTTTCTAATCCCTGTGTCCGACGGTACATATTACTGCCAATCATTTGAACCAGAATCATAACTTATTTAAACCTATTTAACAATAATAAAATAATAAGGAATAATATCCTATGGCACACATTTCCGCAAAAGCAAAATCAAAAATTCGGATAAAACGGTTAAAGAGAAAAAAGAAGAGAAGAATATATAAGAAGAGGATTAGTCGCCTAACCATAGAACGAATAGTATATATAGACTATAAAGATACAAATTTGTTAAGGCACTACATAACGGAACGAGGTAAAATTATTCCCCGCCGAATTACAGGTGCTACGGCGAAACAGCAACGGATGCTCACAAAAGCAATTAAACTTGCTCGTCAAATTGCATTACTTCCATTCGTAGCAGAATAAACGGCAGGATACTTTTGCCCGATTACTTTAATATCGGCTATTATTATGTCCAGTTTGTTAGCAAAAATATTATTTCTTATATTGGTTACTGCTTACCTGACAGGGGAAGGGATTATTATTCTACTTCCCTTTGTGTCAGTTCCTGTTATTGGTTTGACAGTTGCGAGGAATTCGTGGTTTCGTGTCGGAATTCTTTGCACTGCCCTTGTTGTGGGTCTTATTTTAGGAGTATTAATAGAAGCCTTTACTATTACCTCCCAAATGCTTTCAATATGGACTACTATTTTATTGGCAAACATATTATTAAGTATAGCCGTAGGATTGACATTAAGAAGGTATTCATGGAGTCGCTGTCTTGTTTTGACTACAGGTATAATATTTATTGTATCCACCTTCCTTACGATGTATTTTTGGGATGATTTGCGTAGGGATTTAACGATTTCTATCAATGCCCGAATTGCAGAGATTAAGGAATTGGAGAAAGGGCAAGAAGTCAGCGATTCTGAAATGCCTTCAGACAGTTTTGTAGAAGGACTAAAATATTTAGATTACCACTGGGAAGATTTTCATTTAGGGATGTTATTTGGACAAAGTTTGATATTAGCCCTTGTAATAATAAGCGGAATGATTGCCCGCTTAAGGTCTTTTCCGATGGAAGACGGAATACATTATTGGGATAATCCGAGTATAGGGAGTTTTACACAAGTAAGACCGCCTGATTTGTTAGTCTGGCTTGCTATTTTAGTGGCAATAATACTTATTTATGACCAATATTATAGTGTGGGTGAGATAATTCGGATTATTGCCCGAAATCTGGCAGTGGCTTTAAGTTTTGTCTATTGGCTCAATGGATTAGGTATACTTTTGTTTTGTTCATTCCTGTTCCAATGGAATGTGATACTGACACTTATTATTGTCGTTTTTATTTTTGGTTTATGGAGTTTTCCAATACTTGCTATTTTAGGCTTTTTTGATACTTGGTGGGAGTTTCGGAATATGCTTCTGAGGCTTCATAATCGCATCAGTGCCAAAACCAATTGTTGAATTAGAAACAACAATTATTAAATAACTATAATTAAACAACAATGTCTGGGAGAAAAGACCATGAAAGTGATACTATGTCGTGACATCGAGAATTTGGGTAAGGTAGGAGAAACCGTAGAGGTTTCAGATGGTTATGGACGAAACTATTTGATTCCACGCAAACTTGCGGTATCCGTACAATCTGCTTCGGCTGCGGAGATTCAACATCACCTTGAAATTATCCAACGCCGGGAAGCAAAGAGAAAAGCCAAACTTGAATCTGCTGCAAAGCAAATAAATGCTATAACTATTGAGTTCAAAATGCGTGCTGGCGATGAAGAAAAGTTGTTCGGTTCTGTTACCTCTGCCATGATTGCAGAAGAACTACAAAAAATGAATTTTGATATTGACCGTAAACAAATACTTTTAGAAGAGCCGATTAAATCATTAGGTATTTTTTCCGTCCCTGTAAAGATGGGAAGTGGCGTAACTGCGGAAGTTAAGGTCTGGGTTAGCCAACTTACCGATGAGAATAGTGCAGAAATATTAGCAAATTAATTTATGACACCTCCTCGAAAAAAGGAAAAGACAAAGGCTAACCAGTCTTTCCCAGTTTTGGACCGTGAACCGCCAAAGTCCATTGAAGCAGAGCGGTCTGTATTGGGAGCTGTTCTTTTAAATCCCGATGCCCTTACTAATGCTCTGGAAATTTTTGGTTATAATACAGATGACATTTTTTATCATAAGCCGCATCAGACAATATTTGATGCTATTTGTGATATTTATCAAAATTCTCAAGATAAGCCGGATATACAAGCAGTGGCAAGTTATCTTGAGTCTAAGAAGCGATTAGCGGATGTCGGAGGTTTTTCCTATCTATCGGAACTGTTAAATTGTGTATCTACCTCAGGAAATATAAATTACTATGCTACTACGGTGATGGAGATGGCTCTTCTCCGAAGACTTATTGACCAATGCAGCAATATTGTTGGTAAGGCGTATGAATCCCAGACCTCTGTCAAAGAACTTATTGACCAGGCAGAGAGTGATATTTTTACCATTGCTACCCAGAGAAAGACCAATCCAATTTATGGAATCAAAGACCTAATTTTCCCTATCGTATCAAATCTCGAAACACGAATAAGCAATAACGAGGACATTACAGGTTTATCAACAGGTTTTAATATTCTTGACTCTTACCTGTGTGGATTGCAGCCGTCAGAGATGATAGTGCTTGCTGCCCGGCCTTCTATTGGTAAGACCGCATTTGCTCTAAACATTGCCCATCAAGTCGCACTATTAGATAAAAAAGGGGTGCTAATTTTTAGTTTGGAAATGTCAAAAGAGCAACTTATCCAGCGGCTTATATGTATGGTAGGCAAGGTAGATGGTCAAATGATGCGAAAAACTCACCTGGCTAAGAGTGCTCTGTCTAATATAGTTAAAGCAAGTGGACAACTCGAGAAAGCGCCTATATATATTGACGATACCCCTAATATAAATATCATGGAAATCCGTTCCAAATCGAGAAGACATCTCTTGCAACATCCTGATGTGCAACTTATTATCATTGACTATCTCCAATTAATGAGTGTGCCATATAGAGGTGAAAATCGGCAGGTAGAAATCGCTGAAATTTCCCGACAGATTAAAGGGTTAGCCCGCGAATTAGGAGTCCCTATCCTGGCATTGTGTCAATTAAGTCGTGAGGCAGAGAAAGAGTCTGCAGAACCGCGTTTGGCACATTTGCGAGAATCAGGTGCCATTGAGCAAGATGCTGATGTTGTGCTTATGTTGTATAAGGATAAGAAAGAAGAAAAAGAATCGGAAATAGCAAAACATAAGACTAAAGACCCTATTACTATTTACTTAAAAATTGCAAAGCAGAGAAATGGTCCTACCGGGATTATCAAATTAGCATTTCATCGGTCTCATCAATTGTTTTTACAAATAAGCGAAGTAGATGAATCTGGTGAACCAAGGTCAAAGTCTTATGTAGACTCTGAAGAAAGTTTCTCTTAAAATTTATAAATAAAGGAGAATAAGTATGTTTAAAGGTTCATGGGTTGCATTAGTAACACCATTTAAAGAGAATCTTGAAGTAGATTTTGACACTTATGGGAAATTAGTTGATTTCAATATTGAGAGTGGGACGCATGGTTTAGTTCCATGCGGTTGTACAGGTGAAGCCGCAACCCTATCACACGAAGAGCATAAAAAGTGCATTCGCTTTGTTATGGAACGGGTTGCAGGTCGCATTCCAGTCGTTGCAGGTGCAGGCTCCAATAATACGATGGAAGCCCTCGAATTGACTCGTTTTGCAAAAGAAGTGGGATGTGACGGTGCTCTATTAATTACACCATATTACAACAAACCTACACAGGCAGGACTACTTGCACATTACAAGAAAATCGCAAATGAGGTAGATATACCAATAATACTATACAATGTACCCAGTAGGACAGGCATTAAACTTGAAGCGGAGACCGTTGCTGAACTAAATAAAATACCAAATATAGTAGCCATTAAAGAAGCAGGAGGAAGTGTTGACCAGGTTTCTCAAATCCTTTCTTTATGTGATATAACAGTTCTATCAGGTGACGATAGTTTGACCTTGCCCATGATGTCTGTTGGTGCTATGGGTGTTATTTCGGTTGCTGCAAATGTTGTGCCGGCAGAACTTGCAAAAATGTGCACATTAGCACTTGAAGGGAATTACACTCAGGCACGGGAAATACATTATCGTCTTATGCCCCTGTTCAAAGCACTGTTTTACGAAACCAATCCTATGCCTGTTAAAGCCGCTTTGGCACGAATGGGTATAGTTAAAAATGTGCTTCGATTGCCCCTTGTTCCTATGAGTGAGCCTCAATTCAAACGACTCGAACAAGTTTTGCAAAAGTTAAGGCTTATCTAATCCCTTGAAATTAAAATAAAGGAAGTATCAAGTTTTCCTTTGATATAGTGTTATGCTTAACCCGCTGAAAGAAATATCCTGAACTCGTTGCCAATTTTCATCCAGATATTTTCTAATAGGTTCGGTATGTGGTTTATATTCAAAAGTAAGTCCATGCGATTCTAAAAACCAGAGACGCTGATAGTTTTTTGTGGCTTGTGCGATAGGAACGGGTAATAATCCATGTCGCTCCGAGAGGGTTATATTACCAAAAGTATCAATATGTACTTGTAAATCAATAGCATTCATACCTACTCGACACTGGGGATACCCTTCGAGATAATACAGCATAGATGGAGCCATAAAGTGGCTCGGATAAATTACAATATCGCCTTTCTGAAAATGTTTGCGAATATGGTGAGCAACACTGCGAAAATCAACTTTATCATAAACACCTAATCGGTGCATCTCTACTGGATGTAGCCTTAAAGAATAGTAGTCCCTCAAACAAAATCCTGTGAGTAAAACAAACATCAATAAAACCAGAGCACGAGTAGGACGGAACTTTATCCCATGAATTCCTTCGGCTACTGCGAACAAAGCAACTACGCCTGAAAAGATAAACAAACGATGTTCATAAAATGAAAAATGACGAGAACCCCAGAAAAATACATTGCAAAAAATTGGAACCAGGCTCATTAAAAATACATAAAAACATTTCTCTGTTTGTTTCCGATATGACCATAAACCCCAGATAAAAAGACATGCAGATAGTAAAAATAAAGTCCAATAAACAATACTATTTGGTGTATAGCCTGCAAAGAAATTTTTCCATGTAATAAAACCTGTTTTGATTGTTGGATTGGGATACCACACATAGCGAATATTCGAGATAATCGCATGGAAATACCAGGCAAGATATAACGAAGGTAAAACCAGCAAACCAGCAATAAAATTTGTACAGAACCATTTGCGAAATAAATTGCGTCTGCCCAAACCTATAACAATCAGAAGAAATAAATTAGTTATAAAAATAGACCAGACACTAAAATAGTGAGAATACATAAGCAAAACAAATATAGCCCCCAAGCCAATCCAATCTTTCCACTTATTCTTTGACAATATACGTAGTAGAAAGAGGAGTCCTATAAGGTTTAATAGCACATAGAAAGAGTAAATTCTCAATTCCTGTGCATAATAAATCTGAAACGGTGATATGACGAACAATAAAGTAGCAACTATTACAGTGAAAGGTCGGTTTACTATCCGTTTTGCTACATAGAAAAAAACAATGATTGATAATATGCTCCAGAAACACGGCAACAATCGCCACGCAAAGTCATCATATCTTGAATATTGCTCCCAGAATCGAATGCTATCCAGCAATTTCCCCCAAATAAAAGTTAGTAAGGGATTCATTGGTGGCTCATTATTAAGTAGAGGCGATAAGAAACTTCCTTTCCAGTCCACCAATTTACTCAACTGTATAGAAGCACACTCATCATACCACAAACTTTGTGAACCCAACTTGAATAGTCTAAGAATAACTCCTAACGGGAGTAGAAACAGCCAGAAAAAATATTCCATGACCCTTTTCTTAAATTTTTCAAGTCGTTCCTGTTTTATTTCTTGTTCAGTGCGAATCATAATCATTCCAGATAATTTACTATTCTATTATCGTACTTGTTTGTATGTATAGAATTTTTAAACATTAATAACCTATATTTATATTAGGTATAATTTACCGTTGTGAATAAGGTAATTTCAAAAAGAGAAGAATGAATCATGTCTGCAAGTGAAGCAATAACTGAACTGTGTCCGTGTTATGTAGGCGTGTCTGGCTGGTCATATCGGGACTGGAAAGGGACTGTATACCCTCAGACATTGCAGAGAACAATACATCCGGTTAAATATCTTTCTCAATGGGTTAATTGTTTAGAAGTGAATGTAACCTTTTATCACCCTGTGCCATCACCAACATGTCAGATCTGGGTAAAACAGGTTAAAGATAATCCATTCTTCCTGTTCACGGTAAAACTGTGGAATAAATTTACTCATGAGCAAATGCTGAAAATGGACATCAACAATATTAGCAAATTTGTCGAATCAATAGGACCCATTGCAGAAGCAAATAAGTTAGGTTGTGTGCTTATCCAGTTTCCACACAGATTTCATCGCACTTTTGAAAATAGAAAATACCTTGCTGAACTTACCGAAACCTTAACGCCCTTACCTATTGCGGTAGAATTCCGTCATAAATCATGGCTACACCCACAAACATTGGAATCCTTTCGTGAGAGAGGTCTCATTTTTTGTAATATTGACCAACCTCCGGTAGATAGAACTTGCTTGCCACCGACAGAAGAAGTTACTGCTGATTCTGCGTATGTTCGATTTCATGGCAGAAATATAAAAAATTGGTTTTCTGAAAAATCTAATCGAGATGAGAGATATAATTATCTTTACACAGAAAATGAATTAGAGCCGTGGATAGAGCGTATTCAACGAATGCGAACCAAAGCCAAACGAGTATTTGTCCTTATGAACAATCATTTTGCAGGTAAAGCACTTATTAACGCTATCCAACTCCGTCAAAAATTAGGCTACCCCATCACCACGCCCATCCCATACGAACTTCAAAAAATCGCAAATCCATAACCTTTATTTTTTACATTACCTTCCTCATATAGCAACGGGAGGTTCATTTTTGATATAATAAAAAATAAAGGGTTCCTATGTTAGAGGAGAGACAATTAACCATACCCGTAGAGGTAGAGGAATCATTTTTATCGCTTATAGAATTATTGCGCACAAACGGGATGGGTGAAAATGACATTGCTCGTGTCCAAAAGGCATTTGAATTAGCCGTCTGGGCGCATGAGGGGCAAATACGTGCTTCGGGCGAACCTTATATCAAACATCCTATCGAAGTGGCTCGTCTTTTAGGGGAACTAAAATTAGATGCTTTAACCATAATGGGAGGACTGTTGCATGATGTTATTGAGGATAAGCAGGTTTCACGGGAATTCCTTGAAGAGCAGGTAGGCAAAGCCGTATTACAAATTGTTGAGGGTGTAACAAAAGTTTCTCGTCAACAAATGAAAGCAACCGTCAAGGAGAATGAAGACCGACGCAAGTTAGAAACACTCCGTAAACTCTTTATAACAGGTGTTAAGGATGTCCGTGTTTTGCTTGTGAAATTAGCAGACCGCCTTCACAATATGCGAACTCTACATTATCTACCGAAAGAAAATCAGGAACGAATAGCCCGTGAAACACTAAATATATATGCTCCTATTGCACATCGTTTAGGGATATATCGCTGGAAAATGGAACTGGAAGACCTTGCCTTCAAGGTGCTTTTACCTGTGGAATATAAATGTCTGGCAACTCGCATTGTGAGGAAAAAAGAGGAAAGGGAAACGGAGATAAAAAACATTATTGCAAATATAAAATCAGAATTAGACCGAATTGGTATTAAGGCAAGAATTTTAGGCAGACCAAAGCACCTATATAGCACCTACCTAAAAATGCAACGGCAACAAATTCCGCTGGAACAGGTCATGGATTTATATGCCATTCGGATTATTGTGAGCACAATAGAGGAGTGCTATAGGGTATTGGATGTCGCTCATAGATTAGGAAATATCATTCCTGAACGATTTCGAGATAATATTCGTAAACCACGAAGTAATGGCTACCGTTCTTTGCATACCTCCGTTTTTATCCCTGATAAATACCCATTAGAGATTCAAATCCGCACGGAAGAGATGGACCAGGAGGCAGAATTAGGTATTGCTGCTCATTGGTTTTACAAGGAAGGGGGAGTTTTAGATGATTCACTTATGCAACGGCGAATTGAGTGGTTGAGAACAATGGTTATGGAATTATCATCTTCTGATGGTTCATCTTTTACTACTAAGGACATTCAGGACGAACTAAAAATTTCTGAGATTTATGTGTATACTCCCAAAGGAGATGTTTTTGAACTACCCATAAATGCTACCGTGCTTGATTTTGCATATTCTATCCATACAGAAGTTGGAAATCATTGTGTCGGTGCTCGTGTAAACGGCAAAAATGTTCCGATTAACACTAAATTGAACACAGGCGACCAGGTAGAAATTTTAACTTCACCCCGTCAAGAGCCACATTTAGATTGGTTAAAAATAGTCACATTAGGTAAAGCCCGCAATAAGATTCGACACCAATTGAGGGAAAAAGGAATTCTTCCCAAAGAAGGAGAGGAAATTAGAGAAGAAGCCCTTAAAAAGGACGATAAGGAAGAACACTCTACTCAAACGCATGTATTTCCTGATGTATCCTCATTAACAAAAATTGAATACAGAGGGGGCAATGAGGAATTTGAAAGGGGGCGTAATTTGAGTATTCGTATTGATGGACAGAAAAATATTACTGTTCAGTTTAGCCGATGTTGCAACCCCTTGCCTGGCGATGATGTCATTGGTTATTCAACCGTAAAAGGGACAATAACAGTTCACAAGAAGGATTGTCGAACTTTCAATAGTGTTCCACGTGAGCCTTCGCGGATTCACAAAGCACACTGGGAAACGGATAATCTAACTCAAATCACGGTGCAGGTAACTACTCGTCCTTCTCCGACTATTATGCAGGAACTAATATCTCTACTAATTGAAAGAAAGGTGTCCATAATCTCCGCAAGATTCAAAACACTACATAGCGGTCTTCTAAAATTTGAATTTACTCAAAATTTTATCTCCGCAGGCAACACTAAGGCGTTCGATTCACTTATGCGTTCTATTCGTTCAATCAATGGTGTTCTGCAAGTCCATCGCAAGTCAGTATCTAAATAAAACTCCTATCTATTAAAAGATTCGGGGAAGCCATGAGATATTAAGATAGACAATAAAATATCTTTTAATTAGGAATAATATTTGACTTGCATTCTTTTGTTTTTAGAACTAACTATGTAAAAGATATCGCATTGCCTTTCACAACAATTAAAAATCTTTACAAAAATTTTTAGTAGATATTAATATTGTTTTATTATAACAAACAATTAATTAGTAAATTAGTCTTGAATACTAAGAAGTATTATGAAAATTACTGTAAAAAAATTAATTAAAACTCTTTTTATTTTTATTCTTCTTACCATTATCTTTGTTTGTCTTATTTTAATTTTTAAATCGAGACAAAGTTTTAACGGATATATTTTAGAGGAAGCAACTTTAACTGTCTATTTTTCTGATTTTCCTTCCTTTTGGAAAACAGAAGAAGAGCAAAAATTAGCTTCCAGTATTTCTAAATACTTGTTTGAATATTTATATGGAATAGAACTTTCTTTTAGGAAATCTTTTGGGATAAGGCCAACACCGCTTCGTTGGAGAATTTGGGCAGGTAAGCCATTAGTTATTAGTTGGAATGATTCAGGAAACTATCTTATTTCCTTTAAACCTAGCATATTATTTCGATTATTTATAGCACCTAAAAGGAAAAATAGGGAGTTTAATCTGGCTGATGGTAACCTTTCCGGTGGAAAATTATATTACCGTTGGCAGAATAATGAATTACTTATAAGTAATTCTGAAACACTGCTGTCTCATTTTATCCCATTTTCAACAAAACCTCTAAATGTCAGTAAAAATGTTAATTATATAGAGTTTGGCAGAAAAAACAAATTAACCATGTTCATAAATGCAGAAAAGGATAATCATATTGAAGGTGAGATAACTATAAACGGCAGTAAGAAGCACACATTAACACCTCCATTAGACCTTATAGGAACAAACCATTCTTTTGCTCTATCATACACTCCCTTTATAGAACTTTTGAGTGATGAATCTATGCAAAAAACTTTCCAAGCCTTGTTTCCTAAAAACATGATGCAACCATTGCACATCTGGTTAGACACCTTCAAAAATACATCTGTTGAAAAAATTTACTTAAAGATGAAAGATGAAAGATTGTTAAAAGACAGCGTGTTGATATATCTTGGGACATCAAAAAAATATTCAAATCCAATTCCGCTTGTCGGTATCTGGTTTCCGTATGAGGATAGCGATTTAAAAAGTCTACTTTCAAAACATAATTTAGAATTGCCTTATTATTCATGTCATTGGGCTTCTTATGAGGGATATTTAATTCCTATCTGGAATGATGCAATTTGTCTGTCTATGGTCTATTATAAAGACGGATGGCTTATTTGTTCGCAAGAATCGCTTATGGCGGAACTCCTTGCTTCACTATCGCAAACCAATTCCCAGGACACTCCCAATATGAGCATTCATTTTACGCAATTGAGTGAGGATATAGAGAAATTGCTTCTCTGGTGTGCTCGATTAGAACTTTTGAATGGAACGAATGAGAGAGATATAAACAATCTGTTTTCGCCATGGAAACAATTAATGAAAGAAATGGGGACTTTCTATTTATATACACATTATTCTGAGGATAAAGAAGAAATGACCTTTTCATTCAACGGGGATTTAATAAATGAACCATAAAAACAATATTTTATATATGTTCATTATTCTATTTATATTACCATTGAAACTTTTGGTAGCGGAATCTCTATTTCTTATAGGAAATGGGAATATGCTTGTTGGGATAAATCCCGAAGGCAATATCTCTTTTGTAAACTGGCAGGGGATTGGTGGAAGCAATCAGATGGGAAGTCGCAATAGTTCAGAAGGGCAGTCTATAAAAGAAAAATTACTACTTGAACCTACTGCTTTCTTTCTAAAAACACAGGATGCCATTTATTCTCTAACAGATAACACTACCTCAGAAATTAAAGGGGAATATATTAATCCTGAGATTCCACTTATCAAATTGGAAGGGACAAAAGTGGGAGGTAATATAGAATGGGAAGAAGAGGTTTTTGTCCATCCATATAGAGATGTCATTTTTATCCATTTTGCAATTAAAGAAGACTTCCAACCTTACTCTATTGACCAATTAATATCGTATCAGAACATCTCTCCATCACCTCCACCAATACCTGAGTCTCCTTTCCTTAAACCAATTGAAAATATTAGAAATGATTTTTGTTCCTTTTGGGATATAACTCATCATGCCCTTGTCCATTTTCGCCCTTACGCATTAGGCAGAGGAGATATACAAAGGTTTGAACAATTAAAAGATACCTTAGCAATAAATCCAAAATTCTGGCGAAAGTTTGAGGAAGGGGCATACATAGGAGTTTCATCTCTCAACCCAATTGAAGGCTCTGCTATTCTTGATTATCCTCCATCTAATATAATTTTGTCTGAAATCGTAACCAGAACATTTCCCCAAGAGCCTTACATATTTGGAGACACTTGCTCTACATTAATATTGAAACCTATCCATAATGCAGAGTCTCAGCAAGGGATTACAATCTTCTATGCGTTTGCAAAAAATTATTCAGAACTTGAAGAATTGGTTGATTGGATAACAACTCAAAATTATGAAAAAGTGAAAGAAGAACTCATTAACTACTGGCAAACAAGATGGGATGAAACAAACGGAAATATAAAAGAAGATTTTGCACATAATTGGTTACTTCTATCTTTATCGTCAGACCCATCAACAGGTGCAATCTTACCCAATCTTAAAGAGGCTAACTGCAACAATAAACTATCTCTGAAAGATTCATTTATTTTAGTGCAAGACATGAACGAGATGAATATGCTTGATTTATCAAAAAAACTTATATTCTTCTGGAATAATGTGGGAAAACAAAGGAAGCAACTGGCAAAACTTACTTTTCCTTTACAATTATATCCAGATGGAATTTCTGCAACTCCTGATTACTGGGCAGACATTTCACAGACTACATTTTTTATTTCTATGATATATGTTCAGAGTAATTTTTTATCATTTGCGGAGAAAAAAGAGTTCTTAAATGAGGTATGGGATGTTTTAGCATGGAGCATTGACAACCTTTGCATCTGGAAAGTTCCGGGAGAATTAATTCCTGCACCTTCTTATGAAAGTGTACTGAACCGAGATATTCAAAGTGCAAGCCTTGTGATTAGAACACTTATAGGTGTTCAATCGGGAATACAATTAGCAAAGATGATATATAAGTCCGTTCCTGAGTTATGGGATGAACGCAATAGAGAAATACAAACATGGATTCGTCTTGCAATATTAAATAAAACAGCACTTGAAATATTTCCTGATGATGATTTCAATTATTGGAAAAAGTTTTTCCCTGATAACAATCCCATCTGGCAATTACCTGTAAAATATAATGGAAATATTATTCTGCTTAAAGACATTGCCAAACACTAAAAAATTCTGATTAATTTTTTATGAGGTCGTCTATCTAAATGTTTGATGACTTTTACAATTTTTTTACCGACAAAAACTATTAGTCATCAAATTAAAATTGGTATAGACAAATTATAGAAGGTATTAAAAAAGTTGTTTCTTTGCTTTTTTAAGGGCGGTTTTAACTTGGAGAGGACTGGCGCCTCCGGGAGAATTTCGGCGTTGGACAATGGCTTTAGGCTGGATAATGGAATAAACATCGTTACCGAACAAAGGTGAAAATGTTTTGTATTCATCTAATTGTAGTTCTTGTAGAGACTTTCTTGTTTTGATTGCATAAAGGACTATTTGCCCAATAATTGAATGCGCATCACGGAAATTTACTCCTCGTTCCACCAGATAGTCTGCTAGGTCTGTGGCTTCCATATATCCCAGATTGAGGGCTCTTTGAATATTTTCCTTTCGGACATTTATAGAATCTACCATTTTTATACAAACGGTTAGAGAAGTTTCTACAGTATCTGCTGTATCAAAGGCGGGTTGTTTATCCTCCTGCAAATCACGATTGTAGGTAAGAGGCAAACTTTTCATGAGGGTAAGTAATGAGAAGAGATTGCCATAGACCCTGCCTGTTTTCCCACGGACAAGTTCAGCCACATCAGGATTTTTCTTTTGGGGCATGATACTTGAACCTGTAGTAAAGGCATCACCAATCTCAATAAAACCAAATAACGGGGTTGACCAGATAATTAGTTCTTCACACCAACGGGATAGGTGCATCATAAGGAGGGCACAATGGCTACAAAATTCGATAAGAAAGTCACGGTCAGAAACGGCATCCATGCTATTTGCACATAATTGTTCAAATCCAAGTTCTCTTGCTACGAATTGAGGGTCAATGGGATGGGGTGTTCCTGCTAAAGCGGCTGCACCTAAGGGAAGGCTATTTACGCGTAAGCGTAGTTCCCTGAAACGGCTCTTGTCGCGTTGAAGCATTTCAAAATAGGCTAAGTAATGATGTGCAAGCAAGACGGGCTGGGCAGGTTGTAAATGTGTAAAGCCGGGTATAATCACATCAAAATTTGTTTCTGCAAATTGTATCAAGGCTTTCTGGAATTGGTTTATCAAATCTACGATAATATCTATCTGTGCCCGCGTCCATAATCGTATGTCTGTGGCAATCTGGTCGTTTCGACTCCTTGCAGTGTGAAGTTTTTTACCACACTCTCCAATTTTCTGGATAAGAGCATGTTCAATATTAGTATGCACATCTTCTAAAGCAGGATTCCATGTAAAATTTCCGAGTTCTATTTCTTTTAAAATACTCATCAAACCACGGACAATTTTTTGAGCATCTTTAGCAGAAATAATTCCTTGTTTCCCTAACATTTTTGCATGGGCAATGCTTGCCTGAATATCAAACAAGGCTAATCGGAAATCATAATGCACTGAAGCCGTAAATGATTCCACAGTTGGGTCCGTTTTTTCTTGAAACCTACCACCCCATTGCTTGCTCATGGTTTTATCTCCACTAAATTTGGTTGCCTACTCCTAATGTTATCACAGAGAAACCTCGGCTTGTCCATTCAGAACGATTTAGTAAGTTATGTGTGTCCAGCACTATTTTATTTCGCATAAGGTTTTGGACTTTATCAATATCTATAGACTTAAACTCATCATGGGCAGTGAGTATGACCATACAATCTGCGTTTTTCAATGCATCTTCTAACGATAATAAAGAGATTGGGGAATGTTGCATATGCGGGTCGCAAACAGTGATATTGTAACCTTTGAGTTGGAGCAAACTATACACATGGAGAGATGGGCTTTCGCGTATATCGTCCACATTTCCTTTGTATGCTAAACCTAACAGCGCAATTCTGGGCTTTTCAATGCCGCTCACTAATTGCTCAATCTTTTGCACAACGAATGCGGGCATACTATCATTCCGTTCCCGAGCCATGCGGATAATCTTTGCCTCGTCTGGAAATTCTTCCACAAGGAACCATGGGTCAACGGATATACAGTGTCCACCTACGCCGGGTCCTGCACTATGCAAATGAACCCTTGGGTGACGATTGGCTAATTCTGCAACCTCCCAATAACTAATACCTAACTGTTCACACAAAATTGCCGATTCATTGGCGAGGGCAATGTTTACATCGCGATAAGTATTTTCTATTAACTTTACCATTTCGGCGGTTGTCGCATCGGTAAGTAAAATTTTCCCCTCCACAAAAGAGGAATATATCTTCTTTGCTTTTTCTGCACATTGGGGAGTAATTCCACCAATAACCCTGTCGTTATGTATAAGTTCGTGTAAAATTTTGCCGGGCAGAACGCGTTCTGGACAATGAGCCAGATTCAGTTCTGTCCCTATCTTTAAGCCTGATTTTTCGAGGATAGGGATAAGTAAGTTTTTGCATGTTCCGGGAGGTGATGTAGATTCAAGAATGACCAGATTCCCCTTTTTGAGGTAGGGGACAATACTCATTGCAGCGGATTTAACAAAAGCCATATCTGCCCGTTTCTCTTCTGTGATAGGTGTTGGAACAGCAATTATGAAAGCATCTGCATAAGCAGGTTCCATCTGAGCACGGAGCCTGCCGGAAGCAATACCTGCTTGCACCATTGTTTGTAAACCGGGTTCTTCAATATGAATTTCGCCACGGTTAATTATTTCAACAATGCGTTCCGAAATGTCAACACCTATTACTTGATAGCCACTGGTAGAAAGCATGCTTGCTGTGGGTAAACCAATATAACCTAAACCGAGAACACATATCGTTTCCATCTACAACTCCTTGTTTGAAAATTGGTTGATTAAATGCTGGGCAATTCGTTTTCCTGCTTTTCCATCACCATAAGGATTTATTTTATTTGCCATGTTTTGATACATCTCTTTGTCATCAAGCAATTTCTGGACAGACTTAACAATTCGGTCATAATGCGGACCGACCAGCAGGGCTGTTCCTGCTTGCACTGCTTCAGGTCGTTCCGTAACATCTCTCAAAACAAGCACAGGTTTGCCTAATGATGGCGATTCTTCTTGTATGCCGCCTGAATCAGTAAGTATCAAATAACATTTTTTTAATATGTGAACAAAGGGGACATATTCTAATGGAGGGATAAGATGAACCCGCTCTTTTTGGTCAAGGAACTTTTTTACTGAAGCCATAACATTTGGGTTTGGATGGACAGGAAACAATACCTCTATATCCTCATTTTTATCCACTAAATCTGAAACGGCATGGAAAATTTCATCCATAGGTTGACCAAAACTTTCTCTCCGATGTGCAGTTAGAACAATTAATCGCCGTTCTTTACCTAATCGGGATAATAGTTCGTCCTGGAACTGATATGGTTTTTCTGCAATATACAAAAGTGCGTCAATCCCTGTATTTCCTGTTACGATAATTTTATGTTCCTCTATATGTTCAGAAAGCAAATTCTTCTTAGCCTGCTCGGTCGGTGCATAGAGAAAATCGCCCATTGCATCCACCAGTCTACGATTAATTTCCTCAGGGAAAGGATGATACTTATCATAAGTTCGTAGTCCTGCTTCTACATGTCCAATGGAAATCTTCTGATAATAACTTGCCAACGCTGATGATAAAGTAGTGGTTGTATCGCCGTGAACCAGAACTACATCTGGTTTTGTATCTACAATTATTTCGGAGAGGCGTTCTAAAATGCGTGAAGTAATTTCTACTAATGTTTGTCCCGGAGTCATAATATTCAAATCATAACTTACGGGCAAATTAAATGAACGAATTACCTGGTCAAGCAATTCACGATGCTGGGCAGTAAGACAAACAATAGGTTGCACCTTTTCAGAAGCCTCTTGCAGGGCAAGGACTACTGGCGCCATTTTTATCGCTTCAGGTCGAGTTCCTATAATAATTAAAACTTTCATTAAAACAAAACACCATCTGTTAAAGATTTAACTTAACTTTCATTAAGACATCACGATACCAAAGCCGATGGGGTATTATAAACAAATAACCGTTATTTAGGAAAATGAAGAATTTTTTTAGACTAAAACTCATTTATTGAAAAACACTATAATATAGCAAAATAACAATACCATAAGAATAACCTGGAAAAAGTTGAGTGAAGATTTCGCCATTAACAAAAGTAATTCGCACAGTTTGGTATTACAAGCCTGAGCAATTAGGTTGGTATGTATATTACCGCTTGAGGAAACACCTACCCATAAGTCTATGGTTTGGTGAAGGAAAATTACCTCAATTGCGAATAGATACAGAACGGCTCAGTGCCTACTTAGAATATGCTCGGAATTGGGCAATAGTTCAAGAGAACCTAACATCTCGAGCAAACGCTATACTTGCGGGGTCTATTGAATATGCAGGAGAACAAGCCAAATTAGAGGATTTGTTTCAAAAGGAAGGAACAAATCTATCTCCTCTGGCGAGGTATGGATTGCATAGTTTTGACTTTTTATGGGACCTTTGTCTGGCTTATTTGCAACACCCTGATAGCCGTTATTCAGATTTTGCAAAAGACTGTATCCGTGAATGGATTCAGAAGCATCCAATAGGGACTGCTGTCTCCTGGGAGCCCTATCCTACATCTTATCGTATTCGTTACTGGATTTTGGCAATGCACTTATGGCAATGGGATGATAAGGAAATTTTGGATTCATTAGCACTGCAAACGAAGTGGCTATACAAATCTATCGAATATCATTTAAGAGCAAACCATGTGATACAAAACTTATGTGGGCTTATTATCAGTTCTGCTTTACTTTTTCCAGACTATCTACCTGAGTTATTAAAAAAATTAGAGAAAGAATTGAATGAGCAAATCCTTGATGACGGTGGACATTATGAGCGTTGTCCTATGTATCATCTGCATGTGCTTCTGGATTTATTACCTGTTGTAGCAGTTTTTGAACAATCGCCTGAATTCTTGATGACTGCTATTAAAAAAATGGTTCACTTTCTGGAACATTTAACTTTGACTGACGGAGATATACCTCTGTTCGGAGACTCTGTGCATGGACATTTTCCACCTGCAACGGAAATTCTTCAAGTGGCTACAAAGTATATTGCTCTAAAAGAACAAACACCTTGTGAAAAATCTTTATCATTTCCACAATCAGGTTATTATTTATTCAAAAACTTACATGATACCCCTCCTTTTGAAGTAGTTATAAGAGCAGGGGAATCAGGTCCTCCATATCAGTTAGCCCACGCACACTGCGACCAATTGAGTTATGAATTGCTAATAGATGGGACAAGGGTTATTGTAGACTCAGGAATTCATGGATATGCTGGCAGTGAGTTTCGCCAGTTTCAGCGTAGCACTCGTGCACATAATACTATATACATAGAGGGTGAGGAACAATTAGAATACTGGGGCACTTTTCGTGTTGCACAGAGAGGCAAAACAGAGGTTCTATTGTGGGAACGGTTTGAAGAGGGACAGTTGTTTGCAGGTAAGTATCATTATTTTACAGGAACACAGCACCTACGAGTATTTTATATTCTTCCTGCTCAAGGAATTTTGTGCTGGGATTGGGTAAAATCATCTAAAAAAAAGTCTGTTTACAATTTAATTCATTTTCATCCTTCCTTTAAAGTAAAAATTAGCAATTCATTTGCTTTTCTATACTATGATAGAATAAACCTGCAGATTGTCCCTATTGAAAATGAAGAAATAGAAGTAATATGTGGCTGCCGTAGTCCAATTCAAGGATGGTATTCAGAAAGGTTTTCTGAAGTTTTATCTAATCCTACTATTGTTTTGAAAAAAAATTCTTTAGCAAATTCTCTAATAAAAAGTGGTTATTGGATTTCTTTTAATGGTGAAGAAATTAGTTACTCGAAAGGAATCATTCAACAATGGGTAGAAAAAATCGAGAGAAAAATATTCGAAAAGAAGTGGTAGCAAGTGTAACAGTTAACACATTTGAATCTTCGATATTTCGCAAAATTGCTGTATATTTAATTATCCCTTTATGTCTGCTGACAGTAGTTTTGGCTTTGAGCCCATTTACGGGTGACCCTGCTGCACCTATTAAATATTTAATCATTAGCATTTTTGTTTTTATATTCTCTGCACTGAGTTTGATAATGGTGTGGCTGGAAGGGATAAATCTAAAATTCAAAAAGTCGCTTACTTTCATGTTGGGAGGCTTTCTTTTGTTTATGTTTTTAGCGACTATTTTTGCAAGAAACAAAGGCTTTGCAATTAGTGAATTTTCAATATGGCTCATGCTTTGTTTCTTAGCACTATTTGTTAATGTTTTTGTCGTAAATGTAAAAGAGACATGGTGGGTTCTTGGATGGGTCATGGTTGCGACTGCTTTGTCCAGTGTTTATGGATTTTTTCAGCAGTGGGGAATAGACCCCTTCCCATGGGCTACAAGAAGTGTAGAAGAATATCGTGGATTACCATCTTCATATGCCAATCCCAATTTTGCTGGACATGCCCTTTTATTTGCAGTTATTACTGGAATAGGAGGGATAGTCACACTGGTCTATGAGACAAGAAAATCCTTAATAGAAGAGAATAGAAAGAACTTTAAGTTAACAATATTAAAACTTGCTTTGTTTGTTATATGCTTCTTACTAACCTTTACTCACTTATACCTTACACGAATGCGAAGTGCACGAATTGCTTTGTCCATTGCTATATTATTTTTTATTTTCTATATATTATTAGGGAAAAAGTGGGAAATAAGATGGATACTATCAGTGGGAGGCATTCTGCTCATCCTTGCTGCTATACAAATTGTTATTTTGTTTGCCTTACTGGCGAAAGGATACCCTCAAGGTTCCTTGCCTGTGGATAATTCTGTAAATCTACGCCTTAATGGTTATCTTGGGGCTGTGCAAATGATTAAGGATAAACCTTTGTTAGGTTATGGTCCTGGAAATTATCGTTTTGACAATATTCCTTACTGGACTAATTATGAAAAGGTATGGTTTACATTAGCGAAGAAGAGAAATTTCCATGTTCACTGTGACCCATTGGAAGCCATGACAGATGCAGGTATCCCCGGTGGTCTTTTCTATTTTGGAATGATATTACTCGGTTTTATAGGGGGTATGTATCTTGTCAAACAAAGTAAATCTTTCTCAGAGCAAATTTTAGGAACAAGTATCGCCTCAATATTTCTTGCATTTGCCATGGATGCCTGTTTTGGATTTAACATGCGAGTTCCTGTTTCGAGTATGTTATTCTTCCTTTATTTGGGATTATCTCAGGTGCATGTTGATGACATTACCTTGACAGGCAAAAAGTCGAAATTATTATCCGTAATTGTTTGTATTGTTTTCCTTATATTGATGATTCAGCAATCCCGTCTGCATTGTGGAGAAATGTTGCTACAAAAAGCACGGGGAGGTAGTTATTGGGCTCAAATGTTTGCTAACCAACAAAAAGAGAACCTTCGCGAACAAGTTCTTAGCAAAGCAATAGAACATGCAGAAAAAGCAAACTCTATTAAATATTTTGAACCTCGTTTTCCTGAGGTAGCAGCGCGTATTTACATGACTCGCAATGAATTTCAGCCTGCCCTGGAATATTTTGACAGGGCACTTAAATATGATTCGTATAATCCAGAACTATGGACTACTCGTGCTCAGTGTTGTTTGAATTGGGTTTATCGTGCTCAATTAGAAAAAAAACCCTTACCCATGTCTGTAGAAACTATATTGGATGAGGCAGAAAAATCACTAACAACCGCAATGAAATATTGTGAGACATATCCCGATATTTATGAAGGCATGGCACGAACATTATTTTTTAAGTCTCAATATCTTAAATTAACCAACGAACAAAAACGAGAACTTATGGAAGGTATTATTGATTATGGGAATAAAGCGCTGGAAAATGGGTTGAAAGAAAGCCAATCTTTACTTCAAATATTAATTCAAGCACATTTATACCTTAAAGACTATGATGGATGTGCAGAGGTGGTGGAACGTGCACTTGCTATGGAACCGAGTAATATAGAACTATGGTCACGCTATGCACAAGTAATGAAGCAAAAAAACTATCCAGATAATTATCTGCCTTTTCTTGAAAAGAATTACATTAAATTCAAGAGGGATGCAGAAACAATGGCTCCAACACTTTCACAACTGGCTTTAATGATTTATCAAGAAAGGTTAAGAAAAACAAATGACATAAAAAAGGCGTCCGAGATTATTTTGGAAACCTTAAAATTAAACCCTGGCGATTTATCAACCTGGGGAACAGTTATCCAGACTGTGCCTCGTGAAAAAAAATTGAGCCAACTCCAAGAACTGGTAAAATCCTTGAAAGACACTTCTGATATACCCAATCTTATTAAGAAATTGAATTACCCGGTGGAAAAAATCAATTGGCTTGATATATCTCGAGAAGTAATTTCAGAGTTAGAACAAAGTGAAAAACAAAAAGTTCCTTATAAGACTCTTGTCTTAAGATATGTCTGGATTGCTGAAGTTGCTTTTGATACTAATATTAAGATGGAAAGTGAATATAAAGCAGAACTTTTTGTTAATCTGGCTACTATTTATCAAAAACTTCGTTTTTATGACCGTGCTTTAGCCTGTTACCCTGAGGCAAGCAAGGTTACTGATAGAAATACTCAGTTAAGGGTATTATATTCCTGGGCAGAAACCCTCTATAATAGGAGACAATACAGTGAGGCAGAAAAGAAATTACAACAGGCACTCGAAATCGAGCCGGGTAATATCCGGCTCCGTTCCTTGCTTATCCAGACATTAGTTCAACTTAAAAAGATACCTGAAGCAAAATTAGAATACCAATCATTGAAACAATCACTGCCTTCCAATTCAAGCACGATAAAAGAGTTGGAGACATTGCTGTCGCCTTATACAAAAACAAATTAAGAATGGGGATTTGATGTATGGATATAAAACAAAATGCTAAGACAATAAATCCAAATGAATATAGACTCACTAACATTTTACAGTTGCCTCCGCTTTTTAAGCAGACTTTTCTTATGGCTCTGGTCATATTGGTTGCGGTGTTAATTGTATCGGGCTTTTATCTGAGATTTGGACCAAATATTGTGAAAAGATTAGATAACAATGTAGGTGAAAATTTGATGAAGTTTGCACAAGCACTTGAACAGAACAAAAATACCGAGGACGCAAAGCGGATTTACGAAATTGCAACGCGTTCGAGATTTGCTGGCGAATTTAATCGAACTCATGTATTTTATCGTCTTGGCTATCTATACTGGGAAGACCGTGATTATGTAAAAGCCGCTGAATATTTAAAGGAAGCAGTTCAATCAAAAGAATTTCCACAAATATCTGCTTTTGAATTTCTTATTGATTCTCTATTACAGATTCAAAAGTCTGATGAAGCACTACCGTTTGCTCAAAAATGGATTGAGAAGGCTCGAAAACGAGAAGAACTTGCAAATGCCCAGTATTATTTAGGAAAAGTGTATGGAACAATGAATCGCATGGCAGAAGCAGAAGAAGCATGGTTAAAAGGTCATAAAGTTCTACCTGGTAGCAAATCTTCATCCGAGTTAGCCTTCTTATACAAGAAACAAGGAGATTGCAAAAAAGCCGTTTATTATGCAGAAGCAGTCTTAAAAGCAGGGCTTTTGTCTTCTCGTGAATCCGCTATAAAAAAGATAATAGAACAATGCAAAAAAACTCAAGAAAGCAAAACAAATTAATCCCTAACTTCTCAAGAATTATGGTGGATAGGCTAATTTTTTGAACAAGATTTGACAATCAAGTTAAGCAGTATTATACTTTATAAGAAATAATATGTTTGTTAGGCGAATCAACATTGTTTTAAGGAAAGGATGTATTATGAATCTCTTAGATACTATTAAAGGTTCTCTTCTCGAAAATTTTTTCCCAAGAGGATGGGACCTCAAAAAGATTGAGAAATGTTGCTCTAATCCTTCCAGCAAAGTTCTGGAAAGACAAGGTTGGTGGCACAAGAGATTTAAACCTATTTCCTGTGAGACATTGGAAGAGTTTAATGTGTATATTGGTCATAGAATTGCCTGTGAAATATGTTCTGGAAAGGAGGAAGGGAAAAAGGTTATTCTAATCTTGCCCGTTGGACCGATGGGAATGTATAAATGGGCTGTTTATTTCCTTAAAGAATGGGGTATAGATTGTAAACATGTTTGGGGTTTCAATATGGATGAATGGAGTGATAGGGATGGTAATACTTTGCCACCAAAGGCACCGGGGTCTTTCCAGAATGCAATGGAAGATGCCTTCTATGGTCCTCTCGGGAAATTAACCGTCCCTGAAAAACAACGATTTTTTGCAACGAAAAAATTATTACCCCAATACCCTGAAAAAATTGGTGAATTACAAGAGCAAGGTGCAAAACTTATTCTCATATTTGGGATAGGAAGGGTATTTCACATCGCTTTCTGGGAGCCTCATTTCGCAGAAGAGTTTAGGACGGTGGAAAAATGGAAGCAACAAGGATATCGGCTTGGTGCAAAGTTGCATCCATTGACCATTGAACAGAATGCTATTACAAGTTTTAAGAGTAGAACAACTCTTGTTCCGTGTTTTGCAAATACAATTGGACCGGGAATATTTTTGAAGGCAGACAGTATTATAGGTGGTGCCGACGGTTCGTTGGGTAGAGGAATGATGTGGCAAGGAATGAGTCTATGGGTAACATTAAGATATGGACCTGATATGTGGGTCCCCAGTAGTTTTATGCCTACTTTACCTGGCAATCTGTTCTTCCTAAAAGAACTTGCTGGTCCTTTAACTCCTGAGTGTAATTAAGAAGGGATAAAAATGAATATTCTTGCAATTGGTGCACATCCAGACGACCTTGAAATTTTATGTGCAGGGACATTGGCGAAATATTCAAAAGAGGGGCATAAGGTATTTATGGCTCATTTGTGTAGTGGAAATATGGGGGGAAAGGACATTCCCCAAGAGCAATTAGCCGAAATACGGGATAAGGAGGCGAGAGCGTCGGCTGAGATAATTCAAGCAGAAGTTCTGGGTCCTATCTGTGCAGATTTAGGTGTTCATTTAACGCAAGAGATGAGAGAAAAAGTGGCAGATATTATCCGTGTTGCCCAACCTGACCTTATTATCACTCATAGTCCTCAAGATTATATGCCTGACCATGTCATCACATCACAACTTGTGTTTGAATCTGCCTTTGCGGCAACATTACCCTACTTTAAGACAAAATACCAGGCTCATGAAAAAATTACGCCTATTTATTACATGGACACTTTACTTGGTCTTAAATCTCAATCTGAATTTTACATTGATATAACAGACCATTTTGAGACAAAAAGGGCAATGTTTCTCTGCCATGAAAGCCAGTATAAATGGCTCAAAGGGCATCATCTTACAGACCCATTTCAGATGATAGAAACTATGGCAAAATTCAGAGGACTCCAATCTGGTGTAATGTATGCCGAAGCATTCCAGATGGAGAGAGTCTGGGGGAGAGTTAGACCTATAGACTTACTTCCTTTTTAACAGAGCATTAATGAGAGTAAAGCGAGTACATAAAAGAATAAGTCATATAGATTGTATATGTCTTATATGACTTATATGACTTATAAGTCGTATATTAATACTCTCCGTTAAAAGACCTGAAAATTATCTTTCGATGTTTAATAAACGAATTGATATATTTTTTTTCAAACTTTATCCGCGAACGGAGATAGGTTTTTGTGTCTTTATAGATTCTAATTCTGCTTCGATAAGCAGTAAAGTTTTGTATGCTTCTTCAGGAGGGATAATATCGGAATCACGGTTTTTTTGAAGGCATTCTAAGAAATGGCGTAATTCTCCTTCGTATCCATCTCCTTTTAGGACTTTTATTGATTTTGGTTTTCCACGATTAGGATAGAAAGTCAAGGCAAGGTTGCGAGACATCTCTAATGTTCCCTGTTCCATAGCAATGGTGAATGTCATTGAGAATGGATAAGTGTTGCTGTATTCCCATGCTCCTTCTGCAATCACCCATTGGCGGTCGGGATAATTATAACTTGTTACAATATGGTCTACACCATTAGGGGTAAGACCTACACCAAGACTTTGCACTGTTTTAGGCTTGCCAAACAGATAGCGAATAAAATCTGCATCATGGACATGCAAATCCAGTGCACACCGACCTGATTGTGCAGACTGTAGCCAGTTCTGCCAACTCCAATTGGGGAGGGGACTAATTCGGCTAAACTTAGCGGTAAGAACTTTTCCGTATCTTCCTGTTTCTATCAGTTCCTTTGCAGTAATATAAGATGGCCAGAATCGAATGCAGTGGGCAATATATAGATGTCTTTTATATTTCTTTGCTACCTTTATCATTTCCATTGCTTCGGCAGAAGTTCGAGCCATTGGCTTTTCACAGATAACATGTTTCCCTGTTTGAAATGCCCGTATGGTAGTGGGTGCATGGGCTGGTGTGGGTAAGGTAATATCAAGAACATCTATATGCGGGTCGTTCAGGATTTCTTCTAGTTTCGAATAAACTTTTACTTTGCTCAGGTCAAGTTTTCCAAAAGGTCCTATATTACCTCGCCTTTTCTTATCATCTGAATCACACACCGCTATAACTTTTATGCCCTTTAATTTGTTATAGGTTTCAAAGTGTATCTTTCCCATCATTCCCAATCCGACGATACCTACTTGGATAGCCATGGCTATATCCTCCATATTAAGGTTTCAAAAAAATCATTGAGGGAGAGTCTTTCTATTAGACTCTCCCTATTCAAAAAAGTTTTTATGCCCAGGTCATTGCAGTGGGTTTCTCCGCAATCATAGCTTGTTTTAAGAATTCAACCGCTTTGGTAAGACCTTCACGATTGGACATTAAACTATCTTCATGCTCAATGCTAATTACACCGTCATAACCAACCATCCGCAGATTTGAGAAGAAATCTTTCCACCATTCAAGGCTATGTCCATAACCACAGGTACGGAATATCCATGAGCGGTGAATCTCATCACCATAATGTTTTGTATCCAATACACCATTAACCATTGTATTGGTCGAGTCAACTCTGGAATCTTTTGCATGGATATGGAATATGGCTTTACCCAGTACACGAGCCACAGCACATGGGTCCATCCCTTGCCAGAATAAATGACTGGGGTCTAAATTTGCGCCGATATTATTGCCACAGGATTTGCGAAGTTTTAATAATGTTTCGGTGTTGTAGACCAAGAAACCGGGATGCATTTCAAACGCAAGATTAACACCATGGTCGCGTGCAAACTTTGCCTGTTTTGACCAATAAGGTATAGCCACCTTTTCCCACTGCCAGTTTAATATATCTAAATAGTCAGGAGGCCAGGCACAGGTTACCCAATTAGGCTTCTTAGCATCCGGGTCTGAACCAGGACAACCAGAGAAATCAATTACGACCTTTACTCCCAATTCTTGCGCTAACTTAATTGTATCTGTTTGAGTCTCTATACTCTTTTTGGCAAAATCAGGGTCGGGGTGAAGACAATTGCCATGGCAACTCAATGCTGCCAGTTCTATTCCTTCACCTTTAAGCAGGGCTTTCAATTCGTCCCGTTTTGGTTTGGACGCCAATAACTCTTTAACAGGTGCATGAGCACCACCGGGATAGCCTCCCGCGCCTAATTCAACACATTGAAGTTTTAATGGTCGAATGATTTCCAGAACTTCTTTTAATGGTGTGCTACCAAACATAGCAGTCAATAATCCTAACTTCATATTTGTTCTCCTTTATTTAAGTTAAATATCATTTATAATTAAAATTATATAACCACCTTTTCCCACTTTTTAGATGCGGCTGCTCGTTCAACAGCATCAAGAACCGCCTGACATTTAACAGCATCTTCAAAGGTTGGGTAATTTATTTTCTTGCTGCCTAAACTGCACAGGAACTCATAAATCTCGTGCACAAATAAGTGTTCATAGCCAATAATATGTCCTGGTGGCCACCACGCATAAGTATAAGGATGTCCCATATCTGTGGCTAACACTTTACGGAAGCCTTGCAGTGTTGGTGGGTCATCACGATTGAAGTAATGGAACATATTCATATCTTCCTGATTCCATAGCACAGAGCCTTTACTCCCGTAGATTTCAATAGCGTTGTAATTTCTGCGACCCGGGGCAAAACGAGTTGCCTCGAAAGAAGCCAGAGTGTTTTTGTCTTTAATATGTGTTATATAAATTACTGCATCATCTACATCCACTTCGTCATATACTTTCTTCCCTTTCCCTTTACTGGCACCCCATGCACCTACATCGCTTTCTGGCACTACACGCTTTTTAATAAAAGTCTCCATAGCACTTGCAACTTCGCTTACCTGTCCAACAAGAAAATGGCATAAATCTGTTATATGTGCGCCAATGTCGCCTAATGCACCGGAACCTGTATTCTTCTTCTTCAATCTCCAGACCATTGGAAAATCTGGGTCTACAATCCAATCCTGCTGATATGCTGCGCGGAAATGGTAAATCTCACCTAACTTTTTTTGGGAAACAAGTTGCTTTATAGTTTGCACAGCAGGAGCAAAACGATAAGAGAATCCACACATATTCCGCACGCCTGACGATTTAACTGCATCCCACATCTGCTTTGCTTCGGTTAAAGTATTTGCAAGCGGCTTTTCACATACAACGGCTTTGCCTGCCTTTGCAGCAGCAATGGCAATAGGTGGATGCAGAAAATTTGGTGTGCAAATATCCACGACATCAATGTCCTCGCGATTTACAACTTCTTCCCAGTTGTCCGAAGCCTCTTGCCAGCCATATCGCTCTGCATTCTTCAAAGCATTGGGGTCTTTATCGCACAAGACCTTCATCACAGGTTTGACAGGTGGGTCAAAAAACATTGTCACCTGACGCCACGCGTTGCTATGGGTCTTGCCCATAAACGAACCACCAACCAGTGCCACATTTACCGTCTTTTTAGCCATAACACTCTCCCTTCATTTAATAGTTAATATTGTTTTAGAAATTAAATGCACCAAAACCACTATATTAAATATATACTATTATAAACACTTTCTATTCAAATACCAACTAAGTATAAAAAAATTAGAAAATATGATTTTAAATAAAAAGTTATAAATAAAAATTAAAAGATTATTTATTTAAATTTCTGAAAATATTCGTCTATCTTTGGTCTTAATCTTATTCCAACTCTTTCAAAGCAAAGAAGTACATCATTGTATGCTCCCTTTCCTCCCAAAAAATTCCAAAATTCTTCAGCAACTTTCAGTTCTTTATCCAAATCAAGCATTCCTTTAAGTGTCCAACGTTCATAAGGTTTAGGTTCATAAGGATTATAGGGTATAGCAATATAGGTGTTAATTTCTGCATTTGGCTCTTTATATAAATAAATAGCAACCCATTCTAGCAGTGTTCTCTTAAAATCCTTAAAATTGCTAATATTAGGTTTTACTGTCTTAATATCGAATAAATGAACAATACCTTTTTTATCTTTAATAAACAAATCAGCTTTTACGACTTTCAACTTATTTGTTTTACCTTCTCTACATACTTTTCTTATACTTTCTACTTCATTCACTTTATTAGGGTTTCCTTTATCTGAAAGTTCATTTATAATATTTTGAATTACTTCCTGAGCTTTTTCACTTATTTCGTCCCCAACTTTATATTGTCTCTGACTATAAGGGAAATTTAAACTTGCTAATGTTGCTGCTACGGGTTCAAAAATGGAAGTTCCAAAAGTAGTATTTAATGAACGAATAAATGAAAACAAAGCCATTTTATCTTTACCAAGTAAACGATAGTGAAAGGGCATATTGTGTGTTTCAGGATTATAAGACTGAAATTTATTGGTTATACTTTCTTCAATAACATACTCAATTTTCTCTAATTGTTCACTCGTCAACAAGGATTATCTCCTCTTAAAGTGGAATATGGATTCTATATAAGGTCTTTCTTTATCTTTTTCAACACGGCATAAAACGGGCCGTTTGAGTTCATCTTTATCTATCAATGGATTTCCATTGTTACCATATCTGGTGATTTTCCCGTATTGAAGTAAATATGAAATATTTGAGGCAGTCACTTTCCTTTGAAGATAATCTGTTGCCCATAAAGCAGCCTCTTTTATATCCATAAGTTTACTGCTTTGCTCATTTAATATGTCAAAACTTAATTGATTATTTTTCTTCATATCTTATATCAACTCTATTATGTCTTGTAAAAAATCTATGCTATTGCTTTATTATACTCAAATGCTCATGGCATTTTAAGCATAAAATATTACTATACCTGTGGCTCGTTTTGTGCCCAACAGAGAAGTGTGAATTGATAGACCTTATTTGATGGGATTGGAAAGGTTACTTTCATTATAGGAGCAAAAAAAGCGTCAAAGTATGAATAATCTAATTTAATCTCTATGCATTCCGCAGGCAAGTTTTGAAACTCTATACACAAGAAGTTTCCCTTATCATTAAAATCAAAACCTATCCCTGTTATCCCATTATCTATTTTTTGAGGGGCATAAGAGAAGGGTTCATAGTCAAGAGACTTTTGAAATTTCCTATTCCATTTTTGTCGTGAACAGGTCCAGACATTAAAAGAATTCACATCCCTTTTCAAAGTAAAACTTGGCACAATAAAAAATGAGACTGTCTTTTCGGATGAACTTTTATTCTCGCAAATATATTCAAAAACAATCTTTTTGTCAGAGGACAATTTTAGTGTTCGACGAAGTAAAATATCTGCTTTTAAATTTTTTTCTATAACTATTTTCTCTTTGTCTGACTCTAATAGAGCACAAGGTTCTGAAAAAGGTTTCCAGCAGCCTGTATCAGAGATTTCCTGATATTCGTTCCAGAGGAAATAAGAATTAAGTCCTTTATGAAAGGCATCGAGATATTCGATACCTAAAGACTTATCTAACATACGAACAATTGCCCCGGAATACTCTGGCAACATCCACAAGACATAGGCTTCATTTTCCAGAGGTATGATACGATATGAAAAAGTAGATTTTGGAAATGTGTTTCCACAAAGCACTTCAGGAATAATCTCACGATAAGAAGAAAGGCTCTCTTTTTTACTCATACTTTCTGCCCTATCCATCTTATCCCAAAAATTTTTCTCATCAATTAGTGAAGTGCGATTCTCTATTAATTTTTCATCCTGAATTTGAATTTCTGGTGGGGAAATAATGGCGGAAAAATACGCAGGCATCACTGCTTGTAATGCCCTTGCATATATCTCCTTGCTTGCATAAGTCATATTCAATGTTTGCTGAACTATATAATTAATCCTCGATGAATACTCTGCATCCCACCATGGTATCTTTTGATACACACTGCATATAGGCTCATAAGTTTTCACAAATTCTTTTTGTAAGTTTAGAATTTCTTGCAGCCTTGCACCAGTTGTGCCATAAAATATGTCCAGAAACTTTTTTAATTCCTCTTCAAGCACCAAATCAGTGTCCCACAATAATTTTCCTAATAGATAAGATTTCAGCGTATCCCATTCTGAAAAAGGTCCAGGCTTTCGTGCATAAGAAGATACTATCACACCACGAACCTGATAGCGGTCAAAGACTTGCAGATTTTTTTGGAAAGTGAACAATTCAGGTTGATGGAATAATCCACAATGATAGTTTGTCCCTGCATAATAACGAATAAGCAAATTTGGAGTCAGATTGTGCCAATCTTTTAGGTCATTCAAAAAGCAGGCGTTTGTAATTGAGTTCGGGTCATCAATAGCATGAGCAATATCGCAGGTATCTGTGGATAATTCGACAAGAATTCTATCATGAACTTTTATATTCTTTGGTGCTTTCCTCATTCTCCCTTTTAATAAAACACACAGGTATATATCTTTATCCACAAATTCCTTTTCTAACTGTTTAACTGCACTGTCCATCAGATTTAATAAGGGTGCTGAAATAGAACCTGTTTTCTCGACCCATCCCTGACATGTTTCACACAAACAGGACTTATCCGTTTCACCTGCGTCTATTGTCCAGATTTTTCTACTTGGATTTGATTCCATATTTCTTCGCAAGAAAATTAAAAATTTTTGTAGCGTATCTTCGCTGGAAAAACACACTACTTTATCTTCTTGGCTTATTTTTGTTTCAAGTGCACCTGTATTATGAACATTCTTTGAGTCCGATAGACAGTCATAAACAGATATTGGAATGAATTCTTCTTCTGATGGAGAGATAGAAAGGTGCAATCCCTCTTTCCTCTCTTCATTCATCTTAAATTCAGGAATATTGGACAAAATGTGCCGAAATTCAAAATGAGGAATGAATTGATAATCTATCTCTTTCAATTTATAGCCTAAATTTGGCTTATGAATATACGAATCTGAAAACCATGATACCTTTAAGAACCGTTCAAAAAATGTATAGACTCCATGTAAAGTCCCCAAATCCGTCTTACCACAAATCAGTAATTGTTTTGCTACTCCTTTTTTTGCATACCTTGATGTTGGCGTATAGGTTCTGATTATGAATCCTTCATTCCCAAGTTCTTCTAATTTCTCAGGGTCAATCCACTCTCTTGTGCAAAGTTCTGCACCTAACCACACATTAACCAAGCCCTGGTTTATGTTTGATATAGTAATAGTTCTATGGGCACACTGTTCCCAATATTTCTTAAATACCTCCGCAGCATGCTGAATAAGGGTAGATGGATTCTCAGGAATAACTATATTCATCTCTCGATATAATGTTGCGTCAATCCAATCTTTTGAAGGTTCTTCTCCTATTTGAGCAATTGCCAGCATAGGAAGTACCATTATGCAACAGAAAACTAAAACTTTTCTTCTCTTTACCATATAATCTAATAACCCTTTTTAGTAATATAAAAACCTTTTAAGAAATATAGTATTACATAATATAAGTTTTTAAACAAATTATAAATATCTGCTGGAATAAGAGAACGGATATATTGTTTTGTTTCTCGGATTAGTTATTGACAGTATTATATGACATAAAAAGAGAGAAAATTAGAACAAAAAAATAAGTGGAAATCTATTTTTACTTATATATGCAAAACCCCATTTTAATTTATATATATTGCCATTGCAATCAGAACTTCCCAAACCTACTTTAACTCATCTACCTACAAACTTCCATTCTTTGATATATAATTGGTCCTTTTCTCTTTTTTCCATCTTTTTATATGTTTTTGAAAATCCACTTATTTTATAGTGTATAATTTGATATTCATTTCACGCGAGTTCTTAAGGGTTTTAAAATATGCGTCGTGGTCCCGTAAAAGAATTAGGTTGGGGTAGCCGTTTTGGTCTTATTATGGCAATGGCTGGAAATGCTGTTGGTTTAGGGAATTTTCTCCGTTTTCCGGGGCAGGCAGCGCCTTACGGAGGTGCTTTTATGGTCCCTTATTTTTTAGCACTTATCTTAATCGGCATTCCTTTGGCATGGATGGAGTGGAGTATTGGCAGGAGAGGAGGAGCATTTAAACATGGGACCACCCCGGGTATGTTCTCTCGACTGTGGAAACATCCTATCTCAAAGTATCTCGGCATTTTTGGTATCTTATTGCCTGCAATGGTCGGACTCTATTATATTTATATCGAATCATGGTCACTGGGATATGCCTGGGAAATGGCAACAGGCATGTTTCGAGGTAAACAGTCGTATGAAGAAATGAAAACCTCTTTTGGCTCTTATGTGGGAACAACAAATGCAAATCTTATAAGTTTTAGCAGTGTTTCATACACATTTTTCCTGATTGCTTTTTTGATAAACATCTTTGTTATGGGTCGTGGAATAGCAAAGGGAATAGAAATTGTAGCCAAATATTGCATGCCCATTTTAATTTTGCTGGGTATCATCTTAACTGCTCGTGTATTAACCCTTCCCTCGCGTGGCGAGACTCAAACGGTCAGTCATGGCTTAGCCCAGATATGGCGATTAACTCCTCAGGACTTCAAAACATTAGCAAGACCTCATGTCTGGATTGCGGCTACGGGTCAAATTTTCTTTACTCTCAGTGTGGGGTTGGGAATGCTTCCCACTTATGCCAGTTACTTAAAGAGAAAACATGATTTAACCCTGAATGGTCTTACAGCATGTATTACAAATGAATTTGTTGAAGTAATATTAGCCGGCTCTATTGTTATTCCTGCGGCAGTTGTTTTCTTTGGTGTGGAGCGGGCTCGTGAAATTGTTGCGACAGATGGCACCTTTGCAATTGGTTTTTACGCTTTGCCTCTAATTTTTGAACATATTCCTTATGGTGAAATTTTTGGTGTTATGTGGTTTTTCTTACTTTTCCTTGCAGGGCTTACATCAAGTATGGCTATGTTTACACCGCTACTCGTATTTTTAGAAGATGAACTTCAAATAGACCGGCGTATTGGGTCTCTCTTAATTGCATTTTTTGCTTTCTTAATGATGCAACCTGTCATACTTTTTAATCACCACAAGGTTCTCGACGAACTCGATTACTGGATGGGCACTTTTGGACTGGTTGTATTTGTCGCCATTGAAACGGTAGTTTTCTCATGGATTTTCGGCATTGACAGGGGGTGGAAGGAACTACATCAGGGAGCAGACCTGAAAGTGCCACGAATTTATTACTATATAATGAAGTATATTACACCTACCTTCTCCATCGGACTGGTGGTCTGGTATTGTTATGATGGTCTACTTGACAAAATTACTATGAAAAATGTAGCACCTTCAGATGTCCCCTATATGTGGCTTGCTCGTGTTATGATGCTTATGACTGCATCGTTTCTTCTATGGGGTGTCTGGTATGCCTGGCAAACGCATCCCAAATTTTTTGAAGATGATAAAAAGGGGTCTACTCAAACAAAAACGAACAACCCCGACTAAGGAAACCGGCTTATGATGACCTGGTATTCATACCTATATATGTTTTCGGTCTGGGCTATTATTACAGGACTTACTATCTATTGTTTTTATCGAGTCCTGACAAGTAAGAAAGTTATAACGCATGATGACAAAGACAACGATTTATAATTTTCAAAAAGAGAAAAAACCAGAGAATTTTGTGCTAAACTAATCAAAATTCCATTCACTTGCTAATTCCTGCCATACTAAATCATTTTTCAGATAAGGCGAGACTTCTATATAAATTGCCTTTGCTTTTTCCAGTTCTTTCCATTGGAGGTATTGCTCAATCTGTGTCTTGGATATTGTCCTTAAATAATATTGTGCCTGAATATTATCCCTATCAATATCTAATGAGTGGATAAAACTTTTCCGGACATCCTCACTAATTAAAAGCCCTCCATAATACAAAATAAGTCCATCAATGTCTTTCTGGTGAGAAAATTGACGACGAATAATAGATTGTTTCACTTCTTCCGGACAATTTTGGGTTAACACATTTTCATCAATAATTGTAAAACATTGATTCATCTGTTTGAGGTTTACAGGAACACTTTTTCGATTGTAAACATATTGAGGTGCTTCAAACTCGACCCATGGAAAAGTATCGGAAATGTTTCTGCCTTGTATAGAGAATTGCATTAAGCCCTCTCGGTTCATTGCAAAACATGACAGGATTTCACTTACATCTTTAAAACCTGACTGAATCATTGCCTCTTTTAAGGTAAGATTTTCTTCTAATTTTTCTGATAGTCCCAAAGGGTCTAATAACAAGGGCATATTTGAACCCACAAGGAATAAATCTGCATTGACAAATAAGCCTACACTATACGGGAACACCTGTAAAAAGGTTTTTACGGCAGATTGAACAATGGTCTCATTTGAACTATGAAATGGCACCCATTGTGAAATCATGCCCCCTTCTACTAAATGTTCCAAACAGAATTGATAAAATTCTTTTGTATAAAACATAGAAACCCCAGTCAGGGCTAATGGCATTGGTTCAGTTGTGATAAAGTCATACTTTTTATCTGAACGAATTAAAAAATTTCTTGCATCGTCTATATGAATATGAACATTTTCCATTTCCAATACATTAAAATTTTTATCTGCAAAAAGAAGACTCGCATCTAATACCTCATGTGAAATTTCAATTGCATCTATATTCTCGAAACCTCCAATCCCAAGTGTACCGCAGGTAATCCCAGACCCAAAACACATGAATAGAATATCTTGCGGCTTACGATTAAACATCCAGGGAATAATCCCTTGGAATCGGTTCATTCTGACTCCACGCTCGACTGCGGTAGTCGCCTGAACACGATTAATCCATAATACTCGTTCATCATCAGCACTTATTTTGTCAGGTTTGCTGACAGCCACTGTGCTTTCAACTCCTTCAGCAAAAAATACTATACTATGTTTTTCAGGTAAATAATAATGATTTATCTTTTCTGTCGTTCCTATATGAGAAAAAAGAGGCGTTAATAAAAGACAGAAAAGACCAATAAATTTCCAAAGATATTTCTTATCTATGATTGTAAAAAAGAATCCAGAAGCAATTAGAAGCACACCTGAAACAAAAATCCCCTTCTCACAACCGATAATAGGTATTAGAATAAATCCTCCTAGAATAGAGCCAATAATACTGCCAACTGTGTTTAGTCCATAAGCAAAGCCAATAGAAGAATACACATACTCCCGTTTTAATTTGCCTAACAATGTCAAAGCATAAGGAAAAGTAAAACCAAATCCCAACATAGGAAATATCAAGGTTAAAAATGAGAGCAAAAATTTCCCAAAGTTCCCATAATAAAAATTTGTTGTGGTTTCTAAATTAAAAAATTTCATCAACTCAGGTAATTTTGAGATAAAGAATAAGGTAAGAAGAATTCCTATCCCTGTGACACTGTATCCCAATCCTAGTATCCCTAAACGAAATGAAAGTTTTCGTAATAAAAAAGACATAAGCAAAGCGCCTGCCGCTATCCCGGCAAGGACCGAAGTCAATACAGCGGTGTAGGCATAATTCGTTCCTAAAAAAATCATGATTAACAGACGTGTCCACAGCACTTCCAGGGCAAGGCAAACTAAGCCGGATATGAATACCCCTAAAAAAACTATAGAATGAGAGACTTTTGCTCTTTCTTCAAACCCATTTGTTAAAGGTCTCTTTTTTAGATTAGGAGATACTCCGCCAAAATTAGCAGTACTCAACGCACCAATGCCCACAATAAGATTTAGTCCCACAGCAGTAAAAGCAGTAACTGAATACCCTGCTTTTGGTATTAAAAAGAAACCTGCAAATAAAGTGCCTGAGGTTGCACCAAGAGTATTCATCAGATAAAGTATAGAAACATGTCGGTCCATCATAGAGACATTTTTTTGTTCATATTTTGAAAGTAGGGGGAAGGTCATTCCCATTCCCAATGCTGGTAAGGTAAACCAGAAGAGAGCAACTACTATTCGCAGTAGAAAATAGAATAAAGCATTATCAGGCATAAACCGAATTAGGGTAATAACGAGTCCCCATTCATTGCTTACAAGTTCTATCACCAGCAGAGCCCATATACCAATAAGTATTTCAATCACGCCATATAAACGCATAGGATTGGAGGTTCTCTCTGCAAGTCGTCCCCCCCAAAAACTACCTAGACCCATTCCCAAAAAGAAAATACCCAGAACAGTGCCCACTGCATACGCAGTAGTTCCCAATAGAAGCATACATTGACGGGTCCAAACAATCTGGTAAATTAAGGCACTACATCCTGACAGAAAGAATAACAGATATAAACATACTCGAAAAGCGTATGCAGAGTGCCGTGTAAGGTTCATCTGCTTCCTTTTATTTATGATGTAATTTTTGAAAAATTCGCTTCCAGGTCTTCTATAATCTCTTCAGGTGTATCTAAACATTTATATAACTGCAACTGTTCTTCGCGTATAAATTTATGTTCATACATTATATCCATCATATTACTTACAAAACCAAAAAAATTGTCTAAATTTAAAAGATAAATGGGCTTTTTATGATACTTCAATTGTTTCGAGGCAAGAACATTAAAAAACTCGTCTAAGGTCCCGATACCACCTGGTAATACAATGAACGCATCGGAAAGCCTTTCCATCGTTTCCTTCCGTTCATGAAGGTCTTTTGTAATTATCAGTTCAGTGCAATGACTAAAAACGAGTTCGGGACGGTTCAAGTAATGCGGCACTACACCGATAAGGACTCCACCATGCTCATAAATCCGCTGTGAAAGGACACCCATTAATCCTACCCTTCCTGCTCCATATACGATTTGATATTTGTTCTCTGCCAACAAATCTGCTAACCTTTCTACGGTATTTTGAAAATATGGAATGGCTGCATTGCTTGAGCCCGCAAAGATACCTACCTTTTTCATAAATTTTTATCTTCCGATTTCAGTTTTTTTAATTTATATAAAGTTTACACATTATACCAGTAAAATATTTGGGAAAACTCTTTGGACATTGAGTTAGTTGATAAAATATCTCCTTTAATGTAAATATAAATATATCTATTTGACCTCTATATTTTATTTATTCCGAACTGACTTATACTAATAGGAGTTTTATAGGGGGCTGTCTAATATATATTGTTGGAATCTTCTCAAGTAAAAAATTAAAAAATTGGATAAATTATAAATTTGAGGCTTTAAATTTTTAATGGTCAATTTTGGCGAATGTAAAAATCTTTGTTTTTTTATAATAGAAAATTTTCATTATATAGTTTTCTATTTTACTGATTGTTCTTGCTTCCATGCGGAAGTAGCACGCTCTTTAAACTGGGTATCGTTTATAGGATAGATAAAGAAAGCAGGGATTTTTTTCTCTTCTGCTAATTGGAACGCTTTTTCTAATCCCATAACCATAAATGCTGTTGCATACGCATCCGCATAAGCGCAGGAAGAATAAAGGACACTGACAGAAGCCAATGTATTTGGCACAGGATAACCCGTCCTGGGGTCAATTTCATGTGAATATCGTTTCCCATCCCATATATAAAAGTTTCGATAATTTCCTGAGGTAGCCATTGCACTGTTAGTAAGTTTTACAATCCGATATATAGAACGCTCCATTGAAATAGGATTTTCAATTCCAATACTCCATGTTGTCCCCGGATATTTCTCTCCCTTCACACGAACTTCTCCTCCCACTTCCACCATATAACTACCAAACCCATACTGGTCTAATAACTCTGCTACTTTATCCACAGCGTATCCCTTTGCTATTGCTGAAAGGTCACAACGAACCTCTGGGTCATGTTTTAGTATTCCTTCAGGAAGTAATTCTATTTTTTGATAGCCTACTTTCTTTTGTGCCTCCTCAATCTGTTCCTTTAAAGGTGGTTTTTCTGCCATTTTTGGTCCAAATCCCCACAACTCCACAAGAGGAAATATAGTAATATCAAAGGCACCGTCTGTTTCGTTTGCTACTTTAAGGGAAATTTCAAAAACTTCTCTCATCTCTTTTGATATGGGAAATGGCTTTTCCTCCTTATATTGGTTAAATTGGCTTAATTCTGAATCATTTTTATATGTAGACATAAGTTGGTCAATTTTGGAAAGGCATTCATGTATTTTTTCACCTACCCCTTCAGGCAAACTCGTTTCTTTTGGAAGGACTATCTTTACACCATAAGTTGTGCCCATAATTTCACCTGAAAATGAAAATAAATTATATGGGGAAGACTTTGAGTAGCATGAACTTATTATCAATACCAAGACAAAAACTTCTCCCCATCGTAATATGATGGGAAGAAGTTTTTTTATCTTTTTCGATTTGTTATTAAGATTATCCAAAGTTATCGTAGGCAATCATTTCATCCTCAACACCTAAATTGTGAAGCATGTTCAAGCATGCAGAGAGCATAAGAGGAGGTCCGCAAATATAATATTCAATATCCTCAGGTGCAGGGTGATTTTTCAAATATTCGTCATACAATACCTGGTGTATGAATCCTGTCAATCCTGTCCAATTGTCTTCTGGCACTGGTTCCGAAAGTGCAATATGCCAACGAAAATTATCATTTTCTCGCTGTATAGAGTTGAAATCTTCTTCATAGAAAATTTCGCGTTTATTTCGTGCCCCATACCAGAAGGTTACCTTTCTCTTTGTTTTCAATCGTTTGAATTGGTCAAAGATATGTGAACGCATTGGAGCCATACCTGCACCACCACCGATGAAACACATCTCACGGTTAGTCTCTTTAGCAAAGAATTCACCAAATGGACCTGATATCGTCACCTTATCTCCAGGCTTTAGATTGAAGATATATGAAGACATAATTCCTGGTGGTATATTTGTTGATTTAGGAGGTGGTAATGCAATACGAACATTTAGCATAATAATACCCTTCTCACCAGGATAATTTGCCATAGAATAAGCACGAGTAACAGGTTCATCCGTCGAGGCAGTTAAATCCCACAAATTTAGTTTATCCCAAACATCGCGGAACTGTGGTTCAATATCAAAATCCTTAAATGATATTTTATAAGGAGGGCACTCAATTTGAATGTAGCCACCTGCACGGAATGGAACTTCCTCGCCCTGTGGCAATAGCAATACTAACTCCTTTATGAAAGTCGCCACATTTCTATTGGATTTGACTGTGCATTGCCATTGCCGAACATTGAACACCTCTGGTGGTAATTCAATTTTTAAGTCCTGCTTCACTTTTACCTGACACGCTAAACGATACCCTATCCTTGCCATTCCTCGATTAATATGTGCCTGCTCGGTTGGCAATAAAGAACCTCCTCCCTCTTTTACAACAACTTTACAAACGCCACAACTTCCTTTCCCGCCACAAGCCGATGGAATAAAAATCTTCTGGTTTGCGAGAGTTGAGAGTAATGTCCCACCGACTGGCACTGTTAGTGCCTTACTCATATCATCATTAATGATAACCTTCACATTTCCCGTAGCAACCAGACGAGCCTTTGCTATCATTAGCAAAATAGCCAGAGTTAATACAATCAAGGAAAACATCAACATCCCAAGCAATATTGTTTGCATGCTTGTAATTCCTCACTCCTTATGTGTTATTCAAATTTAAACTTGTTCCTAATTTTTGTTTTATAGTTGAATTCCAGAGAACGCAAGAAAACCAATTGCCATAAGTCCCGTCAGGATAAAAGCGATACCTAATCCTCTTAATCCGACAGGAACATTACTGTATCTCATTTTTTCGCGTATAGCTGCCATACCAATAATTGCTAATGCCCAGCCTACCCCTGAGCCGATAGAAAACACTAACGCGTCTCCGAAAGCATAGTCCCTCTGTTCCATAAAAAGTGCTGCACCCATTATGGCACAGTTTACCGCAATTAATGGGAGGAATATCCCCAGAGCCGAATATAGTGATGGCACAAATCGGTCTAAAAACATCTCCACTAACTGCACCAGAGCAGCAATAGCACCGATATATGCAAGGAAACTCAAAAAGCCAAGGTCTATTTTCGCAAGGCTGGGATGAACCCATGCTAAAGCCCCTTCCCGAAGTAGATAATTATATATAAGATTGCTTACTACGACTGCGAGCACAAGCACAAAAATAACGGCCACTCCAAGACCCATGGCTGTATCTACCCTTCTTGAAATAGCCATGAACGAACACATACCTAGAAAGAACGCAAGAGCCATGTTCTCTATAAATATACTTTTTATGAATAAGGCAAGATAATGTTCTAACATGTTTTTCTACTCCTTTTCTTGCTGTTCTGGTTTCCATGTCCGAAGCAGCCAGATTAATATTGCAATTGAAAATAAAGCACCTGGAGCCATGATAATTAATCCATTTGGATTATACCAGCCTCCTTCGTTAACCGTTCTAAGCAGGGAATATCCTAAAATTTTTCCTGAACCGAATAACTCGCGGAACACGCCCAGGATAACCAGAATCATGCTGTATCCCAGTCCATTTCCGATACCATCCCAGAAACTTAAAATAGGTGGGTTCTGCATTGCATACGCTTCTGCTCTACCCATAACAATGCAGTTGGTAATAATCAAGCCCACAAAAACAGATAACTGCTTACTAATTGTAGGTACAAATGCCTTCAATATTTGGTCTGCAATTATAACCAGAGACGCTATAATGGTTAATTGGATAATAATCCGCACATTCGTTGGTATTAAATTTCGTATAAGACTAATTGAAAGGTTAGAAAACGCTGTAACCAATGTCAAGGATATTGCCATTACAATAGCCTTATCCAATCTTGTCGTTACTGCTAATGCTGAACAAATCCCCAATATTTGCAAAGCAATGGGATTGTTGTTAAAAAGCGGGTCAAGTAGCACTGTTCTTTCTTCTTTACCTAAGATAGCACTCATTGTTATAAACTCCCTTGCTCACGCTTGTTTTTAATATATTTGCCATATCCATTATCACTTAACCAGAAATGGATTAAATTACTAACGCCGCGACTTGTCATGGTCGCACCTGAAAGTCCATCTACCCGATGTGGGTCTGAATCTGCTTGTCCTGCCGCACCTTTAATTACTGACAATTTGACTTCACCTGTCGAATCATAGACCTTGCGTCCAACCCATAACTGACACCATCTCGGATTTTCTATTTCACCACCTAATCCCGGTGTTTCACCATGCTCATAGAAAATAATACCCTTTACGGTATTCAAATCCTTATCCAATGCCAGATACCCATACATTACTGACCATAACCCACGACCTTGAATGGGAAGAATAACTTTGTCTACCTGCCCTTGTTGTTTTATCAGATAAACAAACCCATACTTGGGCATATTCATAATACCTGAATCGTTCGGAGGTGCTTTTATACATAATTTAGGGTCCTTCAAAGCACGCTTCGGGTCAAAAGTCTCCACAGGAACATCTGTGGTATATTCACCTGTCTCAAAATTGACTAACTTTGTTTCAACATTTTCCTTGAACTTGTTTTGTATCTCTTCGCGTGTCAAACTTTCTGATGGGCTTACCAGACCTGATACAAGAAGTATCTTATGCTGGCGGTCTAAAAGTTGATTCATCTGCTGCCGTTCTTTTAATCCAACTGCTGCACTTGCCACAAGAACTGAACATACACCGCATAATAAGGTGGTAAATATTATTGTATAAAGACTTCCTTCACGCTGCATGGCGCGCCAATCTCCTTTTTATGTTTGATTGCATTACAAAGTAATCTGTCAAAGGTGCAAAGATGTTAGCAAACAAAATTACCAACATCGTAACTTCCGGATACGCCGGATTTACCGTGCGTAAAAGAACCACAAATGAACCGATGAATAGTCCATATATCCAGCGGCCTATATTTGTAAATGGTGAAGATACTGGGTCTGTTGCCATAAAGATACCACCGAATGCTAATCCACCAACAACCCAGTGCCAGAAAGGACCTGTCTGAAAGGCAGGATTCGTTGGAGAATGATAGAAACTTAACAAAATTGCCATAATTCCTGAGCCTAAAAATACACCTGCAATTGTTCTCCACGAGGCTACACCTGTGTAGATTAAAATAAATGCTCCAATCAGGCATGCAATTACAGATGTCTCTCCCATTGAACCTGGTTCTAATCCAATAAATGACTCCATCCAACTGGTTATGCCATCGTGCAGATTAATAGAGAACCAGCCACCATCTTGAAGTGCTTGCAAACCTTTCTCCTTAATTACGGACAGGCATGTCGCACCGCTATATCCATCTACGGCAACCCAGACTTTATCACCGCTAATTTGCCCGGGATAGGCAAAATATAAGAATACCCTTGCGGTTAAAGCAGGATTTAAGATATTCATTCCCACACCGCCGAAAACCTCTTTCCCAAAAACGACACCAAACATAATGCCAAGGGCTACCTGCCATAGAGGAATCTGGGGTGGTAGAATTAATGGTAACAAAAGGCTGGTTGCCAAAAACCCTTCACTAATTTCATGCTTGCGAACCACAGCAAAGATAACCTCACATAGTCCGCCACATATCAATGTAACAAGATAAATAGGAATGAAATACAGTGCTCCATAAATAAAACAAGAGAGAACATTCGCAGGATGAAAACTCAATCCTAAGGCACGAAGCACTTCTGCACGCCAGCCTGACACCTGCTCTGGTGATATGCCCATCTTCTCGATACTTAAAAAGGCTTGAAGTCCTGCGTTATACCATCCCATCAACACGCATGGAATTAACGCAATTACTACCGTTATCATTAACCGCTTCAAGTCCATAGCATCTCGGGCATGAGGCGATTCCTTTGTTACAGTGCCCTGTGTGTAAAGAAAAGCATCTGTTGCTTCCCAAACAGGGTATAGGAATGATAACTTTCCACCGGGTTCAAACATTTTTCCCTGACGGTCCAGAATATTCCGAAACCAACTCATAATATTTATCCTTCCTTCTCAATCAACTCTAAGTTTCTTCTTAACATAGGACCAAAATCATTTTTACCAGGACATACAAAACTGCAAAGAGCCAAATCTTCTTCTTCCAATTCTAATACGCCCAATTGCTCTGCTCGTTCTACATCATCTACTGCAATTGAACGCAATAAAAAGGTAGGAATAATATCCAACGGCATAACTTTCTCATAACTGCCAATTGGGATAATTGCACGCTTTGCACCGTTCAATGCCGTTGTAAAATCAAATTTAGTTTTCCGTCTTCCAAACCATGATGACGAGAATAATCTTAATACTGAAAACTTATTTTTACCCGGCGCTAACCAGCCCAAAAACTCTCGTTCTCTGTCCTCACGAAGAACAGAGATTTGCTGATGGTAGCGACCCAAATAACCATGCACATCACCCATGGCGGTTCGGCCTGACAAAACGGAACCTGAGATAACCCGCTGTTCGCCATCGTTCAACTCGCCTTCAATGAGTTCATTTATAGACGCTCCCAATCGAGTCTTCAAATATCGTGGCTTTTTCACACTGGGTCCTGCAAGAGTAATCAATCGTTGCAAATCAAGTAGTCCTGTTTTAAACAAAAAGCCTATCGCCACCAAATCTTGTAGTCCTAAATACCATACAAATTTATGTCTGTCCACAGGGTCAAGAAAATGTATATGAGTGCCCGGCAGCCCGCTGGGATGTGGTCCTTCAAACTCTTCTGTCTGAACCTTTTCATTTTCCTTAACACCAAAATTAGCGTCTGGACACTGACAGAAAAATATTTTGCCAGGCATCAAACGCTTCAAAACTTCTAAGCCCAGTGATATATCTTCTTCCCGACCTTTTAAGAATTGTTCCAATTTGGGTGCTAATGGATTTGTATCCATTGCAGTAACAAAAATGGAATGTGGAACATCTTCTACACCGGGATTTTTCCCAAACGGTCGTGTCCGAAACGACAACCACATCCCAGATTCAATTAGCAATCCACGAACCTCTTCATCTGACAAATTATTGATTGCTTTGCCTCTATAATTTGCAAATTGAACCTGTTCACTTGCAGATGGTTTGCCAGACACATCACTTTCTTCAACCTCTATAACTACACTTTGTAATGCTCTTCGTTCACCACGATTAATCGCCTTCACTTCGCCTTTTGCAAAACTCGTGTGAAGCACACCTGGTAACTTTTTATTTTCAAACAATACCTGACCTCTTTTTACTTTATCACCAACGGCTACCTTAAAAGTGGGACGCATACCGATATAGTCGCTGGCAATAATTGCGACTTTTCTTACCGCTCTGTTCTCGTCAATTTTTGGTTCAGGTGTCCCTGATATAGGGAGGTTTAATCCTTTCATAATTACATGCTTACTCATAATAAGTAAAACCTGCCTGTTCAAGATATGTTTAAAGTTAATACATTGTTAGTTAAAAAATTAGAATGTTGCTTATTAAAATTCATATTCATAAACACAAATCAAATTCCATTATTCAGAAAGATAATACAAATATTCTGAAAACAATAAGAATATATACCTACCGTTCGTTATATTTCAAATTGGAAACCAACAATTCAAAGATTAAAACACTTGTATTCTTATAAATTCTCTTATTACTCGTATAACTATGTCGCTATAAAACCACCATCAACAATCAATTCTGCTCCCGTCATCCAACTCGATTCATCAGACGCAAGGAATAACGCTGTATTTGCAATATCTTCAGGCTTACCCATTCGTTTTAATGGCAAGCTATCTGCTATTGCCTCCTTTTTCTCTGGTGTTAGATATGGTGCTTGCAAAGGTGTATCCACCATGCCCGGATGAATAATATTGCAACGAATATTGTCCGGACCAAATTGCACCGCTAATGATTTACACAAGGAAATTAGTGCACCTTTTGCGCATGTATAAGAGTCCTGTGCAAGTGTAAAGCCGACCAATGCAGATATAGAACCTATTAAAATAATAGAACCACCTCCAAACTTTTGCAAATAAGGAATACCGTGTTTTGTCAAGAAAAATGCACCTTTCAGATTAATTGCTTGAAGAATGTCCCAATTTTCTTCTGTCGTTTCAATAACAGACTTATCACGGTCTTTCCACAAAACGCCGGCATTTGCATATAGAATATTTAATTTTCCAAACTGTTTTACTGCCTCTTCAACACCTGCCTTTACATCTGCTTCTTTAATCACATTTCCAATATACACAGCACAATTGCCACCTTGCGATTTAATCATGCTTTCTGTTTCATGTGCCGCTTTTTCATTCAAGTCGAATATCAAAACACTCGCACCTTCGCGTGCAAATAGCAATGAGGCAGCACGACCCATACCCATTCCAGCACCCGTAATAATGGCTACCTTGTCCTTTAATCTCATATTAACACTCCTGTTTAATTTTTTTTATTTTTATAAACATACCCAAAGAAAGAATATCATATATCATAAATACAAGTATTTTAAATTTGCATAGTAGGTTAATCAAAATCTTTAACTACCGAGCAAATTGATTATCTTTTTCTTAAAATTCTAATGGTACAAACTTAGTATGTAATTCTGAACCTTTAACCTTTACCTGGTAAAAACCAATAGTCTGACTTTCAAGATTCCAACTTAATGATGGAACAATAAAAACTGGCACATGCTCTATTGAAAATTCCCATTTCCTATGTAAATGTCCACAAAACATTGCAGTCGGTTTATAAATGTGAAACAAATCTCTCAATGCTTTCTGGTCATTAGAGGAAATAAATAATTTTCCGGCTTTTCCATCAGGACTCGGTGGTATATGTGAAAATACAAAAGAAAGCAATTTATTTGTTTTAGCCTCCTTTAACTGTTCTTCAAGCCATGCTTGCTGTTCCTCACCTTTAATTCCTCCTGATTCAAAATGTCCGATATGGTCCCCATTATCCGGTGCTGTGCATAACATAATGAATTTTGCATTCTTATAATTGAATGAATAAAAATCATTCTCTGCAAAATCTTGTGGAAACATATTTGCCAGAATTTTTCGGTCGTTCCGTTTCTCAATATTTCCAAAAATTACATGAAACGGAATAACTGGGTTTAATTCACGAAATGCTTTTTCAAAATTCTGTGCAGAAATATCTCCTGTTATTACAACCAATTCTGGCTCTGGCGTCAGTTCCTTTAATTGTTTTACAAAAGTCTTAAACCGTTCTATATCAGTCTCTCCTACCGCATGGAAATCTGACACTACCACAAAAGAAAAATCAATGGATTCCTCAGCATTCCCATTAACAACAAAAACAAATATAACAGAAATGAAACAAACAAAAAACGAATATTTTCTCATATTCTTTTCCCTATATCACAATTTCAAATCATATTATATTCTCTCAACTGCAATTACAAAAAGAGAACTTGCAAACATGGTCTCATTAATAAAAAGTATAGAGATGTTTTATTAAAATTGGTGATTATATGATATAATCCACTAGGGAAGAAAAAGAGATATAGGAGGAACGGATATATGGAGATAATGAAAGTAGTTCAATTAGCAATAAGCGAAGAAAAAGCCTGTGCTTATTTGCAATC
>Ga0116193_1000118_pt1 | contig 76414 bp, 70 predicted proteins | sample AD_UKC115_MetaG_FD_89892 | JGI IMG/M metagenome (GOLD analysis project Ga0116193, IMG submission 89892) | Active sludge microbial communities of municipal wastewater-treating anaerobic digesters from Hong Kong - AD_UKC115_MetaG | ecosystem: Engineered > Bioreactor > Anaerobic > Digestate...
GAACAGCCTCCAGCTTGAACTCTCGCGTGTACTGCGCACGCACTTGCTTGTCACTCATCTCTGAACTCCTTGTCGGTATTTTCAACAAGGGTTAAGAACTCCACTTTCCAGGGGCAACCTCATACACCATGGCCTCAGCCATTCCTCCCCTGTCGCACGAAACCCGCGACACCATTCCTACCCGCGAGGCGGCGTATCACCTGCGCCGTTCCCCGCAAACACTCCACGCTTGGTCGTGCGGCAGTCGCAACGGCCCCATCCAGCCCGTGCGCGATGGCGGCCAGTTGCGCTGGCGCGTGTCAGACATCAAGGCCCTGCTGGGCGGGGAGGGCTGAGCCATGGACGCTATCTACGACCTGACCGCCTTCATTGCACGCGACGGCGCCGAGTTGGTCACCGACTCCCGCGCCGTAGCGCTGGCGTTCAAGAAGCGGCACAAGAACGTACTGCAAACCATTGACCGAATGCGGGACAGCAAGCGCCCTGAGATCGTGGAGCATCACCGGCTGAATTTTCAGCCCGTTGATTTTCTGGATGCCAAAGGCGAGCGGCGCCCAATGTACAAGATGACTGCCAAGGGCCTCTCGGAACTTGCCATGAGCTTCTCTGGCGAGGATGCCCGCGTCATCCGCATCCGCTTCCTCAACGCCTTCGAGGAAGTGGCTGAGCGCCTAGCCCGAACCGAACGATCCATCACCCAGCAGTTGCTGGAACTGGAGCGCCGTGAGATGCCATCACAGTTGAAGGGCAAAGTGGGATCGAAGCTGATGAACGAGCGGCGCAAGGAAAAGCCCATCTTCGCAGAAGAGCGGGCAACGCTGATGGCCGTGGCGCAGCCGGGATTGCCGCTGTTTCACTGAGCGGGACTGCAGCAGGGCGCGCGAAGCGTTCAGGCGTGAGCAGGCTCCAGAGTCAGCTTGAACCCCATTGCATGGATGACCTTGAAGAGCGTGTCCGAGCTGGGTGCGCGTTCTCCAGAAAGGCTTTTATAGAGGCTCTCGCGGGACAGCCCGGTATCGCGTGCGAGTTGTGTCATACCTCGGGCCCGGGCGATGTCACCCAAAGCAGCGGCCAATTCGGCAGGGTCGCCTTCTTCCAGAACTTGACGTAGGTACTCGGCCACTTCTTCCTCGGTGCCGAGGTAGTTGGCCATGTCAAACGGGCGGGTCTTGATCTTGCTCATTTTGCAACTCCAGAGCCATTGCTTTGGCTCGTTCAATGTCGCGATCTTGGGTGGACTTATCTCCACCACCAAGCATCAGGATGATCGCGGTCCCTTGCTTCACGTAGTACATGCGCCAGCCGGGGCCGAAGAACTCGCGCATTTCATAGACATCGTCGCCAACCGGCTTGACGTCACCCAGGTTGCCGCGCGTCGCCTTACCAAGACGTCGCCGCAGCCGAATTCGTGTGGGCGTATCGCGCAGGCCTTCAATCCACTGAATGAATTCCTCGGTTTCGATGACGCTGTACATGCATATATTGTAGCCAAGCGGCTACATATTCGCAAGCACACCACCATCCTGCGAACAAATCAGGATGCTTTTTTTGCGTCCGGCTTCTTGGTTTTGTGGGCGACGACGCCTGTGTCAACCCACTTGCCGCGTACGGAGGCGAAAACCGGCTCCACGTTGCGGAGTTCCGGCAGATCATAGACCTTGCGATACGCGTGTATTCCGCTGATGGTCTGCGCTGTGACGTGGGCCTGCTCTTCTAGCTCGTGAATGCGCCTTTGCAGTTCCGAAACAGCTTCCTTTGCCCTCTGTCGTGGTCCCGGCGGCCCATCAACAGACAGCAGGCGCTGCAGTTCGTCATACAGCGGCTGGTATTGCTGGCGCGCAGACTCTGCCTCGCGACGAATCATGTCCAACTGCTCTCGGTACAAATGCAGTCCGTACTGACTCACAAGTTCCATTGGCAGCGCCTCCAGCAGCCTGCCCGTAGCGTATGCCGAGGCCCGATCCTCAAACTTCTGCACCCGAGCGGGTGATGAGCTTCTTTCAAGACCCCAGGGTCAAATATGCGGCTGCTTGAGACTTCATGGGGCCGAAACAATAAGGGACATCCGCAGCATGCTCAACGAGTTGTCCGAAGATGCCCCAGATTTGGGGGATGGCTCAGATTTGAGCCATGTGCGGGAGGATAAGGACGCACGCGGCTACACGGCGATGTTCCACCTGAACCGTGAGCTGACAGATACCTTGCTCACAGGCTACAGCGCAGTGTTGCGCCGCAAGGTGGTCGCGCGATGGCATGAACTGGAATCGGGCGCCAGATCTCCTTCGCCCAACGCGTTGTCCAGAATGCAGATTCTGGAAATCGCCATGGAGTCCGGGCCCGCATCGAAGCCGAAGCCCAGCGCGACGAAGCCGTCCGTACCAAAGCCCTGATCGGGAGCAAGCGCGAAGCAACCGCCATGGCCACAGCAGCAAAGGCAGTGCGTGAGGTGAAGCGCCTGACCGCAGAGCTTGGCCGCAACGCTCGCCACGCCACCGTCATCGCTGTGGAGACAGGTGCGCCCGTAAGGGCGGGAATCGGGCCTGAAGGCCCCGCGAACTGCCCAAATGGGCGGTGCGAGAGGCCAAAACATCCGAAAAACTGCGTCGTTCAGTGGTTACGACAGCTTGTTCAGCGTTGCCCTAAAAAATAGCAATGAAAAATAAAAGGCCCCCGTGGGAAATCACGGGGGCCTTTCTGTTTCAGGGGACTTTTGTTTTGGGTGCTGGCTCAGCGTGTTGGCTGGCGCGGCTCCATATGCAGCATCCGTTCGCAATAGCGCGCAATCAGGTCGATCTCCAGATTCACTTTGGAACCGTTGCGTAGGTGACCCATCGCGGTGTTCTGCACCGTATGGGGAATGAGGTTGATGCTCACCTCGCAGCCCTCGGGCAAATCAGCCACGCGGTTGACGGTCAGGCTCGCGCCGTTGACTGTGACGGAGCCCTTGGTCGCCAGGAAGCGTGCCAGGGCTTGCGGGGCCAGCACACGCAATTCCCAGCTCTCACCTACCTGCGCGAAGTGGGTCACCTCGCCGATACCGTCCACATGGCCAGACACCAGATGCCCGCCCAGGCGGTCATTGGCGCGCAGGGCTTTTTCCAGGTTGATGGGGCCACACTGATCCAGCCCGGTCGTCTTGTCTAGCGACTCGGCGGAAATGTCCACGGTGAAGGAGGTGCGTGCCGTGTCCATGCCAGTCACTGTCATGCAGGCGCCGTTGAGAGCAATGCTGTCGCCCAGGCCTACATCGTCCAGATAGCCTGGGGGCGGCATAACACTAAGCCGCTTGCCGTGGGTGGCAGATTCGCCCAAGGGTTGCACGGCGGCAATATGCCCCGTGCCGGTGATGATTCCAGTAAACATGGTGTGGATTGTGGCAGGCTTTTCGATCAAAACCGGTCGCGTCCGTTGACGCGCGCCAGCACGCGCAGGTCAGGCCCTACGGCTTGCACGGCCCCAAATTCCAGGGGGATGCCCTGGGCCAGATCGGCCAATGGCGCACGGTCCGCCATGCCGCGCCCTGGGCCGAGCAGGGTAGGGGCCAGGTACAGCAGCAATTCGTCCACCAGCCCGGCATCGAGCAAGGCCCCGTTGAGCGTGTGCCCTGCCTCCACATGCAGTTCGTTCACGCCACGGCGGGCCAGGTCTTGCAGAACAGCCTTCAGATCCACCCGCCCATCGGAACCAGGCAGCAGTGTTACGGTGGCACCGCGTGCCTCCAGTGCCTGGCGGCGGGCGGCAAAGGCGGCACGGTCTGTTTCAGTACAAAATTGGCCTGCAGCGTATATCCAGCAAGCGCGACCAGCTATAAAAACAGGAGCATCTGGTGGCGTTTGCAAGCGGCTGTCCAGCACCACTGCGTGGGGTTGGCGGGGTGTGGCTACGGCGCGCACATCCAGCCGTGGCTGGTCTGCCAGCACCGTGCCCACGCCCGTGAGCACGGCGCACGCACGGGCACGCCAGGCATGGCCATCGGCCCGCGCGGCCTCTGAAGTAATCCACTGGCTGGCACCGTTGTGCAGCGCCGTGCTGCCGTCCAGCGACGCTGCCACCTTGAGCCGCACCCAGGGCGTGCCGCGTACCATGCGGCTGAAAAAACCCAGGTTCAGCTCGCGCGACTGCGCGGCGCCCTGGCCCACCTCCACCGCCACACCGGCCGCACGCAGCCGGGCAAAGCCCTGGCCCGCCACCAAGGGGTTAGGGTCTTCCAAACTGGCCACCACCTTGCCAATGCCTGCGGCAATCAGCGCATCGCAACACGGCCCTGTGCGCCCCTGGTGGGCGCAGGGCTCCAGGGTGACCCAGGCGGTGGCCCCTTGCACGTCATGCCCCTGCCGCGCAGCATCGCGCAGGGCCATTACCTCGGCGTGCGGACCGCCAGCTTGCTGGGTAAAGCCTTCGCCCAGCACCTGCCCATTGGGCGCGGTGATGACGCAACCCACGCGTGGGTTGGGGTTGGAAAGAAAAAGCGCCTGGGCGGCAAGCCCAAGCGCTCGGGTCATGGGGGGCGCTGGTGTTGTCATGGTGCCCGGGATGGTGCTGTATGACTAACCGCCACTACATTGGAGGGCATAACGGCAGAGTTGTGCAGCATTGCTGAGCTGATTGGTCAGATCCTAACCTTCAACCAGTGTAAGAAGATGGCGCGTAAAACACAGATCTGAGGGTCAAGATTGGACTATGTTAAGTGAGCTCGATCAACACAAGTCCATGCGCAACTCATGTACCGGATGAGCTGCAGTTAGAGTCCGTTGCTGATTGCGGCGTGCACACTCGTGTTCGACCGGTCACCGCAATTTTAATTCTCCTTATTTGGCGATAATCAGAACCTGCATCGGCCCTGGAAATAGAAAGAGTGGCGTTGGATATTGTTCCAATGGGGCGAGAAAAACCAGAACCATCAAACCGAACATGACTATTGGTTTCAGCCGTGGAGCCGTTACCTGAAATCGATATATAAGACGGAACGGCTTCTTGCTTAAGCACTATTGAATCACCAGAATCGAAAACCCCATCGGAGTTAACGTCGATAAAAACCACCCAACCAGCTGACCAATTGTTGTCGTTACCTATCGGAACAACCATTGAATACATGTTTTTTTTCATCCCTTCAGTCCTTGCGGCATTAAGGGATGCTATAAAGTTATTTGTGATACTGACCAACTCAGAGTTTCGTCTATAACTGACGAAACTTGGCGCAGCCAATGCAAGCAATATGGCGAGTAAGGAAACTGTTACTATAAGCTCTATCAGCGTAAAACCACGTTGATAGGACTGATTGGAGGGTGAGAGTGTGTTGATCATTTCCAACAAACCGAAGTATTGCTGCCGGTGCAATTTTTGACGCCGGTGCTAGTGATCGTAAGTTCAGTAATTGACGGATCCGTGTAGTTTTTTGGTTTTCCGAAGACTTCAACACAATTTGAGATAGTCTGCCCTGAGCAGGCACGTGCACCAAGCCAGTAAGCGGCACTCGCCTTATTATCTCCGGAAAATGTTTTAAAAGGCACTGCTGCATCTCCTTCGGAAAATGCTTTGTAACTATTGTTTTGAGTCATGTAGCGTTCTTGCTGCTGGAGTAACTCAAGCAAAGCAGTTCTTCCCTCCGCTCGTTTTGCTTTGCGTACATATTCCTGATAAGAAGGATAGGCTACTGCAGCAAGAATTCCCACTACTGCTACTACTATCATTAGTTCTATCAAGGTAAATCCTCTGTACTTAGTTTTTACCATGATGCGGCGTCCTTAATTTTTAGTTCGTGGTAATTGTTGATTTGGCGCCAACTCAAACGGCCCACCTTGGATGTGGCTGTTTTTGTATCGGAAACAATTAACTTATCATCGCCGGCAGTACCTGGGCGACCAAAAACTGCTTTGTCAGTACGCAGCCGCAAACCAACCGAGTCGCTGTTAGAAACCGATGAACCGACAGAAAAAACCATCGGTGCACCCTGAGCTCCACCCGCACCGCTTGTTCCAAGGCTGCCTTTTCCAGTAGCAAGGTTTGCCTCGTAAAAATAGCTCTCTCCGCCTGTGCAGGCGCTGTTCGAAGCGCTAGGTGGCACGAGACTTGTAAACATGATATTTTGTCCAAAGAGAGCAGCGTTAGTGATTTGTCGTTCACCAATCTCAATTCCGTCTCGATTTGGAAAATCAATATACCAGCCGGCGGCTTTCTTTTGGGAAATATCGCTTTCGCGAGGTTTATTCCAGAAAAACTCATTCATTGCGATGGTTCCCGCACTAGAGTCGACGGTGCCTTGTTGCAATCGGCTCCTGCCATTAAAACGCGCAGTGCCATTGGTGTCGGCCTCAGTGTCTGCGCTTGACTTGTTCCCGCTATCAAACAGCACGTAAAAAGACTGTTTTTGCGTGGTCGTGTCAACATTGTTGTCGCGAGCCTCAATATATTTACCAGTGCCGAACGCAACAATGTAGGAGCCTTCTGGGCCGTAAGCTATGGTCGGAGTCATGCTGATCGGTTGAACTTTCGAATTGTTGTCCTTAGCAATATACATGGGCACCGCTTGATCGCTGCTATCTTTGTATGCCGAAATTTCGTCAAGATTCCAGCTAGCAACGTCAGCGCTTGAAAAATCTGCCTTGGCCATGTCAAGCTTCCAGAACTGCCCGTGCAAGTCACCAACGTAGAAAAACTCTACAGCATCAACATCACCATTTGTGTATTCGAAATTGATTACACCAGTGGCTTTACCTTGCCCGGTGCCACTTCCATGAATATCCAGTTCTTGTGTGCCGATTGCAAGGTCGTTACTGACAGGAAAATTGATTTTGAAGTAATTGGTTCCAAGACTCCATGCAGTTGTTTTTGGTTTGCTCAAGTCTAATAAAAACAATGCCGGTTTTCCAGTTGTGCTGAATTTATCAGTACCATCGTTCACGTAGTTGTTCACCCCACTGGCGACGGCTGCAAACCATTTATAAGATGGGGTAGATGCTGTGGGAGCACTCACACGCAATTTTACGATTTGGGGTTGACCCAACACGTTTCCGAGATCTGAGTCGTTGGCGTCAGTAAATTCCCAGAGCACTTTGCTTGCATCGAACGAAGTCGGATTTGTAACGTCGAGTGCGAAGACGCCCTGACCACCACCACCGGTGCCAGATACCAAAACTGTTTTCCAGGCACCGCTCACCTCTGCCTCGCCCACTGTAGGCTGGGCGTCGACATAACTCGTGTGTCCCGAAGAATTGTAGGCGGTTGAAGAAAGAGTTGACAGATTGGAACCTAACCAACTCGGAATGTAAGCAAACAATTCGTCCATGGTTTCAGCGTTGAAGCCATGCAACATTCCATCATTGGCACCTACAAACACCGCTTTGGTTCTGGTTTTATTAGAATTGTAGAATGCTTTATAACTGCTGGTGCTGCTGTATTTTGTAGATGGCACACCTGAATATGCTGCTCCCGAGTTAATGATGTCGCCCATTCTTGAATTTCTTAGTCTAAAGAGGGTCCCCTCGTCGCTTCTGTCACCGCGAATAAATTCTAGTCTTTTGGCGCCATCTCCATCACTAGAGGCTGTTGGGGTGGCCTTATTCAGGTGTGCTTTAAGAGCGGAATTGATAGCGGACCACGTAAACTCTGAGGCTGATCCTCCAGTTGCTTCATCTCCCTCCAATCCTACGAATATTTTCCTACTGCTAATATTGCTCATTGCATCTAGCTGCTTTGCCGCGGAGGGAGCGGTGACAGGGTTGCCTTGCACAACGTTACCGTCTGCGTCGAGCTTAATTGATATTTTCTTGAGATCTCCTGACCAACGTTCAGCATCAAAACTGGCGATGTAATAATAACCATCATCGGTCGACAACTGGTTCCCTGATGTCGCTGGTGTGGTAATGGTATTGCTTACCTTGGTGGCCGCAGCGAAAATGTCATCCAAAGCTTTTAAGACAGCGGTGGCATTGCTGGCCAGGAAATAAGTTTTGGCTTCACCGGGGTCAGTTTCTTTTTCCCAGTGCCGACTGTTGTATTCGCCTGAATCGTTGGCAGGTGTGAAAGGGTTTCCATCGCCGTCCGGATCGTCAAAACCTCCATATTTGGCGGTCAGAAAAAGCTGCGACCTATGGCGAGTTGTAGCATTAAAACTTGCACTTCCTTCGTTCACGTCGAGAACATATGTAGTGACGCGCATACCTTTTCGCTGCTTTGAAACTTCCGTCCAATTTTTTCCGCGAATATCATGTGTATGAGCCCAGTATGCAGCGCCCGCAATGTAAAAAGCGGCTAGGCCCGCTCCGGTTTCTTGCGTAGCCAGATAACTTGGGGTGAGCAAGGAATCGATAATAGAGGTGGGGTTGGATGTCGAGCGATCTGTGCCAAGTCCATCTTTATAACTGACAGCCGATCCGGACTCAAAACCGCCCACTACTTTCGTCCAGTCAACAAAGTTAGGAATGTTTGCTGCTTCATTCACATCACCGGTGCGGTCGAAATCAAAGTTGGTCGTTCTTGTGTTGCCGGGCAATGATTTGTCGTTGTGAGTGTTCTTGTCAGCGATAGTGATAATGCTATTGCGCAAGCAAGCATAATTTTTAGTGCTTGATCCTCCGTCAAAGGGGTCTGTCCAAGTGCTGTAGACAGGATAGCCATCTTTTTGGGCAGTAGTTACGCTGCTGATTGCCTCAGGGGTGGGAGGAAGGCCTTGAAGGTATCGGAGACTTTCATAATACAGCTCGCCCAAGACGTCATAGGTTTTGTAGGTGCCTGGCGTTGAACCTGTTCTTCCGAACCTGTTCAGATAATTGATGACACCGCTGATTCCCTCGGTGGCGCTGCGAGGATTTTCTTTGAAAACACCGGTATTGATGTCCCATTCTGTGTATGGGTTCGTTCCGCTCTCTGGGTTTCCGTTGGCGTCATAGGACTTTGGTCCTACATAGGTCATCGGTGCGCGCAAAACGCCACCATAGCGCTGACGTGTATTGTCCATCAAGTATCCGAATGCAGCTAGCCGAACGCGATCGCTGTACTTTTGCATGTTCCCAACGGGCTTTAAGCTGCCACTGGGGTAGCGTTGGCACAAGTCAGTCCTGGAATCCGAAGCTGTGCATACTTTTGCACGGGTGTAAAGAAAGTTTTCGCTGTTACCTGCAATGTCTGCCAATGTTTTGAAGGGCGTGAGACTTGTCGGCTTGATATAGCATTTTTTTGTCTCCCCGGATACTGGATCGCCAAGAGTGGAGGTATTACACAAGACCCCGTCTTTCACAAGAAAACGGGACCACTTGGTGTCCGTGCCAAATACAAGTTCTCGATATTCGCCAGGGAAACTGCAGGTTCCATTTTCATCAGCACAAGCGCTGTACCCAGAGGGCCGTGTTATACCACTCTGTTGCTCTAGCTTTTTCATCAATCGGTCTGGGTTGTCGCATGCAGCAGTTCCCGATCCCTGTGGTCCAACACCGTTGGTATAAATGTATGTTCTGTCCAGGCAGTTACTGATGGTTATATTGTTTGAGTCAGTAGATTCGAAAAGACTGGAGGGGATAGATTTTCTGGCTATTGCATTCGATAAGGTTTTTTGAGGAAAATTACTCTCCTTGTTAAAAAAATCTTTTGGGAGAACAGCGCGCTGCAATATAGTGGACCCAGACGTGTCCTCAATTCGATCTCCACCCGTCAAGCCCAGACGTAATATATCAATAGATGAACTTGCGGACCAGTTTAGGAAGTTGCCGCTGAAGGCAGTGCCGGCGCAATCATGAGATGCAGCCGAACCGGATATGTCAAAATGCTTGATCGGATGAGAGTTGTTATAGGTGTAGCACTTTTCGGAATTGAAGTACCCTGGGTAAGTAGTATTGATATCGTAGTTGCTTCTGTATTGTGCGCCTACGGTTGGAAACTCAACAGACAAAGCCAGTGTTAAGGTTGGCTTTTGCCCCGCTCCTTGAGCGTACAGCGGATCTGCGCTAAGTTCAACAGCGCGTATGTTTGGTGGGCCAGACTGGCTGAATGAGTAGATGCCCATAGTTAGACTTAGGGGTACCAAGGCGAAAAGGAGCCACTGGGCGCGAAAATTTTGGTTGCGAAAATTCATGGTTAATATCTCCTTTGCTATTCTTTTCTGAACAACATTTGAGTCACTGCTTGAATGTCTGCCCGGGGTCCAAAGCCCATGGCTGTAACCCGGTATACGAATCGCTTATCTGCCTTGCCACTGGCATCTCCAAATGGATTTTTATCGCGGAGTACTTCAATGATATACCGCGGTTTTTTATTTGGTTTTAATCCTGAGCTGCCAGCATCAAAAGAGCGTCCAGTAAAATCACCATATTCTGCGGCTGAAGGTGTGTTAGCCGTAAAATCGATGGTCAGCCATAGCGGTTTTCCATAGGCGATCTCTGGATTGCACAGACCTTTGCTTGTACCGCCGCTACCACAGTCGCCCAAAACAAATGCTGACGGATCATTTTTCGTAAATACACCGGCTCTCGTTGCAGTGCCCGGCCCTCGCATATCGAATTCTGCATCCATCAGTGCCGCTTCTGCGCTTTGCCAAGCGATTTGTAGATCTCTGTCGTTTCTGGCGCCTTTTTCACCCATTAACGAAATCTGTGCAGCACCTATTCCAAGCAGGGAAATAATTACAAGCAAGATGAGCACCACGATGAGCGACAGACCTCGTTGCGCACGCCGGTTTTCTAAACTCTTAAAAGAACCGCGCCCAAAGCTGATGCTGCGGGATCTGCTATGGTTGTATTTCATCATGCGGGATCCTGTGGGTTGCGCAGGTGAACGGTAAAGTTCAGCGTTTGACGCAGTCGTGCATCGTCTTTGGATGCGAACTCGCTTCCTGGGTCTGAGGAGTTATTCATGACTCCAGATTTACCTAAGGGGTATTGCGCAGGCACCGTTTTTTCTGAGGAAGACCCCACTGGCCCACGCATGACCATACCTACCCGAACGGAACGCACACGCGCCCAGTTTTCGTTGGTGTCTTCGGCGTTGGAGGTAACCATTTCGTCGGCACGCAGGTATTGTTCGGGTACGCTATCAGTCGTTGATGATGCGGCTGGTGCTGAGCCGGGTGTGACCCCATCTACGCCATAAAGAATTTGCAAGCTCTCGATACCTTGAACCAAGGGCTGCGTTTGCCAAGTGCCTGTGGTTTCATTCCTACTGGTACACATCAATGTAGGCTCTCCCACGCTGGTGTCGATATGAAAAACGCTGATAATTCGGTCTTTTGAACTTAGTGCAACAGAATCTAAACGGTTACCCAGGCAATCGATCATTGAATAATCTGCTTTTTCGGTCCCGTCTGCCATGGTGACGCTGCCAGGCTGAAATCTGAGAACCAGCATGTCGCTGTTGTTTATGCCGGTAGCAGAAGGAGAATTGGTTGTACCAATGGCAAGTGCTTGGCTAAAGGCCGCATTGTTAAAACCTTTGATGCTTGGCTCAACACCAGTGGCCGTTGGGTCGCCCATTTTGAAAGCGGACGAAGCGTGCGTGCTCGCAAATTTGAAATCAAGGTAGCCAGCTTGCGTGATCAGCCTTCGCATGATGCTCGTAGCAAAACGTCCGTTATCCCGCAGTTGCGATGAAGCATCTACCGTGCTGAAACCTTGGCGCGAGACAGTCAAAGCTGCCACGGCAGCTAGCACAATCATGCTGCCCAAGGCCAAGGCCACAAGAAGTTCAATCAGCGTCAAGCCTCTTTGGTTGTGTGCAGACTGCCAAAAATGAAGTTTGCAGAGGACTATTTTCATGTCGTGCTTCCCGGGGTTACTGGGAACACGACTGCGGGGCGTAAGGCCTTGTCAAATGCTCCAGTGTTTGCGCCTGAGGTGGTAGTTGCATCTGTACCAGATGCGCCTCGTAAAGTGTTACTGCGTGTCCAGCCTATCTTCAGAACCAATGTGCCGCCCGATCCGCTACATGCCCATTGTGGCAGTCCGTCAGCGTCATATGGAGTACTATCTTGGCAAATTTCAACACGCGCATCGGGCAGTTCTTGGTTTAATCGTTCAATCCATTCATACCTGTCGCGCTTAGCTATATCTTCGGATGTTCCACATGCGGATTTTCCTGGATATCCACAATTGGCTGTATCTGAATTTGTGTCGGTTGTCTCCGAGAAAGATATTAGATAGGCGTTGCTTGGTTTTAGTGCTTCATTTTTGTTGCTTCGCATCAATTCTGCCATTTCTTCAGCGAATCTTACTGCTGACGCTTGCAAGCGGGCTTCTCTGCTGATTTGTAGCGACGATGCTTGTAGCCCGACCATTCCTAGTATGCCGAAACTCAATATTAATATGGAAATGAGAACCTCTAAAAGAGAAAACCCACTCTCTTTCTTGCTTGTCTGTATTGAATTTTTATTCGGCATTTTAATGGAATGTGATTGAGTAAATTTTATCGAGCATAATTTTTTAGCAGTCGATTTGGTTTTTTTAAAACGTTGACTGACTAAAAAAACAAAGACCTAATTTGCTTGATAACATAACTTGGTTCGGCGTCTGATTGCGAACTTGGGCGACGAGTGGTTGTTCCTCGAGGATGAGTGGTCGATGCGTGTTCAGCGTGTGTAACCCAGGCAGGCACCTGCATTGTGCATGCCCTTGCATTCGCGTTTGAGCCGTTTGTCGCGCTGGGCGGGGGTTTCTTCGGAGGGGCTGCGGTGGTAGGTGATCTTGCTGACGCCCTTGCGGGGTTTGTCGGCTTGGGCGTTGTTTTGGGCATTGGATTTGCGCTTGGCCCAGGTGTCTGCAGGGTAGGCGGCGAGAGCCAGGCTCAGTGCCAATGCAAAGGCAAAAAAGGGTGTGTGGAAGGGGCGGGGTGGGGTCATGACCTGTGGAGTGGGTGGGTGGTTCGCCTGGTGCCGTTATAATCCACTTGTTTTGCATGGTGCAAGACGCACGTCAGAGCTTGTTCCGGCTTCTGGCGCAAGTAAAACCAAGGTGCACAGGCATTTGCCATGCAGGGCGTGCGCACCGCTCATTCAAGGACATTTTCAATGATCGCCTCTTCTGTCAAGGCCGAAGTCGTCAAGGCCAACCAACGTGCTGCCAATGATACCGGCAGCCCCGAAGTCCAGGTAGCGCTGCTGACCGCTCGCATTAACGAACTGATGCCCCACTTCAAGGAGCATGCCAAGGACCACCACGGTCGCCGTGGTCTGCTGCGCATGGTGAGCCGTCGCCGCAAGCTGCTGGATTACCTCAAGGCCAAGGACGCCGACCGTTATACCGCGCTGATCGCCAAACTGGGTCTGCGCAAGTAAGCCGCATAGCACGCATGAACGCCTGGGTTAGCACGCTAGCTCAGGCGTTTTTTACTTTTGCTGGTGTGCCGAGCAGATCGAAGCTGTGTCATTCCAATGAACTCCGCGGGCGGTTTCACTGGAATGGCATCGTTTGCTGAATTGGCCGCCAGAGCCCGCTGGTATTGCGTAACCAGCTATTAAATCAGGAGCAACTATGAGCATTTTCAACAAAGTTACCAAGTCTTTCCAGTGGGGCGACAAGACCGTCGTCATGGAAACGGGTGAAATCGCCCGCCAGGCCTCCGGCGCCGTGCTGGTGAACATCGACGACACCGTGGTGCTGGCCACCGTGGTGGCCTCCAAGTCGGCCAAACCGGGCCAGGATTTCTTCCCGCTGACGGTGGACTACATCGAGAAGACCTACGCCGCCGGCAAGATCCCCGGCAGCTTCTTCAAGCGTGAAGCCAAGCCCAGCGAACTGGAAACGCTGACCAGCCGCCTGATCGACCGTCCGATCCGTCCGCTGTTCCCCGAAGGCTTCTTCAACGAAGTGCATGTGGTCATCCACACCCTGTCGCTCAACCCCGAGGTCGATGCCGACATTGCCGCCATGATCGCTTCGAGCGCTGCCCTGGCGGTCTCCGGTATTCCGTTCAGCGGCCCCATCGGCGCGGCCCGCGTGGGCTACATCAATGGTGAGTACGTGCTCAACCCCGGCCAGACGGCGCGCAAGAACAGCCAGATGGACCTGGTCGTCGCAGGCACCGAGGCCGCCGTGCTGATGGTCGAATCCGAAGCGCAGCAACTGCCCGAGGACGTGATGCTGGGCGCCGTGGTGTTCGGCCACGAGCAGGGCAAGATCGCCATCAACGCCATCCACGAGCTGGTGCGTGACGCTGGCAAGCCCGCCTGGGAATGGCAAGCCCCTGCCAAGGACGAGGCGCTGATCGCCAAGGTCACCCAACTGGCCGAGGACAAGCTGCGCGCCGCGTACCAGATCCGCAACAAGCAGGCCCGCACGCACGCTTGCCGCGAAGCCTATGCCGTGGTCATGGCTGACCTGAAGGAAGCCGGTGTCGAGTTCGACGCCGTCAAGGTCGAAGGCATGCTGTTCGACATCGAGGCGCGCATCGTGCGCAGCCAGATTCTGGCGGGCGAACCCCGTATCGACGGCCGCGACACGCGCACCGTGCGCCCCATCGAAATCCGTGGCAGCGTGCTGCCGCGTGCGCATGGCTCGTCGCTGTTCACACGGGGTGAAACCCAGGCGCTGGTGGTGACCACGCTGGGCACCGAGCGCGATGCGCAGCGCATCGATGCGCTGGCCGGCGAGTACGAAGACCGCTTCATGCTGCACTACAACATGCCTCCCTTCGCCACTGGCGAAGTGGGTCGCATGGGCAGCACCAAGCGCCGCGAGATCGGTCACGGCCGCTTGGCCAAGCGCGCTCTGGTGGCCTGCCTGCCGACCAAGGAAGAGTTCCCCTACACCATGCGCGTGGTGTCGGAAATCACCGAATCCAACGGCTCCTCGTCGATGGCTTCCGTCTGCGGCGGTTGCCTGTCTCTGATGGACGCGGGCGTGCCCATGAAGGCCCACGTGGCCGGTATCGCCATGGGCCTGATCAAGGACGGCAACCGTTTCGCCGTGCTGACCGACATCCTGGGTGATGAGGACCACCTGGGCGACATGGACTTCAAGGTGGCCGGTACGACCAACGGCATCACCGCGCTGCAGATGGACATCAAGATCCAGGGCATCACCAAGGAAATCATGCAGGTCGCACTGGCCCAGGCCAAGGAAGCGCGCATGCACATCCTGGGCAAGATGCAAGAAGCCATGGGTGAAGCCAAGACCGAAGTGTCCAACTTCGCGCCCAAGCTCTACACCATGAAGATCAACCCCGAGAAGATCCGCGACGTGATCGGCAAGGGCGGCGCCGTGATCCGTGCGCTGACCGAGGAGACCGGCTGCCAGATCAACATCGAGGAAGACGGCACCATCACCATCGCCGCCACCGAAGCCGCCAAGGCCGATGAAGCCAAGCGCCGCATCGAGCAGATCACGGCCGAAGTGGAAATCGGCAAGGTCTATGAAGGCCCCGTCACCAAGATCCTGGACTTTGGCGCCCTCATCAATCTGCTGCCCGGCAAGGATGGTCTGCTGCACATCAGCCAGATCGCCCACGAGCGCGTGGAGAAGGTCACCGACTATCTGACCGAAGGCCAGATCGTCAAGGTCAAGGTGCTGGAGACCGACGAGAAGGGCCGTGTCAAGCTGTCCATGAAGGCTCTGGCCGAGCGCCCTGCAGGCATCAGCGACCGCCCGGCCCCCGCAGAGCGCCGTGAGCGCGAGCCGCGCGCACCGCGCGAGGCGCGCGAGCCCCGCGATCCGGGTGCCGATCAGCAGCAACAGCAGCAAACGGTCGTCAACCAGGACCAGATGCAGTCCTGATCCATTGATAGAATGCTATTATTTTGATAGCTACTTGCGCTCTATCCACGGGCGCTAGTGGCAAAAATAGCATCAAGTCTGAGCCCTCCATGCAGGCCATCGAAATCTCCGCCTTTGGCGCCCCTGAGGTGCTGCGCGTGTGCGAACGCGCGCAGCCCGTGCCGGGTGTGGGCGAGGTGCTGATCCGCGTGGCGGCCAGCGGGGTGAACCGCCCCGATGTGCTGCAACGCAAGGGCCACTATCCCGCCCCGCCGGGCGCGAGCGATCTGCCGGGACTGGAGGTGGCGGGTGTGATCGAGTCCGGGGATGTGCAGGCCATGGCGGCCCACGGCCTGCAGCCGGGGGATCGTGTCTGTGCCCTGTTGGCCGGTGGTGGCTATGCCCAGTGGTGCGTGGCGCCGGTGGAGCAGTGCCTTCCGGTCCCTGCGGGCTTGACCGATGCCGAGGCGGCCTCGTTGCCTGAAACCTTCTTCACCGTCTGGAGCAATGTTTTTGACCGCGCGCGTTTGCAGACGGGCGAAACCTTGCTGGTGCAGGGTGGGAGCAGCGGCATTGGCGTGGCGGCCATCCAGCTCGGGCGTGCATTCGGTGCCACCGTCATCGCGACGGCGGGGAGCGAGGACAAATGCGCTGCCTGTCTGGCCTTGGGGGCGCATCACGCCATCGTTTACCGCAGCCAGGACTTCGTGGCCGAGGTGATGCGCATCACGCAGGGCAGGGGGGCTGATGTGGTGCTGGACATGGTGGCGGGCGATTACGTAGCGCGCGAGGTCGATTGCCTTGCCGAAGACGGGCGCATTGCCATCATCGCGGTGCAGGGCGGGGTGCAGGCCGCATTTGATGCAGGCAAGCTGCTGCGCAGGCGTCTGACCATTACCGGCTCCACGCTGCGGGCGCGCTCCACGGCCTTCAAGGGTGCCATCGCCCGCGCCTTGCGCGAGCGTGTGTGGCCCTTGCTTGCATCGGGCGCCGTGCGTCCGGTGGTGTACCGCAGCTTTGCTGCCCATGAGGCGGCACAGGCCCATGCGCTGATGGAGTCCAACCGGCACATCGGCAAGATTGTTTTGACCTGGTGACCATGATGAAAAAACTCATTGCAGGCAACTGGAAGATGAACGGCAGCCTGGCTGCCAACGAGGCGCTGGTGCATGCGCTGCGCGATGGCGTGGGCGCAGCCCCCGCCTGTGATGTGGCGCTGGCCGTGCCTGCGCCCTACCTGGCGCAGGTGCAGGCGCTGGCAGCGGGCTCTGGCCTGGCTTTGGCGGCGCAGGACGTATCGCAACACGAGTCCGGCGCCTACACGGGCGAGTTCTCGGCAGCCATGCTGCGCGACTTTGCGGTGCGTTATGTGTTGGTGGGGCATTCGGAGCGCCGCCAGTACCATGGCGAGACCGATGTGCATGTGGCTGTGAAAGCCCAGCGCGCCCTGGCCGCAGGCATCACCCCCATCGTGTGTGTGGGTGAAACGCTGGAAGAACGCGAAGCAGGGCAAACCGAAGCGGTGGTGCGTCGCCAACTGGCGGCGGTGATTCACCTCAACGGCCATTGCATCAGCGAGGTGGTGGTGGCCTACGAGCCGGTCTGGGCCATTGGCACGGGCAAGACCGCCACGCCCGAGCAGGCGCAGCAGGTGCATGCCGTGTTGCGTGCGCAGCTTGCAGCGGCCAGCCCCCATGCGGCCAAGATTCGCTTGCTGTACGGCGGCAGCATGAATGCCGCGAATGCGGCGCAGTTGCTGGCCCAGCCCGATATCGACGGCGGTCTGGTGGGCGGTGCTTCGCTCAAGGCTGCAGACTTTTTGCAAATTATTGCTGCAGCCCAATAACGGCGGGCGGTACACGCTATTCAATCAGGAGTATTTCAAGAATGAACTTGCTAGTGAACTTGTTGTTGACGGTCCAGATCCTGGCCGCTTTGGGCATGATTGGGCTGATCCTCGTTCAGCACGGCAAAGGTGCCGATATGGGTGCTGCGTTTGGCAGCGGCAGCTCGGGCAGTCTGTTCGGTGCGTCGGGTGGTGCCAACTTCCTGTCGCGCACCACGGGGGTGTTGGCGGCGGTGTTTTTTGTCTGCACGCTGATGCTGGCCTACTTTGGCAATGCACGTCCGGCCAGCACGGGAAGTGTGCTGGAGACGCCGGCTGCCGTTGCTCCTGCGGCGGCGCCCGACGCGGGTTCTGCGGCGGCCATTCCAGGTACCGCAGCACCAGCTACCGCACCTGTGGTTCCGGCTTCTGGTGCAGGTCAAATTCCTGTGAAATAAAAACACAAGAAATGCGACGCCGGACACCGTAACAGGGTTTTTCCGGAGTAGAATTTGAGTCTGTCTGGGAAGCCAAAACCAAGTGGTTCCTCATGCCACCCAGACACGATAAGCCGTCGTGGTGAAATTGGTAGACACGCTATCTTGAGGGGGTAGTGGCGAAAGCTGTGCGAGTTCGAGTCTCGCCGACGGCACCAAACAACATACAAACAGGCCTGTCCGCGTGTTCCGTCCTGCGGACATGACGGGCGAGGCTCCACGGTGAGCGCATCCACAAGATGAACCTCGATCAATATCTCCCCGTCCTCCTGTTCATCTTGATTGGCATTGCGGTGGGTATCGTGCCCCTGGTTCTGGGGTACATCCTCGGCCCCAACCGCCCTGATCCTGCCAAAAACTCCCCCTACGAGTGTGGCTTCGAAGCCTTCGAAGATGCGCGCATGAAATTCGATGTGCGCTACTACCTCGTCGCCATTCTTTTCATTCTTTTCGATCTGGAAATTGCCTTTCTGTTCCCCTGGGCGGTCTCGCTGCAGGAGGTGGGCGTGACCGGCTTTGTGGCCGTAGTGATTTTTCTGGCCGTTCTGGTCGTGGGTTTTGCCTACGAGTGGAAAAAAGGCGCCCTGGATTGGGAATGATCGGCTAGCACGAGGAACGACGCAATGATTGAAGGCGTGATGAAGGAAGGCTTCATCACCACGAGCTATGACTCCGTGGTGAACTGGGCCAAGACGGGTTCGCTCTGGCCCATGACGTTTGGCTTGGCGTGCTGTGCGGTCGAGATGATGCATGCCGCTGCTGCGCGCTACGACATCGGCCGCTTTGGTGCCGAGGTGTTCCGTGCCAGCCCTCGCCAGTCCGATCTGATGATCGTGGCCGGTACGCTGTGCAACAAGATGGCGCCTGCACTGCGCAAGGTGTACGACCAGATGAGCGAGCCGCGCTGGGTGCTCTCCATGGGCTCTTGCGCCAACGGTGGTGGCTACTACCACTACAGCTATTCCGTGGTGCGTGGCTGCGATCGCATCGTGCCGGTGGACGTGTACGTGCCGGGCTGCCCGCCCACGGCCGAGGCGCTGATCTACGGCATCATCCAGCTGCAGCAGAAGATCCGCCGCACCAACACCATTGCACGCGCCTGAGGGGAGGGCCATGACATCTGTTGCCATTCGACCCGAGGAACTCAGGGATCACATTGCCCAGGCGCTGGGTGCGCTGGCCCGTTCTGTGACCCTGGCCCGTGGTGAAGTCACCGTGGTGGTTGCCGCCGACCAGTATTTGCAAGCCATGCAGTTGCTGCGCGATGCGCCCACCTGCCGCTTCGAACAGCTCATTGACCTGTGCGGCCTCGACTATTCTGCGTATGCGGATCGCGTGAACGAGGGTCCGCGCTACGCCGTGGTATCGCACCTGTTGTCTGTCTCCCTCAACCAGCGTGTGCGTGTGCGTGTGTTCTGTCCTCAGGACGATATGCCGGTGGTGGCGTCGGTCACGGGCCTGTGGGCTTCTGCAGCATGGTTTGAGCGCGAGGCGTTCGACCTGTTCGGTATCGTGTTCGAAGGGCACAACGACCTGCGCCGTATCCTCACGGACTATGGTTTCATCGGCCACCCGTTCCGCAAGGACTTCCCGCTGTCGGGTCATGTGGAAATGCGCTACGACGCCGATCAACGCCGCGTGATGTATGAGCCAGTCAGCATCGAGCCGCGTGAGATCACGCCACGCATCATCCGCGAAGAAAACTACGGAGGCCTGCACTGAGGCCTGAGTGCTTTTCAGTGATCCATCATGGCTGAAATCAAGAACTATTCTCTCAACCTCGGTCCGCAGCACCCTGCAGCCCACGGCGTGCTGCGCTTGGTGCTGGAACTCGACGGCGAGGTCGTCCAGCGCGCCGACCCGCACATCGGTCTGCTGCACCGCGGCACCGAAAAGCTGGCCGAGCACAAGACTTTCCTGCAATCGCTGCCTTACATGGACCGCTTGGACTACGTGTCCATGATGTGCAACGAGCACGCCTACTGCCTGGCCATCGAAAAGCTCCTGGGCATTGAAGTGCCGCTGCGCGCGCAGTACATCCGTGTGATGTTCTCGGAAATCACGCGATTGCTCAACCACCTCATGTGGCTGGGTTCGCACGGCAACGACTGCGGCAGTTCCACCATCCTGATCTACACCTTCCGCGAGCGTGAAGACCTGTTCGACATGTACGAAGCCGTGTCGGGCGCGCGCATGCACGCAGCGTATTTCCGGCCGGGCGGCGTGTACCGCGATCTTCCTGATTCCATGCCCCAGCACCAGGAAAGCCGTATCCGCAGTGCCAAAGCAGTGCAGGAGCGCAACGCCAACCGCCAGGGTTCGCTGCTGGACTTCATCGAGGATTTCACCCGCCGCTTCCCCGGCTATGTGGATGAGTATGAAACCCTGCTCACCGACAACCGCATCTGGAAGCAGCGAACCGTGGGCATTGGCGTGGTCACCCCCGAGCGCGCCCTGAACCTGGGCATGACCGGCCCCATGCTGCGCGGCTCCGGCATTGCCTGGGACCTGCGCAAGACCCAGCCCTACGAGGTTTACGACCGCGTCGATTTCGACATCCCCCTGGGCAAGACGGGCGACTGCTACGACCGCTACCTGGTGCGCGTGCAGGAGATGCGCGAGTCCAACCGCATCATCAAGCAGTGCGTGGACTGGCTGCGTGCTAATCCCGGTCCGGTCATCACGGACAACCACAAGGTGGCGCCGCCCGCACGGGATCGCATGAAGTTCGGCATGGAAGACCTGATCCACCACTTCAAGCTGTTCTCCGAAGGTTTCCATGTGCCCGAGGGTGAGGCCTACGCTGCCGTGGAGCACCCCAAGGGTGAGTTTGGTATTTATCTGGTCAGTGACGGTGCGAACAAGCCTTACCGCATGAAGATCCGCGCCCCCGGTTTCGCACACCTGGCCACCATGGACGAAATGGCGCGCGGCCACATGCTGGCCGACGTGATCGCCATCATCGGCACCATGGATATCGTGTTCGGGGAGATTGACCGATGATTTCTGAAGCGACCAAGGCGCGCTTTGCGCGTGAAGTGGCCAAGTACCCGGCAGAGCAGAAGCAGTCTGCCGTGATGGCCTGCCTGGCCATCGTGCAGCAAGAGCAGGGCTATGTGAGCCAGGAGAGCGAAGCGGGCATTGCCGAGTACCTGGGCATGCCCGAGATCGCCGTCCACGAGGTGACGACCTTCTACAACATGTACAACCAGCAGCCGGTGGGCAAGTACAAGCTCAACGTCTGTACCAACCTGCCTTGTCTGCTGCGCGATGGTGGCAAGGCCCTGGAACATCTGGAACACAAGCTCGGCATTGCGGCAGGCGAGACCACCGCCGACGGCATGTTCACCCTGCAGGAGTGCGAGTGCCTGGGCGCCTGCGCCGATGCGCCCGTCATGCTGGTCAATGACCGCAGCATGTGCAGTTTCATGAGTGGCGAGAAGCTCGATCAGTTGGTCGACAACCTGCGTACTGCGGAGGGCAAATAATGACCACGGCAGCACAGGTGCTCTCCCAGTTTCAGGCCACCGGTGTGGAAACCTGCTTCCACGACCGGCACATTGATCCGCAAATTTACGCTGGCCTGAACGGCTCCAACTGGCGTTTGCAGGACTATGAGGCGCGCGGTGGCTACCAGGCACTGAAGAAAATTCTGGGCAAGGATGGGGGCGAAGGCCTCAATCAGGATCAGGTGATTGCCACCGTCAAGGAGTCCGGCCTGCGCGGTCGGGGGGGCGCTGGTTTTCCCACCGGGCTGAAGTGGAGCTTCATGCCGCGCCAGTTCCCGGGTCAGAAGTACCTGGTGTGCAACTCCGACGAGGGAGAGCCGGGGACCTGCAAGGACCGCGACATCCTGATGTTCAACCCCCACATCGTGATTGAAGGCATGATCATTGCCGGCTTTGCGATGGGCATCAGCGTGGGTTACAACTACATCCACGGCGAGATTTTCCAGGTGTACGAGCGCTTCGAGGCGGCACTGGAAGAGGCGCGCGCAGCGGGCTACCTGGGCAGCAACATCCTGGGCAGCAACTTCAGCTTTCAGTTGCATGCCCACCATGGTTTCGGTGCCTACATCTGCGGCGAGGAAACCGCTCTGCTCGAATCGCTGGAAGGCAAAAAGGGCCAGCCGCGCTTCAAGCCGCCGTTCCCTGCCAGCTTCGGTTTGTATGGCAAGCCCACCACCATCAACAACACCGAGACCTTTGCTGCGGTGCCCTGGATCATCCGCAACGGTGGCGCAGCCTACCTGGCCTGCGGCAAGCCCAACAACGGTGGCACCAAGATCTTCTCGGTCAGCGGCGATGTCGAGCGTCCAGGCAACTACGAAATTCCTTTGGGCACCCCTTTTGCCAAGCTGCTGGAGCTTGCCGGTGGCGTGCGCAAGGGGCGCCAACTCAAGGCCGTGATTCCTGGCGGTTCTTCTTCGCCCGTGCTGCCTGCCTCCGTGATCATGGAGTGCACCATGGACTATGACTCCATCGCCAAGGCAGGTTCCATGCTGGGTTCGGGCGCTGTCATCGTCATGGACGACAGCCGCTGCATGGTGGAGTCGCTCAAGCGCCTGTCGTACTTCTACATGCACGAGTCCTGTGGGCAGTGCACGCCTTGCCGTGAAGGCACAGGCTGGCTCTGGCGCCTGGTGGATCGTATCCACCGTGGCGAGGGGCGTCCTGCCGACATGGACCTGCTCGACAACGTGGCCAGCAACATCATGGGCCGCACCATCTGCGCCCTGGGTGATGCAGCGGCCATGCCGGTGCGCGCGATGCTCAAGCATTACCGGCACGAATTTGCGGCAATGATCCGCACCACGAGTCCTCAGGCCACCACTTCTGCCTGATCGCGAGAAAAGCATATGGTTGAAATCGAACTGGACGTGCAGAAGGTGGAGGTTGCCGAAGGCAGCATGGTGATGCATGCGGCCGAAAAGGCGGGTACCTACATTCCGCACTTCTGCTACCACAAGAAACTATCTATCGCCGCCAGCTGCCGCATGTGCCTGGTGGAGGTTGAAAAAGCCCCCAAGCCCATGCCGGCCTGCGCCACACCCGTGACGCAAGGCATGATCGTGCGCACCAAGAGCGACAAGGCCGTCCATGCCCAGAAGTCGGTCATGGAATTCCTGCTCATCAATCACCCGCTGGACTGCCCCATTTGCGACCAAGGTGGTGAGTGTCAGCTGCAGGACCTTGCGGTGGGTTATGGTGCTTCGTCCACACGCTATGAAGAAGAAAAGCGCGTGGTCAAGCCCAAGGATGTGAGCCCGCTCATTTCCATGCAGGAAATGACCCGCTGCATCCATTGCACCCGTTGTGTGCGCTTCGGTCAGGAAATTGCCGGTGTCATGGAACTGGGCATGGTGCATCGCGGCGAGCATGCCGAAATCACCACCGTCAAGGACGACACGATCGATTCGGAGCTGTCGGGCAACATGATCGACATCTGTCCGGTCGGCGCGCTCACCAGCAAGCCCTTCCGCTACAGCGCCCGTACCTGGGAGTTGTCGCGCCGCAAGTCGGTCAGCCCGCACGACTCCACGGGTGCCAACCTGATCGTGCACGTCAAAAACCACAAGGTCATGCGCGTGCTGCCGTTCGAGAATGACGACGTCAACGAATGCTGGATTGCCGATCGTGACCGTTTCTCCTACGAGGCCCTGGACAGTGCCGAGCGACTGACCAAGCCCATGCTCAAGCAGGGCGGCCAGTGGGTCGAGGTCGATTGGCAGACCGCTCTGGAGTACATCGCCAATGGTGTGCAATGCATCACCAAGGAAAACGGTGCAGGTGCTCTGGGTGCGTTGGTCAGCCCGCACAGCACGGTCGAAGAGTTGTATCTTGCCGGCGCGCTGATGCGCGGCCTGGGCAGCCCCAACCTGGATTACCGCCTGCGCCATGCCGATCTGCGCAAGCCGCAAGGCGTGCGCTGGCTGGGCCGATCGGTGGCCTCGCTGTCGCAGCTGCAATCGGTGCTGGTCGTGGGCTCCAACCTGCGCAAGGACCATCCGCTGTTTGCCCAGCGTATCCGCCAGGCGGCGCGCAAGGGTTGCACGGTGCTGTCCATCGACAACGCGGTACGTGACTGGGCCATGCCTGTGGCGCAGACCCTGGTGGCCAATCATGGTGCATGGCTGCAAGCATTGGCCGACGTCGCGGCTGCCTTGGCGCAGGAAAAGGGTGTGAGCGCACCTGTGGCGCAAGGTCGTGCCGACGAGCCCACAGCCCGTGCCATCGCCCAGGCGCTGCTGCGCGGCGAACACAAGGCCGTGTTGCTCGGTAATGCAGCCGCTCACCATGCCCAGGCCAGCGAGCTGCTGGCCTTGGCCGGTTGGATTGCACAGCAGGCCGATGCCACCGTGGGCTACCTGACCGAGGCGGCCAACACTGTGGGCGCACAATGGATGCAAGCATTGCCTGGCGAAGGCGGAATGGACGCTGCGCAAATGTTGCAAGGCAAGCTCAAGGGTCTGTTCCTGTTGAACAACGAGCCGGAGTTTGACAGTGCTGCTGGTGCACAGGCAGTTGCTGCGTTGGGCAAGGTTGAAATGGTGGTGACACTGAGTCCCTTCAAGACCAACCTCGAATTCAGCGATGTGCTGTTGCCCATTGCACCGTTCACCGAAACATCGGGCAGCTTCGTGAATGCCGAAGGGCGTCTGCAAAGCTTCCACGCTGTGGTTCGCCCACTGGGCGAGACCCGCCCGGGTTGGAAGGTGCTGCGTGTGCTGGGCAATCTGCTGGGTCTGCAGGGTTTCGATTTCGAGACTTCGCAAGACGTGCTGGGGCGCGCCACCGGTGCGGCTGTCGGCTCGGTATCCCATGTTCCCCAAGAGCTGCTGAGCAATGCCGTGGCCGACATGCCCCAGTCCGTGCAAGTGGTGGATGTTCCCGCTCCGGCGGTCGCCTCCCTCTACCAGCTCGATGGTCTGGTGCGCCGTGCGACCTCTCTGCAATTGACCACCGATGCCCGCCTGGCCCGTGAAGGAGTAGCAGCGTGATCGATGCAATCTACAACTTCGGCCTCAATCTGCTGGCCCAGGGATGGTGGACGGGTGCGGCCTGGCCGGTCATCTGGAACCTCATCAAGATTGTGGTGGTGCTTCTGCCCCTGATGGGTGCCGTGGCTTACATCACGCTGTGGGAGCGCAAGCTTCTGGGCTTCATGCAGGTGCGCCATGGCCCCAACCGCGTTGGCCCGTTCGGTCTGCTGCAGCCCATTGCCGATGCGCTCAAGCTTCTGACCAAGGAAATCATTCAGCCCAGTGCAGCCTCCAAGGGCCTGTTCATTCTCGGGCCCGTCATGGCCATCATGCCCGCTCTGGCGGCCTGGGTGGTGATCCCCTTCGGTCCTGAGCTGGCACTGGCCAACGTCAATGCGGGTCTGCTGCTGTTGATGGCCATCACCTCGATCGAGGTCTATGGTGTGATCATTGCAGGTTGGGCCTCCAACTCCAAGTACGCCTTCCTGGGGGCGCTGCGTGCTTCGGCCCAGATGGTGAGCTATGAAATCGCCATGGGCTTCTGCTTCCTGGTGGTCATCATGGTCACTGGCAGCATGAACCTGACCGAGATTGTGCTGAGCCAGACGCGTGGCATGGCTGCCAACATGGGGCTGTCCTTCCTGTCCTGGAACTGGCTGCCGCTGCTGCCCATCTGCGTGGTGTACATGATTTCGGCAGTGGCGGAGACCAACCGCCATCCCTTCGATGTGGTGGAAGGCGAGGCCGAGATCGTCGCCGGTCACATGGTCGAGTATTCGGGCATGGGCTTTGCCATCTTCTTCCTGGCCGAGTACGCCAGCATGTGGCTGGTGTCGATTCTGGCCGTGCTGATGTTCTTTGGTGGCTGGCAGGCTCCTGTCGCAGCACTGGACTTCATCCCAGGCTGGATCTGGCTGGGCATTAAGACCTTTGTGATGATCTCCATGTTCATCTGGATCCGGGCCACTTTCCCCCGGTTCCGCTATGACCAGATCATGCGTCTGGGCTGGAAGATCTTCATTCCGGTCACCCTGGTGTGGCTGCTGATCGTCGGGGGCTGGTTGCTCTCGCCGTGGAATATCTGGAAATAAGGCGGGGACATACCCATGGCTTCCGTTGCTGCTGCTTCTTTTTCGCTCCGCGATTTCGTCAAGAGCTTTCTGCTGGTCGAGCTGGTCAAGGGCATGTCCCTGACCGGGCGCTACGCCCTGCGCCGCAAGGTTACCGTCCAGTACCCTGAGGAAAAAACACCGCTGTCGCCCCGTTTTCGGGGGTTGCACGCCCTGCGCCGCTATGAAAACGGCGAAGAGCGTTGCATCGCCTGCAAGCTGTGCGAGGCCGTGTGCCCCGCGATGGCCATCACCATCGAGTCGGATGTGCGCGAGGACGGCACACGTCGCACCACGCGCTATGACATCGACCTGACCAAGTGCATCTTCTGCGGTTTCTGCGAAGAAAGCTGCCCGGTGGACTCCATCGTGGAGACCTCCATCTTTGAATACCACGGCGAAAAGCGCGGCGACCTTTACTTCACCAAGGAAATGCTGCTGGCCGTGGGAGACCGCTTCGAAGGCGACATCGCTGCTGCCAAGGCTGCGGACGCCCAGTACCGCTGACGCGGCAGACCACTACAAAGAACCGATTCATGGACGCCAAGACTGGTTTTTTCTATCTGTTCTCGGTCGTGCTGCTGTACGCAGCCTTCCGGGTCATCAGCGCCCGCAACCCGGTGCACGCGGTGCTGCACCTCATGCTGGCTTTTTCCCAGGCTTCAGGCCTGTGGCTGCTGCTCAAGGCAGAGTTTCTTGCCATTGCCCTGGTGCTGGTGTACCTGGGTGCGGTGATGGTGCTGTTCCTCTTCGTGGTGATGATGCTTGACGTGGATGTCGAGGGCATGCGCCAGGGTTTCTGGAAGCATTTCCCGCTGGCCGCCACCATTGGTGCACTCGTTGCCCTGGAAATGGCGGCAGTGCTCATGGGCGGCTTCCGTGGCATGGAGGAGCCCAAGGCCGTGGCCGCCGTGCTGGATGCGGCGGGCCAGCCGGTCGTGGTCTCCAATGCCAAGGCCCTGGGTGAGCTGATGTACACCAAGTACCTCTATCCGGTGGAAATCGCTGCTGTCATCCTTTTGGTGGCCATGATTGCTGCCATTGCCCTGACCTTGCGTACCCGCAAAGACACCAAGACCATCAATCCGTCGCAGCAGGTGCATGTGCGTGCCGCGGACCGTCTGACGGTCGTCAAGATGGCTGCCACACGCCAGGCTCCGGCACCTGAGCCAGCCGCCAATGCCGAGGAGAAGAAAGCATGACGCCCACACTGGGACATTTTCTGACGCTGGGCGCCATGCTGTTCGCCCTGGCCGTGGTCGGCATTTTCATGAATCGCCGCAACCTCATTGTGTTGCTGATGGCCATTGAACTGATGCTGTTGGCCGTCAACATGAACTTCGTAGCCTTCTCGCATTACCTGGGTGATATGCACGGACAGGTGTTCGTGTTCTTCATCCTGACCGTGGCGGCGGCTGAGTCGGCCATTGGTCTGGCCATCCTGGTGCTGCTGTTCCGCAACAAGGCCAACATCGACGCGGAATCCCTCGACACCCTCCAGGGTTGAGTCTCCGAAAGCCAAGGTTCTCCACAATGAGTCAAACCCTTTCTGCTTCAACGCTCCTGGCCGTTCCGCTCGCGCCACTGGTGGGCGCCGCGCTGGCGGGCATCTTCGGCACGACCTTCGGCGGCAACTGGATCGGTCGCCGCCTGAGCCACAGTCTTACCATCCTCGGGGTGCTGGTCGCCTTCATCCTGTCGGCAATGACGCTCAAGAGCGTCGCCGTGGATGGCGCGCGTTTCAACGAGACCATCTACACCTGGATGGTGGTTGGCGGACTCAAGATGGAGGTGGGCTTTTTGATCGACAGCCTTACCGCCATGATGATGTGCGTGGTCACCTTCGTGTCGCTCATGGTGCACATCTACACCATCGGCTACATGGAAGAGGACGAAGGCTACAACCGCTTCTTTGCCTACATCTCTCTGTTCACCTTCTCCATGCTCATGCTCGTCATGAGCAACAACCTGCTGCAGTTGTTCTTCGGCTGGGAGGCAGTGGGCCTGGTGTCCTATTTGCTGATCGGCTTCTGGTTCAACAAGCCCACGGCCATCTTCGCCAACATGAAGGCCTTTCTGGTCAACCGTGTGGGTGACTTCGGCTTCATCCTGGGCATCGGCCTGATTGCAGCCTACACCGGCACGCTGAACTACGGCGAGGTCTTTGCCAAGGCCACGCAGTTGGGGACGATCGATTTCCCCTGGTACGTGATGGGCCAGGACGTCATGCTCATCACCGTGATCTGCATCTGCCTGTTCATCGGCGCCATGGGCAAGTCGGCGCAGTTCCCGCTGCATGTCTGGCTGCCCGATTCGATGGAAGGCCCCACGCCCATTTCCGCGCTGATCCACGCCGCCACCATGGTGACGGCCGGCATCTTCATGGTGGCGCGCATGTCGCCGCTGTTTGAGCTGTCGGATGCTGCTCTGAACTTCATCCTGGTCATTGGTTCCATCACCGCGTTGTTCATGGGCTTTCTGGGCATCATCCAGAACGACATCAAGCGCGTGGTGGCGTACTCCACGCTCTCGCAGCTGGGTTACATGACGGTGGCTCTGGGTGCATCGGCCTACTCGGTGGCAGTGTTCCACCTGATGACCCACGCGTTCTTCAAGGCGCTGTTGTTCCTGGGCGCTGGCTCGGTGATCATGGGCATGCACCACAACCAGGACATCCGTTGGATGGGTGGGGTGCGCAAATACATGCCTATCACCTGGATCACTTCGCTGCTGGGGTCGCTGGCCCTGATCGGTACGCCGCTGTTCTCGGGCTTTTACTCCAAGGACAGCATCATCGAGGCTGTGCATTTCAGCCAGTTGCCGGCGGCCGGGTTTGCGCACTTTGCGGTGCTGGCTGGTGTGTTCATCACTGCCTTCTATTCGTTCCGCATGTACTTCCTGGTCTTCCATGGCAAGGAGCGCTATGACCAGAACCCCGATGCGCACCACCATGACGACCATGGCCACCACGGCCATGATGACCACCATGCTCCGCATGAGTCGCCCTGGGTGGTGACAGTGCCACTGGTCCTGTTGGCCATTCCCTCGGTCGTGATCGGCTACATGACCATCCAGCCCATGCTGTTTGGTGATTTCTTCAAGGACGTGATCTTTGTCGATGCGGTGCGGCATCCGGCCATGGCCAAGTTGGCAGAAATCTTCCACGGCCCGGTGGCCATGGCCTTGCATGGTCTGCAGACGCTGCCTTTCTGGCTTGCGGTCGCGGGCGTGGCTGCTTCGTACTACATGTACATGGTCAATCCAGCGTTGCCTGCGGCTATCCAGCGCATGTTCCAGCCGCTGCACACGTTGCTTGAAAACAAGTACTACATGGACTGGTTCAACGAGAACGTGATTGCCCGTGGTGCCCGTGCGCTGGGCGTGGGGCTCTGGAAGGGTGGCGACCAGGCCGTGATCGACGGCACGCTGGTCAATGGTTCCTGGAAGATCGTGGGCTGGGTTGCTGGTCTGGTGCGCAAGGTGCAGACGGGTTACGTCTTCCACTACGCGCTGGTGATGATCCTGGGCATCTTCGTGCTCATGACGTACTTCGTCTTGCTCAACAAGTAGGAGAACAACAAAAATGGGTTTGTTGAGTCTTGCTATCTGGACGCCTATCGCGTTCGGTGCGCTGTTGCTGGCCTTTGGCAGTGACAAGCATGCGGGCGCTGTCCGCTGGCTGGCCCTGATCGGTGCTCTGATCGGGTTTGCTGTGACCTTGCCGCTTTATGAAGGCTTCAAGCTGGGCACTGCGGCGATGCAGTTCGTCGAGAAGGCCGTGTGGATTGAGGGCTTCAATATCCACTACCACCTTGGTGTGGATGGCATCTCGTTCTGGTTCGTGCCGCTCACGGCATTCATCACGGTGATCGTGGTGATTGCGTCGTGGGAGTCCATCACCGAGCGCGTTTACCAGTACATGGGTGCCTTCCTGATCCTGTCGGGGCTGATGATCGGTGTGTTCGCATCCCTCGACGGCATGCTGTTCTACGTGTTCTTCGAGGCCACCCTGATCCCCATGTACCTGATCATCGGTATCTGGGGGGGGCCGAACAAGATCTATGCCGCCTTCAAGTTCTTCCTCTACACCTTGCTGGGCTCGCTGCTCATGCTGGTGGCGTTGATCTACCTGTACAACCAGTCCAGCGGCAGTTTCGACATTGCCACCTGGCACCAGCTGCCACTGAGCCGCACGGCGCAAACGCTGCTGTTCTTTGCCTTCTTTGCGGCCTTTGCCGTCAAGGTGCCCATGTGGCCTGTGCACACCTGGCTGCCCGACGTGCACGTCGAAGCGCCCACGGGTGGTTCTGCGGTGCTGGCGGCCATCATGCTGAAGCTCGGTGCCTACGGCTTCCTGCGCTTCTCGCTGCCCATTGCACCCGACGCCTCGCGTGAATGGGCATGGCTGATGATTGCCCTGTCGCTCATCGCCGTGATCTACGTGGGCCTGGTCGCCATGGTCCAGAAGGACATGAAGAAGCTGGTGGCCTACTCGTCGGTGGCGCACATGGGTTTTGTGACCCTGGGCTTCTTCATCTTCAACGGCCTGGGTGTGTCCGGCGGCATCGTGCAGATGATTGCGCACGGCTTTGTCTCGGCGGCCATGTTCCTTTCCATCGGCGTGCTCTACGACCGCGTGCATTCGCGTGACATTGCTGCCTACGGTGGCGTGGTCAACACCATGCCCAAGTTCTCTGCCTACGTGTTGTTGTTCACCATGGCCAACTGCGGCCTGCCGGGAACGGCCGGTTTCGTGGGCGAGTGGATGGTGATCCTGGGTGCCGTGCAGGCCAACTTCTGGGTGGGCCTGCTCGCTGCCACGGCCTTGATCTGGGGCGCTGCCTACAGCCTGTGGATGTTCAAGCGCGTGTACCTGGGCCCGGTGGGCAACGCCAACGTCCGTGCCTTGCTCGATATCGGCAGCCGTGAATTCTTCGTCATGGCGCTGCTCGCCATTGCCGTGCTGTACATGGGCCTGTACCCACGCCCGTTCACGGACGTGATGGATGCATCCGTGGCCGAACTGCTGCGCCATGTGGCCTTGAGCAAGCTGAACTGACCTGACCGAACAGAGAGACCCGAGATGATTGACAACATCAGTTGGCTGGCGATTTACCCGGAGATCGTTCTGCTGGTCATGACCTGCGTGATCGCGCTGGTGGACCTGGGCGTGAAGAGCCCGCAGCGCACGGCAACCTACGTGCTGAGCATGCTCACACTGGCGGTGGTGGCCGTGCTGCAGGGCGTGTATGCCAGCAGTGGCAACACCTTCTACGGCTTTGGCAACATGGTGGTGAGCGATGCCATGGGCAACTGGCTCAAGTGCTTTGCCACGGTGGCCATGATGGTGACCCTGGTGTACAGCCGCCCCTATGCCGCCGATCGCAGCATGCTGCGCGGTGGCGAGATGTTTGTGCTGGCCATGTTCTCGCTGCTGGGCATGTTCATCATGATCGGTGGCAACAACTTCCTGATCATTTACCTGGGTCTGGAGCTGCTCACGCTCTCCGGCTATGCGCTGGTGGGCATGCGCCGAGACAATGCCGTGGCCACCGAGGCCGCCATGAAGTACTTTGTGCTGGGTGCCATGGCCAGCGGCTTCCTGCTGTATGGCCTGTCCATGTTGTACGGTGCGACGGGTTCGCTGGATATTGGCGAAGTCTTCAAGGCTATCGATTCTGGCCAGCTGCGTCACCAGGTGCTGGTGTTCGGCGTGGTCTTCATCGTGGCCGGGCTTGCGTTCAAGCTGGGTGCAGTGCCGTTCCATATGTGGGTACCTGACGTGTACCAAGGCGCCCCCACGGCCGTTACGCTGATGATTGCTGGTGCGCCCAAGTTCGCCGCCTTTGCCATTGTGATCCGTCTGTTGGTCGATGGCCTGCTGCCGCTGGCCCGGGATTGGCAACAGATGCTGGCGGTGCTGGCCATTGGCTCGTTGCTGGTGGGCAACCTGGCGGCCATCGCACAGACCAATCTCAAGCGCATGCTGGCCTACTCCACCATTGCACAAATGGGTTTCGTGCTGCTGGGCCTGATGTCGGGTGTCGTCAGTGGGCACGTGGACGCTTCCACGGCTGAAGCCGCCTATGCCGCGTCGATGTTCTACATCGTCACCTATGTGCTGACGACGCTGGCCACCTTCGGCGTGATCCTGCTGCTGGCGCGCGAGGGCTTCGAGAGCGAGGAGATTGCCGACATGGCTGGCCTGAACCAGCGCAGCCCGCTGTATGCCGGCGTGCTGGCGGTGTGCCTGTTCTCGCTGGCCGGCATCCCGCCCCTGGTGGGCTTCTATGCCAAGCTGGCGGTCCTGCAGGCCTTGCTGGCCTCGGGCCAGACGGCCTATATCGCCATGGCCGTGTTTGCCGTACTGATGTCCTTGATTGGCGCCTTCTACTACCTGCGTGTGGTCAAGGTCATGTACTTTGATGAGCCACTGACCGCCACCACTGTGTCTGCGCCGCTGGACGTGCGGATGGTTCTTACCCTCAACGGTGCGCTGGTGCTCATTCTGGGCATCTTGCCTGGTGGTCTGATGTCGCTGTGCGCAGACGCCATCATGCGTTCGCTGGCTTCCTGAGCTTGCCCGCCAGAAGATGCAAGACAGCTTCATCTGGATTGTGATCGTGGCGGCCTGCGTGGCCGCCAATCTGCCTTTCTTCAATCAGCGCGTCCTTGCCTTGGGCCCGGTGCGCGTGTCCGGCAAGCCACTGTGGCTGCGTTTGGCCGAGTTGCTGGTCTTGTACTTCGCGGTGGGCGGGCTGGCCTATGTCCTGGAAGGACGGGTGGGGCAGGTGGCCCCTCAGGGCTGGGAGTTCTTTGCCATCACGGCGGCACTCTTCCTGACGCTCGCATTTCCCGGTTTCGTGTACCGCTACCTGCTTCGCAGGCGCTGATCGCATCTTTGGGGCAACACACCCATGAAAGTGCTGGACTTGCGTTGTGCGCATGACCATGCCTTTGAAGGCTGGTTTGCCAACGAAGAGGATTTTCAGGGGCAGTTGGTGCGCGGCTTGCTCCAGTGCCCCGTCTGTGGGGATGGCCAGATCCGCAAGACCTTGAGTGCGCCCCGCATCCAGCGCAGTGCGATGCAGGAGCGTCCTCCCACCGGTGTGACACCGCAAGAGTCCGCCCCAGCCCCCCATGCCCCCGATGTGCCCGACGGGCTGCCTGCCAGCGTGCAGGCTGCTTGGCTGAAATGGGCACGCCAGGTCGTTGCGAAGTCAGAGGACGTGGGCGAGCGCTTTGCCCAGGAAGCGCGCAGCATCCACCGTGGCGACAGCCCCGAACGGCCCATCCGTGGCCTGGCCAGCCCGGCCCAGACCCTGGAGTTGCTGGAAGAGGGCATCCCCGTGCTGGCGCTGCCTGCCACGGCGACCGACACCCTGCACTGAGCGGGCGGCGAGCAGCCCCTGGGGCCTTTCAAGCCGCAAACTGCAGCGCCGCCAGGCGCGCATACACTCCACCGCGCGCCAGCAGTTCGGCATGGGTGCCTTGTTCGACGATCCGGCCGTGCTCCATCACCACGATCCGGTCGGCGTTCTGCACGGTGGACAGGCGGTGCGCAATGACCAGCGTCGTGCGCTGGCCCTTGTGGCTGTGCAGCGCGCTGTCGAGCGCCGCCTGCACCATGCGCTCGCTCTCGGCGTCCAGTGCGCTGGTGGCCTCGTCCAGCAAGAGCAATGGTGGGTTCTTGAGCAATGCCCGTGCAATGGCGATGCGCTGGCGCTGGCCGCCCGACAGGCGCACGCCGCGCTCGCCCAGAAAGGTGTTGTAGCCGTCGGGCAGCGCGCTGAGAAAGTCGTGTGCAAACGCCGCACGTGCTGCGGCCACCACCTCGTCGTCGCTCGCGTCCGGGCGGCCGTAACGGATGTTGTCCATGGCACTGGCTGAAAAGATCACCGGGTCCTGGGGCACCGTGCCGATGCGGCTACGCAGCGCCTGCAGAGAGAGGTGGCGCAGATCAATGCCCTCAACGCAGATGCGACCGCTGCCCTCGGGCGCTTGGGGCGGTACAGCATCGACATCGTAAAAGCGCTGCAGCAACTGGAACACCGTCGTCTTGCCCGCCCCGCTGGCGCCCACCAGGGCCACGGTTTCGCCGGGCTGCAGTTCCAGATCGAAGCCCTGCAGCGCTGCCTGCGTGGGGCGTGAGGGGTAGTGGAAATCCACATGCTCAAACCGCACCGCCAGCCCCCGCCCGGTGTCGGGCAAGGCCAGCGGCTGGGCGGGCTCGCGCACGGGTGACTGGGTGGCCAGCAGTTCCATGAGCCGCTCGGTGGCCCCGGCGGCGCGCAGCAGGTCGCCGTACACCTCTCCCAGCACGGCGGCGGCACCGGCCAGCAGCATCACGTACACCACCGTTTGCCCCAGGTGGCCAGCGCTCATCTGGTCCGCCAGCACCGCCTGGGTGCCACGGTACAGGCCCCACAGCAGCAGCCCGGCGTTGGCAATGATGATGAAGGCCACCAGCATGGCGCGGGTACGAGAGCGCCGTTCCGCCGTGTCAAAGGCATGTTGTGTGGCCTGCGTAAAGCGCTGCGTTTCGCGGTCCTCGGCGGTGTAGCTTTGCACCACCGGGGTGGCATTCAGGATTTCGCCCGCAATGGCGCTGGAGTCGGCCACCCGGTCCTGGCTGGCCCGCGAGAGCTTGCGCACGCGCCTGCCAATCCACAGCGCGGGCAATACCACCGCCACCAGCATGAGGATGACGATGCCCATCACGCGTGGATTGGTCCACACCAGCATGATGACGGCCCCGCCACCCACCACCGCATTGCGCAGGCCCATGGACAGCGACGAGCCCACCACCGTCTGCACCAGCGTGGTGTCGGTGGTCAGGCGTGAAAGCACCTCGCCCGTCTGCGTGGTCTCGAAAAACTGAGGGCTCTGGCGCAGCACATGGGCGTACACGGCGTTGCGCAGATCGGCGGTCACGCGCTCTCCCAGCCAGCTCACCAGGTAAAAGCGCACCGAGGTGAACAGCCCCAAGGCCACGGCCACGGCAAACAGCAGACCAAAGTTACCGCGCAAGGCCATGGCCTGGGCGCCCCGGTCGCTGGCGGCCAGGCTGCCGTCGATCAGGGTGCGCAGCGCCAGCGGAAACGCCAGCGTGGCCGCCGCTGCCAGCAGCAAAAAAGCCAAGGCCAGCAGCATGCGCGTGCGGTAGGGGCGCAAAAAGGGCAGCAGGCCGCTGAGCGAGCGGGCCTTGCCTTGCACCTCGCGTGGGTTCGGAGAAGACGACATAGCCTGCCAGTGTAGGCCGCTCGGGCCGTCGGTGCAGGCTTCCTACAACCGCAATGCGCGGGCGTAGCCCGTCATCTCCAGGTACCCCCGACCCACCGACTGGCCCTTGGCGTCGTGCAGATCCGACAGGCCCTCCCAATAATTGGCGCCGGTCGAAGCGCTGCTGTCCAGCTCCTGGTCGTCCACCAGGGCGCGCACCTCAAAGCGTCCGGCGGGCGTCTCCACCCGCCATTGCACTGGATAGCGGGCGCCGCTGTGCGGGCTGGTCCAGTGCCGCACCGCGGTGAAGGCCACGCTGCCTTCGTCAAACACCTGCACCGCACCCCCGCCAGGCCGCCAGGAGCCGCCCGCCCACAGCGCCGATCCATCGGCCCGGCGCAGCCGAAATACCGTGAGCGCCGCGCCGTCGTGCAGGTTCATGCCGATCCAGTCCCAGCCCACGGCCTGGGGGTGCATCAGGGCCTCGCTCCATTCGTGATCCAGCCAGGCGCGGCCCTGGCCGGGGGCGATGCGCCAGCGCTGGCCGCCCAGCACCAACTCGCCCTGCACGGCCAATTGGGGCTGGCTGTAGTAGTGGCTGGCCTGCACTGCCTCGGGGCCCTTGCGCGAGAGGCCTTCGCGGCCCTGCAACAACACAGGCTGGGTGGTGTCGCAGTCCAGGTGCAGGCCCAGCGTGTCGCCCTCTACCCTTGCCGTGTAACGGCTGCCCTGGCCCAGTGCGCTGCGGGTGAGCGACCAGCCTTGCAGCCGCAGCCCGGTATCGGCCTCGCTGGCTTCGGCCAGGCCCGGCCAGGCGCGGGCAATGCGCTGGTCGTGGTGCAGCCTGGCATGGGCCACATCGGTGATGGCCGCGTGCGCAAACAGCAACTGCTTGGCCGCAAATGCCGAGCGCAGGCCCTGCGTGCCATCCACCCGCGAGCGAAAAAACGTCACCTGAAATCCCCACAGCCGCCCCGCCGCCGGCGCGTGCCCGGTCATATACCACCACTCGGTGCGCAGCTCCGGATGGCTGCCATGGTCGCGCGGAAACTCCAGCCGCCGCGCACTCAAGCCCGGCGCAGCGCCGGGCCACAGCCCCAGCGCACCCAAGCCCAGGGCCAGCGTCCTGCGGCGCAGGCTGGGCGGCGTGGCGGGCAGGGTGGGGGGCATGGCAGGATCAGGTCAGCAAAGCGTCGATCTTCTGCTGCGCCGCCGTGCAGTCGCCAAAACTGCGCTCCACCCAGCCCGCGTCGCAGTAGGTGGGCAGGTAGCGCTCGCCTGCGTCGCACAGCAGCGACAGGATGGAACCCCGCTCGCCGCGCGCGCGCATCTCGTGCGCCAGCGCCAGCATGGCGACAAAGTTGGTACCCGTGGACGGCCCCACGCGCCGCCCCAGCAGTTGCGACAGCGCGCGCATGGCGGCCACCGACTCCACGTCGGGCACCTCCACCATGCGGTCCACCAGCGTGCGGATGAAGCTCGGCTCCACGCGCGGGCGGCCAATGCCCTCGATGCGCGAACCCGGCGCCGTGAGCGTGGCGTCGCCCGTGCGGTGGTAGGCGCTGAACACCGAGCCCGCCGGGTCGGCCACGCACACCTGCGTGGCGTGGCGCTGGTAGCGCACATAGCGACCTATGGTGGCGCTGGTGCCACCCGTGCCCGCGCCCACCACAATCCAGCGCGGCACGGGGTGCCGCTCGCGCTGCATTTGCGTGAACATGCTCTCGGCAATGTTGTTGTTGCCACGCCAGTCGGTGGCGCGCTCAGCGTAGGTGAACTGGTCCATGTAGTGCCCGCCGGTCTGCGCGGCCACTTCGCGGGCGGCGTCGTACACCGCGCCCGCGCTGTCCACGAAATGGCAGCGCCCGCCGTGGAACTCGATCTGCGCCACCTTCTCGGGCGAGGTGCTGCGCGGCATCACCGCCACGAACGGCAGGCCCAGCAGCCGCGCGAAATAGGCCTCGCTCACCGCCGTGGAGCCGCTCGACGCCTCGACGATGGTCGAACCCTCGCGCACCCAGCCATTGCACAGCGCATAGAGAAACAGCGAGCGCGCCAGCCGGTGCTTGAGGCTGCCCGTGGGGTGGGTGGATTCGTCCTTGAGGTACAGGTCGATGCCGCTGTGCTCAAAGGCGGGCAGGCGCAGGGGGATGAGGTGGGTGTCGGCGCTGCGCTGGTAATCGGCCTCGATGCGGGCGATCGCTTCGTGAAGCCAATGGGAAGAAGTGCACGCATCCGAAGATGGGGCAAAGGGTGCGAGGGGCTGATGCTTCATGCGCCAGATTGTCACAGCCCGCCGCAGTCCTTGACCCACCAGGAATCGGCGACTGGATGGAGTGGTGGGTGCCGTTACTGAGCGCTTTCCAACCACCAGGCAACTTCGCCATTGGGCTCTGTGACGGCGAATTTGCCATCCTGCTTGACGAAGCTGACACAGCGATCGTCAAGCCTGCGTTTGTTCCAACGCACGCAGTACCCGGCATCGCCTTGGCGGCGCCAGGGACCGACGTCGTTGTAGCCTTTGCTGGCAGTGGCGTAACCGTCAGCCTTCAAATGGATTTCAACAACCAGGCCACTCTTGATGTTGGTGACCTTGAAGGGAGCAGCAATGATCTTTTCGAATTCATCCTTGGACACAGAAGTATCCGCAGCGTAGCTGCTGCTCGCGAGCAGTGCAGCACAGAGGAGAGCACGGTGGAGGTACATCGCTGACCCTTTCTTTGTTGATGCATGTTGGACGCTATCCGGTTGGTCAATAGCAGTCAATCGGAAAGACCCCGGCAGTCTGGACCTACCAATCCTCCTTCACCGCCAACACCGCATCCCGCCCCGCAGCCGCCCGCCCGGCCACCCAGGCCGTCACCGTGCCCGCCAGCACCACGGCAGTGCACAGCGCCAGCAGCCGCCCCAGCGGCACCCGCATATCCATGGTCCAGTGGAAGCTCTGCGGGTTGACCACATGCACCAGCACCACCGATACGGCCAGGCCCAGCAGCAGGCCGGCGGCGGCGCCCACTCCTGTCCAGGCGGCGCCTTCGCCAGCGATCACGGCCAGAATCTGGCGGCGCGTGAGGCCCAGGTGGGCGAGCAGGCCGAATTCCTTGCGCCGCGCCAGCACCTGGGCGCCAAAGCTGGCTGCCACGCCAAACAGCCCTATGCCAATAGCCACGGCCTGCAACCAGTAGGTGACGGCGAAGCTGCGGTCGAAGATGTGCAGCGATCGGGCTCGGATGGCGTCGGCCGAGACGAATTCCAGTCGGGGCGTGCCATCCTCGATGCCGGGCACCAGCGCTTCGACGGCCCGGCGCAGCGCGGCGCTGTCCGTGCCGGGCTGGGGCCACAGGGCCAGGTCACTGGGGCGGGCGTCGCCGGTCAGGCGCTCGTAGTCGGCCTGGTCCAGCGCCACGGCGCCGCTTTGGCGGGCATAGTCGCGCCACACGCCTGCTATAAAAAAAGGAGCTGCTTGCGCTTTTCCCTCTTGCCCTGGAGCCCTAAAAGACCTTGAAAGTGCAGGCCAGTCCATGCCAGGCTGCAGGCCGTACAGGTCCACCACCGCCTCGCTGATGTAGATGCCCACGCGCCCCGGCGGTACGGGGAGCGCGGCGTCCACCAGTGGCAGGCGCTGGGCCGGGTCGCTGCCCAGGGGGCGGGCCAGCAGCGTGAGGGCGGGGCGTGCCGGATCCAGTTGCACCGGGCTGGCGCGCAGGGGCTCCACGCGCTGCACGCCGCTCAGGCGGGCGACGTCTTGCGCCAGTGTGGCGGGCAGCAGGGCGGCATCGCCCCCGGCAGCTTGTAGCGACGAGCGCAGGTACAGCGGCGCGGGCAGCACGGCGTCCAGCCATTGCATGACCGAGCCGCGAAAGCTGGCCACCATCACGGTGAGCGCCACGGCCAGGCTCAGGCTGGCCACCACGCCGCCAATGGCGATGGCCGCGCTGCCGCGCATGCGCCGCGCGCGTTCCAGTGCCAACAGGGGCAAGGCGCGGGATGCCGCCAACGGGTGCAACAAACGCAGCAGCAGGGCCACGGCCCAGGGCAGCAGCGCCATGCCACCCACCAGCAGCAGCCCCACCGACAGGTAGGCTGCTACCGGCACGCCCGCAATCGGTGGGGCCAGTGCCAGCAGTGTGGCGGCAGCCAGCAGCGCCAGGCCAGCGGTGGCCCGGTTGGGCGCGCTGGCCGCCTGGCCCAGGCCCTTGAGGGTTTGCGCTGGGGGCAGTGCTTGTGCGTTGCGTGCGGGCCACCAGCCGCCCGCCAGCGCCGCCACCAGGCCCAGGCTGCCGTACAGCAGGGCGGTGGCGGTGCTCCAGCGCAGCGCGGGCTGCACACCGGCAAAGTAGCCTCCGCCCAGGTCGCCGCCCAGCAGGTGCAGCGCGGCCTGGGCCAGCAGCGTGCCCAGGGCGATGCCTGCCACGCTGCCCGCCAGCCCCAGCAGGCCCGATTCGAGCAGCACCAGCGCCAGCCGCTGCCCTGGCGTGGCACCCAGCACCGCCAGCAGCGCAAACTGCGGCGCGCGCTGTGCCACGCTCAGCGCCAGCACCGAAAACACCAGAAACGCCCCTGTGAACAAGGCCACCAGCGCCAGCACCGTGAGGTTGACGCGGTACGCGCGCGACAGCAGGCTGATGCGCTCGGCGACATCCCCCGGCTGCACCGCCATGGCGTGGGCGGGCCACCAGGGCTGGCTGCGCAGCGCCTGCGCGAAGGCGCTGCGGTCGGTGCCGGGCTGCAGGCGCAGGTCGATGCGGCTGAGCGCGCCGCCGCGCCCGAACAGGTCTTGCGCGGCGCCCAGGTCCATCACGGCCAGGGCGCTGCCGCCGGCTGCCACGCTGCCAGCCACGCGCACCACATGGCTCTGGCTGCCTGCCTGCAGCACCAGTGTGGGGGCGGGCTGTGCCGCCTGCGTGGGCAGGCCCAGCGCCTGGAATGCCGCCGCGTTGAGGAACACGGTGGCGGGCTCGAACAGCGCAAACCGCTGGCTGCCATCCCAGGGCCGGGGCATGAGGGCGGGGGCCATGCCGGGCAGCACCAGGGCGTCGGCACCCAGCACGCGCAGCGGGGTAGCGGTGCCGCCGCTGGCGCTGCGCGCCATGGCGGTGAGCTCCAGCACCGGGCTGGCCTGGCGCACCTGGGGGTGCGTGGCCAAGGGGGTGTACAGGGCCTCATCCAGCGCGCCCTGCATGGCGTGCACCTCCAGGTCGGGCTGGCCGTTGACGCTGCGCACCGCCTGGGCAAATTCATCGAGCGCCGAGCTGTTGATGAGCTGCACGGCAAACGCCAGCGCAACGCCCAGCATCACCGCCACCACGGCCGCCGGACTGCGCCAGGGGTGGTGGCGCAGTTCCTGCCAGGAGAAGGTGCGCAGCAAGGTCCACATGGGGCGCATTGTGCGGGCGGAATGTGCCCTGTGCAGTCCGTGGGGTTGGCCCTTGAAAACAGGCACCACCGATCCCACACTGGAAACCAGAAGCCGCTGCACCAGCGGCCCCTTCGCAAACCCTCCCAACCTGTAGTGACAAGGAGCTTGACCATGAACTCTCTCGTATCGCGCGGCAGCCTGTTCGATGACTTTTTCAAGGACATTGCGCCCGGCTTCTACGTGCGCCCCCTGCATGGCGACAGCCTGCCTGCGCCCTCGCAGATCAAGGTGGACGTGAAGGAAACCGAGGGCGGCTACACCGTGCAGGCCGAGGTGCCAGGCGTGCCCAAGGAAGACATCCATGTGTCCGTCGAAGGCAATGTGGTGAGCCTGCGCGCCGAGGTGCGCCAGCTCGACCAGAAGACCGAGGGCGAGAAGGTGCTGCGCTCCGAGCGCTACTACGGTTCGGTGGCCCGCAGCTTCCAGTTGCCCGCCGACATCGACGCCGCCCAGGCCAAGGCCAAGTACGACAACGGCATCCTCACGCTCACCCTGCCCAAGAAGTTGAACAACAGCTCACAGCGGCTCAACATCGAGTGAGCTGTCGCGCCGCGGCTCCGGCCTGTCAGCCGACGATGCCGCTGGCCGTGAGGTGCAGCACCCGGTCGGCGCGTGCTGCGGCGCTGGCGGAGTGGGTGACCAGCACCAGCGCCGCGCCCTGTTCGCGCGTCTGCGCCACCAGCACCTCCATTGCGCGCGCCGCCGTGCCGGGGTCGAGGTTGCCGGTGGGTTCGTCGGCCAGCAGCAGGGCGGGGCGGTGCACCAGGGCGCGGGCGATGGCCACGCGCTGCAACTGCCCGCCGCTGAGCTGCTGCGGCAGGCGCGGGCCCAGGCCCTGCAGGCCCACGGCGTCCAGCATGGCTTGCACCCGTGTGGCGTCGGCGCGGCCCAGCAGCATCAGCGGCAGGGCCACGTTCTGCGCCACGTCCAGGTGCGGCAGCACGTGGAAGGCCTGGAACACAAAGCCCACTTGCGCACGGCGCCACAGGGCGCGTTGGGTGTCGTCGAGCAGGCCCAGGTCGGTGCCGCCGTGCACGATGCGCCCGGCGTCCCAGTGGTCCAGCCCCGTCATGCAGTTGAGCAGGGTGGACTTGCCCACGCCCGAATCCCCCACGATGGCGACAAATTCACCCGGCGCTACGGTGAGGTGCACGTTCTCGAACACCGTGGCCTCGCCGTAGCGCTTGGCCAGGCCGTCCACCACCAGCAGGCTCATGGTGTGCGTCCATCCAGCCGTGCCAGCACGGCGTGCACCAGGTCGGCCACAGCGGTGGGCCGGTCGCAGGCGATGGTGTGGCGCTGGGGCATGCCGCGCAGCCAGGTGATCTGGCGCTTGGCCAGTTGCCGCGTGGCGGCAATGCCGCGCTCGCGCAGCAGGGCGGTGTTCAATGGTGTGCCCTCGGGGCGCGTGGCCTGAAAGTCCAGTTCCTCCCACACTTGGCGGTAGCCCACGCAGCGCATCGATGGCAGGTCGGCGTGCAGGTCACCGCGCGCGCGCAGGGCACGCGCCTCGTCCACAAAGCCCGAGGCCAGCATGGCGTCAAAGCGCTGGGCGATGCGCTCATGCAGCCATGCACGGTTGTCGGGCTCCAAGGAAAAAAGGGCTCCAGCGCTTATGGGGCTTGCGCTGTCAGCTATTGTTTTGATAGTGTGAAAGCTCGACAGCGGGCGGCCCGACACCTGCCACACCTCCAGTGCGCGCTGGATGCGCTGGCTGTCGCCGGGCGCCAGGCGGGCGGCGGTGACCGGGTCCACGCGCGCCAGCTCGGCGTGCATGCCGGGCCAGCCGATCTCGGCGGCCTGGGCTTCGAGCTGGGCGCGCACAGCGGGGTCGGCGGCGGGCATGTCGTCGATGCCGTCCAGCAGCGCCTTGAAGTACAGCATGGTGCCGCCCACCAACAGCGGCAGCGCGCTGCGCGCGCGGATGTCGGCAATGAGCCGGGTGGCGTCCTGCACGAACTCGGCGGCGCTGTAGGCCTGCAGCGGGTCGCGGATGTCGATCAGGTGGTGGGGCACGCAGGCCAGTTCCTGCGCTGTGGGCTTGGCGGTGCCGATGTCCATGCCCCGGTACACCAGGGCGGAATCGACGCTGATGATCTCCACCGGCATGCGCTTGCCGATCACGGCGGCCAGGGCCAGGGCCCCAGCGGTCTTGCCCGAGGCCGTGGGGCCTGCCAGGGCAATGGCTTGCGGGGCATCAACGGGGTTCACGCGGCTCACGCGGTTCTCCAAATTTCTGTACCAATGTCCAGGCGATGGCGGCCAGCAGCACGGACCAGAACCACACGCCATGCACCAGCGGCCACACCGTGCCGTCCAGGTGCGTACCTACCCAGCCGCCAATGGCAAAGGCGGCCAGCATCATCATGAAACCATTGAGTGCAGAGGCCACGCCCGCCGCCTGCGGAAACGGCCCCACGGCGCCCGTCTGCCCACAGGGCTGGTGGATGCCGTGCCCCAGCATGAACAGGTAGAACGGCGCCAGCAACGCCCAGGGCTGGTGCCAGCCCATCCAGGCCACCAGCGCCATCAACGTGCAGCCGCCCAGGCTCAGGCCACCTGCCAGTGCCACCGTGCGGCGCAGGCCGTGGCGTGCCAGCAGGTGGCGGCAGACGAAGGTGCCCACAAAGTACGCCAGCGCGGTGGACAGCAGCACCCAGCCGTATTGCGTGCGCGACAGGCCCAGCACCTCGATGAACACGAACGACGACGCCGCCAGGAAGGTGAACAGCCCGCCATAGGCCGCCGTGGTCAGCAGCGAGAAGGCCCAGAACGTGGGGTGGCGCAGCACGGTGCCCCAGGTGCGCATCAGCATGCCGGGCTGCAGGGCCTGCGGGTTGGGCCGGGCCAGTGTCTCGGGCATGCGCAGCGCCACCAGGGCCAGCGTGGCCACGGCGTAGGCGGTGAGCGCCAGCAGCGCCGCGCGCCAGCCCAGCCATACCGTCAGCAGCCCGCCCAGTGGCGCGCACAGGCAGGCCACCAGGCCCAGGCCGGTGAGCGCCTTGGACATGGCGCGTGCCCCGGCCAGCGGGGTGTACAGGTCGCGGACGATGGCGCGCGCACACATCACCACCGCGCCCATGGCCGCGCCCTGCGCGGCGCGCCAGGCGATCAGCAGCGCCATGGACGGTGCAAAGGCGCTGGCGAGGGAAGCAGCGGTGTAGATGCACAGCCCCGCCAGCAGCACCGGGCGGCGGCCAAAGCGGTCGGACAGCGGCCCCCACACCAGTTGCGAGCAGCCAAAGGCGAGCAAGAGCGCGCTGAGCGTGAGCTGCCCCGTCGCCACGCTGGCGCCCAGGTCGCGCGTGAGCGCGGGCAGGGCGGGCAGGTACAGATCGGTGGTGACGGGCTGGATGGACAGCAGCAGCGCGAGCACCACGATGGCCAGCCCAGGGGACACCGCCACGGGCGGGGCGGCTGCGGGAGAGGCGGAATCGGAGCGCGCAGACATATCCGTTTGAGCGTACCAGATGCGGGCGCGTCAGCCGGGCGCAAAAAAAGGGGCCGAAGCCCCTTTGCCGTTGGTGCGTGCGGGACGCTCAGATCACGCCCTGGGCGATCATGGCGTCGGCCACCTTCACGAAACCGGCCACGTTGGCACCGTCGATGTAGCTGACCGAGCCATCGGCACGCTTGCCATACTTCAGGCAGGCGGCATGGATGCCTTGCATGATCATCAGCAGGCGGTTGTCCACTTCTTCAGCCGTCCAGCTCAGGCGCATGGCGTTCTGGCTCATTTCCAGGCCCGAGGTGGCCACGCCACCGGCGTTGGATGCCTTGCCGGGCGCATACAGCACGCCTGCGGCCTCGAAGGCCTTGGCGGCTTCGATGGTCGAGGGCATGTTGGCGCCTTCGGCCACGCACAGCACGCCGTTCTGGATGAGCGTCTTGGCGTCGTTCTCGTCCAGTTCGTTCTGCGTGGCGCAGGGCAGGGCCACGTCCACCTTGACATGCCAGGGGCGCACGCCGGCCTCGAACTTCACGCCGGTGCGCTGGGCATAGTCGCTCAGGCGGCCATAGTGGTGGTTCTTCACGTCCATCAGGATGGCCAGCTTCTCGGGGGTGAAGCCGTCCTCGTCGATGATGGTACCGCTCGAATCCGACACGGTGATGACCTTGGCGCCCAACTGCATGGCCTTTTCCACGGCGTACTGCGCCACGTTGCCCGAGCCTGAGACCGACACGCGCAGGCCGTCAAAGCTGCGGCCGCGGGTCTTGAGCATTTCGTCAGCGAAATAGACCGTGCCGTAGCCAGTGGCTTCGGGGCGGATCAGCGAGCCGCCGAACGACAGGCCCTTGCCGGTGAACACGCAGTCGGCGCGGTTGCTGAGCTTCTTGACCATGCCGGCGATGAAGCCCACCTCACGGCCGCCCACGCCGATGTCGCCCGCGGGCACGTCGGTGTCGGCGCCCACGTGGCGGAACAGCTCGCTGGCGAAGGCCTGGCAGAAGCGCATGATTTCAGCGGGGCTCTTGCCCTTGGGGTCGAAGTCCGAGCCGCCCTTGCCGCCGCCCATGGGCAGCGTGGTCAGCGCGTTCTTGAAGGTCTGCTCGAAGGCCAGGAACTTGAGCACCGACAGGTTGACCGAGGGGTGGAAGCGCAGGCCGCCCTTGTAGGGGCCGATGGCCATGCTGTGCTGAATGCGGTAGCCACGGTTGACTTGCACCGTGCCGTGGTCGTCCACCCAGGACACGCGGAACATGACGATGCGCTCGGGCTCCACCAGGCGCTCCAGCAGGCCGTGATCGGCATAGCGCGGATGCTTTTCGATGAAGGGCCACAGGCTCTCCATCACTTCGGTGACCGCCTGGAGGAATTCAGGCTGGCCGGGGTTGCGCTGTGCTACCTGCTCCAGGAAGCTGCCTACGGACTCGTACTTCATATCAGGGCCTATGTGGGTGGAAAAACGCGGGCAATGCGGCACCGCAGCACGAGATTATGCCAAAAGAACATGGGAAAATGCACCAAAGCTATGCACGAATACCTGATACGGTGCAAAGAACGCACGAAAAATGTGCGTTGGTACGGGTATGCGATCTGTTTTGGTGCGGTGGCGCGGGGTCACGCCGCTGTCACGGGGCGGCGGCAGAGTGGGCGATTTTGATCGGAGGAAAACCCCCTATGTCCCCATTCCATACCAAGGTCGGCCTGCTGGCGCTGGCCTCCATCGCGCTGCTGACCGCCTGCGGCGGCGATGGTGACGACGCGTATCCCACCCTCACCGGCGACAAGCCCCTGGTGCTGGGCCACCGTGGTGCCAGCGGCTACCTGCCAGACCACACGCTGGAAGGCTACAAAAAGGCGATTGAACTGGGGGCCGACTTCATCGAGCCCGACCTGGTCGCCACCAAGGACGGCGCGCTGATCGCCCGCCACGAGCCCAACATCACAAGCACCACCGACGTGGCCCAGCGCCCCGAATTTGCCGCGCGCAAGACCAAGAAGGTGGTTGATGGCGTCGAGGAGGAGGGCTGGTTTGCTTCTGACTTCACCTTGGCAGAGATCAAGACCCTGCGCGCCGTTCAGCCGCTGGCCGAGCGTGACCAAAGCCACAACGGCAAGTACCCCATCCCCACGCTCGAAGAAGTGCTGGACCTGGCCAAGACCGAGGGCGCGCGCGTGGGTCGCACCGTGGGTGTGTACCCCGAAACCAAGCACCCCACCTACCACGGGAACCTGGGTCTCAAGCTCGAAGACCGCCTGCTGGCCGTGCTGGCCAAGTACGGCTACACCAGCAAGACCTCGCCCGTGATCGTGCAGTCGTTCGAGGTGTCCAACCTCAAGTACCTGCGCAGCAAGACGCAGGTGCGCCTGGTGCAACTGGTGGACGCCGATGACGTCAAGGCCGACGGCAGCATGTCGCTCGTGGCGCCCTACGACAAGCCTTACGACTTTGCCGTGGCCGGCGATGCCCGTACCTTCGCCAGCCTGCTCACCCCGGCGGGCCTCAAAGAGGTGAAGACCTATGCCGACGGCGTGGGCCCCTGGAAGCCCTACCTCATCCCCTCGAAGCAGGTGGATGCCAACAAGGACGGCAAGCCCGACGATCTCAACGGCGACGGCAAGATCGACGAACGCGACCGCGTGATGATGGCGCCCACCGACGTGGTGAAGAACGCGCACGCGGCAGGCCTGTTCGTGCATGCCTACACCTTCCGCAGCGAAGCCAAGCGGCTGGCCTCCGACTTCAAGGGCGACCCCAAGGCCGAATACCAGCTTTTCTACCAGCTGGGCGTGGATGGCGTGTTCAGCGATTTCGCAGACCACGCCGTGGCAGCGCGCAACCGCTGAGCGGGCTGCTGCGCCTCCGCCGCGGAGGCGCGCTCCATCGATTGCGTGGGCGCACCGCCTGCGTAGGTGCGGCGGTGTGCGGGCCCGCTGCAGCCGCGCCGGGCCAGCGTGTGCGCCACGCACCTTCGTTTTTCAACACCCTTCGCACACCTTCTGCAGCCTTTGGTGGCCGCCCCGTCGCCGGTTTGACCTGCCGCGCCGGCGTGCACCGGTGACAGGGCGGTCGGCACCTGTGTCTGTTTGCGGCATGAGTCCGATGACGGGGCTTGCCAGCGAGCCAACGGAGGCAGCAGGCGCTCACGAAGAGAGCGCCTGCTGATTCTTGCTGGTGGGCGTGTCGCACCGCCATCGCGGCGGTGGCTGGCCCATGGCCAGCGAGAGGCCGTGGACGGCCGGGTTGGCTGCAGAAAAAGGAAGCGCTATGCCGCACAAGCAAAGCGCATGCGGCGCTGGGGTGCCCGAAAGGCTGGCCCCGCCTGTCCGCTGCTTACTTGCCCGCGTGCCGGCACGGCAATGCGGCAGACCGTCCGTTCAATTTGCGTGCGGTTTGCTATAGATAACATAGCTTCTAGCGCTCGTGAATAAAGCGTATGAAGCGATTTTGCGCAAAATTTGCCAGTACCTCGTTGCCGTGGGCAGGCATGGTGCCCCGCCTCTTGGGCACCATGTCTTGGGGCACGCCACGCCATGGTGAAGTGCCATGTGGTGTGCTGCACGGCAGGGCAGGGCAGGGCGGGGCGGGGCGGGCAAGGCGCGTCGGCCTGCCGGCTGTGGCAGCCGGCCGCCTCAGTGCCCGTGGGCGCCGGGCGCGGCCCAGAGGCTGTGGGAGTCCAGCAGCAGCCGGGCATAGGACTGCTGCTCGTCCAGCGCCGCGGAATCGGCCGCCAGCTGGGCCTCCAGTGCGTTGCGCCGTGCCAGCAGCAGGTCGACCAGCGGGCTCTCGCCCAGCGTGTAGGCACGGGCCTGCAGCTGGGCGCTGCGCTCGATCTGCGCTTGCGCGCGTTGCAGTTGTTCGCGGGTGTGGCGCGCCTGTTCCAGTTCGCTGGCGGTGCGCCAGGCGTCGGCTTCTATGCGCACCCGCTTTTGCGCCAGTTCCTGCTCGGCCATGTCGGCCTGCGCCAGCGCGGCCTGTGCGTCGGCCCGGCGCCCGGCACTGCCCAGAGGGATCGACACATAGACGCCCAGCACGCGCTCCTGCCCGCCGCGCTCGCGGCTGGCGCGCACGCCCACGGTGGGGTCGCCGCGGCGCTCCAGCGTGGCGCGCTGCGCCTGCAGGCGGGCCTGCTCCGCCTTGGCCTGCGCCAGTTCCAGCTCGTGGTTGTAGTCCAGGATCTTCGTGGCCCACTGCGCGGCCGTGAAGTCTGCCGCTGGCGGTGCGGCGGACCACAGCGGGCTGCCGGTGGCGCCCATGTCCAGGGGCTTTGGCAGGCCCGGGTACAGGCGCTCCAGCGCCTGCAGCCGCACCTGCAGCTGTCCCTGGGCCCGGGCAGCCAGGGCGTCCACCCGGGCGGCCTCGGCCTGTGCCGCCAGCAGCTCCAGCGTGGCGGCTTCTCCAGCGGCCACACGCCGTTCGGTGGTGGCCATCTGCTGGGTGACCAGCCGGGCCTGTTCCTGCAGGATGGAGGCGGTGCGCACGTCGCGCAGGGCATCAAACCATGCCGTCAGCAGTCCGCGTGCGGCCTCGTGCCAGGCATCGGCCAGGGCCAACTCGCCCAATTGGATCTCGCTGGCGCCCAGTTGGCGGTCTGCGGCGGCCTTGGCGGGCCAGCGCACCCCGGTTTCCAGCGCCACCTCGGCTTCGGAGAAGCTGGGGCCTTGGCGTTCGGTGCGCCGGTTGGCACCTGCCTTGGCGATCCAGTCGTGGGGGCCGGCCTCGAGGCGCTGGCTGCGGGCCTGGGCCAGGGGCAGGCCCGCGCTGGCCGCGCGCACCTGCGGCAGCTGCGACAGCACCTGCGTCACCGTTTCCGTGGGCGGCAGCACGGGTGGCAACGCGGTGGGCGGCGTTGTCTGCGCCATGGCCATGCCCAGTCCGCCGGTGCCGGCCCAGGCAAGGCAGGCCGCGGCGACGGCGCGTCGCAGAAGGCCAAGCGGGCCCCGCGATGAGGGGGGGTGCAAGCGCGTCATGGCAGATCTCCAAATCTTCCAAAAGTCAGCAGTGGTACCACCCAGTAAGCGATCTGGGGGCTGGGCAGTGCCGCACGCAGGGTGTCGATCAGCGGTTGCACCTGGGCGTGCTGCATGGCCACCTGCACCAGCACGCTGCGCGCACGGCCCTGCACCTGCTCCATCGTCGAGGCCAGCTCCACGCTGCGGCCGATGCCTTGTCCAGGCACGACCGTGAAGCCGGGGGCCAGTTCGGGCAGCGCCAGAAGCGCGTCGAGGATTTCTTCTTCGAGCGCGCGCGGAACGGCCAGCGTCAGCAGGCAGTCGGGCGTGCGGCGGGGGGGCTTGGGGGTCAGCGGGGTGGGCGTATTCATGGGGCCAGCGTGCGTTGAGGGGCCGAGAAGCGGCGGTAGAGGATGGGCAGCAGCACCAGCGTGAGCAGCGTGGAACTGACGAGGCCGCCAATCACCACGATCGCCAGCGGCCGCTGGATTTCCGAGCCCGGGCCGGTGGCCAGCAGCAGCGGAATCAGCCCCAGGGCCGTGATGCTGGCCGTCATGAGCACAGGGCGCAGGCGGCGCAAGGCGCCCTGGCGCACCACATCCTGAATGGGCATGCCGCGCGCCGACAGCTGGTTGAAGCAGGTCACCATCACCAGCCCGTTGAGCACGGCAATGCCCATGAGCGCGATGAAGCCCACCGAGGCCGGTACCGAGAGGTACTCGCCCGAGACGGCCAGCGCAGCCACGCCGCCCACCAGGGCCAGCGGGATGTTGGCAAACACCAGGATGGCCTGGCGCAGGCTGCCCAGGGTTGCAAAAAGCACCCCCACGATCAGCGCCAGCGCCACGGGCACCACCAGGCCCAGGCGGGCGGCGGCGCGCTGCTGGTTTTCGAACTGTCCGCCCCAGGTGATGCTGTAGCCGGGGGGCAGCTTGACCTTCTGGGCCACGGCCGCCTGGGCATCGGCCACGAAGCCCACCAGGTCCCGCCCGCGCACGTTGGCGCGCACCACCGACATGCGCGACGATTGCTCGCGCTCGATCTTCACCGGGCCGTCGGTCACTTCCAGCCGGGCCAGCTGGCTCAGCGCCACGGCCTGGCCGTCGGGTGTGGGAAGGCGCAACTGGGCAAATTGTTGCGGCGACACGCGCAGGTCCTCGCTGCCGCGCACCACCAGCGGCACGCGGCGCCCCTCCTGCATCACCACGCCCACCTTCTGGCCTTCGACCAGGGCGCGCAGGTCGTTCTGGATCTGGTCCACCGTCATGCCCAGCCGGCCCGCCGCCTGGCGGTCGATGTCGATGCGGTAGTACTGGACGCCGCCATTCTGCGCGGTGATCACGTCTTCGCTGCCCGGCAAGGCCTGCAGCAGCTGCACCACCTCGCCGGCCAGGCGGTTGAGTTCCTGGGCATCGGCGCCGAAGATCTTCACCGCCAGGTCGCCCCGCACGCCCGACAGCATCTCGGAGGTGCGCATCTCAATGGGCTGGGTAAAGCTCAGGTTCACGCCCGGTATCGCCTCGCCGGCCTGCCGGATGGCGTCGATGAGTTCTTCCTTGGTCTTGAAGCGCCACTGCTCGCGGGGTTGCAGCACAAGAAAACTGTCGGTCTCGTTGAGCCCCATGGGGTCCAGGCCCAGTTCGTCGGAGCCGACACGCGCCACGATGCTCTTCACTTCGGGCACCGTTTCCAGAATGCGACGCTGCAGTGCCAGATCGGTGGACACCGACTGTGCCAGGTGGATCGACGGGAGCTTTTCCACCTGCATGATGATGTCGCCCTCGTCCAGTGACGGCATGAACGACTTGCCAATCAGCGGAAACAGCGCCACCGCGCCGGCCAACGCCACCAGCGATGCCGCCACCACCACTTTCGAGTGGCGCAGCGCGGCTTCGAGCAGCGGTGCGTAGCCCGCCTCGAGCTTGCGCACCAGCCAGGGCGCCGTGTGGTGGCCCGAACGCAGAGCCAGGGACGCCAGCACCGGAATCACGGTGAGCGACAGCACCAGCGAGGCACCCAGCGCGAACACGATGGTCAGCGCCACCGGACCGAACAGCTTGCCTTCGAGCCCCTGCAGGGTCAGCAGCGGGAGGAACACGATCATGATCACCACCACACCGGCGCTCACCGGCGTGGCCACTTCCTGCGTGGCGCGGTACAGGCTGTGCAGGCGTGAGATGCCAGGTTCGGCCTGCCGGGCCTCGATGTTCTCCACCACCACCACGGCCGCATCCACCAGCATGCCGATGGCGATGGCCAGGCCGCCCAGGGACATCAGGTTGGCCGACAGCCCCCATTGCTGCATCAGCACGAAGGTGGCCAGGGCCGACAGGGGCAGAATCAGGGCCACCACCAGCGCTGCGCGCAGGTTGCCCAGAAACAGCAGCAGCAGCACCAGCACCAGCACGATCGCCTCGCCCAGGGCCTTGGTGACGGTGGAGACGGCGCGCTCGACCAGGTTGCCCCGGTCGTAGAACGGCACGATCTTCACGCCCTGCGGCAGGGTGGGCTCCAACTCGGCGAGCTTGGCCTTGACGTCGCGCACCAGCTTTTGCGCGTTGGCGCCGCGCAGGCCCAGCACCAGGCCCTCCACGGCCTCGCCCTTGCCGTCCTGGGTGACGCTGCCATAGCGCGTCAGTGCACCCAGTTGCACCGTGGCCACGTCGCCGACGCGCACCGCGTCGCCATTGTGCTGCACCACGGCAATGGCCCGCACATCGTCCAGGTTGCGGATGCTGCCGTCGCTGCGCACCAGCAGCGACTCTTCGCCGCTCGACAGGCGGCCGGCGCCGTCGTTGCGGTTGTTGTTGGCCAGGGCGTCCTGAAGCTGCTGCAGCGACACCCGGCGGGCAGCCAGCGCCGCCACATCGGGCACCACTTCAAAGGTCTGAACCATGCCGCCCAGCGTGTTCACGTCGGCCACCCCCGGAATGCCGCGCAGGCGGGGGCGGATGACGGTGTCCAGCAGCTTGCGCCGCTCGGCCAGGCTGGCTTCGCCATCCACCTTGAACATGAACATCTCGCCCAGGGGTGTGGTGATGGGCGCCAGACCGCCCGACAGGCCGGCCGGAAGATCGCCCATCACGCCCGACAGGCGTTCGCCGACCTGCTGGCGCGCCCAGTAGATGTCGGTGCCGTCGGCGAAATCGAGGGTGATGTCGGCAATGGCGTACTTGCTTTGCGAGCGCAGCATGACCTGGCTGGGGATGCCCAGCAGTTCCTGCTCGATGGGGGCGACGATGCGCGCCTCGACCTCGGCAGGGGTCATGCCCGGCGCCTTGAGGATGATCTTGACCTGGGTGGTCGAGACATCCGGGAAGGCGTCGATGGGCAGATCGCGCAAGGCCATGCCGCCAGCGGCCAGCAGCGCCAGCGAGAGGATGCCCACCAGCAGGCGTTGGGAAAGGGAAAACGCAATCAGGCGTGACAGCATCATTGCGCTCCGCCGCCCATGCCCTGCCAGGCACCCTTGAGTGCGGCCAGCCCCTGCACGGCGATCACGTCACCGGCCTTCACGCCCGAGCGCACCAGCGCCTGGCCGGCCGCGTCGTCCCCCAGCACCACGGCCGTGGGCACGAAACCCTGCGGGGTCTTCAGGAAGACGTAGGCGTGTCCGTCATGGCGCACCACGGCCTGGGCCGGCACCGTGACCTGGTCCGCGGCGGGGGGTGCGGCTGCGGTGCGCGCGGCCACGGTGACCTGCACGAACTGCTGGGCGCGCAGGCAATCCTCGGCGGCCGTGAAGTCGGCCCGCATCTGCACCGCCTGGTTGCCAGGGCTGACCTGCGGCACGATGGCCGTCAGGCGTGCGGGGGCCTTGCAGCCCTGCACCGCGAGAAGGTCGCCCACGCGCAGGCTCTGCGCCTGCGTCGGCGTAGCCTGCAGGGCGATGGCCCATTGGCCGCCGCGCGCCAGTTTGGCCACGGGCATGCCGGCATCCAGGCGCTGGCCGGGGGTGGCGGTGACTTCGAGCACGGTGCCTGCGGCGGCTGCCCGCAGTGTCAGGCCGGGCTGCAGCGTGTTTCCGGTGGTGCTCGCACCGGCCATCTGCAGGGCCTGGCGGCGTTCGCGCAAGGCCACTTGGGCCAGTTCGTTCTGGGTGCGGGTTTCCTGCAGGCGCAGCCCGGCAATGATGCCTTCGGCATGCAGCTTTTCATCGCGTTCGAGCTTGCTGGCGGCCAGCCGTGCCTGGGCCTGGGCCTGTAGCAGGTCGCGCTGCCAAGCCAGGAGGTCGGGGCTCAGAAGTCGCGCCACCGGCTCACCGGCCTTGACCTTCTGGCCTGCGCCGACCAGCACCTGCTGCACGACACCGGCCACCGGGGTGCTGAGCAGCTCCGTGGCCTGGGGCGGAAGTTCCACCGTGCCTTGCAGCACGACGCCCGCCGCGGCACCCGCGCCACTGCTGCCTACCGTTTGCGTGGTCACACCGGCCGCCTGCACCTGCGCGGCGGTCCAGGCGATGGCCGGATGGCTGGCGGGGGCCGCGGGGCTGGCTGCAGGGCCGGCCGCCTGGCTCAGGGATGTGCACGCGCACAGCAACGCTGCGCACAGAGCGGTGCGAAAAACGGGGGGTGTTGGCGCATGGGCGCGAGGATGCTGGGGCATGGGAGGTGAACCTTTTGTCGCTGGGGCAGCGAGTCGGGGCGGACGATACCGTGCCTACCTGAAGGGAGCATGAACTCCTGCAGCCGGCGGCATCGCCGCCGGTGTGCCGCCTGAAAAAAGGGGGATGCCAGCTGTCAGCGGGCGGCGCGCAGATGCAAATTCACCTGTAGCCCGCTGGCGTGCCCGGGCGGCGGCGACTGCAAGGTGAAGGAGCCCCCCTGGCGCGCCACGATGGTGGTCACGATGGACAGCCCCAGGCCATAGCCCGGCGTGTACAGCGCGCTGGCCGTGTGCCCGTCGCGGTAATGGCGCTGCTGCAAGAGCCCGAGCTGTTCTGCGGAAAGGCCCGGCCCGCTGTCGCGCACGCTGCAGGTGGCTGGCAGCGCCACCTCCAGCACGATGGGGCCCTGGGGTGCGTAGCGCACGGCATTTTCCACCAGGTTGCGCAGGGCGATGGCGAGGGCGTCGAAGTCGCCGCGCACCCACACGTCGTCGTCTTCGGGCAGCACGAGCTGCAGGCGCTGCAGCAGGGCCGCGTCTGCCCAGAACTCTTGTGCCACGGCGGCGGCGACCTGTGCGAGGTTGACGCGGTCCTGCGCCAGCGCCGCCCCCGAGCCTGCGCGCGAAAGCTGCAGCAGCTTCTCGCAGCGGCGGCTGAGGCGGTCGAGCGACTGCAGCGCGCCCTGGATGTCGGTGTAGGCCGCCCCCGTGGGAACATGCCCCAGGGCGGTCTGCAGGTTCAGGCGCACGGCGGCCAGCGGGGTGCGCAGTTCGTGCGCCGCGTTGGCGGCCAGGGCGCGTTCGGTGTCGAGGGCATCCGCCAACCGCGCCAGCAGATGGTTGGCGCTGTCCACGATGGTCTGCAACTCATCGGGCAGGCCCTGGCCCGGCAGGGCGGCAAGGTGGTTGCCGTCGCGCTGGCGCAGTTCGGCCGCCAGCGCGCCCGCGGGCGCCAGCGCGCGCTGGGTGACGGCGCGGATCAGCAGGCCCAGCAGCGGCAGGATGACCAGAAGCGGCACCAGCAGCCCGGCCAGTGCCTGGGCCCGCGCGGCGCTGCGGTGCGCCAGCGGATCGCCCACATGGATGAACATGGGCAGCGAAGGATGGGCGAGCGTGTAGGTGCGCAGTACGGGCGTGTCGAAGAACCCCGTGCTCAGCGGCACGGCCAGAGGGGTAAGCGGCGCGTCCGCCGAGCGCAGCAGCAGCTCGTTGCGGTCGTTGACCACCTGGTATATCAGCACGTCGTGGTGGGCACCGCTCAGGTTGCTGTGCGGGACCTCAAGGCGGTAGAGCGTGCCGTCGCGCTCCGAGGGGTTGCGGTGGTTGCGCGCATCGTGCGCGGCCAGGTCCAGCAGGCGCTCGGCACTTTCCACCAGGCCGGCGTCGAGCTGTTCGCTCAGCTCGTGCTGCAGATACCAGCCTACGGCGCCGCTGGCGGCCACCCACAGCATGGCGATCCATGGCAGCAGTGCCCGCGTGAGCGCGCGCGAGAGGCTGTGGTGGGGGCGGGCCGCTGCCATGGAGGTTAGGCGCTCGTGTTGAGCTTGTAGCCCAGCCCGCGCAGCGTCTGGATGCGGTCGCGCCCGATCTTGCGGCGCAGGTTGCTGATGAAGACCTCGAGCGTGTTGCTGCTGGCGTCGGCATCCAGGCCATACAGCGCGTCCTGCAGGCTCTCGCGGGTGTGGATGCGGTCGGGCCGCAGGGCCATCACGCGCAACAGGGCCCATTCCTTGGCCGTGATCTCCACCGGTTGGCCGTCGAGGGTGACCACCATGCGGGCAAGGTCGATCGACAGCCCCTGAAGCTGCAGCGTGGCGCTGCCCACCCCACTGCGCCGGCGCTCGACGGCACGCAGCCGTGCCAGAAGTTCGTCGGGGTCGTAGGGCTTGACCAGGTAGTCGTCCGCTCCGGCGTCGAGCCCCCGGATGCGGTCGGTGATCTGGTCGCGGGCGGTGAGCATGATCACCGCGCTGTCGGGCAAGGTGCGGCGAAGCAGCGGCAGCAGTGCAAGGCCCTCACCGTCAGGCAACTGCCAGTCAAGCAGCACCGCCGCCCAGTGCGCTGCGGGCAGCAGCGCCCGCGCATCCGCCAGGCTGGCCGCGCATTCGCAAACGAAGCCGCGCGCATTCAAAAAGGCCATCAGTGCCTCGGCCAGCGGGGCGTCGTCTTCGATCAGCAGTATGCGCAAGGAGGTCTCCCCAGGTGTAGGCGGCCCGGCTTCCGGGGCCGGGGCAGCGCCCGCATCGTGCCCTGGCGACCTGAACGCTGGCTGAAGCCGGCGGCCGCTCAGCGCCCGCGCAGGAACAGGGCGTCCAGATCGCGCATCGACAGCTGGCGCCAGGTGGGGCGGCCGTGGTTGCACTGGTCGGAGCGATCGGTGGTTTCCATCTGCCGCAGAAGGGCGTTCATTTCATCGGGCGTGAGCTTGCGGTTGGCGCGCACCGCCCCGTGGCAGGCCATGGTGCCCAGGATCTCGTTGCGGGCCCGCTGCACCACCGTGGTGGCGTCGTGCGCGGCCAGTTCGGCCAGCACGCTGCGGGCCAGTTCCACCGGGTCGCCCTGCGCGAGCGTGGTGGGCACGGCGCGCACGGCCAGCGTCTTGGGCGAAAAGGGCACCACTTCCATGCCCAGCAGGTCCAGCACCTCGGTGCTGGCCTCGGCCGTGGCGACTTCCTCGGGCGTGGCCGCAAAGGTGGCGGGGATCAGCAAGGGCTGGCTCGCAATGCGGGCGCCGGCATCGACCTGGGCCTTGAGGCGCTCGTACACGATGCGCTCATGCGCGGCATGCATGTCGACCAGCACCAGACCCTGCGCGTTTTCGGCCAGGATGTACACGCCATGCAGTTGGGCCACCGCGCGGCCCAGGGGCCAAGCGATCTCCTGGCTATCGCGGCCCAGCGGCCAGGCGATCTCCTGGCCGTCGCGGCCCAGCGGCCAGGCAGCTCCATCGGCAGCGCTGCCGTTGCCCGGGGCAGGCATGTCCGCGGGGTGGGCGATGAATGCGGGGGGCGTCAACGGCGTGCGCAGGGTGCCCGTCTCTGGCGCGTAGGCTGCGCCCGGCGCGTTCATCCCGGGTGCAGTCGGCCCGGTGGGCCACACCGTCTCGCTGTCTTTTCGGGGCCCCCACAGCGCCTGAAGGTCTGCTACCTGGTGGCCTCGGTCATCAAATTTAATAGCTGCTTGCGCTTGCCACATAAGGGCTTGTGCCTGTTTTTTCTTGAAATCGACGGTGGCGCTCTGCGCCGTGGTCGTTTCAGGCGTGTGCGCGGCCTCGGCGGCCGCCAGCGCGGCGGCGCGGGGGGCGGCCAGCGCGTTCTCTACCGCGTGGCGCACGGCCTGGTGCACCTCGCGGCTGTCGCGAAAGCGTACCTCGATCTTGGTGGGGTGCACGTTCACGTCCACGCGCGCCGGGTCGATCTCGATGTAGAGCGCATACACCGGCTGGCGCTGGCCGTGCAGCACGTCCTCGTAGGCGCTGCGTGCGGCGTGTGTGACCACCTTGTCGCGCACGAAGCGGCCGTTGACATAGCAGTACTGCTGGTCCGCGCGCGAGCGTGCGGCGTCGGGCAGGCCCGCGCGGCCGGTCACGGTGATGGCGCCTTCGGTGTGCTGCACGGGCAGTGACTGGGCCACGAAGTCCTCGCCCAGCACGTCGGCCAGGCGGCGGGCCAGGGCGTCCTGCACATCCCCCTGGCCGGGCACAAAGGTGGCGCGCCACTGCTCCACCAGCTTGCCCTCGTGCCAGATGGCGAAGCCCACATCGGGCCGCGCCAGGGCGTGGCGGCGCACGGCTTCCACGCAGTGGGCCAGCTCGGTGGCGTCGGTCTTGAGGAACTTGCGCCGCGCTGGGGTGCTGAAGAACAGCTCCTTCACCTCCACGGTGGTGCCGCTGCTGCGCGCCACAGGACGCAGTTCGCCGCTGCGCGCGTCCAGCAGGTAGGCGTGGGGCTGGTCGGCAGGGCGCGAGAGCAGGGCGGTTTCGGACACCGATGCAATGGCTGCCAGCGCCTCGCCCCGAAAGCCCATGGTGGCCACGGTCTCCAGGTCGTGCAGGTTGGTGATCTTGCTGGTGGCGTGGCGGCGCAGGGCGACCGGCAGCTCGGCCTGGGGGATGCCGCAGCCGTCGTCCTCCACGGCGATCAGGCGCACGCCGCCTGCGAGCAGGCGCACGGTGATCTGGCTGGCGCCGGAATCGAGCGCGTTGTCCACCAGCTCGCGCACCACCGAGGCGGGGCGCTCCACCACTTCGCCGGCGGCGATCTGGCTGATGAGTTCGTCGGGCAGGTCGCGGATGGGGCGGCGCGCCGGAGGGTTTGCAGGGGTTTGGGTCACCCGCCGGATTCTAGGGCGTGTCATCATTCAATTCCCCCGCGCGCTGGCCCCGCAATGCGGATGGATGCGCGAAGGGCGGCGCAGCCCATGGTCATCCATGCGCAAGCCGCCCGACAAAGCAGACGCCGCATTGCGGGGTCAGCCCGAAGGGAAAGCCAGCCAGGCCGCGCATTGCGTCGTTGCCCTTCGCTTGTGCAGCGGGGCTGCACGGCACTCAGGGCGCCTAGCACTGCACGGCCTGGTTGGCTTTCGCGCGGGGGAATTGAATGATGACACGCCCTAGATGCCGTGGCTGGGGATAATGCGCCCCAATCCTCTGAGAGCCCCATGGAAATCATTGCCTTCCTGATCGACTTCATCCTGCATGTGGACAAACACCTCGAAGCCTTCGTGGCCGCCTATGGCGTGTGGGTGTATGCGCTGCTGTTCATCATCGTGTTCGTGGAGACGGGTGTGGTCGTCATGCCCTTCCTGCCGGGGGATTCGCTGCTGTTCATCGTGGGGGCGCTGTGCGGCGCGGGGCTTATGGACTACGGGCTGGCCGTCACCGTGCTGTTGGTGGCCGCCGTTCTGGGGGATCAGTGCAACTACTCGATCGGCCGCTACTTCGGCCCCAAGGTTTTCGGCTGGGAGAACTCGCGCTGGTTCAACCGCCGTGCCTTCGACCAGGCGCATGACTTTTACGAGCGCTACGGCGGCATCACCATTGTGCTGGCGCGTTTCATGCCGTTCATCCGCACCTTTGCGCCCTTTGTGGCGGGTGTGGCCGCCATGGGGCGCAGCAAGTTCACGGCCTACAACGTGGGGGGCGCGCTGCTGTGGGTGCTGGGCATCTGCACGGCAGGTTACTTCTTCGGCAACCTGCCGTGGGTGCGCGAACACCTGGACAAGATCATCTGGGCGCTGATCATCGTGCCAGGCCTGATCGCCATTTTTGGCGCCTGGCGCGCGGGGCGGCAGGGCAAGGTGGCAGCGGGTTGAAGCCGCTGTGGCGCCAGCGCGCAGCACCCGCGCCGTGGCTCACTGCTTGACCAGTTCCACCCGCCGGTTCTTGGCGCGGCCTGCGTCGGAGTCATTGCTGGCCACGGGGGCCAGCGAGGACACGCCATAGCCCTTGAGCCGGTCGGCCGCAATGCCGTAGCGTGCCACCAGGGCCTGCACCACGGCTTCGCCGCGCGCCATGGAGAGCTTCATGTTGCTGTCCATGCCGCCCACGTTGTCGGTGTGGCCCACCACGTTGAGCTTGAGCGTGGGGTCTGCCTTGAGCATCTTGGCGATTTCCACCAGGGCGGCGTCGGATTCGGGCTTGACGATGGCCTTGCCGGTGTCGAAGTAAATGCCGTACACCGTGGCGTGGCCGGTGGTCTTGATGTCGTTGCCCAGCACCAGCGCGGTGGTGCGCACTTCCTGGGCCATGCGCTGCTTCTCGATCAGGTTCACGTGGTACATGCCGTTGTTGGCGCCGGATACTTCGGCCCAAATGTCGGCGTCCTTGTGCGGAATGTGCACCACGGCGTACTGCGTGCCGCCGTCTTCGAACTCGTACACCGCCTTGCCGCCCAGGGCCTTGGCGGCGTTGACGTAGTTGCGTGTAATTTGCAGGCCGCTGGGCTGAGTGATGCCGCTGTTGGCGTAGTAGATGACCTTGAAGTAGCGGCCTTCCACCGTTTCGGTCTTGCCTTGGGCGATGGGAAAGTCGTGCTTGCCAAAGGCCAGTTCGTCGTAGCGGTTGATGTGAAACCCCTGCATGCGGGTGAAGACCGAGGGGTCCTTGCTGCCCTTGGCGTCGGGCTCGGCGCGGGCGGCGGTGCACAGCAGGGCAAGGGTCAGCAGGGGCAGCAGCAGGCGCAGCAGGGCTTTCATGGGAGGTTTTCCTGTGGGGCGGGAGGATGAATTTACACCGTGCGGCTGCGTGCCAGCGGTGGGTTCTTGGCAAAGTAGCGCACGATGCCGCGCATCAGCGCGTCGGCCAGTTGCTCCTGGTAGGCGCTGGTGCGCAGCTTGGCTTCTTCCTGTGGGTTGCTGATGAAGGCGGTTTCCACCAGAACGCTGGGAATGTCGGGCGCCTTGAGCACGGCAAAGCCGGCCTGTTCCACGCGCGGCTTGTGCAGCTTGCCCACGTTGCCGATTTCGCCCAGCAGCACGCCGCCCAGTTGCAGGCTGTCCTTGATTTGTGCCGTGGTGCTCATGTCCAGCAGGGCGCGTTGCACCTCGCGGTCCTTGGCGCGCACGTTGAGGCCACCCACCAGGTCGGCCTGGTTTTCCTTGTTGGCCAGCCAGCGGGCCGCAGAACTGGAGGCCGCGCCCTGGCTCAGGGCGAACACGCTGGCACCGCGTGCGTCGGGGTTGGTGAAGGCATCGGCGTGGATGCTCACGAACAGGTCGGCCTGCACGCGCCGGGCTTTCTGCACGCGGGTGGCCAGGGGCACGAAATAGTCGCCGTCGCGTGTGAGGTAGGCCCGCATGGGGTTGCCGCCCACGGTGGTGGCGTTGATGCGCTCGCGCAGCATGTGGGCCACTTTCAGCACCACGTCCTTCTCGCGCGTGCCGCTGGGGCCCACGGCGCCGGGGTCTTCACCGCCGTGGCCGGGGTCCAGGGCAATGATGATGAGGCGATCGGTATGGGGTGTGGGCCGGGGGGTGATGGGGGGCGGTGCCGCCGGTGCGCTGGCAATGGCGGGGGCCGGGGGCTTGCGCTCGGTTTCGGTGCGGGCGATGAGATCGCCCAGCGGGTCGGTCAGCTCGGCAGTGGAGGGAAGGGCCAGGGCGTGCCCGGTGGGAGGCGCGGGCTTTGCCGGGGCTGGATCCGCGCCCATGTCGCGCAGGCGCTCGGCAATCAGCGCTTCGAGCGGATCGATGGCTTTTTCAGGGTAGAGATCGAAGACCAGCCGGTGGCCATACGCGGCCACGGGGTCGAGCGAAAAGACTTGGGGCTGTGCGGCCTGCTTCAGATCCACCACCAGGCGCACCACGTTGGGGGTGTTCTGGCCCACGCGGATGCCTGCGATGTTGGGGTCGTCGGGCCGCACCTTGGCCACCAGTTCGCGCAGTTCGGGGCTCAGGTCAATGCCTTCGATGTCCACCGCCAGGCGCGGCGGATCGCTCACAAAGTGCTTGCGCACGCGCAGCGGCTGGTCTGATTCGAGCGTGACGCGCGAGTACTCTGGCGCAGGCCACACACGCACGGCCACGATGGTGGCGCCGCGTGCAATGTGCTGCGTGCCCAGCAACAGCACCAGGGTGCCCGCCCGCAGCAGCGCACGCCGCGTGGGGGCAGCGGCGGTTTGCGTGGCATGGCGGTGGTGCGGCGCAGGCGTCATGGGTGCAATCCTTGCAGCAGTTGCTGGCCCAGGGGCGTGTGCGCGTGCAGGGTCACGCGCCGCGCCTCTTCGTCCAGTGCTTCAATGAAGATAGCAACATCCGCAGCAGGGATGAGCGCTGCGGCCTTTTCTGGCCATTCTGCCAGCTTGAGGCCGGGGCTGGCAAACACGTCGCGAAAACCTGCGTCCTCCCACTCGCGCGGGTCGTTGAAGCGGTAGAAGTCGAAGTGCCAAATATTCAGGCCCGGCGCTTCGTGCGGCTCGACCACGGCGTAGGTCGGGCTCTTGATGCGGCCCTGCACGCCCAGCGCGCGCAGCAGGTGGCGCACCAGCGTGGTCTTGCCCGCGCCCAGGTCGCCGTGCAGGGTGATGAAGGCATTGGCCAGCAGCGGCTGTGCGGCCAGCTGGCGCGCGAAGGCGGCGGTGTCGTCCTCACTGCGCCAGGTGGCTTGTTGCGTCGCCAGCGCGGGGGGGCTTTCTACAATCGGGCGATGGTGGTCGGCAGCAGTCAATGGGTTCCTCAAATTCAGCAGTGGGCGCGCGAGCTGGGATTCTCCCAAATCGGCGTGGCCGGCGTGGATCTCTCGTCCGCGGAGGAGGGGTTGATGCAATGGCTGGCCCAGGGGTTCCATGGCGAGATGCATTACATGGAGGCGCACGGCCTCAAGCGCGCGCGACCGGCCGAGCTGGTGCCGGGCACGGTGAGCGTGATCACGGCGCGCATGGACTACCTGCCGCGCGACACGCCCATCGATGTGCCGCCGGGCTGGCAGGCCATCGAGTTCGGGCGCCTGCGGCGCCCGGATGAAGCCATCGTCTCGGTCTATGCACGCGGGCGGGACTACCACAAGGTGCTGCGCGCGCGGCTGCAGAAGCTCTGCGACCGCATTGCCGAGGCGGTGGGGCCGCTGGGGCACCGCGTGTTCACCGACTCGGCCCCGGTGCTGGAGGCCGAGCTGGCCCGGCGCAGCGGCCAGGGTTGGCGCGGCAAGCACACGCTGGTGCTCAACCGCGAGGGGGGCTCGATGTTCTTCCTGGGCGAGATCTACGTGGACATGCCCCTGGATCCGAGTGATCCCGTCACCGCGCACTGTGGCTCGTGCCAAGCCTGCATGGACGTGTGCCCTACCCAGGCCATCATTGCCCCCTACCGGCTCGATGCGCGGCGCTGCATCTCCTACCTCACCATCGAGCATTCCGGCCCCATCCCGCTGGAGCTGCGGCCCTTGCTGGCCAACCGCATCTACGGCTGCGACGACTGCCAGCTCGTTTGCCCCTGGAACAAGTACGCCCGGCCCAGCCAGTTGCCCGACTTCGACGCGCGCGCGGGGCTCACGGGCCAGCAACTGGTGCACCTGTTCGCGTGGGACGAGGCCACCTTTCTGCGCCAGACCGAAGGCGGGCCCATCCGCCGCATCGGCCACGAGCGCTGGCTGCGCAACATTGCGGTGGCGCTGGGCAACGCGCTGCGCGGTGCTGACGCCACGCAGGCCCGGCTGCTGCGTGCAGCCCTGCAGACACGCGCAGCGCATGACAGCGCCCTGGTGCGCGAGCATGTGGCCTGGGCATTGGAACAAAGAAAATTTGAATGAAAATGGCTTCAAGCGCTTTATTCATAAGCGCTGCAAGCTATCAAAAATATAGCAAATCAGTGGACGAGAAAGCCGCTGTCCCGCAGCGTTTTCACCAGACCCTGCGCAAATTCTGCGTAGCCTGCCGCATTGGCATGGATCTGGTCGGACCGCAGGCGGGCATCGGCCAGCACGGCAGACCAGCCTTTGCGGTGCAACGGAATCTTCAGTTCGTCGGCGATGTCTGCGTACAGTGCGTGGTCGCTCAGTCGGCCTGCGGCGGCCAGCAAGGACAGCTCGGGCACGGCCACCAGCAGCACCTGGGCCCCACTGGCGCGGACCAGCTCGCAGATCTGGCGCACCTGTGCGCGGGTGGTGCTGGCGCCCTGGCGGCGCAGAAAATCGTTGCCGCCGATGCTGACGATCACCAGCGCCGGCTGGTGCTGTTGCAGCAGACCGGGCAATCGCGCCAGTGCCTGTGTGGAGGTGTCGCCCGTTACGCCAGCATTCACCACCTTCCAGCCGGTCAGGCGCTGCAGCACGGCCGGGTAGGCCGTGTCGGCAGATGCGCCCACGCCCGAGGTCAGCGAGTCGCCCAGCGCCAGCACCGTGGCATCGCGCGGCACGGCCTGCGCGCGCGGTGCCTTGCGGCCGCAGCCCGCCAGCGGCAGGAACGAAAGCAGCACCAGGCCGCCGCAGACCTGGCGTCGGCGCGGCAACGCCATTGCTGGCCGTGCGGCATGGCTCACCGCAGCACCCCCAGCGCCAGCGGCAGGCTCGCCAGTCCCAGCAGGGTGGACAGCGTGACCAGGCCCGCCACATACGGCCCGTTGTAGCCCATGCGTGCGGCCAGCACGTAGCAACTCGACGCGGTGGGCAGGGCCGAGAAGGCCAGCAGTACGGCAGTCTGCGTGGTATCCAGCCCCAGCGCGCGCGCCAGTGCCCAGGCCAGCAAGGGCAGCAGCAGGTGGCGAATGCCCAGCACCGCAGCCGACAGCATGCGCGCCTGCTGCAACTGGCCCAGTTGCATGCCTGCCCCGGCGGCCATCAGGCCCAGCACCAGCGAGGCCGCGCCCACGCGCTGCACGGTGGGCTCCATCCAGCCGGGAATCCGCACCCCCAGCAGGTTGCAGGCCAGGCCGGCCACAGTGGCCAGGATCAGGGGGTTGCGCAGCAGTTCGCGCACAAAATGGTGCTCGCCCTGGCGCGCCATGGGCCACACGGCGGCCACGTTGAGCAGCGGCACGCACACGCCGATGAGCACGGCAATCATCTGCAACCCCTGGCTGCCCGCCACACGCTCGGCCAGCGCCAGGCCAATGAAGGAGTTGAAGCGAAAGGCCACCTGCGCAGCCGCTGCGTGCTCGCGCGCGCCCAGGTGCGTGCGCAGGCCAGGCAGCCTGGGAAGAGCGTAGGCCAGGGCAATGCCGCCCAGGCTCAGCAACAGCCCGGCGGCCATCAGGCCCGAGGCCTCGCCCAGGTGGATGGGGCTTTTGACGATGGACTGGAACAGCAGCACTGGGAAGAGCAGGAAGTACACCAGGCTCTCCACCGGCTGCCACACCGAGCGGTTGAGCGCCGTGTAGCGGCAGATGAGATAACCGGCAAGGATGATGCTGAAGTCCGGCAGCAGCAGTTGGGCGTAGTTCAAGGTGTGGGCAGAGAGTGGTCAGGGGGCCGCGCAGGCCCACAGGCGCGTGGTGTGGCCGTCGGATGTCAGCCAGTGCCCCAGGGGCTGGCAGGCGCCTTGCGGGCACAGTTCGTAGTCGGCCGTGAACTCCGAGCGCGTCAGGGTCAGCTCGGTGTGGGTGGTCTGCGCAGGGTGGTAGTGGTACCAGCCGCCGCGCAGGCGTGCGCCGGGCGGCGGTTCCATGCCTGCGGCCGAGCCTTGCACACGCGCCGCCGTGGCCTGCAGTACCGGCGCCGCGCCGGGCGCAGGGGCGGGTAGTACGGCGTAGTCCTCCTCCCAGCGCACTTTTTCGATGGAATGCGTCCAGGCCAGGGTGAACTGCGTGCCGGGCACGAACACCGGCGCTGCCGCAGATGCCGCAAGTGCGAGGCACAGGCCCAGGGCTGGCATGTGCTGTGTCAGGCCGGCTGCGCGGCCCGCTGGCGCTTGCGCCAGACATGCCAGACCAGGAACAGGGTGACCGCCGCCAGACCGATTTCGTCCGTCAGCGGCACGGCTACCACCAGGAAGCTGGCCGACCCGATGGCCACACAGCGCTCCAGCCAGTTCAGCGGCCCCAGCAGGAAGCCGATGGCACCCGCGCCCCACATGCCAATGGCCACCAGCGCCTTGAACACCACCCAGGCGGTGGCCAACCAGTCGCCGCCCTGCAGCATGAGTGCAGGGCTGTACACGGCCATGTAGGGAACGATGAAGCCCGCAATGGCGATGCGCACCGCCTGCAGCCCAATCTTGAGCCCGGACTCGCGTGCGATGGGCGCCGCGGCAAAGGCTGCCAGGGCCACAGGCGGCGTCAGGTCGGCCATGATGCCGAAGTAGAAGACAAACATGTGCGAGACGATCAGCGGCACGCCCAGTTGCAGCAGCACCGGCGCGGCGAGCGAGCTGGTGATGATGTAGTTGGGAATGGTGGGAATGCCCATGCCCAGCACCAGGCAGGTGACCATGGTCAGGAACAGCGCCAGGAACAGGCTTTTCTCGCCCACCGCGATGATGCGCCCGCCCAGTTCGGCCGCCACGCCGGTGAGGTTGATGACACCGATGATCACCCCCACCAGCGCGCAGGCAATGGCCACGGGCAGCGCGTGGCGGGCGCCGTCGGCCAGGGCGGTCACGGCCAGTTGGCGGGCATCCTGCCCGGTGCGGCGGATGTAGGTCAGTGCCACCAGCAACGCGACGACCACCATGAAGGTGCCCACGCCAAAGTGAAAGAACCCCCCACAGGCCAGGCCCAGCAGCACCCAGAACAAGCCACGCAGCGCGAGACCCTTGACCCCGCTGATGACGGCCGCGCCAAAGATCAACACCACCGTGAGCGCCAGCCCCACCGTGCCCGAGAACATGGGCGTGTAGCCGGAGAACAGCAGCGCCACCAGCCCGGCCAGCGGCAGCAACAGGTACCAGCGCTCGCGCACGGCCGTCCAGGGGTTGGGGCATTCGTCCTTGGGCAGGCCCATCAGGCCCTTGCGCCCAGCTTCCAGGTGCACCATCCAGAAGGCGGTGAAGAAGTACAGAATGGCTGGGATGACGGCGGCCTTGACGATGTCCACATAGGGCACATTGATCGTTTCTGCCATGATGAATGCGACGGCGCCCATCACCGGCGGCATGATCTGCCCGCCCATGCTCGCTGTGGCTTCCACGCCGCCCGCAAACGCGGGGCTGTAACCAAAGCGCTTCATCAGCGGAATGGTGAACTGGCCGGTGGTGACCACGTTGGCCACGCCCGAGCCGTTGATGGTGCCCATCAGCGCCGATGAAATCACCGACACCTTGGCCGGGCCGCCGCGCGTGTGGCCCACGGTGCCCAGCGCAAAGTCGTTGAACAGGCGGATCATGCCCGCCTGTTCCAGAAAGGCACCGAACAGGATGAACAGGAAGATGTAGCTGGATGACACATACGTGGGCGTGCCGTAGATGCCTTCGGTGCCAAAGGCCAACGTGCTCACGATCTGGTCGATGCCAAAGCCCCTGTGTGCCAGCATGCCCGGCAGGTGTTGGCCGAACAACGCATACAGCAGGAACGTCGCGCAGATCAGCGGCAGCCCCCAGCCCATGGCGCGGCGCGCGGCCTCGAAGACCAGGAGCACCAGCGTTACGCCAACGACCCAGTCCATGGGGATGAGCTCACCTGCGCGCTGCGTCAGGTCGGCCTCGTACACCCAGTGGTACAGGCTGAAAACAAAGCCTGTGATCCCCAGCACCCAGCCCAGGATTCGGCCCCAGCGTGCCAGGGTGGGCGATGCGTTTTTGAAGGGGGGCGACAGTGCAAATACCATGAGCAGCACAAAGCCCACATGGATGGCACGGATCACCTGGCTGGACAGCGGATGGAAGGCTGCCATCCAGAGCTGATAGCTTGAAAAAAGGATGGCCACCCCGAACAGCGCACCGCGCAGTGGGGAGCCATGGCTGTCGGGTTGCGTTGGGGGCGCAGCGGTCATCGGCGTCTCTTAGAGTCAAGACAAAGAACGGCTCTGACAGGGCCGTTTCCATGGGAGCCCCCGGCACGGGGATGCGCCGGGGGGAGGGGCTCGCTGGGGTTGCTTACTTGATCAGCCCAATTTCCTTGTAGTAGCGCTCCGCACCTGGGTGCAACGGCACGGGCATGCCCTTGATGGCGTTGTCGCGTGCAATGGCCTTGGCGGCATTGTGGGCAGCGTGCAACGTGTCCAGGTTCTCGTACATCTGCTTGGCCATCTGGTAGGCCAGCTCGTCGGAGACACCACTGTGCGTCACCAGAAAGTTGGGAATGGCGGCCGTGGGTACGTCCTGCGTCTGGCCCGTGTAGGTATTGGCTGGAATCACCGCGCCTTGGTAGGCCGCATCACCCACCTTGGCCACCACATCGGCAGGTACCGGAACCACCACGATCTTGACGGCTGTGGCCAGGTCACGGATGGAGGCCACGCCCAGGCCCGCCGACTGCAGCGTGGCGTCAAGCTGGCGGTTCTTGATCAGTTCCACCGACTCGCCAAAGGGCAGGTATTCCACCTTGGCCAGATCGGCGTAGCTCATGCCGGCGGCCTTGAAAATGGCGCGCGCGTTGAGTTCTGTGCCCGACTTGGCCGCGCCCACCGAAATGCGCTTGCCCTTGAGATCGGCCAGCGTCTTGATGCCTGCGTCGGCATTGGCCACGATCTGGATGTAGTTGTTGTAGGTGGCGGAAAGGCCCCGCAACTTGTCCAGCTTCTTGGGGAAACCGGCCTCGGCGTCGCCCTTCCAGGCATCGGACAGTGCATCGCCCAGGGTGAAGGCCAGCTCACCGCGCCCGGCCTGCAGCAGATTGAGGTTCTCGGCCGAAGCCTTGGTCACCTGCGCAGTGGCGCGTGCATTGGGAATGGACTTGGCATACACCTGCGACAGTGCTACCCCGAGCGGGTAGTACACGCCGCTTTGGCCGCCCGTGAGCACGTTGACAAACTGCTGTTGTTGGGCGTGGGCCACCGAGGCCATGGCGACGGCCCCCAGTCCCAGACACAAGCTGATTTTCTGAATCCAGCGCATTGTTTTGTCTCCTGTCTGTTGAGTGAAAAAAGGCAGAATAGCGCAACTTGCTTTTGTATGCCGCCCACGCCCCACGCTGACTCCGCCCTTTCTGGCATTCCCGACGGATCGCAGATCGACGCATTTGCCGATGCGCTGTGGCTCGAAGAGGGCCTGGCACGCAACACGTTGGACGCCTACCGGCGTGACCTGATCGCGCTCGTGCGCTGGCTGGCACCGCACGGCAAGGGCCTGCTGCAGGTGCAGGAGGCCGATTTGCAGGCGTACTTTGCCTATCGCCATGCGCAGACCCGGGCCACCACGGCCAACCGGCGGCTCACGGTGTTCAAGCGATTTTTTGGCTGGGCGCTGCGCGAGCGCCTTGTGGCGCAAGACCCTACGCTGCGCCTGCAGGCAGCCCGCCAGCCCTTGCGTGTGCCCAAGACGCTGTCGCAGGCGCAGGTGGAAGCCCTGCTGGCTGCGCCCGATGTGGGCACGCCCTTGGGGCTGCGTGACCGTGCCATGCTGGAACTGATGTATGCCAGTGGTCTGCGGGTGTCAGAGTTGGTGGCGCTCAAGACCTGGCACCTGGGCATGAACGAGGGTGTGCTGCGCGTGCTGGGCAAGGGCAGCAAGGAGCGCCTGGTGCCCTTTGGCGAGGTGGCGCGCCAGTGGCTGGAGCGCTATCTGCAGGAGGCGCGATCGGCCATACTGGCCGGGCAGCAAACTGACGACCTGTTTGTGACTGCCCGTGGGGCGGGCATGACACGCGTGATGTTCTGGATGCTGGTCAAGAAGTACGCGGGCTTGGCGGGCATTACCGCGCCGCTGTCGCCCCACACGCTGCGCCATGCCTTTGCCACCCATTTGCTCAACCATGGGGCTGATCTGCGCGTGGTGCAGTTGCTGTTGGGGCATGCGGATATTTCCACCACCACCATCTATACCCATGTGGCGCGTGAGCGCCTGCGCCAGTTGCACGCGCAGCACCACCCACGCGGGTGAGTGTGCAGTGATTACGCGGCTTCCAGGCTGTCGGCCCAGGCCAGCGCTTCCAGGTGGGCCATGTTGACTTGGCGGCCGGAGAGGTGCAGCAACTCGGTGTTGTGGGCAAAGGCGGCTTCGTCGCCACTCTCACAGGCTTTGGTCAATGCCAGGAAGGGGGCGTACACGCCCGAGTTGTGCAGCAAGGCATCGATCACGGGCTGGGGCAGTGCCACGGATTCCAGGGCTTTGTCCAGCGGAATGCCCAGCATGGCGTCGAGCAGCGAAAACACACCGACCACAAAGGCGTTGTCGCATTCCTCGGGGGACAGCAGTTCGGTCGCCAGCAGTTCCATCAGGCGCCCACGCACCACCACCGTGGTGCCTATGGCCGGTGCCGATCCGCTGTTGCGCGAGGTGGTCAGCAGCAGGGCTGCCCAGCGGAACAGTTTTTTGAGGCCCAGGATCATCACCGCATGTTTGAAGGAGGTGATTTCGCACTGCAGACCAAAGCCCGAAGAATTGATGAAGCGCAGCAGGTTGAACGAGAGTGTCGGATCCTTTTTGAGCAGATCCTCGATTTCGGAAGAGTTGGCCTGTTTGCGGATCAGGTTGATCAACTGGATGATGATGGCCTGCGATGGCCGCAGCGTTTTGGTCTGCACCAGCGAGGGCTGCGCAAACCAGAAGCCCTGGAACAGCTTGACGCCCAAATCCGCCATAAGCTGGTACTGCTCGGCCGTTTCCACCTTTTCGGCCACCAGTTTGGCCTGGCTGTTGGTGCTGGCAAATTTGACCAGGGGAGCCGCCAGCTCGGGCTTGAAGGCCTTCATGTCCAGCTTGATGTAAGCGGCGCGCGGCAACCAGCACGCATACGCTTTGCGCAGCACATTCTGGTTGAACGCCAGCTTGAACCCGCGCTTGTTCAAGGCCTCGAACTGGACCACGCAGGCTTCGATGTCTTCGGGGGTGGCACCGTCCGGCAGCGGGGGAATCTCCAGCACCACCTTGTCCGGATGCACCAGTTCCAGGTGGCCGCTGGCCAGGCTTTCGTGGGTGCAGTTGATGAACACCAGCTTCTTGCCCACCAAGGCCTCTGCGCCGCCATGGGACAAGGCGTTGAACAGCAGTGCGGCATCGCTGGCAGCGGTGTGCGAATCCAGCGCCGTGGTGCGGTCAAACAACTCGTAGCCAAAGACGGCACGGTGTTCATCCACGATGGCCTGGCGGGCGATCAGTGCGGCCAGTCCGTCTTCCGGCGGCAGCTCTGGCGTGGAGGGGGATTCTTCTTGGGTGCTGGACATGGTGCTTGGGTCGATGGAACCCTTCGATTCTAGGCGCTTCAGTCGGTCACATGGTCGGCCCAGGCCAGGGCTTGGAGGTGGGCGCCATTGATCTGTGCGCTGCTCAGGTGCAAGGTGCTGGCGGCATGGTGGAAGGCGTCGTCATCGCTGGACTCACAGGCCTCGGCCAGCTTGAGCAGATCGCCCAGAAAGCCCTCCCGGTGCAGCAATGCGGCGCGCACTGCTTCCGGAACGCTCAACAGAGCGAGCGCTTCTTCCATGGGCATGCGAAGCATGACGTCCAGCAGCGAAAAGATACCAACCACAAAGGCCTCGTCGGCCTCTTCCTGGGAGACGGTTTCCAGGGCCAGCAGCTCCATCAGGCGGCCGCGCACGACGGCGGTCTGCCCCACAGATGAGGGCGTGCCGTTGGCGCGCGAGGCCGTCAGCAGCAGCGCAGCCCAGCGGAACAGCTTTTTCAGGCCCAGCAGCATGACGGCCTGGCGGAACGAAGTGACTTCGCGCGACATGCCCAGGCCCGCCGAATTGATGAGCCGCATCAGGTTGAAGGCCAGGCCGGCATCCTTTTTGAGCACTTCTTCGATCTCGTCCGTGCTGGCCTGTTTGCGCACCAGGTTGATGAGTTCCAGAATGGCCGCCTGCGACGGCGCCACCAGCTTGGTCTGCACCAGGGAAGGACGCGCAAACCAATAGCCCTGAAACATCTGCACGCCCTGGCTGGATGCAAAGTCGTACTGTTGCGCGTTCTCGATCTTTTCGGCAATCAGCTCCGCTTGGCTGCGGCGGTTGGCATAGTTGAGGAGTACGGCCAGCTGGTCCTGGGCCAGCACCGACAGATCGAACTTGATGTAGTCGGCCAAGGGCAGCCAGGCTGCATAGGGCGACTGCAGCACCGTATGGTTGAAGGCCAGATGGAAGCCGCGATCGCGCAGGCCTTGCAGGATGGGCAGTCGCGCAGCCACTTCCTCGGAGGCCGCATGGCCCAGTGGGGAGATTTCGAGCACCACCTTCTCTGGATCGACCAACTCCAGGTGGCCGCCGGTCAGACTCTCGTGGGTGCAGTTGACGAAGATGAGCTTCTTGCCGACCAGCTCATCCGAGCCAGCGTGCGACAGGGCCGTGAACACCAGCGCCACATCGCTGGCAGCGGTGTGGGCCTGGCCTGAGCGCGAACGGTTGAACAGCTCGTAGCCGATGACGACGTGCTGTGAATTCACTATCGCCTGGCGTGCGATCAGCGCCACGGATGTCAGGCTGGCGTCCTGCGAGGTGGTCGCTTGACCGGCGGGAACTGGGGTGCTTGACATGAAAAGGCTTTCCAAGAGGGAGGTGCGATGCGTGCGGGAGGGCGCAGATTGTAAAGATGGTGGGCACCAAGGGACTGTCGCCGAGAAAGTGCCCTGCATACCCTGCCCGCAGCCGGGGTTGCGCGCGATCCTTACAATTCTAGGCCCTGCTGCCAAGCCCGTTGGCAGGGCTTTGTGTAACCAAGGGCAGCTTGGGAGTGCTGGACATGGCAATCTACGAACTTGACGGTGTGGCGCCCCAGATGGCTGCCAGTAGCTGGGTGGCGGACAGCGCCCAGGTCATGGGCCGCGTGGTGCTGGGCGAGGACGCCAGCGTGTGGTTTGGCACCGTGGTGCGCGGGGATACCGAGAGCATCACCATCGGCGCGGGCTCCAACATCCAGGACGCCAGCGTGCTGCACGCCGACTACGGCAAGCCCCTGGTGGTGGGCGAGCGCGTGACCGTGGGCCACCAGGTCATGCTGCATGGCTGCACCATCGGCGATGAATCGCTCATCGGCATTGGTGCCGTCATTCTCAATGGTGCCAAGATCGGCAAGAACTGCCTGGTGGGTGCTGGTGCGCTGGTGACCGAGAGCAAGGAATTTCCCGACGGCTCCATGATCATCGGCAGCCCTGCCAAGGTGGTGCGCCAACTGACGCCCGAGCAGATGGAGGGCCTGCGCCTGAGCGCGCTGCATTACATCGAGAACGCCCGCCGCTTCAAGAGCGGCCTGCGCAAGATCGGCTGAACCTTTCTGGAACCCCTTCGTGTCTGAACTACACAAGTTTCTTTTCGACGGCCTGCCCGTGCGCGGCATGCTGGTGCGCCTGACCGATGCCTGGAGTGAAATCCTGGCACGCCGCGCGGGCAACACGGCCACCGGGCCGTACCCGGAGCCGGTGCGTGCGCTGCTGGGCGAAATGGCCGCTGCTGCCGTGCTGATGGAGGCCAACATCAAGTTCAATGGCGCTTTGGTGTTGCAGGTGTTTGGCGACGGCCCGATCAAGCTGGCGGTGGCCGAGGTGCAGCCCGACCTGAGCCTGCGTGCCACGGCCACGGTGCTGGGTGAGGTGCCCGAGGATGCGCGCCTGAGCCAGATGGTCAACCTGCATGGCGGCGGGCGCTGCGCCATCACGCTGGATCCCAAAGACCGCCTTCCGGGCCAGCAGCCTTACCAGGGTGTGGTGCCGCTGCACGGCGACCAGCACGAAAAGCTCGAACGCCTGTCCGACGTGCTGCAGCACTACATGCTGCAGTCCGAGCAGCTCGATACCGTGCTGGTGCTGGCGGCCGACGACAAGGTGGCCGCAGGCCTGCTGATCCAGCGCATGCCGGTCAAGGGCGAGGGCAACCTGGCGGGCTCGCTCAGCCACAGCGAGAACGAAGACCAGATCGGTCGCAACGAGGACTACAACCGCATTGCGCACCTGGCCGCGAGCCTCACGCGCGAGGAACTCCTCACGCTCGATGCCGACACCATCCTGCGTCGGCTGTTCTGGGAAGAAAAACTGGTGCGCTTCGAGCCCCTGCAGGGCGCGCAAGGCCCACGCTTTGCGTGCACCTGCTCACGCGAGCGCGTGGGCCGCATGCTCCAGGGCCTGGGACAGGCCGAAGCCGAAGGCATCGTGGCCGAGCAAGGCCATATTGAAGTGGGTTGCGAATACTGCGGTCAGCAATACCGTTTTGACGCTGTGGATGCTGCCAGCCTGTTCACGGCAGCACCCGTGGCGCAGCCGCCGGATTCTCCGGCCTCTCCCACGCTGCACTGACCACTGACACCGAGGTTCAGCCCGACTTGTGTGAAGCGGGCGCGGTCAGGCCAGCAGCCACCGCGCAAGGGCCGCCCCGCCGCGCTGGTGGCGTCCTCCTTCCCGAATGGCCCAGCCATTCGAGAGAATGGGGGGAGGGCGCGAAGCGCCCCAGGTGGATGCCCCTATTTCTGTGTGTACTGTACGTACACCTCTCCCTGCTTGACCATGCCCAGCTCGCTGCGGGCTTTTTCCTCGACCATGTCCAGACCTTCCTTGAGGTCCTGCACCTCAGAGGCCAGGCGCTCGTTGGCCTGGCTGGCCTGGGCATTGGCGGCCTTTTGGGCGTCGATCTGGCGCTGCATTTCCTGGACGCGCGGAAGGCTGCCACGGCCCAGCCAGAGCTGGGCGTGTACGGCTACCAGCAAGGCCAACAGCACCAATGGCAGCAATCGTGTGCCCATGGGACAGCGCTACAGCGCGCTCAGCGCAGGTTGTAGAAAGCAGCGCGGCCAGGGTAGTGCGCGATGTCGCCCAGGTCTTCCTCGATGCGCAGCAGTTGGTTGTACTTGGCGATGCGGTCCGAGCGCGAGAGCGAGCCGGTCTTGATCTGGCCGGCGTTGGTGCCCACGGCGATGTCGGCAATGGTGCTGTCCTCGGTCTCGCCCGAGCGGTGCGAAATCACGGCGGTGTAGCCCGCGCGCTTGGCCATCTCGATCGCGGAGAAGGTTTCGGTCAGCGTGCCGATCTGGTTGATCTTGATGAGGATCGAGTTGGCGATGCGCTTGTCGATACCTTCCTTGAGGATCTTGGTGTTGGTGACGAACAGGTCGTCGCCCACCAGCTGCACGTTCTTGCCCAGGCGCTCGGTCAGGATCTTCCAGCCGTCCCAGTCGCCCTCGTGCATACCGTCCTCGATGGAGATGATGGGGTACTTGTCGCACCAGGTGGCGAGCATGTCGGTCCACTGCTGGGCTGTCAGGCGCAGGCCGCCTTCGCCTTCGAGCACGTACATGCCGTCCTTGTAGAACTCGCTCGCGGCGCAGTCCAGGCCCAGGGCGATCTGTTCGCCGGCGGTGTAGCCGGCGGCGTCGATGGCCTGCAGGATGAGCTGGATGGCGGCTTCGTGGTTCTCCACGGAAGGCGCAAAACCGCCTTCATCGCCCACGGCGGTGCTCATGCCCTTGTCGTGGATGATCTTCTTCAGGGCGTGGAACACCTCGGCGCCCCAGCGCACGGCCTCGCGGAAGGAGGGGGCGCCCACGGGGATGATCATGAACTCCTGCAGGTCCAGGCTGTTGTTGGCGTGCGCGCCGCCGTTGATGACGTTCATCATCGGCACGGGTAGCTGCATGCCGCCCATACCGCCGAGGTAGCGGTACAGCGGCAGGCCGGACTCTTCGGCGGCTGCGCGGGCCACGGCCATGGAGACGGCCAGCATGGCATTGGCGCCCAGGCGGCTCTTGTTGTCGGTGCCGTCGAGGTCGATCAGGGTCTTGTCGAGGAAGGCCTGCTCGGAGGCGTCCAGGCCCAGCACGGCCTCGGAGATTTCGGTGTTGATGTGCTCCACGGCCTTGAGCACGCCCTTGCCTAGGTAGCGGGCCTTGTCGCCGTCGCGCAGCTCGATGGCTTCGCGCGAGCCGGTGGAGGCGCCCGAGGGCACGGCGGCGCGGCCCATCACGCCCGATTCCAGCAGCACGTCGCATTCGACGGTGGGGTTGCCGCGGCTGTCCAGCACTTCGCGGCCTACGATGTCAACGATGGCACTCATGGGTTTCCTTTTTGCGAGAGTTTCAAATCAAATCGGCATCCAGCCCTTATCCGGTAAGCGCTGGAAGCTATCAAATTGGGAGTATCAAAGGCCTTCGACGCAGACCAGGCGCATGATGGCGGCACCCTCGCGCGCGGCGCGGGCCTTGCCGTACTCGGGCGAATGGTAGAAGGCCTTGGCCGCCTCGAAGCTGGGGAACTTGGCGATCACCAGGCGCTCGGGCGTCCAGTCGCCTTCCATCACCTCGACCTGGCCACCGCGCACGCAGATCTCGGCGTTGTGGGCCTGGAAGGCCGCTGTGGACCACTTTTTGTATTCCTCGTACTGCGCGGGGTTGGTGACGCGCACGTTGGCGATGACGTAGCCACAGGGCATGTTCTCAGGCTCCAAAGTTGTTTTCGAGAAAACCGTTCTTTTTGGTGACGTCGTCGAGCGCCACCAGGGTTTCGAGCAAGGCCCGCATGTGCTTGAGCGGCACGGCGTTGGGGCCGTCCGACCAGGCCTCGGCGGGCTTGGGGTGTGTTTCCATGAACAGGCCCGCCACGCCGACGGCCACGCCGGCACGGGCCAGCACCGGCACCATCTCGCGCGCGCCGCCGCTCACGGCACCCAGGCCGCCGGGCTTTTGCACCGAGTGGGTCACGTCGAACACCACGGGCGCGCCGGAGTTGCGCATTTCGGCCAGGCTGGTCATGTCGGCCACGAGGTTGTTGTAGCCGAAGCTCACGCCGCGCTCGCAGGCGAGGAAGCGGTCTTCCGACAGTCCGGCTTCCTTGGCGGCGGCACGGGCCTTGTCGATGACGTTTTTCATGTCCCAGGGCGCGAGGAACTGCCCCTTCTTGATGTTCACCGGCTTGCCGGACTGCGCCACGGCGCGGATGAAGTCGGTCTGGCGGCACAGGAAGGCCGGCGTCTGCAGCACGTCCACCACGCTGGCCACCTCGGCCACCTGGGCGGCTTCGTGCACATCGGTCAGGATGGGCAGCTGCAGCTGGCGGCGCACTTCGTCGAGGATCTTCAGGCCCGCATCGATGCCCACGCCGCGCTGGCTGGTGCCCGAAGACCGGTTGGCCTTGTCGAACGAGCCCTTGTAGATCAGGGGTACGCCCAGCGCCGTGCAGGTTTCCTTGAGCTGGCCCGCGACGTCCAGCGACATCTGCAGGCCTTCGATGGAGCAGGTGCCAGCGATC